>Ga0209067_10000293_pt1 | contig 33208 bp, 30 predicted proteins | sample ColStrG_CSR_2013_FD_187199 | JGI IMG/M metagenome (GOLD analysis project Ga0209067, IMG submission 187199) | Freshwater sediment microbial communities in response to fracking from Pennsylvania, USA - Cold Stream Run_MetaG_CSR_2013 (SPAdes)... | ecosystem: Environmental > Aquatic > Freshwater >... | reverse complement strand
CGGCATGGCTGATGCTGCCGCTCCAGCAGCACCTGGTCATCCGCCAGGATCAACTTTTGCAGATGGTGAACAAAATGAGGCGTTGCGATGGGTTCCGCGACATCCGCCCAGCGCAAGCTGTCGGCATCAGGCTGCTGCGACCACGTTTCCCAGGGCGGCACCAGCAGTAACAACCAGCTACCCGCAGTAAGCGTGCCAGCCAGCGCAGCGAAAGCGTCGGCATGAAAGCCCTGTCGGGCGTCGAAAATGGCATGATGAAATTCACGGCCCAGCAGCGTGCGTACTGCACCAGGCTGCCTGTGCAGGCCAGGCGCTTTATGCTGCCCCGGAAACAACGGCTCCGGGCTTAGCTCCAGCCAGTCACCAGTGAGCATTTCACGCCACTCCGCAGCCCGTACTAAGCACCAGGCCGGGTCGCCGCTGATCACCGCCAGACGACGCACACCGGCCTCCTGCATAAGTTGTGTAGAGTGCTGCAGGTTCATCAGTTGCTGGCGAAGGTGTTGCACTGCCCTGGATCGCCACCCTCAAATCCGCGTTTGAACCAGGTGTAGCGCTGCTCAGAGGTGCCGTGGGTAAAGCTGTCTGGCACTACGCGGCCCTGACCTTTCTGTTGCAGACGGTCGTCACCAATCGCTTCAGCGGCATTCAGCGCTTCCTGCAGGTCGCCAGCTTCAAGGATGTTTTCCTGCTGCATATAGTGCCCCCACACACCGGCAAAACAGTCCGCCTGGAGTTCCATTTTGACGGAAAGCTGGTTGACCTGTGTCTGGCTGGCGCCCTGCTGCATTTCACGCACTTTCGGTTCAATACCCAGCAGTTTTTGTACGTGGTGGCCAACCTCATGCGCTACAACGTAGCCCTGGGCGAAGTCACCGCCCGCGCCGAGTTTGGTTTTCATCTCGTCATAGAAAGAGAGGTCGATGTAGACGGTCTGGTCGGCAGGACAGTAAAACGGCCCCATCACAGACTGTCCGGTTCCGCAGCCGGTGCGGGTCGCGCCGCGATACATCACCAGCTTCGGCGCCACATACTCTTTGTGCATCTGCTGGAACAATTTGCCCCAGGTATCCTCCGTGGTGGCCAGGATCACCTTAGTAAATTTCGCAGCCTCATCATCATTGGCGCTGACGCTGCGCTGTTGCTGCTGGCTGGTCGGCGCCACGTCACCCCCCGTCAACAGTGCGGTCAGGTCGTAACCATAATAGCCAGCAACCGCCACTATAATCAGCAGCACGATACCGCCTTTGCCACGTGGCAGACGAATCTGGCGGCCTCCTCCTCCAAAACCGGACGATTGATCGCGACGGTCCTCTACATTGTCGCTTTCGCGACGCCCTTGCCAGCGCATGCTGTACTCCCTCAGACGTTTTCAGATGGCATGATTTTAGTTGTGTGACGGAGCAATCACCAGCTTTACACCAAAATGAAAAAGGAGAGCCTCGGCTCTCCTTTTTCTTCTTTCTGTGCTGCAGGTATACTCAGTCGAGTTTTACGCCCAGCCGCTGTGCCACCGCTTCATAGGCTTCGACGACACCGCCAAGGCTCTGGCGGAAACGGTCCTTATCCATTTTATCCAGCGTCTCTTTGTCCCACAGGCGCGCACCATCTGGCGAAAACTCATCGCCTAGCGTCACTTCGCCGTTAAACAGACCAAACTCCAGTTTGAAGTCGACCAGAATCAGACCCGCGTCGTCGAACAGTTTGCTCAGCACCTCGTTGGCTTTAAAGGTCAGCTCCTGCATCCGCGCCAGGTTTTGCTTGCTGACCCAGCCGAAGGTTTCGCAATAGGATTCGTTGACCATCGGGTCATGCTTTGCATCATCTTTCAGGAAAAGATCAAACAGCGGCGGATTGAGCACAATACCCTCTTCCACACCCAGACGTTTTACCAGTGAGCCTGCGGCGCGGTTGCGTACCACGCACTCTACCGGCACCATCTCCAGCTTTTTCACCAGCGCTTCGTTATCTGACAGCAGTGCTTCCATCTGGGTCGGGATACCCGCTTCCTGCAATTTGGTCATAATGAAGTGGTTAAACTTGTTGTTAACCATTCCTTTGCGATCAAACTGCTCGATTCGGGCGCCATCACCTGCTGACGTATCGTTGCGGAATTCGAGTATCAGCAGATCCGGGTTATCGGTGCTGTATACGGTTTTCGCTTTACCGCGATACAACTCAGCTCGCTTTTGCATCTTATTCACTCCAGACTTGAAATAACGGGTGTTCAGCAGCCAGTGCCACTGCGGCGATTGCTTTGACGCAATCGTTTACTTCGCCGCGCGCTATTATGCCAAAAACAAAATAAAAAGGCCGGAGAATCTCCGGCCTGAGGCAACTTTATTTGTTCAGCGCCGCCTGGAACACGGCTACCAGCGCATCGTTCTGTGATTGGGTCAGCACATGCCCTTTCGGGTCGATGAATTGCAGACTGGTGCGGTTGTCGAGATCACCCACCTGCACTTTGTAATCACCGTTTGGCAACTCCGGATCTTTTGCGCCGATCTCATCCCAGTCGCCGCTGCTCAGTGACTTGTAGGTCACCTTCATGCTGCCGGTCGAGCGGGTGGTGTCGGTCACTTCCATCCCGATGCGTTTCATCGCATCTGGCAAACGCTGCCATGCCACATTGAATGAGGTTCGCAGGATCAACAACGGCAGGCCGGTGTCATCTGCGCCGCTCTGCACATCAACAGCGCCATTCACCCGACCGGACGCCGCGTTTTCACTGGCCGTATCAATCTTGTCCATACCGGTGCTGATGTCATTCAGCATCTGCGCGGTATAACGCTGAATCTGCGCAGGGGAAGTAATGGTTTTACCATCCTGCTGCAGCTCCAGCAGGCGGACCGTTAACAGCTGCTGGTAGCTCTGCGCCTGCACGCTGATCTGGTAGCGGCCACGATACTGCTGATCTTCATCAGCACGGTTCCACTGTACCCAGTCGGTGGTCAGCTGCTGTCCGGCGTCATTGCGTGAGGCAATCGGAAACTTGTAGGACTGCACCACGTTAACGACCTGCGACCAGACCGAGCCACGGCTGTTATCAATCAGCAGCGCGCCGGTATTGTTGCTGTACTGCGCGCGGGTGCCATTCATTAGTGCCAGCGGCTGGGCTGGCGGACGAATGTCAAGCTGCTTACCGGTCGGTGCCTGACTGACGGTGCGCGGCACATCGAAATCACCACGCTGTATCGGCAGAATCATTCCGGCAGGCGCTTTCAGTTCATGTAATTCACTGGCTTCAAGATAAGATTCGTCACCGCTGACCTGGCGCTTATAACGCTGATCGCTCGAACAGGCCGACAACAGCATCAGAGTGGACAGTCCCACCACTGTGGCTACGGCTGACCGCTTTACTGAGTAATTCATTTAAACTCCCTAAATTATCGCAAACCCGCTTTCACCAGCGCCTGCTCCACTTTCGGCTGGCCGGCTGCAGTCAGTGGCGTCATTGGCAGACGCAGCGTGTCGTTAGCGATTAATCCTAGCTGTTTCGCAGCCCATTTCACCGGGATAGGATTGGGTTCACAGAAAAGCGTCTGGTGCAGGTGCATCAGACGCTGATTCAGGCGGCGTGCCTCAACGAAATTGCCCTGCTGTGCGAGTTGACACAGTTCGGCCATCTCACGCGCAGCCACGTTCGCCGTCACCGAAATGACGCCCTTGCCGCCCAGTTGCATAAAGTCCAGTGCAGTAGCGTCATCGCCACTCACCAGAATGAAATCTTCATTAACCAGCTCTTGGATCTGGCTAACCCGCGATAAGTTCCCGGTCGCCTCTTTGATTCCGATAATATTTTTTATTTCGGCCAGACGGGCAACGGTTTCCGGCAGCATGTCGCAACCGGTACGTGAGGGAACGTTATACAGCATCTGTGGCAGGCTGGTGCTATTAGCAATCGCTTTAAAGTGCTGGAACAGCCCTTCCTGCGTCGGACGGTTGTAATAGGGCGTCACGGTCAGGCAACCGACAACCCCGGAATTTTCAAAACGCTTAGTCAGAGAGATGCCTTCAGCAGTGGCGTTGGCACCGGTTCCGGCAATCACCGGAATACGACCATCGGCCAGTTCCAGGGTCAGCATCACCACATGGCCGTGTTCTTCATGGCTCAGGGTGGCAGATTCGCCTGTAGTACCGACGGAAACGATCGCCGCGGTGCCGCTGGCGACGTGATAATCAATCAGTTTTTTCAGACTCGACCGGCAGACATTGCCGCTGTCATCCATTGGCGTAACGAGTGCAACAATACTTCCCGTAAACATTGGCGATCCCCTCGACAAACAAGTGCTTCATGGTACGTTTTACACTTAGGGAAAAGCAAGCAAGCCACGCCATTCCCGCGCTTGTCAGCAGTTTTTTTTATGTTTACCTTATGGTTATTAGCGAAAGCAGAGGAAAAGCCATTTTGCCGCAATCTCAGCCCCATCATCTGGTGATCACCGCACTCGGTGTTGACCGTCCGGGTATCGTCAACACCATCACCCGACACGTCAGCAGCTGCGGTTGCAATATTGAAGATAGCCGTCTTGCCATGCTTGGGGATGAGTTCACCTTTATCATGCTGCTGTCGGGCAGCTGGAACGCGATCACGCTGATTGAATCGACCCTGCCGTTGAAAGGGGCAGAGCTGGAACTGCTGATCGTCATGAAGCGCACCAACGCCCGGCTCCGTCCGCCAATGCCCGACACCGCATTTATCCAGGTTGAAGTAGCCGATTCGCCACATATTATTGAGCGCTTTACCGACCTTATCGATAAGCATCAGATGAATGTGGCCGAACTGGTGTCGCGCATCACACCTGGGCAGCACGATTTGCCCCCCACACTCTATATTCAAATGACGGCCCATAGTCCCACGCGGACCAGTGGCACTACGTTCGAACAGGCTTTTAATGCCCTGTGTCAGGAGCTGAATGCCCGGGGGACGCTGCGTCTCTACAGTGTGTCAGACGCTGACAGCAGCGAATCTGTCAGCGCAGTGCGCTAAGCTATGTTCAATAAACCGGAGTTATTTCTCCACATTACTGGCACCTGAGTGATCGGCTATGTGGTGAAATACCCCCTGATGGTAATTTTCCCTCTGGCTGTTTCTGTCCGGATGGTGTATTACCCACAGCCTGAATAAGAAAATGGAGAGATGTGATGAATCCACTGAAAGCCGGTGATACCGCACCCGCATTTAGCCTGCCCGATCAGGATGGCGAACAAGTGAATCTGACCGACTTCCAGGGACAGCGCGTTCTGGTTTACTTCTACCCGAAAGCGATGACGCCAGGCTGCACCGTCCAGGCGTGCGGTCTGCGTGACAATATGGATGAGTTAAAAAAAGCGGGCGTGGAAGTGCTGGGCATCAGCACCGACAAACCGGAAAAACTGTCGAAGTTTGTCGAAAAAGAGCTGCTGAACTTTACGCTGCTCTCGGATGAAAACCATGAAGTCTGCCAGGCGTTTGGCGTCTGGGGTGAAAAAACGTTTATGGGAAAAACCTACGACGGTATTCATCGCATCAGTTTTCTGGTAGATGCAGAGGGCAAGGTCGAAAAAGTGTTTGATAACTTTAAGACGTCGAACCATCACGACATGGTGCTGGATTACGTCAAGTCAGCCTGATGTTGAGGGGCACGGCAGCCTACCGCCGCGCCCTGCTTATCTCTCCCTTCCCTGGACGTTTCCCGTTATAAACACCCTGGCTATGCGCGATTAAGGTGTGGCAACGAAAACGCAGTCACGCCCGCCCTTCTTCGCTTGATAAAGCGCTGCATCCGCCTGTTTTAAACTGCCTTCCAGGCCTGCATCCTGCGAACCGTTCCATGTTGCTACGCCGATAGACAAGGTAATTCGCCCCACGTCGGTGAGCCAGGCTTCTGCAATGCCCAGCCGCACGCGCTCCGCAATGATCTGCGCCTCATCCAGTGCCGTTGCCGGCAACAGCATCAGAAACTCCTCTCCGCCGTTGCGACACACCACATCAGACTGACGGGCGCTGGCGCGCAGCGTGCTCGCGACCTGCTGAATCACCCGGTCGCCCACGTCATGGCCCCAGTTATCGTTGACGTTTTTGAAATGATCGATATCAAGCGCAAGCACCGAGAAAGGCTGACGCAGCGTGCGGTAGTACTCAAGCACAGCGTTAAGACCACGGCGATTCAGCAACTGGGTCAGCGGATCGGTCTGCGCTTCCGAGTTAAGACGACCAATTTTGTCCTGCACCAGCCCAATGCCGGTGAGCAACGCGCGCTTGACCTGCGCCGCCTCAAAATACCAGGCACTGATGCCGCCAATCTCTTTTGAGACGCCCTGCGCATCCATCCGGCTGGCTTTACGGGCCAGCTGGAATAATGGCCGGGCAATCAGCCGCGCCAGCACCAGCGCTACCAGCAGGGTCAGCAGCGCGAACGGCACCGAGTTTTTCAGGACTTTCATTAACAGACCCGAAAGCGGATTCAGCGTGACGTTAATCGGCTTCAACGCGACCACCGTCCAGCCGGTGGTCGGCACAATGGCAAAGCCCGCCAGCTGAGTTGACTCACCTGGACCCGCAAGCATCAGCGATCCGTTGGTCTGCTCATCACGCGGACTGACGATGGCGGGCAGCACTTTACCAATCAGGTGACGATTCTGGTGGTACAACACTTCATTATTACTGTCGAGTACATAAACCGTGGTGCCATCCCGGTGGAATTGTTCCCCCAGCAGTGCATTCAGAATGCTTTTTTTCTTCAGATAGATAGTGCCACCAATGTAGCCCAGGTAGTCGCCCTCGGGACTCCAGACTGGCCAGGAGACAAACACCAGCAGATTATTGGCTGCAGAAAGCGTCGGTTTACTGATGATCGGCTGCCGCAGGGTCAACGCTTCACGTGAGGCATCGCTGGTAAGGTGCATTCCCTGAAACGTCAGTGACTCGGGTGAAATCGCTTTAATCGTGCCCTGCTCATCCACCACGGCGACCGAGTTGAAACTGGTGGTCTGCTCGCGCAGGCGATTGACTTCACGCCTGAGCAGCCCCGCATTATTAAAGTCATGGCTTAGCTGATTAGCGCTGTAGTGCAATTGTGACTGCGCCAACTGGAAGAAAATTTCACTGGTTGAGGCCAGTTTGGCGGCATAAGCCCGGTTAGCCTCAAGCGTAGTGTCAATCAGCAACTGGCGCTGCACCCGCCAGGTGGCGTAAAGCGTATTCGCGAGCGTAATAACAATGCTGACAATCACCAGCAGGGCGATCAGATTGCGCAAATCGGCCTTTGGCCGAAAGAGCTTTAGCAATGGCGTCGCCGTCCTGAAGAAGAATGTCATGTCATAAATGCCTGATTATTTATCTTAATGTGTGCCAGAAGCCTTGATATCCGAGCCTAAGTCTACACTGTGTCGGCATTTTTGAGCAGCATTAAGACAAATTTCACCCCGCTGCATGTAGATTTGGCTGGCACTAATCGATTAAACCCTGACTAGTATAAAATGGCCATGGGCCCGAAAAGTGGCCAATCGCGCACTGATGCGTGAGCATACCCTGCAGGGGTTGCCAGCAATGGAGTAAAAAGCCGGACGGCTCCAGAATAAAGTGAGCCGGCCCCTCGGGATGCAGATCCAGTGCCACCTGATGCGATCGCCCAGTGCCATCGCCTGCCAGACGAGCCTGTTGCTCCATCGTCTGTAATTGCAGGGCAAAAACCGGATTGAGTAAGGAAGGCAACCGTACACCCAGCGTGGTGGAGTGTCGGGTGCGGAGCTGATGGGCAATATGATTCGGCCGGAAAGCCATCTGTTCCGAGGCGCTAAGCACCTTTTGCCGCGTGGCAGGTTTTAGCAAATGAGGATCAGAAAAGGGCACGCGCAGCGGTTGCGCGGGAGGCCGCTGCCAGTCTGGCTACGCTGATTAAATCGGTCATAACTGCCCCGATTATCGTCAATGAAATCGATCTCATTGCGACCAAAACGAGCGGCGTTATATGACAGGCCTATCACGGGACCATGACTGCAGGTGACAGCGGCAGTGACGCCGCTGACGGGGAATTAAAGCATCAGGAAGGCGTAACCACTGTTTTCCAGGGTGGCAACGGTGGTGCCACTGGAGATGGTGTGTGTCACCATTGGGTCAATCCAGTTGCGCTCAAGCTGATGAAACGCCACTGACTGGTCGCAGATAGTGACCTGAACGCCCGCTTTTTTCAGCTCACTGATCAGCTTCAGGTTGGGGTTATCGACGCCGTAGGCTTTGCTGAACTGGTCATTATTCAGGGCTGATGAAACCGCGTCGCCGTTAATCGATACCACAAATTTAAGCTGGTCGAGTGGCACACCCGCTGCATAATAGAGATTGGTGACGCGTGCCACGCGCTCCAGACCGAGATTCGGCTTACGAATATCCCCTTCACTACGGTTAATCTGGAAAACGATTTTATTACTCAGACCCGCTGTTGTGCCGGGTTTAAATGCGGGCGTATCGACATAATGTATTTTGCCGTAGCCATCAATTGCTGGCGTACTCCAGAAATCAGCAGGCTCGGCTTTATTATCCGCCATTTTACCGCTGACCTTATCGAATAATTCTGGCAACTGTAAAACATTGCCTCCTATAAACCCCGCTACGGCTGCCATCACAACTAAAGCTGCTGGACGCATTCACTCTTCTCCTGATCGTTTAAAATGTAATTTACATTGCCAGCCACGCGTACCCCTGATTTTGCAGCGTTGATACGGTGGTCGGACTGGAAAGCGCATGTACCACTGATTTATCAATCCAGTTATTGGGATAGTGATGAAATGCCACAGACTGATCGCAGACTGAGACTTTCACTCCCGCCTGATTTAGCGCATTAATCAGCTTCAGGTTTGGATTTTCGATGCCATAAAAGTTTTTAAAATGGGCATTGTCCAGCATGGCCGGCGTCGCCTCGCCGGTGACCGAGACTACAAATTTCAGTTGATTGGCCGGGATGCCGGAAGCGATATATAAATTCACCACGCGCGCCACACGTTCCAGTCCCAGATTGGGTGCGGTCATCGCACCGTCGCTTCGGGTAATCTGGAAAACAATTTTATTGCTCAGGCCCGCCACCGGTTTAAAAGCGGCGTCGGGCTCATAATGAATTTTGCCGTAGCCTTGAATCGCGGGTGTACTCCAGAATCCGGCGGCTTCTTGTGGCTCGGTGGCAAAATGGCGTGTCACTTTGTCATAAATATCGCCACTCTGTGTGACAGCCGCGCCAACAACTCCGCCAATAATGGCGATTAACGCGTATGAAACAGCTGAACGCATAACACTTCTCTCCGGAATATAATGTCTGGCAGATTCAGGACTGAATCAGGTCGGCTATCTATATCACAGCGCAGACGTAATTCTCGCCTGTGTAAATTCAGGTCAGCGCGCCGCTGATAACCGCTGAAATTATCCACCGAAAAAATTAATCGAAAAATTTCATCATGTGGGGAAAACAGTCTTGTCGTGAATGGACCTGACTATTTCGCCTTTTATCTTGTTTGCTGCACATAGTCGGAAAAAATAACTTCCAGGCTTTACTGGAATCAGTGAAATAAATGCGGCAATCACGATTTAATTTATCAATGAGGGAGAAGTATTAAACCGCGCAGGTAGGAGAGTTTTTTCAGAGTAAGCCTGGAAAAATGCGTGCCACATTCAATTTTTTTGAGTGAATTTACATAACTTTAAAAAAAGAAGCTCACCCCCTTCAGAAGCCCGCCAGCAGATTCTGCTTTATTCCACCGATGCGCATCAGGAATAAAGGAATAAGCAGCAACTTTACCGCTGACGACCCCGGCGATACTCTGCCGGATTTTATTCGTTTAACTGCGGTTTAAGTTGGCAAAATAGTCAATTTTTTTCGCCATAATTGAGGATGTTACACAAATCACCACCGGGCGTTTGCCAGAAAACGACATTTCTTTCTTTTGAGGCTCTGGTTAAGATAGTCACGAACCGTCGTTATCCGCGAAAAAGGGAACATTCCCGCTGCGCACCTGTCCATTTCAGGGCCTCTCTACAGGATTAAGGCATGTTGAACCGGTTAAAGAAAACGCTGATCGCCGCGCTCCTTCCGACGCTCATTTTCACCACTCTGTCACCGGCTAATGCCGATGTCAGTGATTCGCTTCCTGATATTGGCACCACGGCCGGTTCGACATTGTCGATTAACCAGGAACTGCAGATGGGCGACTTTTATGTGCGCCAGCTGCGTGCCAGTACGCCGCTGATCAACGATCCACTGCTCAATCAGTACATTAATCAGCTGGGGCAGCGACTGGTTTCGCACGCCGACTCAGTGAAAACTCCTTTCCACTTCTTTCTGATCCAGAATGACGAACTTAACGCCTTTGCCTTTTTTGGTGGCAACGTGGTGCTGCACTCGGCGCTGTTCCGCTTTACCGAAAATGAGAGCCAGCTGGCATCAGTGATGGCGCATGAGATCTCACATGTTACCCAGCGCCATCTGGCACGCGCCATGGAAGATCAGAAACGCAATGCACCACTGACCTGGGTCGGGGCGCTGGGCTCCATTCTGCTGGCGATGGCCAGTCCGCAGGCGGGCATGGCTGCACTCACCGGCACACTGGCGGGTTCGCAACAGGGAATTATCAGCTTTACCCAGGGCAATGAGCAGGAAGCCGACCGCATCGGGATTCAGGTGCTGCAACGCGCCGGGTTTGATCCCCAGGCGATGCCGAACTTTCTGCAAAAGCTGGCCGATCAGAGCCGCTTCTCCTCGAAGCCCCCTGAAATTTTGCTGACGCATCCCCTGCCCGACAGCCGTCTGGCGGATGCCCGTAACCGCGCCAATCAGATGCGGCCAGTGGTGGTGCAGTCTACTGAAGATTTCTATCTGGCAAAGGTGCGTTCTCTGGGGATGTATTCAACCGGCCGTAATCAGCTCACCGATGAACTGCTGAGTCAGTATGCCAGCGGCAATGCCCGTGAGCAGCTGGCGTCACAATATGGCAAAGCCGTGCAGTTTTTGCAGGCGAAAAGTTTTGCCGATGCGAAGCGGATTATGACGCCGCTGTTGGCGAAACAGCCCAATAACGTCTGGTTCCTCGATATCATGTCAGACATCGATATTGGCCTGAATCAGCCTCAGCAGGCTATCGCCCTGCTCACCACCGCCACCGGTGCAAAAAACAGTCCGGTAGTGCAGCTCAACCTGGCCAATGCCTACGTTGAAGCGAAACAGTATGCCAACGCCAGCCGTATTCTGAACCGCTACACCTGGGCCAATAAAGATGACCCCAACGGCTGGGATTTGCTGGCACAGGCGTCTGCGCAGCAGGGACTGAATGATGAAGAGTTATCGGCACGGGCAGAGAGTCTGGCGCTGAATGGCCAGCTTGATCAGGCGATCACCGCGCTTGGCAGCGCCAGCGCACAGGTGCCACTCGGCAGCCTCAAACAGGCGCGCTACGATGCCCGAATCGATCAGCTGCGCCAGTTACAACAGCGCTTTAAGCAATATCAGAAAGGCTGAGCATTTATGCCGCGAATAAAAGGAGAGTCTGAGAGGGTGACGATTTACCATAACCCGCGCTGCAGCAAGAGCCGCGAGACGCTGACGCTGCTCACCGCCCGCGGAATTAAGCCGGCAGTGGTGCTCTATCTGCACACGCCGCCCGAACGCGAAACGCTGCAACTCCTGCTGCAGACACTGGGGATGCAAAGCGCACGTCCGTTGATGCGAACTCATAAGGCAATCTATAGCGAACTGGCACTCAGCGACAAAAATGAAAGTGCATTGCTGGATGCACGGGTGGAAAATCCGGTACTGATTGAAAGGCCGATAGTGATCAATGGCGACAAGGCGCGGATCGGACGTCCGCCAGAAGCGGTGCTCGACATTCTTTAAAGGCCGAGCGTCTCTTTAACAAAGGGAATAGTGAGCTTCCGCTGGGCGCTGATCGATGCACGGTCAAGCCGATCCAGCGTATCAAACAGGGTACGCATTTCACGATCCAGTCGCTTCAGCAGGAAGCGCCCCACATCTTCCGGCAGTTCAAATCCGCGTAACCCGGCGCGCAGTTGCAACGCCTGTAATTTGTCTTCGTCGGAGAGGGGCTGCAGGCGATAAATTTGCCCCCAGTCCAGGCGCGAGGCGAGATCGGGTAGCTGGAGGTTTAGCTGGCGTGGCGGACGATCGCCGGTAATTAACAGGCGCGTGTTGCCGGTTTCCAGAATTCGGTTATAGAGATCGAAGATCGCCATTTCCCACTCCGGCTCACCTGCAATGCACTCAATGTTATCGATGCAGACCAGAGACAACTGCTCCATCCCTTCCAGTACTTCCGGGACAAACCAGGTGCGTTTATCCAGCGGAACGTAACCGACCGCTTCGCTGCGCGCTGACATCTCGGCGCACGCGGCGTGCAGCAAATGGCTCCGACCACCGCCTTCACGTGACCAGAAGTAGAGATAGCTGCCATGTTGTTGGTTGAGAGCGCCTTTCAGTGCGGCAATCAGCGACGGGTTTTCCCCCGGCCAGAAGCTGGAGAAGGTTTCATCGTCAGGTAAATAGAGTGGCAATGACAATTGTGCCGGCGTGTTCAGAAGCACCTCAGCAAGAGAACAAGCAAAAAATCGGGGGAAGTCTAACACAGTTTTCAGAAAGAGATGAATGGGGCGTCCCTGCCCCGATCCTGCCAGGCTCATTGCGATCACGGCTCGCGCGTTTCTTCCGCCTCCAGCACTACTTCTTCCGGGCGCAACAACGAGATCACACGGAAAATCAACGCCAGTCCGACACCCACGATAGTCGCCAGCGCCATGCCTTTCAGCTCCGCCGCGCCGATATGCACCTTCGCACCGCTGACGCCGATGATCAGGATCACCGAGGTAAGGATCAGGTTTTGTGCTTTGCTGTAATCGACTTTGGATTCGATCAACACCCGGATACCGGATGCGCCAATCACGCCATACAGCAGCAGCGACACGCCGCCCATGACCGGTACCGGGATCGCCTGGATCACCGCCGCCAGTTTACCGACGCAAGAAAGCAGGATCGCCAGGATCGCTGCGCCGCCAATCACCCAGGTACTGTAGACGCGGGTAATCGCCATCACACCGATGTTTTCGCCGTAGGTGGTGTTGGGCGTCGAACCAAAGAAGCCGGAGATTACGGTTGATAAGCCGTTGGCAAACATCGAACGATGCAGGCCTGGGTCGCGGATCAGATCTTTCTTTACGATGTTGGCGGTGACCACCAGATGACCGATATGCTCGGCAATCACCACCAGCGCCGCAGGGAGAATCGTCAGCATTGCCACCCACTCAAAGCGCGGTGTATAGAAGGTTGGCAGTGCAAACCACGGGGCTTTGACTACGCCGCTCCAGTCAACGATGCCCATAAACGCGGAGAGCAGATAACCCGCCACGACCCCAACCAGAATCGGGATGATCGCCAGGAAGCCACGAAACAGCACGGAACCGAAGACCGTCACTGCCAGCGTGACCAGCGAAATCAGCACGGTTTTACTGTCGGGCGCACTGCCTTCCGCGGGCAGCAGGCCCGCCATATTAGCGGCCACACCCGCCAGCTCCAGACCGATGACGGCGACAATCGCGCCCATCGCTGCCGGGGGAAACATCACATCGAGCCAGCCGGTGCCCGCGCGTTTGACAATCAGCGCCACGAGACAGAACAGCACGCCGCACAGGATAAATCCGCCCAGTGCGACCTCATAACCCAGCGGCAGCAACAGCAGCACCGGCGAGATAAAGGCAAAACTGGAACCGAGATAAGCGGGAATTTTGCCTTTACAGATAAAGAGGTAGATCAGCGTCCCCACGCCGTTGAATAACAGCACCGTCGCCGGGTTAATGTGGAACAGAATCGGTACCAGTACTGTGGCACCAAACATGGCGAACAGGTGTTGCAGGCTGAGTGGAATGGTTTGCAGTAACGGCGGTCGTTCACTGACGCCAATGGCGCGACGAGTCATCATTTATCCCCTTATGTATTTATCCCCGCAGGTTCGCGCCCTTGGCACAGCAGCAGGCACGCCGGTTAGCCTTGCAGCAAACCGAAACCGGTCAGAGAGTTTTTTTGCCAAAAAAAAGCCGACTCTCTGGTCGGCTGTGCGATTTATTTGGTTCCGAAAATCTTGTCCCCGGCATCGCCGAGCCCGGGAATGATGTAACCCTTCTCATTCAATCCCTGATCCACTGACGCGGTGTAGAGTTCGACGTCAGGATGCGCTTTCTCCAGCGCGGCAATCCCTTCTGGCGCAGCAACCAGTACCAACACTTTGATGCTGGTGCAGCCCGCTTTCTTTAGCAGGTCGATGGTGGCAATCATGGAACCGCCGGTCGCCAGCATCGGATCGACCACCAGCGCCAGACGCTCTTCGATGTTAGAAACCAGCTTCTGGAAATAGGGAACCGGCTCCAGTGTCTCTTCATCACGGTAGACACCCACCACGCTGATACGGGCGCTGGGAACGTGCTCCAGCACCCCTTCCATCATGCCAAGGCCAGCACGCAAAATCGGGACCACCGTGATTTTTTTGCCTTTGATCTGGTCAATTTCTACCGGGCCATTCCAGCCCTCAATGGTTACGCGCTCTGTTTCCAGATCGGCGGTCGCTTCGTAGGTCAGCAGGCTGCCCACTTCAGAGGCCAGCTCACGAAAACGCTTTGTACTGATATCATGCTCACGCATCAGGCCCAGTTTATGTTTGACCAGCGGGTGTCTGACTTCCACGATCTTCATTGGTGTTCTCCCGGAATGAGTTGAGCTAAAAAAAATCGCGGGATTATACCGCCTTTTGCACTCTGCGCCACCTGCTCTTGCGCAAAGCCGCGGGTTTTACCGGGACGAATTAAGGATTAATGAAAATCATCCGATGCGCAATCCCGGACTCGCAAACGTTTGCCTGCACTGATAGAATTGCCGCGCTTTATTTTAACCACCAACCGCAACTCGCGTGGGGACCTCGCAGTGACCGACAAAACCTCTCTCAGTTACAAAGACGCCGGTGTTGATATTGATGCTGGTAACGCTCTGGTTGACCGTATTAAAGGCGTGGTGAAAAAGACGCGTCGCCCGGAAGTGATGGGTGGACTGGGCGGTTTTGGTGCGCTTTGCGCGCTGCCGCAAAAATACCGTGAACCGGTGCTGGTCTCCGGCACCGATGGCGTTGGCACCAAGCTGCGTCTGGCGATGGATCTCAAACGCCACGATGCCATTGGTGTGGACCTGGTCGCGATGTGCGTCAACGACCTGGTGGTACAGGGCGCCGAGCCGCTCTTCTTCCTCGACTATTACGCCACCGGCAAACTGGATGTGGATACCGCCTCTGCGGTGATCACCGGCATCGCCGAAGGGTGTCTGCAGTCGGGTTGTGCGCTGGTGGGCGGTGAAACCGCTGAGATGCCAGGCATGTATCACGGCGAAGATTACGACGTGGCCGGTTTCTGTGTCGGCGTGGTGGAGAAGTCTGAGATCATTGATGGCAGCAAGGTGCAGGATGGCGATGTGCTAATAGCACTCGGCTCCAGCGGCCCGCACTCCAACGGCTATTCGCTGGTGCGCAAAATTCTGGAAGTCAGCAACACCGATCCGCTGGCTGAACAGCTGGAAGGCAAACCGCTGGCTGATCATCTGCTGGAACCCACCCGTATCTACGTGAAAAATATCCTGAGCCTGATTGAGCAGGTCGACGTGCACGCTATCGCCCACCTGACCGGCGGCGGTTTCTGGGAAAATATCCCGCGCGTGCTGCCCGACAACACTCAGGCAGTGATTGACGAGACAAGCTGGCAGTGGCCGGCCGTCTTCAGCTGGTTACAGCAAGCGGGCAACGTCAGCCGTTTCGAGATGTACCGCACCTTTAACTGCGGCGTCGGCATGATCATTGCCCTGAGCCCGGCAGACGCGGACAAAGCCATTGCGCTGATGCAGGCTGCGGGCGAGAAAGCCTGGAATCTCGGCGTGATTAAAGCCTCTGATGCCGAAGAGCGTGTGGTCATCAACGGATGAAAAAACTGGTTGTACTGATTTCCGGCAACGGAAGTAACCTTCAGTCCATCCTTGACGCCTGTGCAAGCGAGCGAATTCACGGCAGCGTGGCTGCCGTGTTCAGCAACCGTGCCGCCGCTTATGGCCTGACGCGGGCGCAGGAGGCAGGTATTCCCGCTCACGCGCTTGCCGCCAGCGACTTCGCTGACCGTGAAGCCTTTGATCGCCAACTCATCGCTGAAATCGAAGCATACAGTCCAGATTTGATTGTGCTGGCAGGTTATATGCGCATTCTCAGCAGCGCGTTCGTGGCCCATTTTCACGATCGCCTGCTGAATATCCACCCTTCCCTGCTGCCAAAATATCCAGGTCTGCATACTCACCGTCAGGCACTGGAAAATGGTGACAGCGAACATGGCACCTCAGTGCATTTCGTGACTGACGAGCTGGATGGGGGGCCGGTGATCCTCCAGGCGAAAGTTCCGGTTTTTCCCGGCGATAGCGAAGCGGAGATCACCGAACGGGTGCAGCACCAGGAGCACGCCATCTATCCGCTGGTGATTAACTGGTTTGCTGAGGGACGCCTGGCGATGCATGACGGTAAAGCCTGGCTGGATGGCGAACTACTGCCGCCGCAGGGTTATGCTAACGACTGACGAGTTTGAAGCCGTCACGGGTTTTCACCCTCAACGGCTGAAAACTCAAAGCGATGGGAGCCTGTACCCGTAATAAAGCCGCGCGTGCCATGAATGGCGATTTTGCGTCTTTACGAAGGGTACAGGCTACCTGAGCCGGTGCTTCATTCGCACCGCATGAAACCGGCCTTCTCCCCTTCCTTAACCGTAGCGCCCCGTAATGTAATCTTCGGTCCGTCGCTGCTTCGGCGCGGTGAAAATCCGGTCGGTCTCATCAAACTCCACTAACGCGCCCTGATGCATAAACGCGGTGAAATCGGACACGCGCGAGGCCTGCTGCATGTTGTGCGTCACCAGCACCAGCGTGAAATGCTGCTTCAGCGTGGTCATCAGCTCTTCAATCACCAGCGTGGAGATCGGATCCAGCGCGGAGGTCGGCTCATCCAGCAGCAGCACTTCAGGTTCAATCGCAATGGCGCGGGCAATCACCAGCCGCTGCTGCTGTCCGGTCGAGAGCGTCAGCGCATTCTGAGACAGCTGATCTTTAACCTCACTCCATAGCGCAGCCGCGCGCAGCGCACGTTCACAGGCTTCATTCAGTACCCGCCGGTCGCGCACACCCTGTAAACGCAACCCGTAAACGACATTTTCATAAATCGACTTCGGGAAGGGATTGGGCCGCTGAAACACCATGCCGACCCGACGGCGCAACGCCGAGAGATCCTGCTCAGGTCGCAGGACCGGCTGCGATCCCAGCAGCACCTCGCCCTCTACCCGGCAGTGATCAATCACGTCATTCATGCGATTAAAGCAGCGCAGCAGCGTCGATTTGCCACAGCCGGAAGGGCCAATCAGCGCGGTAATCTCGTTTTTCGGTACACGCAGCGAAATATTCTGCAGCGCCTGGCGCTCGCCATACCATAGCGACAGATGGTTAACGGTCAGCGCGATATCCGTGTCGGACGTCATAGTCATAGCCTGTTATTGAGTCATAAGGCGATAGCGTTCACGCAGACGGTGACGCAGGCCCATCGCCAGCAGATTAAGCGACAGAATAATCAGCACCAGCAGCAGCGCGGTGGCGAACACCAGCGGCCGGTCAGCTTCAATATTCGGACTCTGAAACGCCAGATCGTAAATCTGGAAGCCCAGATGCATGAACTTGCGATCCAGATGCAGATAAGGAAACACCGCGTCGACCGGCAGTTCCGGCACCATTTTTACCACGCCAACCAGCATTAGCGGCGCAGTCTCTCCGGCCGCACGCGCCACCGCCAGAATAAGACCGGTCAGCATGGCAGGCACCGCCATAGGCAACACCACGTGCCACAGCGTTTCCGCCTGGGTCGCGCCCAGCGCCAGCGAGCCCTGCCGCAGACTGTTGGGAATACGGGATAACCCCTCTTCGGTCGCCACAATCACCACGGGCAGCGTTAGCAAGGCCAGGGTCAGCGACGCCCACAGCAGACCTGGCGTTCCAAAGGTGGGGTTGGGCAGTGCGCTGGCGAAGAAGAGCTGGTCAATCGTGCCGCCCACCAGCCAGACGAAGAAGCCCAGACCAAATACGCCATAGACAATGGAGGGAACGCCAGCCAGATTGACCACCGCGATACGCACCAGTCTTGTTAGCGCATTGCGTCCGGCATATTCATGCAGCCAGATGGCGGCAATGACGCCCAGCGGCATCACCACCACCGACATTAGTAGCACCATCAGCACGGTGCCAAAGATCGCCGGGAACGCCCCGGATTCACTTTCGCCCTCGGCGGGTGAGTCACTGATGAAACGCCATAACTGATGCAGAAAATGCAGCGTTTTGCCGGTCAGCGTCATCGCGTTCGGCTTCCAGCTGTCAACGATTTCGGTCAGCGGGATCGCCTGTTCGCTGCCCTGCACATCCCGCAGGATTAGCAGATCACGCTGACTCTGCAGTTGCAGAGAGGCCAGTGTCTCATTCAGCTGAGTAAAGCGACGCTGCAATGCGGCCTGATTTGCCTGATATTCTGACTCTGCCTGTAGATCAAAGTGCCCGGCAGCACGGTTTGTGGCCGCCTGCTCATCAAGCTGCTCACGCTGGCTGTTGAGGCGCGCCATATCGACCCGGCGAATCTGGTTAGCCTGCCGCACCAGCATTTGCACCTGTCCGAGCCGCTGTTGCAACAGCGCAGCGGGATCCTGCGCGGTTAGCTCTTCGTTATCTTCACGCAGGCCGACAAACCAGCCGTATGCCTGACCGTGGCTGCGCCGCTGCAGCACCATGATATCCGCTGGCTGGCTGGCCTGCGCCGCCGCGCGGCTGTAGACCACGCGAAAATCGGGTGCATCCCAGTCACGGTTACCGGTTTTAATCAGATAGCGATTAACCTGACCGCCGCTGTTGCCCTGCTCATCTGCCGGGGCTGGAAAGCGCCGCTGATGTTCCAGGGTTTCGCCCAACAGGCGCGTCTCGCCCCCTTCAGGCTGACTGAACGTGTAGAGGTCAACGTGCTGCGGCCAGAAAGCGCGAACGCCCTGCCAGGCCAGTAACCCAATCAGCAGCGTAAAGGCCAGCAGGCAGACGGCGACCGCACCGGCGGTTAACCAGCGCCAGCGATCGTTCTGTCGCATCGCCTTCATGCCTGCTCCTCGTGCTGGCTGTAGCGCTGACGCAGCCGCTGGCGGATCAGCTCGGCAACAGTGTTAATCACCAGCGTAAACAGCAACAGCATCAGGGCGCTAAGAAACAGTACGCGGTAGTGCGCACTGCCCGCCGCCGCTTCCGGCATCTCAATGGCGATATTCGCGGACAAGGCACGCAGGCCGCTGAACGGGCCACCTTCACTTTGTGGTGTATTGCCGGTTGCCATCAGCAAAATCATGGTTTCTCCCACGGCACGTCCCAGACCAATCATCAGAGCGGCAAAAATACCGGCGGAGGCATCCGGCAGCACGACGCGGGTCAGGGTTTGCCATGGCGTCGCACCCAGTGCCAGCGAGCCCTGCCCCAGCGCAGCAGGCACGCTGAACAGCGCATCTTCAGAGAGGGTAAATATCAGCGGCACCAGCGCAAAACCCATCGCCAGCGCGGCCACCAGCAAATTGCGCTGCTCATAATGCGGCAGCCAGTCGCCGGCATCCGGTATAAACAGCGTGGGCAGCCACAGCGTCAGCAGCGTCATCAGCAGCAACAGTGGCAGCAGCATCAGCATCTCACGGCCCGGCTGACGCCAGCGCGGCGGTAAACGTGCGTTGAATACCCCGCACAGCAGCAGCGTGCCCGCCAGCGTCAGCGGCAGCAGCAGCACACCGACCAGCGCCTGACCAATATGCGGAGCCAGCCAGATCCCGGCAATCAGCCCCACCACCACGCTCGGCAGCGCCCCCATCATCTCAATTGCCGGTTTAACCCAGCGTCGCAGGCCTGGTGCCATGAACCACGCGGTGTACATCGCCGCGGCCAGCGCCAGCGGTGTGGCAAACAGCAGCGCTAAACTGGCCGCTTTCAGCGTTCCCATAACCATCGGCACCAGACTGAACTTGGCCTGATAGCTGTCGCCCGCCGCCGTTGATTGCCAGATCCAATCCGCTTCGGGGTAGTTTTCATACCAGATTTTTTGCCAGAAATTGCGCCAGGTGACGTCCGGCCATGGATTATCGAGCCGCAGGGTCTGCCAGCTTCCCGGCCGCTCAATCAGCAGGCTGTCACCATGGGGTGAAAATTGAGCCTGCACAATGCCAGGTTCCAGCTGACGCTGCAGAATCGGGCCAGCCTGCTTGCTGGCGAAGAGCCGCAACAGCCCCTGTTTACTGAGCGTCGCAAACACGCGACGTTGTGATTCCGTCACCAGAATCGTCTCGCCGTCGCTGTCGGCAAAGGTACGAATACGCTGCAGTCGTGGCCCCTGGTCGCTGGCGATAGCAAACCACTGCGTGACACCGCTGTGATCCTGGATCAGTAGGCTTTTGCCACCCACCAGCAGATTCAGACTGGTCGGACGCTTTGGCAAGGTATGCGTTTCACGCAATAGTGCACGGTCATCGTCGAGTTGCCAGACCCGCAGCAGATTACCTTCGGTGGTGTAGAGCAGATCGCCGGCCGGAGAGAGCGCCAGCAGATCCAGCTGGCGTTGCGGTAGCGAGATGATCGAGGCATGTCGATCGGTGTCGAGCGTCAGCACCCGGAGTCCGGCCTCAGTGAGTGCGGCAATGCGCCACTGACCCACATGGCGCGTCGCCAGCGCCATCTTTGTCACCGCGCCATCGGGGAGATGAAAGGGTTTATCGCCCAGCGGAAAACGCCACTGCTGATCGGCCGTGGGCTGCATCAGTGTCATCGCGCCCTGCATAGTCAGCAGCAGCGTCTGGCCATCGGCGCTCCTCACTATCTCGTCGGGTGCTGGGGTCAGCGCCAGCGCCGGTTCCGCAGGCTGACCATCCAGCGGAATAAAACGGGCCGCACCGCGTTCGCTAATACGCCAGCCGACATGACCCTGATTGCCAATCGCTAATGCTGGCGCACGATCCCAGAGTTGCTGGCTGGCCGCGATTTGCAGGCCCGGCGCATTAAACAGCGGTAATACCACGCCAATCAGCCAGCAGAACAGCAGCAGCATCAACAGCAGGATCGCCACGCCACAGCAGGTCACCAGCCGCCGCGTCAGACGGTCAACGGCGCGACGTTTACGATCGCTGAATTGGACAGGAATGTGGTTTGCGCTCATGCGGTTCCGGTAGCAGGCCAAAATAAGCCGCTATGTTGCCCGTAGCCGATTAATAAGACAACTCCTGGCGTTGGACAACGCTGCCATACTCTCGCCATAATGTTCGTGGATACTGGATCTTCAGTCCTGCAACCGCTAAATGGAGTGAGAATGGGTCAGGTAAAGCTTTATATAGAAAAAGAATTAAGCTGGTTATCCTTTAATGAACGGGTTTTGCAGGAAGCGGCAGATAAAAGCAATCCACTGATTGAGCGGATGCGCTTTCTGGGTATCTACTCCAACAATCTCGACGAATTCTATAAAGTCCGCTTCGCCGACCTCAAACGCCGCATTCTGATTGGTGAAGAGCAGGGTTCCGCCAGTACGCCACGCCATCTGTTTAAGAAAATTCAACAACGGGTGATGAAGTCCGATCAGGAGTTTGATGCACTCTATAACGATCTGCTGCTGGAAATGGCACGTAACCAGATCTTTCTGATCAACGAACGCCAGCTCTCATCCAATCAGCAGGCGTGGCTGCGCCACTACTTTAAACATGAGCTGCGTCAGCATATCTCTCCGATTCTCATCACCCATGAAACTGACCTGACCGAATTTCTTAAAGATGACTACACCTACCTGGCGGTAGAAATTATCCGCGGTGACGATATTCGTTATGCGCTGCTGGAGATCCCCTCCGACAAAGTGCCGCGTTTCATTAATTTACCGGCAGAGCCTCCGCGTCGCCGTAAACCAATGATCCTGCTGGATAACATTTTACGTTATTGCCTGGATGATATTTTCAAAGGCTTCTACGATTACGATGCGCTCAACGCCTATTCAATGAAAATGACGCGTGACGCCGAGTACGATCTGGTAACGGAGATGGAATCGAGCCTGCTGGAGCTGATGTCCTCCAGCCTGAAGCAGCGACTGACGGCTGAACCGGTGCGTTTCGTCTATCAGCGCGATATGCCCGATTCGATGGTGGAGCTGCTGTGCCATAAGCTTTCAATTTCTAACCTGGACTCCATATTGCCGGGCGGCCGCTATCACAACTTTAAAGACTTTATCGGCTTCCCGAGTGTCGGCAAAAATAACCTGGTCAACCGCCCGCTGTCTCAGATTCGCCATATCGGTTTTGATGGCTTTCGTAACGGCTTTGATGCGATTCGCGATCGCGACGTGCTGCTCTATTATCCGTACCACACCTTTGAGCATGTATTGGAACTGCTGCGTCAGGCGTCTTTTGACCCCAGCGTGCTGGCGATAAAAATCAATATCTACCGCGTCGCCAAACATTCCCGCATCATGGATGCGATGATCCATGCCGCCTATAACGGTAAAAAGGTCACGGTGGTGGTGGAGCTGCAGGCGCGCTTTGATGAAGAAGCCAACATCTACTGGGCGAAACGCCTGACCGAAGCGGGTGTCCATGTGATTTTCTCCGCACCGGGACTGAAGATCCACGCCAAACTGTTCCTGATCTCACGCCGCGAAGGCGAAGAGATTGTGCGCTACGCACATATCGGCACCGGCAACTTTAACGAGAAAACTGCGCGACTCTATACGGATTACTCGTTACTGACCGCGGATGCGCGCATCACTAATGAAGTGCGTCGGGTGTTCAACTTCATCGAGAATCCCTATCGGCCCGTGACGTTTGATCATCTGATGGTGTCGCCACAGAATTCGCGCCGGATGTTGTATGAACTGATCGATACTGAAATTGCCAATGCCCAGCAAAATAAGCCCTGCGGCATTACTCTGAAAATAAACAATCTGGTGGACAAAGGTCTGGTTGATCGGCTTTATACAGCCTCCAGCGTAGGGGTGAAGGTCAATCTTCTGGTGCGTGGAATGTGCTCATTAATCCCCGATTTGCCCGGGATCAGTGAAAATATTCGCGTCATCAGTATTGTTGACCGTTATCTGGAACACGACCGCGTCTATATTTTTGAGAATGGCGGCGATAAGAAGGTGTTCCTCTCCTCCGCTGACTGGATGACACGTAACATTGATTACCGCATCGAAGTGGCCGTGGCGATTCTCGATCCCCACATCCGGCAGCGTATCGTCGACATTATTGCTATTCAGTTGAGCGATACGGTGAAAGCGCGCATCGTCGATAAAGAGCTGAGTAACCATTACGTCCAGCGTGGCAATCGTCGTAAAGTGCGCTCACAGCTGGCCATCTATGATTACATCAAGAAACTGGAACAACCTGAATAAATCCTATGCCAATTTCTCATAAAAGTACGCCTAAACCCCAGGAGTTTGCGGCGATTGACCTGGGCTCGAACAGTTTCCATATGGTGATTGCGCGGGTTGTCGATGGTGCAATGCAGGTGTTAGGCCGCCTTAAGCAGCGCGTCCATCTGGCTGACGGACTGGATTCCCAGCACAACCTCAGCGAGGAAGCGATGGAACGTGGGTTAGCTTGCCTGGCCCTGTTCGCCGAGCGCTTGCAGGGATTCAGTCCCAGCAACGTGACGATTGTCGGTACCCATACGCTGCGCGAGGCGGTCAATGCCGAAACCTTCCTGCAACGTGCTGCCGAGGTGATCCCCTATCCGATAGAGGTGATTTCGGGGCATGAAGAGGCTCGCCTGATTTTTATGGGGGTTGAACACACCCAGCCGGAGAAAGGCCGCAAGCTGGTGATTGATATCGGCGGCGGCTCAACCGAACTGGTGATTGGCGAGGATTTTGAACCGCAACTGGTTGAAAGTCGCCGTATGGGGTGCGTCAGTTTTGCCCAGCTCTATTTCCCAAAAGGTGAAATCAGCCGTGAAAATTTCCGTCGCGCCCGTTTAGCGGCCGCGCAGAAGCTGGAAACACTGGCGTGGCAATATCGTCTGCATGGCTGGCAATATGCGCTGGGTGCTTCCGGAACGATCAAAGCAGCCTGCGAAGTGCTGCAGGCGATGGATGAGAAAGAGAAGCTGATTACGCCAGATCGCCTCGACAAGCTCTATGACGAGGTGATGAAACACAAATCCTTTGCGGCACTGAGCCTGCCGGGCCTGTCAGAAGAGCGTAAAGGCGTTTTTGTACCCGGGCTGGCGATTCTGTGTGGCGTATTTGATGCGCTGGCGATTCGCGAACTGCGCCTCTCTGATGGTGCGCTGCGTGAAGGTGTGCTCTATGAGATGGAGGGCCGTTTCCGCCATCAGGATATTCGCAGCCGTACGGCACAAAGCCTGGCTAATCATTACGCCATCGACAGCGATCAGGCGCGACGTGTACTTGAAACCACCGAGCAGCTTTATCTGCAATGGAGCGAACAGAATCCGAAACTGGCGAATCCGCAGCTGGCCGCACTGTTGAAATGGGCGGCGATGCTGCACGAAGTGGGCCTGACCATCAATCACAGTGCGCTGCAACGCCATTCAGCCTATATCCTGCAAAACACCAACCTGCCGGGATTCAATCAGGATCAGCAGATGCTGCTGGCAGCCTTGGTCAGATTCCATCGTAAAGCGGTGAAGCTCGATGAGTTGCCTCGCGTCACGCTGTTCAAGAAAAAGCAGTTTGTGCCGCTGATTTTCCTGCTTCGTCTGGGTACCCTGCTGAATAATCAGCGCCAGGCCACCACGCGTCCGGATGCGTTAACTCTGAAATGCGATGATGGCCACTGGACGCTGATTTTCCCGGCGGGCTACTTCACTCAGAACAACCTGGTTCAGCTTGATCTTGAACGTGAGCAGGTTTACTGGAACGACGTCACAGGATGGAAATTGATCCTCGAAGAAGAAATCTGACAACCTGGGCGCCCCTGCGCCCTTTTAACTGAATTGACGAATATGACACAACCAACTGCACCGCTTTCAGGCGAACACTATTTTGCTGAATCCTATGGTTTGACGCCGCCCCACTCCGAAGTGGTTGCGGCTCTGCCCCAGCTCACCGTCGGCAAGGCGCTTGACCTTGGCTGTGGCGTGGGACGCAATACGCTGTTTCTGAACCAGCAGGGTTTTGACGTCACGGCATGGGATCACAATCCGCAAAGTCTGGCGCGCCTGCAGGCGATTATTGCGCAGGAAAATCTCAGCGGTATTCACACCGAGCAGCGCGACCTGAATAATACGCGCTTTAATGGCGGCTTCGATTTTGTACTGTCGACGGTGGTGATGATGTTCCTGCGGCCTCAGACCATTCCGCAGCTGATTGCCGACATGCAGGCTTGCACGGTCAGGGAGGGTTTTAACCTGATTGTGGCAGCGATGAACACGGAGGATATGCCCTGCCCGGCTGACTTTTCGTTTGCTTTTAAGTCAGGCGAGTTGAGCCACTACTACCGCAACTGGCACATCGTGAAGTACAACGAGCACCCCGGTCAGCTGCATCGTACAGATGAAAATGGCAACCGCATCACCTGCCGCTTTGCTACGCTGCTGGCGCAAAAAGCGAGTTACTGATCTTCATCTGCTGTTTTTTTCAGCAACGATTGATTTCATCAGGCGACTGTGACTAAATATTGCAGTCGCCCTTAACGGGTCATTACAGGAACCACCCCGCGTGAACAGCGCTATTTCTCCCCGAAGACGTCAAAAAACCGGCACCATGACCCGCATTGTGCTGCTGATTAGTTTTATCATTCTTTTTAGTCGCTTGATTTTTATCCTGCCTGCTGCCTTCGAGCATCATCAGCAAAAGAAAGCTATTCCTGAACCGGTTGCGGCCACATCAGGTGATACGCGCTAACGAATACTGACTTTTCGCCTGAAACGCACCTGAAACGTAACTGTTAGTCAGATAACTGGACTCTTTTTTGCATCGCTTTTTCAGGCGAAACGCTACACTTCGTGCTGGTGCTTTCAGACTAAGGGATTCAATGTGTCTGTTTCTCATTCTCAACGTTTAAGTGAAATACGTCATCGCATTCTGACGCTGCTGCTCAACGAGCACGATCTGGTTGATTCCCTGCTGGAGAAAGCTGGCGATCTCAATCCTGAACAGCAACGTGAAAATGCGACCCAGCGTGACGCGCTGGAACAGGACATTTTGCAGCTTCATGCCGCTGACCTCGCCGATATTCTTGAAGCCCTGCCCGAAGAGGAACGTCAGGCGCTGTGGCGACTGGTGCCAAACGAGCGGCGTGGCCATGTGCTGGTTGAAGCGTCCGAAACGGTCTGGGCAAGTCTCACCGAAGAGATGAGCGACCGCGATATCCTGCGCGCTATTCAGCCGCTGGACATCGACGATCAGGTCTGGCTGGCACGTTATCTGCCACGTGACCTGACCGGACGCCTGCTGGCGACCGTGGAGCCCGCTCTGCGCGCCCGTATGCTCGATATGGTGCAGCTCGACCGTGACCGCGTAGGCCGGGTGATGGATTTCAATATCCTGACGGTGCGCGAAGATGTCACGCTGGCGACGGTGCAGCGTTTTCTGCGCAAGCGCAAAAGCATGCCGGGCGGTACCGATAAACTCTTTATCACCAACAAAGATAATCAGCTACTGGGCGAGTTGCTGCTGACAGATATCCTGCTTAACAAACCCAAAACGCTGGTGAGCGACGTCATGAATGCACGTCCTACCACCTTCCAGCTCAACGATAAGGCCGAAGACGCCGCCAGCGCCTTTGAGCGCTACAACCTGATTTCTGCCGCCGTCACCGACGCTAAGGGCAAACTGATTGGCCGCGTGACCATTGAAGACATCATCGACCTGGTGAATGCCGAAAACGAAAGCAACATTCGTAAAATGGGCGGTATCAGTCAGGAAGAGGATGTTTTCGCGCCGGTGCGTAAATCGGTGCGAAAACGCTGGGCCTGGCTAGCCATTAATCTTTGCACCGCCTTTGTCGCCTCCCGGGTCATCGGGCTGTTTGAAGGGACGATTTCGCAAATCGTTGCCCTGGCCACCCTGATGCCAATTGTTGCGGGTATCGGCGGCAACACCGGTAACCAGACCATCACCATGATTGTGCGGGCGCTGGCCTTACATCAGGTTGAACCGGGTAACTTCTCGTTTCTGATTGTCCGGGAACTGGGCGTGGCGCTGATTAACGGCCTCTTTTGGGGCGGCATCATGGGCGGCATCACCTGGCTGATGTATGACAATATGGCGCTGGGCGGCGTGATGATGCTCGCAATGGCGCTCAATCTGCTGCTGGCCGCATTGATGGGCGTACTGGTGCCGCTGGTAATGACTAAAATGAAGCGCGATCCCGCCGTCGGCTCCAGCGTATTGATCACCGCCCTTACCGATACCGGCGGTTTCTTTATCTTCCTGGGGCTGGCGACGATCTTTCTGCTGCCGCACTGATCGTCAGGCTTGCAGGCCGTAACGTTGCAGCGACCCGTTAAAATTACGCTGGCGCGTCACCTGTGCCAGCTCACGGGTCGCCGCAGGCAGCGTATAGTTGCTGCGCTGGCTTAGCCACTCGAGCACATCCGACAGGTGCCAGATGGCCGTTTTACCGTCATGCACCGGCGGTGGAAATGGCGGACGGTGGCTGAGCATCAGCTTGCGCATATTCTGCCGCGTCATACCCATGATCTCCGCCACATCCGTCAATCCCACAAAATCGGGTGCGGCTTCCACCAGCGTAGCTCCCGGTATTGCACGCAGTACATCCTGTTCCGCCTGCATCAATACATCTGTAGCGGTGTCAGACTCGCGGGTGAACTCCAGCGCAATGCGCCCCGGCATGCCCAGGCCAATCAACGCATCGTCGCAACCTGCTGCCGCCAGCGTTTCCAGCATTTCATCCTCCGGAGCATGACCTTCCGGCAAGCTGAACCGTAATGTAAAACAATATTCCATATGCCTCTCCTTGTGCTGTATCAGGACTTCATATCGTAACAGTTATCAACCACGCGCCGCCGCGCACGGGCATGCTGATAGGTGTTTTTCGGTGTGCGCCAGATACAAGTGAGACAAAATTCCCCACATCGGCACATCATCAGATTTTTCGGGCAGTACATTTTTCCCCAGGCGTGATGGCCTCCTGTAACAACCAGCCAGCCATGGGATTCGGCGTAGCGTAACGCCGTCTCGATCTCTTTATTGGGATACCGCTTCCTTGCCATATGTGTCCCTATCCTGACGGCGAATTTATGCGTTGTCAACTGACAACCTGAGGGTTATTTCTTAATGCGGATCAGCATGCGGAGACTTTTTCTCGCAGTAAAACAGTCAGGGTATAAACTGGAAAGCGTTACGTAAAAACGATCAGCGCCAGCGATAATCTGGCAGCAGCAACGATAAACAACGGAGGAAATATGTTTAAAGCAGAGGATTTTGTTCAGTCGAAAACCGGTGGTCCTAAGATGCAGGTATTGCGCGTTGAAGGCGACACCTTGTGGTGCGCACGCGTTGATGATGCAGCAAAGAAAGAGATTGAAGTGAAGGCGGAGAACGTCAATCTCTATCACGAAGAGGGTGACTTTGGCGTGTGTTAAGGCGAAATGGCCCCGCTAGCGGGGCCAGACTGTCAGAGCTTGTCCTGCTGAAGGTTGTCATTGCCCAGCCCGCCAATAAACGGCAGACGCAGTCGGAACGGCGTAAAATCGAGTCCCATGTTCAGACCCAGCAGGTTCACTTCAAACCCCTCTTCCGCACCCAATGTCACACCTGCCACGCCCAGAATCGATACCTGCAGACCGCGCCCGGATGGTGGCAGCCCGACCGGACGCCACAGTGGCCGGTAATCTTTACCCAGCGCATTGGCTGGCAGATCCAGCCTTAAGGCCGGGACTTCGCGGCCAATATGCGCCAGAAAAGTGTTGCTGTTCGGTCCGGGCCAGGCACGATACGTTGTCGGCCAGGGATAGGATTTAATGGCGGCTTCAATCTGCGGGATCATCGCTTCCGCTTCTGGACCGCGATGTTCCACCAGCAGTCTGGGTTTAGCACCATACCAGTAGCCATCAGGCAGGTTCGTGTTGCGCCGGACTTTATCGCCACTGCCCCAGCTAATCACTTCATAGCGAGTGAATCGCGTTTCACCGGCGCGCTTGAAGATGATCCACGGATGCACCGCTACTGCTCCTTTCCAGCCATAGGTCGGCGCGGCATAGACCTGCACGATAGCCAGGTCAGATAAAGCGCGCGGATCGGGCGCTATTCCGGCCGAATCGCGCCGGGCGGTCATCCAGCCACCCCGCTCAGCTGTTTCGCTGTGACGCGTCGCCTGGGCGATGCTGGCCCCGAGCGACAGCAACAGTACGGCAACAAAAAACAGGCTGAACACTTTGAGTGAGAGCATGACAACATTCCTGGTGACATAAGAATCACGAAACGCCTTATCAACAGGCGGTTTCAGTACGCGGCGGCTTTGGGATACGGATGATAGGTGAAAGCAACGGATAAAAGCGGGACACGACTGACATTAAGTGCGGGCTTCTACTCCATGGAGAATAGCGTAATTCTCAGTAAAATGAACAGAAAACCGTCAGTAGTGGTTGTGGATGCGCTGAAAGGTTAAACCACGGGGTCAGATGAGGCTTAAACATTAAAAAGCCCGCCAGGAAAGCGGGCTTTAGCGTCAGGGATTAATTGACTGTGGCTGGGTTATTCCCACTCTATTATAAACAAACCCATTAATTCTTTATAAAACAGAATATTAATATATGACACAATAAAAAAACCATTGAAAGTGCCATAAATAGTAAAAACGACTCAAGAAGTCGGGTTAGCCTCTATCGTGGCAAAGGCTGCTAATAGCTACCTCTCAAAGATGCCCAGCTGACCCAACTAAGCATGACGACCAACCTCGACCAGCAGCTCCTCAGCAAAAGGCTGAGCAGCCCAGAAAGCGCTCATGTTCAAAGTAGCCTGCTCAGACCACTACATGACCGTGCGATCTTGGCCGACTCCAACCCATTGTTGCAGGCCTCAACCGGCCAGAAGCCGCAAATAGCGAAAGACTGCTCTCAAGTATGAGTTAAACGGGTCAATGCAACGCTATCCTTAATCGAATGGAGCGTTACTATGAAACGAAGAACGCGTATTAACTACAAATCGGAACAGAAAGCTATTTTCTGGGACAGATATAAGCAAGGTGATTCCCTGCATGATATCGCCAGAATGGTTCGACAGATATCACTCTTCTAATGTCCAGTGTCTACTGGCCTACCGTCATACGACCATGCGGTCTGAAACATAATTCTCTCGGCGCAGAGTCTGAGCATTTGAAATCTCTCCCTAACATCTCGTCAATCGGCAAAATAAACTGGTCATCAGTTGCCGTCGCGACAGGCTACAGCAAGTAACTCCGCTGTTTAGGTTAAATTTGATCGAAAGTAATCAACCATAGCCTATTCAAGAGATGGTATTAAGTAAAAAAAATCTATCGCATAGCAGCATCAATTATGATGTGCTTAGTTAATTTTTAATTTTATTACGAGCAGCTAATACAATTCCATCCCGTATTTCCGAGTAGATATTAGCTTTCAAAGTACTAGCCACTTCGAATGTAACAATCAAGGCATATGGTATACGTGGTAATCCTCCGGCTCCTTGCGTCCGGCATTCTATTCGAATTCTTAGAATGTCGTCTTCAGCAATTGGTACAGCATCTTCTCCTTCATAAATTTCATGTATCACCGTGCCCCGCCGAGATGTATCAGAGGGTGGCTGATTTGCAGTCACTCGTGAAACCCCAATCGGGGAACCATTGGTATCCTCGGTCATAAAATCCAATAGAGCATCTTTATAAAACTGCTCTGCAGGCTTGGTAGGGCTAAGCCAAGCTAAAGTAACGACCAGTTTTCTAACATCTTTTTTACCTGAGAGGGATTTTGGTAATGGGAAATTAACCAGATCCGCACCGTCACAATCTAAATTGCCAACACCTAACATAGTGACTCGATGTTTGGTGCATTCGAGGACACGCGTATAGTCAATCTTTCCATAACCTAAAAAACGTGTGATGTTAGAACGTCGGTTTTTCCACAATCGACCATCTTTTGGCTCTAAAGTATTTTCCAAGAAAGATCCTGCACTTCCCCAGCTAGCAGAATGTACGATTAATCCTTTTACAAGCGATGGTAAAAACGGCCGAATACGGCCAAACTCTGAAGGAGAAAATTGAGATTTAAGCTCATCATGAATAATTACTGCTGCTCTCGTTGCTAGTGCAGCCGAGTTGCTTGTGCCTATCGTACGAACTAAATCATTTGTGCTAGAAACACCTGCAACTTGCTGACCAAAGTAGCGCCCTGCCTTTCCTGGAATCAACGTTAGTCCATCTGCTGATGTAGAATAAGAATATAGTGCTCTGCCTCCACAATTAAGCACCTCTGGCTTAACTGACTGTTTATACCCCAGACCTAAACCAGAAATCAAACTAGGGAATTTATCACTAGAATATGGTTCAATAAGATAAGGACTTGGAGTGGTTATACAACCATCAGAATGACTAGCTCCTACAGTAAGAGCATTAATTGCCTCAGCCGGCGAAAATATACTTCGATATGCCATTTTAGCTTGAACCGCATTAATGAATAATAGATGTCTATTCTCATCAGTCATTCTTGTTATCTCAGTTGGCCTCATAACATCAGAAAGAAACAAACCATCTGAAATATTCCCGGCACTTATTATAAAAAGCAAATTATATTTCCATGCAAGAAAATCTATTAGCCGCCCCCAAGCGCTCATTTGTCCTAGGAAAGGTCGATTAACATCACCTAAGGATAGATTTACTATAAAAACATCACCACCAAGATCCTTAGGTGCATTCTTTAAACGTACAACAGCAGAGTAAATAACATCAAGCAACAATCGTGAGTTAGGTGTGCTTTCTACGGAAGACTCTTGATTTGCAGCAAGCAAATATTGAACGTATAACTTTCTTTGTAAAGGATCTTCTTTTTTTGCAATATCGCCATGCAATATTAGAGAAGCCATACCGGTACCATGATGGCGAGTGTTAACCGGCGATGTTCTTTCTAAATCTTCCTCGTCATCGATTACGAGTCGATCTTTCAAAAGCTCATGGTTTTGTAATAAAACCCCATCAAACAACGCTGCAACTGGGGACTCCAAATTTACTTTTTTAGGTAACTCGCTAACCTGCTCAAAATCTTCAGGTTCCGACGAAGAAATACTCATAGCTTGAGGACGTAAATAAGCAACCTCATCGGATTTTAACAAGCTAGATTCTAATCTTAACAGTTTCTTTGCATCTGCATAAGAACTAGAAATTAGAATCGCATGATATCTAATTTCAGGTATATACGAAGTATCAAGAACGTCAGTTGATGTAGATTCAATTTCTTTAAGCACGGCTTGTGCCGCTGCAATGTCAAGTTTTTTTGCTCCATGGAAAATAAGCTCAACCTCGAAATTAACTCTATCATCTTCTGCCCCTCTCAAATTTTCGATATATTTCATTGCCTCTGGTGTAAGCCTATCTTGCGCTCCCCATGGGCGTATATTTATCAAATGAGAAAATAACTTATCCCAATCCTTATAACCTGTAGGCAGCATTTTCCCTGAGCTGTATATAGACCATAACCTAAGTAGTTCACTTATTGCACGTTGATTTGGGACGGTTAAATAGAGTCGACCTTCCATCGTTTTCGTTGGTTTATTTTTATCGTAAAAATCATCATCACTGTCATACGAAAAGTCTGATTCATCAACCCAAGTCAACCCAAGCTTCTCAGCTGCTTTTTTAAACTCCTGTTTAGATTGAGCTAATTCAAATACAATCGCTTTTTCGGGATGCAAGCCATCAGTATCGTCAGCAATAACCCCATTAGATACCGGATTTTGGGAATAGCGGTTCAGAGCATCAAATTTTGGACCCAACCGAGATAATTGTCGGTTTGGACTAGGCGTTGAAATGCTAAAGAATTTCGGACTACCCTTAATGCGAGCATCTGCGCTTGGTGGATTGAGAATTAGTATTGGAAGTTTTGCCATGATTGTTACGATCATCCTTATTCAAATCATTGAATCGACACTATGATAA
>Ga0209067_10000290_pt1 | contig 33804 bp, 26 predicted proteins | sample ColStrG_CSR_2013_FD_187199 | JGI IMG/M metagenome (GOLD analysis project Ga0209067, IMG submission 187199) | Freshwater sediment microbial communities in response to fracking from Pennsylvania, USA - Cold Stream Run_MetaG_CSR_2013 (SPAdes)... | ecosystem: Environmental > Aquatic > Freshwater >... | reverse complement strand
CAAAAGGAGGTCCGGAAGATAAATTTTCATTAAGGCATATTATAAGTCCCCTATCCGCACTCATTGGGCTTCCTGTTCAGTTTGCCTCTGATTGTATAGGGCCAGAAGCCGAAAAAGCTGCGGCCGGTTTGCAACCTGGTCAGGTTCTTTTATTGGAAAACTTACGTTTTCACAAAGAGGAAGAAAAAGGAGATATCCCTTTTGCCGAAAAATTATCCCGTTTAGGGGATGTTTATGTGAATGATGCCTTTGGTACGGCTCATCGTGCACATGCTTCTACCAGTATTATTGCCCAGTATTTCCCTGATGACCGTGTGGCCGGATTATTAATGGCTTCCGAATTAAATAATGCTAAAAAGGTATTGGAAAATCCGGATCGTCCTTTTACTGCCATTATGGGAGGGGCTAAGGTTTCCGATAAAATTGAATTGATTGAGAAATTATTGGATAAGGTGAATAATCTTATCATTGGGGGCGGCATGGCCTATACTTTCTCGAAAGCCCTTGGCGGACATATCGGAACCTCCCTATTAGAGGCAGATAAAATGCCCTTAGCTTTGGAATTAATCCAAAAAGCGAAGGATAAGGGGGTAAACCTGATTTTACCAACCGATTGTATTATCGCCGATTCCTTTTCCAATACCGCCGAACAACGAGTTTGTTCCAATCAGGATATTCCGGATACGTGGATGGGTCTGGACATTGGTCCGGATAGTATCCAGGCTTTCAAGGAAGTCATATTACATTCCAAAACCCTTATGTGGAACGGTCCCATGGGAGTTTTCGAAATGAGTAGTTTCGAAAAAGGGACGGTGGCCATCGCCGAAGCCCTGGTAGAAGCTACCGAAAAAGGTTCTTTTACCTTAATTGGTGGAGGCGATTCGGCTGCAGCTATTGCAAAATTCCATTTAACCGATAAGGTTAGTTATGTATCCACCGGGGGAGGGGCTTTATTGGAATATATGGAAGGAAAGGAATTGCCTGGGGTAGAAGCACTGGAACTTCACGGAGAATAAGGAGCAAAAGATCAGATTATATTTCTCCTGGTTCCAAACGCAATGTATGGGTTATAATCAGGGGAATATCGGTTTCTTTATGCGAGGTGAACAGAAGGGTTTTGGAATTACCCTTCCATAAATTCTCCAATAGGCGTTTAAAATCTTGTACCAGGGCTGATTCCAATCCCTGGAAAGGTTCGTCCAGGATCAATATTTCCGGATCTTTTATAAAGGCTCTGGCTAATAATACGAGACGCTGATCCTGAACAGACAGGGCTCGGACCCGTAAATTTCTTCTATCCTCGAAATAGAAAAGTTCCAGAAAATTTTCAACTCTTTCCTGTTCTTCTGGCTTCAGTTTTCGAAATAATCCCATGGTATCGAATAATCCCGAGGCCACCATTTGATAAATGGTTTGGTCGTAGGGTAAATAGACCATCATTTCGGGTGACATAAAACCAATTTTCTTTTTAATATCCCAGATGGATTCTCCGGAACCCCTGGGTTTTCCCATCCATTTAAAGTTTTCCTGGTATGCCTGAGGATGGTCCCCGGTAATAAGGCTCAATAAAGTAGATTTCCCAGATCCATTTGGACCTGAAACAAACCATTTTTCTCCGGTTTTTACTTTCCAGCTAAAGTCCTTCAAGGCATATACTTCCCCATACCGAATGGATAATTTGTTCATTTCAAGGATGTATTTTTCTGGTAGTATGCCATTTTCTCCTGTTGAAAAGTAGGAGGGAGGGATTTGCACAGAAAGCTGATTTTTTCCTTCTTTCGATTTTGGGATGGTTTCTGGTTCTATGGATTCAGGCTGAATATCTATTACCTGTTTTATAAATTCAGGAATGGGATAGGAGTTCAAAAGGAAAATCAAGGCCATGCCCTCCTCAATAAGCCTTTTAAAAACAGCATCCAGGATATCCTTATTTTCAGGATCTATTCCTTCATAGGGGTTTTCCAGAATCAGCATTTTTGGTTTGGAAAAAAGGGCTTTGGCCAATAAAAACCTTTTCATCTCCCCATGCGATAATTGATGAATTTTTCTATCCAATAATGCCTCCAGGTTCAAGCTCTTTATTATTTCGGTTTTATACATTTCCACCGGTGATTGGCCAAGTGAAAGGAACTCGCTTGCCCGGGGAATTGCCTCGCTATCAAATTGATTAAATCTTTTCTGGTAATACATTTCCCATTGTTTGGGAAAAAGCGATAAGGAATTAAAGGGCACCCGGGAAATTTCTTCTTTTTTTACCTGGAATTCCAGAATGCCGCTCTGAATGGTCCGATTTTGACAAAGGATTTCCCCTATAGGGCTAAAAAGGCTTGAATTTTTTACCAGAATGGCCAGGACAGAATGAGAGCCAATATGCAAAGCAAAATTCTTTATAAATTTCCCCTCTGGAAGGCATATATAAGCATCTTTGATTTTTAAATAGGTCATTCCTTTCAATTTCCCAATTTTACAAAAAAAACTGCCTGCTTTTGGGCAGACAGTTAGTTGAGAGCTAGGATAAATAATCCGTACTACTGGAAAGCAGTTCCTTTTAATCCTCTAATAGGAATCAAGACTTCTTGCTTTCCGCTTTTAGACTATTTATGACCATGGTGTTCAGCGTGCAATTTAGCCGCTTCATGAGAATGGTGATCAGCGTGCATATCGTGAGCATGTGCTACGTGTGCATGATGAGCCGCTTTTTCATGGTTTCCATTTGCATGCGCTTCCGCTGCATGGTGATGGTGCTTTGCAGCATGTTCGTGGTGTTCTGCTGCTTTTTTGTGGTGTTCGTGGATTGCGTCCATAGTTAATTTAGATTAGTGTACTTAAAGCTAAACGTTTTTAGTTAGATATATTGCTCATTTTCAGTTACTTTAATGTTAATTTAATGTTAAGAATTATTTTTATTTAAGCAATTCGGTACGATTGAACTCTTTATGCCAAAGGCAATAAAGATTGCCGGCAGTTACTAAATAAAAAGGGTGTTTTTCCCCCATCTTGTGAATTTACTGGAGCCCAGATTTTGGAAAAGATTCTTCTGGTATAAAACCCCCTCCTCCTGGCAAGTCATTCTACTGGCTTGTACAGAGCTTAGCTAATTTTTCGTTTAGGTTTTTGATTTCGAAATTGAGCTTCCTGATTATGAATGAATTCAGATTTCTAACACGGGTTTTTAAATCAAAAAGGGCCTTTTTTGTGGAAAACTTTTGTGGTAGAAAGTGGTAAGAAGTGGTAGGAATACTTAATTTTACATACGATTATACCCCAAAAAATAAATGTCACAGCTTTTAGGAGAATTTGATTGTCGCTTAGATCCCAAAGGGAGACTTATGGTCCCTTCGGCTCTAAAGAAGCAATTGAGTGCGGGTGCAGAGGATAAGTTTGTGATTAACAGGGGTTTTGAGAAATGCCTGGTCTTGTTTCCCATGGATGAATGGAAAAAGGAGTCGGCCAAGGTGAATGCATTGAACCTTTATACAAAAAAGAACCGGGATTTTGTCCGGTATTTCTATAGGGGTGCCACCGAGCTTCCCATGGACAATACCAATAGGGTATTAATTCCAAAAGGTTTACTGGATTATGCTGGAATCGATAAAGACCTTGTTTTAAATGCCTACGCAAATAGGATAGAAGTCTGGTCGAAAGAGGCGTATGAGAAATTGATGGATTCGGAGCCGGTCGATTTTTCTGAACTGGCCGAAGAAGTAATGGGAGAAAGGGGGGCAGATCATGTATCATAATCCGGTATTACTAAAGGAATCAATTGAGGCCCTGAATATTAATCCTTCAGGAAATTATGCGGATGTCACCTTTGGAGGTGGGGGGCATAGCCGTGAGATATTAAAACATTTGGGTTCCGGTAAGCTCCTTGCTATGGATCAGGATGCCGAAGTGATACCCAATCTTCCCCAGTCCGATAATTTTATTTTTGCAAACCAAAATTTCCGGTATCTCGAGAATTATTGCCGTTCCTATGCCCTATTGCCATTAAACGGAATCCTTGCCGATTTAGGCGTTTCTTCTCATCAGTTTGATACCCCGGAAAGAGGTTTTTCCATTCGCTTCAATAGTGCCCTGGATATGCGAATGGATCAGGATCAGGAAATCTCGGCCATTCATATATTGAATACCTATACCCAGGAACAATTACAAACCTTGTTTAGTCGGTACGGTGAAATTACCAATGCCGCTTCCTTATCCCGGTTAATCCTGGTTTCCAGGTTAAATAAACCCATAGAAGAAGTAGATCAATTAAAATCCCTGATTGCCCCACTGGTTAAAAGAGGGAAGGAGAACCAGTATTATGCCCAGGTATTCCAGGCTTTACGGATCGAGGTAAACCAGGAATTGGATGCACTGGAAAGGCTTTTAGAGCAAAGTGTCGATTTATTGGCCGAGGGTGGGCGAATCGTCATTATTTCTTATCATTCTTTGGAAGATCGTCTGGTGAAAAACTTTCTCAATAAAGGCAAATTTAAGGGGGAGGCCGATAAGGATTTATATGGGAATGAATTAAAACCCTTCCAACCGGTGTATAAAGGGGCTATGGTCCCAGGTAAGGAGGAATTGGAATTGAATTCCCGATCCAGAAGTGCAAAAATGCGGGTAGCCGAAAGAATTTCTGTTCTGAATAAAAAGTCAGCCTAAAAATGGAAAATAGGTATAGAATTAATCAAAATCCCGAATCCGAAACTCAGGAAATGGAGGAAGGGAGAAATGATGCCCAAAAGGAGGTAAAAAAGCCTGGAATTTGGGCCACTATATTTTCCGACGACTTCTTACCCAAGGATAAAGCCCTGGCCCTATTTCCCTATTTTCTTTTTCTGGCTTTATTAGGTGTCCTGTATATAGCCAATCGATATAAAGCCGAAGGGAAAGTAAGGAAATGGACGGAAGGTGTTAAAGAAGTCCAGGAGCTTAAATGGGAATATATTACCCTTCAATCCAAATGGATGATGGCTACAAAACAAAGCCAATTGGCCGTTTCTGCTCAAAGTCTAGGCCTAAAGGAATCTATTACTCCACCCTTTATCATTGAATTGGAAAAATGAACATCCGTACCGATATATTATGGAGGGTTTATTTGGTTTACGCCATTATGCTGGTGTTTTCCGGGGCAGTGCTATGGCAATTATGCAAGGTGCAATTGGTGGAGGGTTCCAAATGGAGGGAAAAGGCGAAACTTCTTTCCACCAGGAAAAGAGATGTTGCAGCTACCCGGGGTAATATTTTATCAGACGATGGAAGCCTTTTGGCCACTTCTTTACCGGAATATGAAATTCGGGTAGATGGACAGGTTTTAGGAAGGGATGAGGAAGAATTCTCCGACGAGGTAGATTCTCTTGGAATAGGATTAAATAAATTATTCCCTGAAAAAACCAGTAAGGAATATGTTCAGGAATTACGGAAAGCCGTTAGAAGAAAGGATCGGTATTTTTTATTGAAAAGGGGAGTAAGTTTTCCGGATTTAAAAATAGTAAAGACCCTGCCCTTATTATACCAGGGTAATTTGAAAAGTAGTTTAATTGCTATCCAGGAAAATAATCGAATAAAGCCCTTTGGAAATCTAGCTTCCAGGACTATAGGTTATTATACGGAATCGGCCAAACCCGTTGGCTTGGAGGGTGCCTATAGGGAAAGTATGATGGGCAAGCCGGGTAAGGAAGTGGTGGAAAAAGTGGCTGGAGGGATTTGGGTCCCTGTGCATAATGAACCCGAGCTGAGCCCGGTCGATGGGGACGATATCGTTTCCACCCTCAATGTAGATATCCAGGATATGGCCCAGAATGCCTTATTAAAAGCCTTAACCGAGAATCAGGCCGATCATGGTTGTGTCATAGTCATGGATGTACATACCGGGGAACTTAAGGCATTGGCAAACTTTACCCGTACAAAAAGCGGGGCTTATGAAGAAAGATTTAATTATGCCATTGGGGAATCGGCCGAGCCAGGCTCTACCTTTAAATTAGCCTCTTATCTGGTGGCTCTGGAAAACCATAAACTGGATACCTCTACCCTTGTAGACACCCATAATGGACGATTTTTACTTCATAACCATTTTATTGTCGATTCCCATTCGGGTTTAGGGATTATAACCGCAAAAAAAGCCTTTGAAGAATCGTCGAATGTGGCAGCGGCCAGTTTAATTTCTGATGCCTTTGGAAATTCCCCCAGGGAGTTTACCACCGGTCTTGAAAAGCTGGGCTTGAACAAACGATTAGGATTACCCATTCCAGGGGAAGCCTGGCCGAAAATAAAAAACCCCTCCAGTAAGGATTGGTCCGGATTATCCCTGGAGCAAATGGCCTATGGGTATGAAATTAGACTTACTCCCCTGCAAATGTTAACCTTGTATAATGCCATTGCCAATGATGGGGTGGAGGTAGCTCCTATATTGGTGAAAGCTATTGAACGGTCGGGAAAGCCCACCCAGGTGTTCTCCACCCGGGTATTGAATCCCTCCATATGCTCTAAAACGACCCTGGATAAACTGAAAAAGATGTTGGAAGGGGTTATTCAAGAAGGTACCGGAATGGATTTAAAACATAAGTCGTATGCCATTGCCGGAAAAACCGGAACCGCCCAAATTGCCAATGGAAATGGAGGGTATGAGCATTCCTTGAAAAAGGCCAAGGATAGCGGATTAGAAGTGCAAGGAAAAAAATATCAGGCTTCTTTCTGTGGGTATTTCCCGGCCGATAATCCACAATACTCTATAATGGTGGTGATTAACGACCCCAGTTCAGGTAAATATTATGCTGCGGCCGTTGCGGAACCAGTATTTGGGGATATAGCCGATAAGATTTTTGCGAATAGACTGGATATGCATTCGGTTTTTGCTACTGTGAAAAGATCATCCGATCATAAAGAAATAAACTAAGGTGGAGCTAAGGGAAATTCTATACAAGGTTCGTTTAGAGGAGGTACATGGTACTACCGATAGGATTATAGCCGGAATTCATTTTGATTCCAGGAAAATCCAGAAGGGCTATCTTTTTGTAGCTATTAAGGGTTTGCATTCCGATGGCCATGATTTCATTCCTGCTTCCATTCAAAATGGGGCCGAATCCATTTTATTGGAAAATTTCCCGGAAGGCATCCATCCGGAAGCCTATCCGGGTATCACCTTTATCCGGGTAAATAATTCCCAGGATTCCTTAGGACTTTTGGCCGATAATTTTTACGAACATCCTTCCCAAATAATTAAACTGGTTGGGGTTACCGGTACCAATGGCAAAACCACCTGTGCTACCCTATTATGGCAATTGTTTTCCGAACTGGGTTATTCCTGCGGTCTGATTTCCACGGTTCAGAACCAAATCGGATCGGAAATCATTCCCAGTAGCTATACCACCCCAGATGCCCTTTCCATACAGGCTTTATTGCATGAAATGGTAGAAAAAGGCTGTGATTATTGTTTTATGGAGGTAAGCTCCCATGCCATTGTCCAGGGAAGAATTATAGGGCTACAATTTCTTGGGGGAATTTTCACCAATATTACCCATGACCACCTGGATTTTCATAAAACCTTTTCTGCTTATATAGCCGCAAAAAAGGCCTTTTTTGATCATTTGCCAGGTTCGGCCTTTGCCCTAACCAATTCGGACGATAAGAACGGGATGGTTATGGTTCAAAACACCCTGGCCCGGGTGAAGACTTACTCCTTGAACCGCATGGCTGATTATAAGGCCAAGGTATTGGAAAATCATTTTTCTGGTATGTTATTACGGATTGAGGATCAGGAGGTCTGGTTTAAGATGGTGGGGAATTTCAATGCCTATAATTTATTGGCGGTTTATGGGGCCAGTCTGGAATTGGGCGAAGAGGCTACCCAGGTTTTAACCATTTTAAGCAAATTAATAGGGGCAGAAGGCAGGTTTGCTTATGTTCCGGGTCCCAATAAGATTTCCGGAATTGTGGATTATGCCCATACCCCGGATGCCTTGGAGAATATTTTAAAAACCATACGGGATTTACGAAAACCGGGCGAGAAAATTATCACCATAATTGGTTGTGGGGGGGATAGGGATAAAACCAAAAGGCCTGAAATGGCAAAAATTGCCTGCGAATTAAGTGATCGGGTCATCCTGACGTCGGATAATCCCCGGACGGAAAATCCGGAAACCATTCTGGAGGAAATGGAAAAGGGTATTCCTTACGATTCAAAAAATAAGACCCTGAAAATCCAGGAAAGGAAATCGGCCATCCAGACCGCCTGCCTTCTGGCCGCTGCAGGGGATATCATTTTACTTGCCGGAAAGGGACATGAAAAATACCAGGAAATAAACGGGGTACGGTACCCATTTGACGATAAGAAGGAATTGGAATTGGCCTTTAATAACCTATCTAACTAATGCTATACTACCTATTTAATTTCCTGGATAAACATTACCATATGCCCGGGGCCGGGGTTTTCCAATACATTTCCTTCAGAACTTCTATGGCGGTGATCCTATCCCTTTTAATCACCATGGTTTTTGGAAAAAGGTTGATAGAACAATTGCGCCATTTGCAAGTAGGCGAAACGGTCCGTGACCTGGGATTGGAAGGACAAAAACAAAAGCAAGGTACCCCAACCATGGGTGGGCTAATCATTATTGCCGCCATAGTAATGCCAACCGTATTATTTGCAAAAATGGATAATATCTATACCCTGTTAATGCTGGGGGTGGTGATATGGTTGGGTTTAATAGGCTTTATAGACGATTATATTAAGGTTTTTAAAAAGGATAAAGAGGGTCTGGCTGGAAAATTTAAGGTCATGGGCCAGATAGCCATTGGATTAATTGTGGGACTGGTTATGTATTTCAACCCCGAAATTGTCGTTCGGGAAAAGATTTTCCATACTGGTTCTCTAAGCCAGAGCAAGGAAAGTTTCGAGCAGAGAAGGGCCTATATGAAGGAACATTTTACGGAAGAAATTCATTCCACCAAAACCAATGTTCCCTTTTACAAGAATAATGAATTCGATTATGCCAAGATTTTGAGCTTTTTGGGGCCCCATTACCGGGATTATGCCGCTTGGGCCTTTATTCCTATTGTCATCTTTATCATTATTGCCGTGTCTAATGGGGCCAATATTACTGATGGGATTGATGGCCTGGCTACCGGCACCTCGGCTATCATTGGTGCCGCATTGGGAATATTGGCCTATTTATCCGGGAACCTGGTATTCGCCGATTATTTGAATATCATGTATATACCCAATTCCGGAGAGCTGGTAATTTTTGCCGGAGCCTTTCTGGGAGCAACCGTTGGCTTCTTATGGTATAATTCCTTTCCTGCTCAGGTATTTATGGGGGACACTGGAAGCCTGGCCTTGGGAGGTACCATTGCCGTTTTTGCCATTATTATTCGAAAGGAGCTTTTGATTCCAATTCTATGTGGCATTTTCCTGGTGGAGGAGCTCTCCGTTATTATGCAGGTAAGCTGGTTCAAATACACCAAAAAGAAATATGGGGAGGGAAGAAGGATATTCCTCATGTCTCCTTTGCACCACCATTTTCAAAAGCAGGGTTACCATGAATCCAAGATTGTCACCCGATTTTGGATTATCGGTATCATGCTCGCGATTATCACCATTGTTACATTAAAACTTCGGTAAGATATTATGAAAACGGAATTGCTGGTTATTCTTGGAGGAGGGGAAAGTGGGGTAGGAACAGCCTTGTTGGCTAAGAAAAAAGGCATTCCTGTTTTCTTAAGTGATTCTGGTATGCTTTCCGATGTCTACAGGAATATTTTATTAAAAAATGAGATTCCTTTCGAAGAAGGTGGGCATAGTATGGAGAAAATACTACAAGCCTCAGAAATAGTAAAAAGCCCAGGAATCCCCCGCTATGCTCCCCTGGTGGTAAAAGCCCTGGAAAATTCGATTCCGGTCATTGGGGAACTGGAATTCGCGGGAAGATTTACCAAGGCTAAAATCCTGGCCATTACGGGTAGCAATGGAAAAACCACTACGAGTTTATTAACCTATCATATTCTTCAGCATGCAGGCTTCAAAGTGGGCCTGGCCGGTAATATTGGGCAAAGTTTTGCTAGGCAGGTAGCCGAAGAAGATTTTGATTATTATGTTTTGGAGGTGAGTAGTTTCCAATTGGAAGATATGTTCCAGTTCCGGGCCCATATCGCTGTACTATTAAATATCAGTCCGGATCATCTGGACCGATACCAATATTCCCTTGAAAAATATGCAGAAGCAAAATTCAGGATTATCCAAAATCAGGAAAAGAACGATGCCTTTATCTATCTGGCCGATGATGTAGAAATTCAAAGGGGATTACTTCGTCATACCATAATAGCAAAACAATACCCTTTTAGCCTTGGAGATTCCGACCAGGAAACTAAAAAAATTCCGGGCATGGCAAGCGCCCCGGAGGGGGAGGTCAAGCCTGTCGCCTATTTAGAGAACAACCATATAATTATACAAGTCCAAAATCAATTCAAGATGTCCATTTTCGAACTTTCCCTGGAGGGAAAACATAATATGTATAATACCATGGCAGCCGGCATTTGCGGTAAGTTATTGGATATAACCAACGATACCATACGGGAAAGTATGGGAAATTTTAAGAACACCGCGCATAGATTGGAATCGGCGGGTAGGATACAGGGAATTGAATTTATCAATGATTCTAAGGCGACGAATGTGAATTCCGTTTGGTATGCTCTGGAAACCATGAATTCACCGGTTATCTGGATTGCCGGTGGAGTGGATAAAGGGAATGATTATTCCATGCTTACCGAATTGGTTCGCCAGAAAGTAAAAGCCATAGTTTGTCTTGGAAAAGATAACCATAAGCTTCATGAAGCCTTTGAAAATGAGGTGGAGATTATGGTGAATGCCTTTTCTGCAAAGGAAGCTGTTTCTCTGGCCTATCACCTGGGCAAGAAAGGGGATATTGTTTTATTGTCCCCAGCCTGTGCAAGTTTTGATTTATTTAAGAATTACGAAGATAGAGGTAATCAGTTTAAGGCAGCCGTTAAGGAATTATAAAGGTGATCTGGTTAAGGGATAAAATAAAAGGAGATATATGGATCTGGCTAATCGTATTTGCCTTATCGGTATTTTCAATTCTTGCAGTGTACAGCTCGACGGGCGCATTGGCTTATCAGAAATATGAGGGAAATACCACTATCCTCTTGTTTAAGCATATGATGATGGTGGTGGCGGGTTTAATTTTAATGTATATAGCCCATAAGATTAATTATCGATATTATTCTGTCATTGCCCAGCTTATGTTGATCATAGCCATCCCCCTTTTATTATATACCTTGATATTTGGTTCCAATATTAACGAAGCAAAACGATGGATTACCATTCCCATTATAAATCAAACTTTTCAAACCTCCGACTGGGCGAAATTAGCCCTGATTATGTTCCTGGCCAAGGAATTAACCAAAAGACAGGAAAGAATCAAGGATTTCCGATCCGGATTTCTTCCCATATTTAGTTCGGTGATTATCATTTTCCTTTTAATTGCCCCCGCCAATTTATCTACCGCTTTAATGATATTTGGTACCTCCATCCTCATTCTCCTGATTGGAAGGGTTAGTTTTCGGCAAATTTCGTTGGTCTGCCTGGGTGGGCTCATTGTTTTAACCGGAATCGTATTATTAGGACCCAGACGGGAAACCTATAAATCCCGGATATCTTCGTTTATTCATCCGGAAAAAACCGATCCGGATAAATCCTACCAGGCCGATCATGCCCGAATGGCCATCGCTTCAGGGGGTTGGTTTGGAAAAGGGGCAGGACATAGCCTGGAAAAAAATTATTTACCACAGGCCTATTCCGATTTTATTTTTGCCATTATCGTGGAGGAATGGGGCTTGGTGGCTGGATTTATTCTGGTCTTTCTTTACCTCTTTCTCTTGTATCGATGTATAAAAATTATAACCCGTAGCCCCAAAGCTTTTGGTGCCTTGTTGGCCACTGGTCTTAGCTTTAGCCTGGTAATCCAGGCATTGGCCAATATGGCCGTAGCCACTCATTTATTGCCGGTTACCGGTGTATCCCTACCCCTGGTCAGTATGGGGGGTACCTCTATATTATTTACCAGTATGGCTTTCGGAATCATATTAAGTGTGAGCAGGGAGGTAGATCAGGACCTACTAAATCAAACGGAAGGAGGGGAACTTGGCATTGCCTAAAAATAAAAAACCGAAAATAATTCTTAGTGGTGGGGGAACCGGGGGGCATTTATATCCTGCCCTGGCCATTGCCGAAGCCTTGAAAAGGCTTTCTCCCGAATCCGAAATCCTATTTGTAGGGGCCCTTGGAAAAATAGAAATGGAAAAAGTTCCCAGCCTGGGCTATAAAATTATAGGACTCGATATCCGGGGGTTCCAGCGTTCCTTTTCTGTTGAGAATTTAAAATTCCCCTATAGGCTTATAAAATCCTATTTTAAGTCCCGTTCCATTCTCCGGAATTTTAGGCCGGATGTGGTAATAGGGGTAGGGGGCTATGCCTCCGGGCCTCTCCTTATGGCCGCTGGAGGCATGCATATACCGAGTTTTATCCAGGAACAAAATTCTTTTCCGGGTAAAACCAATCTTTATTTATCAAAAAAGGCAAAAAGAATATTCGTAGCCTACCCCGGTATGGAGCGATTTTTCCCGGCAGGAAAAATAGAATTAACTGGCAATCCGGTTCGTTCCAATTTAATGGATTTTCAGAACGGAGATCCTAAGGCCTATACCCAATGGGGATTTACCCAGGGTGTTCCAACTCTTTTGGTCATGGGGGGAAGTGGTGGAGCCCGAAAAATAAATGAAGCCATTTTAAACCATTTATCCCTGATTCAGGAAAGCGGAATTCAGCTCATATGGCAAACCGGAAAAAATTATTTCAAGAGTGTGGAACATGGGATTTTGGAATTCCTGGGAGGCAAAGAAAATTCAAAATGGATTATCAGGCCTTTTCTGGATGAAATGAATCAGGCCTATTCGGTGGCGGATCTGGTTATTTCCCGGGCTGGGGCTGGAACCATTTCCGAATTAACCTTGGTATCCAAACCCTGTATCCTGGTTCCTTCTCCCAATGTGGCAGAAGATCATCAAACCAAAAATGCCCAGGCACTGGTGGAAAGCCAGGCAGGAATTTTGGTGCGTGATGCGGAGGCAGCCAACGAATTAGTGCCTTTGGCTTTGGAAACAGTATTCAATAAGGAGAAACTACATTCTCTTTCGAAAAATATCCATGCCCTGGCTTTTCCAAATGCAGCGGAAAACATTGCAACCGAGATTCTACATACCGCTTTAAACCCAAAAGAATCCTAAAGACATGGTCCTGAATAAATTAAAATACGTGTTTTTATTGGGGATAGGGGGCATTGGGATGAGCAATCTGGCTCGGTATTTTAAGTTTATGGGGATTTGGGTAGGCGGTTATGACAGGACCTCGACCCCCTTAACCAGGGAAATGGAGGACGAGGGGATGGATATATTGTACGATGATGAGCCCAATCTCCTTCCAGGTTTCCTGGAAAAACCGGGGGACCAGACCCTGATCATCTATACCCCATCCATTCCGGCCCATAACCGGATTAAAAACACCTTATTGGAAAGAGGCTTTGAATTGAATAAGAGAAGCCTCGTTTTAGGTAAAATATGTGCAAACAGGAAAGTCCTGGCCGTGGCAGGTACCCATGGGAAAACAACCACCAGTACCCTGCTTTCCCATTTATTAAAAGTGGGAGGTATAGACTGTATTTCCTTCCTGGGAGGTATATCCACCAATTATAAAACGAATTTTCTTCCCGGCTATTCCCCTTATGCAGTAGTGGAAGCCGACGAATACGATCGTTCCTTTCTGACTCTTTTTCCTGATAAGGCCATAATCACTTCCATGGATGCCGATCATCTGGATATTTACGGTACCCTGGAAAATATGGTAGCAGCCTTTAATCTTTTTGCCAACCAGGTAAAGGAAGATGGGTTTTTACTCACCCGTAAAGACCTTCCGGTTATGCGGGAACATTTCGAATATACCTTAGAGCCGGAAGCAGCGCATGGGAAACCGGACCTGATACGGGCCAAAAATATTCGTGTTAAAGAGGAAGTATTCCTTTTCGATTATCTAGGAAGAAAAACCCAGATTAAGGATATACCCCTGCATACCCCCGGATACCATAATATAGAAAATGCCTTGGCCGCCATTACCCTTTGCCTTGAATTAGGCATACCGGCGAAAAAAATTAAAAAGGGTATGGATACCTTTACCGGAGTAAAAAGACGATTCGAATATTTGGTAAAGGGGAAACACCAAATTTATATCGATGATTATGCTCATCACCAGGATGAGCTTACCGCCTTTTTAAAAACGGTTCGCTTACTATACCCGCAAAAACATATAGCGGCCATCTTTCAACCCCATCTTTTTAGCCGTACCCGTGATTTTTTCAGGGAAATGGCCCAATCCCTTTCCCTCGTCGATGAATTATTCCTGATGAATATTTATCCGGCAAGAGAGGAGCCAATGGAAGGCATTAGTTCCCAACTTATTCTTGATTCCGTTTCGATATCCAGGAAATGGATATTGGAGCCTTCGGAAATTCTATCCCGAATTTCAAGGGAAAAAACGGAGGTGGTTTTAACCATTGGGGCAGGGGATGTGGATAAACTGGTTAAACCCCTGCAGGAGATTCTGGTAGGAAAGGAAGTTCTAGATTCAGAAAAGAATAGGGGTCAAGAGCCCCAGGAAGGAGGTTTTCAGCCATGATAGACGAGGTAGAAAAAGAGGATTCGATTCGCCAAAAAGAAGAGAAACTAACAATAGTTAAAAAAATTGCCCGGATTTCCCTTTGGATTTTTTGTATTGTTGGATTATCGATTCTTTTTATGAAAACCCTTTCCAGACATGAGAAATTGACCTGTTCCAATATGGTTATTAAATTGGAGAATTCAGGGGGAATTTTAGATCGGAATACTCTTTATGGATTGCTGGAATCCCGGTTCAAGGTCCTACATGCACCCCTATCCCGTATCAACCTTCAGGATATGGAAAAGTTTATTGTTTCGGATCCTTATGTTCGGAATGCAAACTTGTTTTTCGATTTGAAAGGAGTGTTGCGGATTTCGATTTGGGAGAAAGTACCGGTATTATCGGTTAGAAATAATTGGAATCAAACCTATAGAATTGATGATTTAGGAACGAAAATGCCGGGGGATACCGTATCCGATTCCAGCTTGATGAGGGTACAGGGAAATATATCCGAGAAGTACTCCTGGCAAGGGAAGTCCATGAAGGGTAGGAACCCGGTTCCGGATACCCTGGTTACCCGGGATATGAAAATGGTATATGCCTTCTGGAAGAATCTAAGCCGTACCCCGGAATTTTCAAAAAAGGTAGTGCGTGTGGATATTCAAAATAACCACCTATTAGCCTTACGGGTTCGATCGGTTTACCCATCTATCCTGATCGGGGATACCAGCCGGATGGGGGAAAAAATGGAAAAATTGGAAATTCTTCTTTCTACCATTTTACCTAAATCCGGAATGAATACCTATAGCCAAATTGATTTACGGTTTGAAAACCAATGGGTTTGTGAAAGGAAACCTGCCAGTTTGATAACCGATAGTGCACATATGAATAAAAAAATTAACAATCTCCTATAAATATTTAAATAGAATGGAAAAAACGGAAATCATTGTAGGGCTGGATATTGGGACCACTAAAATTTGTGTGATGGTGGGAAAACGCAATGAGCATAATAAAATTGAGATCCTGGGTCTGGGTAAGGCGGAATCGGCGGGTGTGACCCGCGGAGTCGTATCCAATATTGAAAAAACCGTTCAGGGAATCCTGGAAGCGGTGGCTATTGCTTCCGAAAAGGCTAATTGTGATATCCGTTCCGTGCATGTGGGTATTGCCGGCCAGCATATTAAAAGCTTACAGCATGGGGGGATTCTTGTCAGGGAAAGAACCCAGGATGAGATTTCTAAAAAGGATATTGAAAAACTGGTGGAAGATATGCATCGCCTGGTAATGCCTCCCGGCGAGGAAATTATTCATGTATTGCCTCAGGAATTTAAGGTAGATAACGAGCCTGGAATTAAGGATCCTGTAGGCATGGCGGGGGTTCGGTTAGAGGCCAGTTTTCATATTATTACAGGGCAAATGACGGCGGCACAAAATATTGTAAAATGTGTGAATAAGGCCGGATTAAATACGGAAGCCATTATCCTGGAACCCCTGGCATCGGCCGAAGCCGTATTAAGTTTAGAGGAGAAAGAAGCGGGAGTGGTTTTGGTCGATATTGGAGGTGGAACCACCGATATCGCTATTTTCCATGAAGGGATTATTCGTCATACAGCCGTGATTCCATTCGGAGGCAATGTGGTAACAGAAGACATCCGGGAAGGATGTACTGTCATGAAAAAGCAGGCGGAGGTATTAAAGATTCGTTTTGGTTCGGCTCTTGCCGATGAAAACCAGGAAAATGAGATTATTTCCATTCCCGGATTAAGAGATCGGGAACCCAAAGAAATCTCGGTAAGGAACCTGGCCCATATTATCCAGGCCAGGATGGAAGAAATCATAGACCATATTTATTTTGAGATAAAGAGTTCCGGTTATGAAAAGAAATTAATTGCCGGAATTGTACTAACAGGGGGAGGCTCCCAACTAAAACACCTTAAACACCTGGTAGAATATTCCACGGGGATGAATGCCCGTATTGGGTATCCCAACGAGCATATTTCAGGAAGTTATACCGAGGAAGTACGGGATATTGCCAGCCCTATGTATGCTACTGCTATAGGATTGGTAATAAAAGGATTGCAGGACCTGGATGAAAAAGCGGGGAAAGTGGTATCCAAATCCTTTTCCGACGAAAGGTTACAAAGGGAGACCTGGTTCCATAAAATTATCCGCAAGGGTATCAAACTTCTGGATGGGGGAATGGAGGAGCAGGAATTTAAAGAATATCAACGATAGTTATCAACAAGACTATGGTTTATCCACACCAAAACCGCCAAAGGGAACAAATAAGCTTGATAATCACAATCTTTATGGAGCAAATTTGGTGGATAACGGAATGGGTGCAGGATTTTTTACGATAGGGATTCGATCAGATTTATAAAAATAGAAGAAAATGAAATTTGACATTTTGAGGGATGATAAATCCATTATTAAGGTAATTGGCATTGGAGGAGGTGGTGGAAATGCCATTAACCATATGTACCGTCAAGGTATTAAAGGGGTGGATTTTATTATCTGTAATACCGATGCCCAGGCATTGGAACTGAGTCCTATTCCCAATAAAATTCAATTGGGGCCAAATCTTACGGAAGGAAGGGGCGCTGGTTCCCTGCCAGAAGTAGGTCGGCATGCCGCTATTGAAAATATTGAACAGATTAAGGCCCTTTTGGCCAATACCAAAATGGTATTTATCACTGCCGGGATGGGGGGTGGAACCGGAACCGGGGCCAGTCCTATTATTGCCCAGGCGGCCCATGAATTGGGTATTTTAACAGTAGGCATCGTGACCACTCCTTTTTCCTTCGAGGGAAAACGCCGAAGATCACAAGCCGAAGAAGGGTTGGAGGAGTTAAGGAAGAATGTAGACACCCTTTTGGTGGTTTCCAACGATAAATTAAGGGACATGTTTGGGAACCTTACCCTTACCAATGCGTTTGCCGAAGCCGATAATATATTAACTACCGCCGCAAAGGGAATAGCCGAAATTATCACCGTGCCGGGCTATATTAATGTGGATTTTGAAGACGTAAAAACAGTGATGAAAAATTCGGGTGCTGCGGTGATGGGATCCTGGACGGCTACAGGTGGTGACCGGGCTATGAAAGCGGTTCAGGGAGCACTTTCTTCCCCATTATTAAATGATAATGAAATTGAAGGTGCCCGATATATTTTGTTGAATATTTCTTCTGGGAAAAACGAGGTGCTGATGGACGAAGTCACCATCATTACCGATTATATCCAGGAAGAAGCAGGCCTTTCTGCCGATATTATCTGGGGGAATTGTAAAGATGAAGCGCTGGATGATGAATTATCGGTAACCATTATTGCCACCGGATTCCAAACCCGTAAACAGAAAGAGAATATTTTGGTCCAGAACCCGGCAAAAATTATCAATGTGCTGGATACCAATATGGAAACCGTTCAGGTAGCCACCGAAAGGAAAGAATCCATAAAAGCGCCCATAAAAACTCAGGTAGCCGAACCCTATCTGGATGAAATCCAGATAAAGAAGCCAGCCGATGCTATAAAATTTCCCACCACGAATGCATTCGAAAATCCGAGTATAAAAAAAGAAGAACCGGAAATAAAGAATGATCCTTTTTCCTGGAGTTTTGAGCCCTTTTTAAAGCCCATGTCCAAAGAAAACCTGGATAACCTTTTTGAGGAGCCTAAGGAGGAAAAGAAAATCGAAAGGAGTACAGGTCCGCATCAGGAAGAAAAATTAGATAGTTTTCAATCCTTAAAAGGACAGGAATTATATTTTAACCAACCTTTTACCCAGGAGGAATTTCTGAAGGTTTATAAAAAGGAAGGGGAAAAAATGCCGATCCAGGCTAAGGGTCCCCAAGAGGGGATGCAAAAAGAGGAAATTCACTTTAGTAAACTTTCCTCAGGTGGTAATAAGGATATGCCTCCTCTTATTTCTCCTCGCCAGGTAAGTATGTTTGATATGGGTTCCGATAAGGATAGCGCTCCTCCAACCATCAATACCCTCAGGGATTCGAACACGCTATCGGAAGAGGGTCTTCCGGAAGATCCAATGAAGAGAACCCGGGACCGGATTTTAAGGCTTAAGGAATTGAGCATGAAGTTAAAAACCCCAAAAGGTTTGGAAGACCTGGAAAATGAACCGGCTTATGTACGGAAAAACCTGAAGCTTGCCCAGGTGCCGCATTCCTCTAACCAGGAGGAGATGTCCCGGTTAACCTTAAGTGAAAGAGATGGGGTTACAGAAATTCGTTCAAACAATACTTTTTTGCACGATAATGTGGATTGATTTCGCGTTATAAGGGAACAAAAAGGACGGGTCTCGGTTATAATTGGAAATTCTATCCATGTATTGTATTTTTGGGATGTTTTCCTTTTAAATAAAAGACTCTAGTATTAAATTTTAATTCGTTTCAATTGGATATTTTCGAAAAGATTCAAAAAAATATGGGGCCCTTGGGGCAGCATAATGAATGGGCTCATGGTTATTTCGCTTTCCCGAAACTGGAAGGAGAAATTGGGGCACATATGGTATTTCGGGGTAAAGAAAGACTTATCTGGAGTTTAAATAATTATTTGGGATTGGCCAATCATCCGGAGGTTCGTAAAGCCGATGCCGATGCGGCTGCCAAATATGGTTTGGCCCTACCCATGGGAGCCAGAATGATGTCCGGGAACTCGGATAATCACGAAGAACTGGAAAGACAATTAGCCGCTTTTGTAAAAAAGGAGGATGCTTTTCTTTTGAATTATGGGTATCAGGGAATGGTTTCCATAATTGATACCCTGGTAGATCGGCATGATGTTATTGTGTACGATGCCGAATCCCATGCCTGTATTATTGACGGGGTTCGCTTACACCAGGGTAAACGATTTGTTTATTCCCATAATGATATGGAAAGCCTTGAAAAGCAATTGCAAAGGGCCACCAAATTAGTAGAAGGTACGCCTGGTGCAATATTGGTCATTACCGAAGGGGTATTTGGCATGTCCGGTGTTCAGGGTAGTCTGGCCGAGATTGTGGCTATGAAATCGAAATATAGTTTCCGCATTGTATTGGACGATGCACATGGTTTTGGAACCATGGGACCTACCGGTGCCGGTACCGCCGAAGAACAGGGAGTTCAGGATGGAATTGATGTGTATTTTGGAACCTTTGCCAAATCCATGGCCGGGATCGGGGCCTTTGTCGCGTCGACAAAAACTGTGACAGATTATTTACGGTATAATATGCGTTCCCAGACTTTTGCCAAAGCATTACCTATGCCTATGGTGGTGGGATTATTAAAAAGGCTTGAATTATTAAAAGCCCATCCTGAATTCCGTGAAAAACTATGGACCATAGTGCATGCATTGCAAAATGGATTACGGGAAAGAGGATTTAATATTGGTAAGACCAATACCATGGTGACCCCGGTTTTCCTGGAAGGTTCACTTACCGAGGCGACCAATTTAACCATGGATCTACGGGAGAATTATGGAATTTTCTGTTCTATTGTTATTTACCCGGTGATTCCTAAAGGACATATTATTCTCCGTTTAATTCCTTCCGCTATGCATAGCCTGGAGGATGTGGAAAGAACCCTGGTAGCCTATTCAGAAATAAAGGAAAAGCTGAAATTGGGCGTGTATTCCGTAGAGCGGGGAGTATTTGAAATGACCACTGCCGCTAACGTTTAATTTAGAACCTTGCCTTCCCGCAGGATTTTTATTAAAAAAGGATTGGGAATAGGTTTATTCCTTTTCGGAAAGAATAAAATAGATGTGGGTTCCGGGACCAAATTTCCGGAACCCGCTTATTCTGGTTTTATTTCAAAAAGACCGGACCCGGCACATAGACTCTACCAGAGCCCTTCGGTAGAAAAGCTCATTGTTCAGGTTAAGAAAAAAATTAAGAGCCCGAAACTATCCTGGTTATTTGAGAATTGTTTCCCGAATACCCTGGATACCACCGTATTTTTCTCCCGGAAGGGAGATAAGCCGGATAGTTTTATCATCACCGGCGATATTCATTCGATGTGGCTCCGCGATTCTTCTGCCCAGGTATGGCCGTATCTACCACTAGTAAAGGAAGATCCTGCCTTGCAAACCCTGTTCCAGGGTTTAATCCATCGGCAAACCCAAAGTATATTATTAGATCCTTATGCCAATGCCTTTAATGAAGGCCCGGATAAGGGGGAGGTTTACCATGATGTAACGGATATAAAGCCAGGAATTCATGAAAGAAAATGGGAAATTGATTCTTTATGCTATCCCATTCGTCTGGCCTACCATTACTGGAAGAATACTGGGGATACCCGTCCATTAGACCAGGATTGGAAAAATTCTATTTCCCTGATCCTGGAAACTTTTCGTGCCCAGCAAAGAAAAACCAATCTGGGACCTTACCATTTCCAAAGGGAAACTGCCGTACAATCCGATACCGTTGCGGGTTCGGGGTACGGGAATCCGGTTCGTCCCAATGGATTAATCTGCTCCATATTCCGGCCTTCAGACGATGCAACCTTATTCTCCTTTTTAATTCCTTCCAATTTATTTGCTCGCAAATGCATGGAATACCTGGAGCAAATGTCGATGGCCGGTATCCTTGATTCGGGTACCGGAGAAATGGCGAAGGAATTATATAAGGATATTTCAGAAGGTTTGGACCATTTCGGATATTTTCTTCATCCACTTCACGGGAAAATTCTGGCCTATGAGGTAGATGGATATGGGAACCAGGTTTGCATGGACGATGCCAATGCCCCAAGTTTATTATCCCTGCCTTATCTGGGATTATTATCGAAAGAGGACCCGGTTTACCACAATACAAGGGCTTTTGTATGGAGTGAGGATAATCCTTATTTCTTTCGGGGAAAGGCCGGAGAGGGCATAGGAGGCCCCCATGTTGGATTGGATTATATTTGGCCTATGAGTTTAATAATGAAGGCCTTAACTTCTAATTTGGAGAAGGAGATCCAGGATTGTCTAGCCAAATTGGTGCAAAATGATGGGGGGACCGGGTTCATGCATGAATCCTATTTCAAGGATGATCCCAATCGTTTTACCCGGTCGTGGTTTGCCTGGGCAAATACCTTATTTGGTGAATTGATCGTAAAAATTTATAGAGAAAGGCCCTGGCTTTTGGAGCAGGAATATGTATAGTTTTGAAAAATATCCACTCAGAGGGGGTTTAAACACCTATTTTTAGGCAAATTAATTGGATATGCCAATAAAACATTCTACTTTAGCTTAAAGAAATCACTTATCAATTTACACTATACTAGGATTCAAATCAAATGGAAAAATTTAACAAATTAAAAGAACTTGTGATGGAGATTGAGGGAGATGCAGACAAATTTTATAACAAGGGGAATAATGCCGCTGGTACTCGTGTTAGAAAAGGTCTTCAGGATCTGAAGAACCTTGCTCAGGATTTACGTTTGGAAATTCAGGACAAGAAAAACGCAGACACAGCAAAATAGTCCCTTAGGGCTTTGTGCCTTAAAATTTACCCAGTACTTCTTTAATATAAATGGCTGGGAAACTCGTAACGGATTGATCCAGGGAAATCAGGATTTGATCTGGTAAATAATATTGGAAATGGCCGTTTATCCGGCCTTTTCCATTTGTAGGCTATGAATTTCTTTACGTAAGCTTTCCGATCCTGGAACCAGGGGAAGCCGAACCATATCTCCGCATATTCCATTCACCTGAAGGATGGCCTTAACCCCGGTTGGATTGGACTCCTTAAATAAAACCGACATCCAGGCGCTTAGTTTTAAATGATCCTTTCTTGCCTCGAGGAAGTTTCCTTCCAGGGCTTTTCGAACCATTTCTGAACAGGGATATGGATGCGAATTGGCTATTACAGAAATAAGCCCGGTAGCCCCTAAAGCGATCATTGGTACCGCCAGTCCATCGTCACCCGATATCAACTCAAAATTTTCTGCTTTATGCCGAAGAATTTCCGAAAACTGATCAAAATTTCCAGAGGCCTCCTTAATACCAAAAACGTTGGGGCAGTCGGAAGCAATCCTCAGGGTAGTTTCAGCAAGTACATTGGTTCCGGTTCGGCCGGGCACATTATATAGCATAATGGGCAGGGGGGAGGCCTGTGATAAAGCCTTATAATGCTGGTAAATACCCTCCTGGGAAGGCTTATTATAATAGGGGCTTACACTTAAAACCGCTGAATACCCTTCAAGGGGATATTCCTTAAGATTATGGGAAATTTCCCGGGTATTATTGCCTCCCATTCCGGCAATAAGGGGAATTCTACCCTGATTATATTCGGCAACAAATTCCAGGATCTTGATTTTTTCTTCCTTATCTAAGGTGGCCGGCTCACCGGTGGTACCCAAAATAACATAATAATCAACACCCCCTTCCCGGGTATAATCCAGGATTTTCTTCAATCCGGGATAATCAATTTCTCCATCGGGCCTGAAAGGGGTTATTAAGGCTACACCGGTGCCTCTGAAATTTTTTCCTTGGGTGTTTGTGATTCCCATTAAAGAGCAGTTAAATATGTTCCGATTTGTTCGGTGAAATTAAAAATATCTGGCTTCTGCCAAGTATCTATCATGAAATGATATTGATTGGCGGTTTTTAAATCGTATTTCCCTACCTTAATTTTCGCCTTGGAAGCCCATAACATGTATTTTAAAGGGAAGTACTCCTCCTGGGAAAAATCGATCATAATATCAAATTCGTTTTCCAGAAAGGTCTTAATTCGATAACTATCGGGAACCCCATTCCATTTCAATTCATCCTCCTTAAGCTGGATAAAATTCAGATTCGTGATTTTAGATTTGGGGACAGGAAATCCGCTGGTAGCACCAAAAATATAAACCGCTTTTTTATTAAGGTGAAGAAATTCGATGAATTTTGAAATAGGATTCATTTCCTCTTCTGTTTTTATATAAAATAGAATCCCAATTTTTACGGCTTCCTTGAAGGATATGGGCTCGGGTTCATGGTTGGATTGGCGGATAACCTGTTTTAAGGCCCAGTTTCCTGATATTTTTTTTACCGATTCAAATAAATTCATGCTATCATATCCTTCAATTCCTGTAGCGAAATTACAGGAATTTTTAATTTATTCGCTTTTTCCAATTTGGAGGCCCCCATGTTCTCCCCGGCAACCAGGTAGCTTAACTTAGAGGATACCCCGGATACCATTTTCCCCCCATGATCAAGTATCATGGATTCTATACTTTCCCGGGATATTCCCTCAAATACCCCAGAAATAAGGAACGTTTTATTGGTTAAGCTCTCTCCCAGGATATCCCGGGGTTTTTCCACTAATTCCATCTGGAGACCAAATTTCTCCAAATCGTCTATTAATTCCTGGTTTTCTGGTAGGGAGAAAAAATGATGTACCGATAGGGCAATTCTTTCTCCCACTTCATCGGCTTCCTGCAAGGCTTCCAGGCTGGCCTCCCGGATCTTTTTCAGGTTTCCAAAATGCCTGGCAATTTTTAAGGCTACAGTGGCGCCTACATAGCGTATCCCAATTCCGAATAATAGCCTTTCAAAAGGGACCTGTTTAGAATTCTCAATTCCTTCCAATAGGTTTTTTAACGATTTTTCTCCAAATCGTTCCAGGGAGAGGATTTCCTCCCGACGATCCTTCAGTGTATAAAGATCGCGGATATCCCGAATCAAACCGGCATGGTAAAACTGTTCAATCGATTCATCTCCCAGGCCCTGAATGTCCATGGCCTTACGACTTATAAAATGTTGTATTTTCCCAATGCGTTGTGGAGGGCAATGTAATTCATTTGTACAAAAATGAACGGCTTCTCCTTCTTCCCGGATTAAAATGGTCCCACAGGATGGGCAGGTTTTTGGGGGTTCGGTAGGAAGGGAATTTTCCTTCCTTTTCGATAGGCTAACGGAAAGTACCTTAGGAATAATTTCTCCTCCTTTTTCAATCAATACGGTATCGCCCACCCGTAAATCCAGTCTTTCTATTTCATTAAAATTATGGAGGGTGGCCCTTTTTACGGTAGTGCCCGCCAATACGATGGGCTTTAAATTGGCCACCGGGGTGATAGCCCCAGTTCTACCCACCTGGTAGGTGATACTTAGCAATTCCGTTTCCATTTGCTGGGCCTGGTATTTATAGGCGATGGCCCAGCGCGGTGTTTTTGCGGTAAAACCCAGCTCCTCCTGCAGGGCATAGTCATTTACCTTGATCACAATCCCGTCAATATCAAAACTCAGCTTATGGCGCAGTTCCTCCATTTCATGAATAAAACCCATTACCCCGGCTATATCGGAACAAACCCGGATATGGTCCGAAATATGGAAACCCCAGTTCCTGGCTGCGTCCATGCTTTCTTTATGGGTCTTGAAGGGTAGATTCTCTCCCAAGAGGGAATACAGGAAACAATCGAGCGGTCGCTTTCTTACCTCTTCGGAATCTTGCATTTTTATGGTACCAGCGGTAAAATTTCGGGGATTGGCATAGGCGGGCTGTCCTTCCTGCTCCCTTTCCTGGTTTAATTTATCAAATGCCCTTCGATGCATGATAATTTCCCCCCGGATTTCAAATTCGTCGGGTATATCGGATGCATGAATATGTTTGGGGATTTTTTGAATGGTCTTTACATTCCTGGTCACATCGTCCCCGCTTACTCCATCCCCGCGGGTAATGGCCCTCTCTAAAACTCCTTTTACATAGGTTAAGCCAATGGCCACCCCATCAAATTTCAGTTCGCAGACATAGTCAAAATCATTCCCAATAATTTTCTTTATTCTTTGATCAAAATCGATTAAATCTTGTTCCGAATACGTATTTCCCAGGGAAAGCATGGGATATTGATGCCTTACCGATTGAAATTCAGAGGTAATTTCTCCCAGAATTTTCTGGCTAGGGGAATCGGGGCTAATCCATTCCGGATATTCTTTTTCAATATTTATCAGCTCTTCCAATAAGATATCAAAATCATGATCGGATATGGTAGGGCTGGCTAGGGTATAATAATTATAACTATGCTCCAGGATTTCCTTCTTTAAGGTATCCAATCTTTTTTTTGCAGATTCCTTATCCATTGGGGATCGTAAACTGAAAGGTTAGAGTTAAAATTATATAAAGGCTTGAGGAATAATAAGTTTGTTCTTAATATAATGAAATACCGAAAGAAAAGAAGTCCTTTCCTTTTCGCAAAATTCTAAGATGGTGTTTTTCAGAATTTTATTTTGCTCGTCGGTAAATTTTTCCTTCCAGATTTTGAAGCAGATTCTACCTAAGGGATAGGTTAATTCTTCTGGTTGGGCATAGGTAAGCAGGTATTTGGATTGAAGGAATTCATTAAAGAATACAATAAAAGACTCTCCGTTATGAATTCCGTTTATTTCCAGAAAGTCTAAAACGGCATCTTCGTCCACCTTTTCCAAAAGTGAATAAAAATCATGTACCCGGACCAGGGATTCATTGATTAATAAAGAATCGAGGGTTAATTCCAGGGTAATATGGGCAAGGAAAAAGCACCAAACGGGCGATTGGGAAAAGGCCGATTGGATTCTTTCCTTTATATAGGAGGTTTCGGATGTGAAATAAGGGGAATTATGGAAGTATTTATCGACCTGTTTATGTTTGATCCAACCCTTTACCAGGCTCAGTGTTTTATCGGAATAGGGCTCCAAGTTTTTCTCTGGTCGAAAAGTCCAGGCTTTATTATGCTGGTGAATTAAATCAGGAAGGATCAAACCGAGGCCTAATTCAGGGTTATGCGTATCCCTGTCAAAATAAAAATGAGAAAGAAAATTCAAAAGCGGAAGAGAGGTGAAACTAAGGGTAAATTGAAAGACGATTTCATTCCTCTAATTCAAAATTAAAAAAATAATTGGGCAGACAGGATTTTTTCCATTTAAATTTTGAATTATTATAGGAGTACATTAACTTTACACTGTTATTATTAATTACATAGTCATGGGAATTTCGGATAGAAAAGAAAGAGAGAAAGATGAAATGCGGAGGCATATTCTGGATTCGGCTATGAAACTTTTTAAGGAAAATGGTTTCGAGGAGGTTTCCATACGTAAAATAGCCGATTTAATTGAATACAGCCCTACCACTATATACCTTCATTTTACGAGTAAAGATGATATTTTGCTGGCCCTGCATGAGGAGGGTTTTGATAAATTGAATGCCTTATTCAAGCCATTATTATCCATTAAGGATCCCATTGAGCGGGTGGAACAGTTTGGTCATGTTTACATGAAATTTGGATTGGACCATCCGGAATATTATGATTTAATGTTTTTAAAATCCGGGCCCTTGGAGGCCTTGGAAAAAGAAGGCCATGAGGAATGGAATGGGGGTGATAATGCCTTTTCCTATTTGGTCAATGCCACCGGGGAAATTGCCAGAATGCATCCCGATTTAGCACTAAACCCCGAAGTAATGGCCACTACCCTTTGGTCTATGGTGCATGGTTTTGTTTGTTTGCAATTGCGAAACCGACTTTGCTGGTTTTCCGAGGATCAGCCCTCGGCAAATCAAATGGGATTTATGGGCCTGAAATGGCTAACCAATATTCTCCGTAGCGTTTAATTTTTTTTATAGAATCAAGAGTATCCAAAAAAATTTACCTGTTTAATTAACACCGTTAACAATAATAACTTCATTAAAACTATTAACAATGAAAAAAAACTCCCCCCTACCCCCATCAAGACAAAATCAATGGGGGCGACTCATGATTCTATTGAATATCCTTCTAGGGATTTTGGTTCATGCCCATCCTGCCTTTTCCCAGGTGCCTGATTCTTTACCTCATTTAATCAAGGAAGGAATCGAACAAAACCTTGTTTTGAAGCAAAGGAAAATTAGTCTGGAAAATAGTCTCCTTGCCTTAAAGGTTTCGAAATCCTATTTCCTCCCCACTACCAGTTTTTCAGGTAATTATACCACTGCCAATGGGGGTAGAGCGATTTCCATTCCCATTGGCGATCTTTTGAACCCGGTGTATAAAAGCCTGAATCAATTAACTCAGTCCAATAATTACGATCCGGTTCAAAACCAGAGGGTCAATTTCCTACCCAATAACTATTATGATGTGCGTTTGCATACCAGTCTGAATATTTACAATGCGGACCTGAATTATGCAAAAAAAATTCAATCGGAATGGATATCGATTTCCCAAAGCGAGCTGGATATCTATAAAAGAGAATTGGTATATGAAATTAAATCCGCCTATTTCCAATACCTGAATGCACATTATGCTCTGGGGATTTATCAAAGCGGTCTAGGCTTGGTAGAAAAAAACCTCGACCTGAACCAATCCCTGTTAAAAAATGGGAAAGGTCTACCCGCCAATATCTTACGCATAAAAGGGGAAAGAGAAATCGTTTTGGCCCAGTTAGAAGAAGCCCGGGTGCAGGAAATAAATGCCAGGGCCTATTTTAATTTTCTTTTAAACCGGGATCTCCACCAGGAAATTCCCCTGGCCAATTTCCAGCTTGGCCCAAGCGGCAGCCCTGATTCCCTGGTTGCCGATATCGGACAAAGAGAAGAACTCAAAGAAATCCAGTACAACCAGCATGTGCAGCAATTTTCCTTGGACATGAAAAAAGCTTTCTGGAAACCAAAAATCAATGCTTTTTTGGACCTGGGTTCCCAGAATTCGGATTTCGTGGTCAATTCCAAGTCGATATTCTATTTAACCGGGGTACAAATCGATATACCCATTTTTACAGGGAAAAGAAATACCTACGCCATCCAATTAGGAAAGCTTTCCGTGAATTCGGCCAATCTGAACCTGGATTATATTACCAGTCAATTAAAGCTTTCTGCCCTAATGGCAGAAAATGAGGTAAAAGCTTCTTACCATAATTACCAGGGATCGAAGGCCCAGTTTACTGCGTCAAAATCCTATTTCCATCTTCTTGATCGTGGATTCCGTGAAGGCACAAATACCTTGCTGGAATTCCTCGATGCCCGAAACCAGCTTACCGCTTCAGAAATTCAAATGAACCTTCGGTTTTACGATTATTTAAAGGCCCAGGCCCATTTGGAACGTGAAACCGCCGCCTATTCTTTTTAACCCTCCCAACCTAGACATAAAATATGAAAACCTCCATCCAATTTTTTAGCCAAAAATTCACCGAATTTAAAATCTTGACATTTACCCTGATAAGAAAAATAAGTCCCCTATTAATTTTCATCCTTCAGGCCTGTGGCAGTTCCAATTCTACCAGCCTTCCAAAGAATCAAACGGCTCCCATTCCGGTACGGGTAGAAAACCTGGAAACCTCGAACGGGGAATCCAAACTAGAGGCTTCGGGGAAATTTACCACCTTGGATGAAACCTTTTTATCTTTCAAAACTGGGGGAATCATTAGCAGGATCATGGTAAAAGAAGGGGATCCGGTACATAAAGGCCAAATTCTAGCCTATATAAAAACGGATGAAATTGATGCCCGGGTAAACCAGACGAAATTATCCCTGGCCAAGGCAGAACGGGATTTTAACCGGTATTCCAAACTGTATACCGATAGTGTCATTACCCGGGAACAATTGGAAAATTTTAGAACCACCCGGGATTTACAAATAGAGCAGGTAAAGGCCGCCGAATTTGACCGGAATTATTCCAAAATCATCTGCCCGGAAAACGGTTTTGTCTTGAAGAAAATGGCATCGGAAGGCCAGCAGGTAGGTTCCGGCACCCCCGTACTACAGGTGAACGGCGCCCATTCCAGTCCCTGGATATTACAAGTAGGGGTAAGTGATGATTGGTGGTCCCATATTCAAACCGGCGATATAGCGCCAATCCAAACGGATGCCCTGCCTGGGCAGGTTTTAAAAGGAAAAGTCGTTAGAAAATCCCAAACCGTCGATCCCACGAGTGGAGTCAATACGATCGATTTGCTGGTGGTTTCCTCCCCCAGGGAAATTGCTTATGGAATGTTCGGGAAAGCCCAGTTCACCCGGAATTTAGGGCATTCCAATTTCCGGGTTCCTTATGAGGCCGTTCTGGATGCATCCGGTCACCAGGCCTTTGTTTTTATTACCCTGAATAATAAAACCGCCCATAAGATCCCGGTTCAGCTAGGTGATTTTAATGAAACCACCGTTTTGATTACCCGGGGTTTGGATTCAGGAGGAAAATTAATCCTGGCCGGCAGTGCCTATTTATCGGAAGGATCTCCTATTAAAATTGTCCAATAAGTTCCAAACTCTAGCCTTTTCCCAACATGAAAATATCTGAATACGCGGTAAAAAATTACCAGCTAACCCTTATTTTATTAGTTATGGCCGTGGTTATTGGGGTCAGTACCCTCTTAACGATGCCAAGAACCGAAGACCCGGAAACCCATGCTCCCAGTTTTACCGTGATCGCCCTGTACCCGGGGACCAGCCCCAAGGATATGGAACAATTAGTGGTTAAGCCCCTCGAGGATCATATGTACGAGCTGGACGATATTAAAAAAATCACCACCGATATTAAAAGCGGTTTGGCAGTCCTCAATATTGAATACAAGTATTCGGCCAATCCCGATACCAAGTACCAGGAAATTGTCCGGGAGGTGAACAATATCCGACCCTCCCTGCCTTCCGATTTATATAGCCTGGAAGTAAAGAAGCAAATCCCTTCCGATGTGAATGTTTTGCAAATAGCCCTGATATCGGAGAATGCGCCCAGAGATGTATTCCGAACCTATGCCGAACAATTACGGGATTCCTTGCAAAACCTGGTTCAGTTAAAAAATGTAAAAATTGTGGGATTGCCGGATCGTATTGTGCGGGTAGATATACGATTGGATAAAATGGCTGCCATGCATATTTCCTTGGCCCAGGTCCTGGGCTCCTTGCAGGGAGAAATGGCCAATATTCCGGGGGGTAGCATTGAAGCTGGCACCAAGTCCTTTGATATCAAGACTACGGGAAATTTCGAGTCCACCCACCAGGTTCAAAACACCCTGATATCAAGCCCATCGGGAAAAAATATACGACTCTCCGATATAGCCGATGTATTTGACGATTATAGGGAGTCGAATCATATTACCCGTTTAAACGGGCACCGTTGCGTTTTTATAAATGCAGCCCAGAAAGAAGGCAATAATATTTCCGAAACCCAGAAAAATTACCTGGGCGTCATTAACCGGTTTAAAAAGAGCTTACCCCAGAACCTGGATTTGGTGGTTCATTTTGATCAGGCAAATAATGTGAACCACCGCCTGGGCGGATTGGGAAAAGATTTCCTGATTGCCATCCTATTGGTTTCCATCACCTTATTGCCTTTGGGTATCCGTTCGGCCGGAATTGTGATGATATCCATTCCCCTCTCCCTATCCCTGGGATTGGTATTTTTGAATGCTTTTGGATTCACCTTAAATCAATTAAGTATTGTAGGACTGGTGGTCGCCCTGGGTTTATTGGTCGATGATAGTATTGTGGTCATTGAAAATATTGAACGATGGATGCTGGAGGGATATTCCCGGGCCGATGCCACTTTTAAGGCCTCTAAGCAGATTGGAGGGGCGGTTTTAGGATGTACCATTACTCTTATTATAGCCTTTATCCCTTTAATGTTTTTACCCGAAGCATCCGGTGATTTTATCCGAAGCCTTCCTACAGCGGTTATTCTTTCCGTACTCGCCTCTTTACTGGTTTCTCTGACCATTATTCCTTTTTTTGCCAGCCGGGTATTAAAAGAAAGTCAGGGTCATTCGGAGGGAAATATTTTTATGAGGGCTTTGAAGAGATTGATTTCCGGGTCTTATTCCCGTTTACTGGATTCGGCATTGAATAAGCCGGTCATTACCCTTCTCGTGGCCGGCCTGATATTTATAGGCTCCTTGTTCCTTTTCCCGGTTGTGGGATTTAGCTTATTTCCTGCTTCGGAGAAGCCTCAGTTTTTGATAGATATTAAGCCTTCTTTACAGTCCAATTTAAGTATGTCCGATTCTCTATGCCATAGAGTGGAAAAGGTATTAAGCAATACAAAGGATGTCCAATATTTTGCTTCCAATATAGGAGAAGGGAACCCAAGAATTTATTATAATGAAATTCCCAACGAAACCCGGACCGATTATGCCCAGATTTTTGTTCAGTTAAAGGAGAGTACCAGCCCATCAGAGAAGCAGAAAATAATTGATTCCTTACGATTCCTTTTTGCCAATGAGCCCTCGGCCAGTATAAATGTGCGAAACTTTGAACAAGGCCCTCCCGAAGTTGCCCCGGTGGAGGTTCGATTATTCGGCAATAACCTGGATAGCTTGAGAAAGTATTCCCTGGAAATAGAAAAGGATTTGAAGGCCCTGCCGGGAACCCTATACGTAAATAATCCTATCCATAATCTGAAATCGGATATCCGCGTTTCCCTGGATAGGGATAAAGCCAGAAGCCTGGGGGTCAATAACCAGGATTTTGATAAAATTATCCGTTTATCTGTGGCAGGAATCGATATGGGAACCTTTCCCGATCCAGGGGGCAGTAAGGATAATGACCATGTTCTGGTCACCTCCCCCAAACTGGAAAGGGGGACCTTGAAAAACTTCGAGAGCCTTTATATACCCAGTGCCAATGGGGGCAATATACCTCTGGCCCAGCTGGCCGAACTCAAATTGGAATCGGCACCGGTATCCATTAACCATATTAATAAAAACCGCTATGTTTCCATTACTTCCCTGGTGCAGAAAGGGTTTTTAACCGACCGGGTCATTCAACAGGTGATTTTGAAAATGAATACCCTGAAACTTCCCAAGGGCTATGAATATAAAATGGGTGGGGAGGTAGAGTCCCGAAATAATTCCTTTGGAGGATTTGGAACCGTTATACTGGTCACCATATTCTTATTCATTGCTGCCCTGGTAGTCGAATTTGGGACCTTCAAAAGTACCCTGATAGTGCTGAGTGTATTACCCCTGGGCATTGTAGGCGCCGTTATTGCTTTATTCCTAAGTGGAAATTCTTTATCCTTTGTAGCCGTCATCGGGATCATTGCCCTGGCGGGGATTGAGGTAAAAAATTCCATTTTACTGGTCGATTTTACCAATCAATTACGAAGAGAAGGCATGAGTATTGCCGAAGCGGTAAGAAAGGCAGGAGAAATTCGATTCCTACCGATTGTTCTGACTTCCTTAACGGCTATTGGCGGATTAATCCCGATTGCCCTTTCGGATAACCCTTTAATTTCTCCCCTGGCCATTGTGATCATTGGGGGTTTAATTTCCTCTACCCTATTATCCAGGGTGGTAACCCCTGTGGTATACGAATTATTACCACCCCATGTGGATTTGGAGGTCAAACCTGTAGTTGCTTAAACGCTTTAAAATGGGAAACTAAGGAGGGGGATTCTTAATGGATTATTTCCTCTATGGGTAATTCCTCCTCCTTTATTTTTCCGTTTTCTACAGAAACAAAATAGGTATGCTGATCGGAGCCCAATGCCAGGGACTTTATATATTTTCCATTTTCAAAAAGAATCCCAGCTGCATCATCACAGGCATATCCTGCGGGTAATTCATTCTTCAACAAGGCATTCTGATATAGAGGTTTACGGGTAGGCTCACTATGATAATGCGGACAATGGGAGGTGGGAATAAAACCAAGGCAGTTCACATAGGTAAGTTTCTGAGGTCTGGAATCGGTTAGTCCTGAACTAAACCAGCAAAGGGATCCGGCGCTGCCTCCAGCCATCACAATGCCCTTATCATAGGCTTTTTTCAAAAGGGTATCAATCCCCTGGGCATGCCAAATGGCCATCATATTTAAGGTGCTTCCCCCACCTACGATAATCGCATCCATACTCATTAGGGTTTCTTCGAAGGTCTTTTGTTCCGGAGAGGAATTGATAAAAAGCCGAAGAACAAAGGCTTTCATGGGTAAATCCTGGGTAATTTCATACCAATGCAGAATACCATTCGCATTATCGGCACTAGCCGTTGGGATGAGACAAATGCGGGGATTGGCCTTATGGGTTAATTTAATCACATACTCAATAAAAGGCCGGGAAAAATTTCCCCCGGTAATAAATATGGTTTTTACGGGATTAGGTTCCATTTTATTTTTTCCGATGGAATAAAAACTAGTGAAAAAGAAAAGGGAATATAGGAGTATTCTTTTCATGATAAATTCCGGTTTCGTTAAATTTTAATTCAAAGTATATCTTTTTTT
>Ga0209067_10000288_pt1 | contig 34006 bp, 31 predicted proteins | sample ColStrG_CSR_2013_FD_187199 | JGI IMG/M metagenome (GOLD analysis project Ga0209067, IMG submission 187199) | Freshwater sediment microbial communities in response to fracking from Pennsylvania, USA - Cold Stream Run_MetaG_CSR_2013 (SPAdes)... | ecosystem: Environmental > Aquatic > Freshwater >... | reverse complement strand
TCAACCAGGGTAGGCGGGAGATGGGGTTCCAGGGTGGTTTTCAGGGTGGTATGAAAGGCGGTATTTGTCGGGACTGGGCGTGGCGGTATGGCGTGCATAAAGTGTCTTCCGGTAGATAAAAAAAGGTCGAATTTTATTGGCGCTGACGTGCCTGCCACAATCGGAGTAGTCCCACTTGCAGACTAAGGTCTGTTCAGCCAATTGAGAGAACTGTGCCGTTCCTGTTTCTTATGGAGATTTCACTACTTTGCTGGTTGTTATGTTGGAACCCGTAACGGTTTCATGGAATCGGTACTGAAAAAATGGTTAATCAGGCTTATCCGAATTTGCATCTGGATATTTTTCAAATAAATGTTGTTTGATCTTCGGATCACACTCAGATGAAATCAATGCCTTCTTCCTTCCGGCGCGGAACATGCCGCCATTCTGGTCGAAATCTCAATCTTCGAGCGCTAATAAAAAATCAGGCGCTGCACAGGCAGAAATGATGTCTGCCACATCTTTGGGCAGGGATGTGGTTGATTCAATGGCGAGCGATCTGGTTTGGTGTGCAATGGGATGCATAAAATTTCTTACTCTGGAGGTTAAGGCAGGCAGCAAACAGGCAGCAATTAAGACAGGTAAAAAAAATAATCGGGATCGATGCAATTGCTGGTAATTGCGATGTATGCCTCGTCCAGTTCAGGATTGCTTAAAGCTCTGAATCCGTAACGAGTCGAGTGGATTCCCCGCAGTACTGCGCTGGCGCGGGGAAATATTAAGCCGTGATACTTTTTGTTGGTATTGATAGCAGTATTCAGGAGCTGATCATCGGTATTTACATTGAACAGATCGGAATTATAAAAAAATACGGACCGCATTGTCGCGCCGCTTAAGTCAGCCATCTGCAGGCAGGTTTCTGCTAAATAAGTCCGTATCCAGTGCGTATTCTTCAGTATCGCTCCTGTCAGTTTGGTAAGGCACATGTCCGAACGGTTAAACGTCGCGCCAGTTAAATCAGCTTCGCTCAAATCGACCTTATTCAAATTGGTTCTGACAAAACTCGCGCCTCTGGCAGTCATCTTGCTCAGGTTCAGATGTATCAGATTGAGTCCGCTTAAATTCACGTTATTGAGGTTAATTTGAACCGGTTGTGCCTGAATCTCCATAACTATTTTTTTTAACTCATGCCGGACATTTGGATTCCTGGTGAAGTTGAAAAAAATGTGTGATTTTATTTTGGGATCGCAGTCAGGAGAGGTGATGGCCAGACCGACCATCTTACCGATTTCCTTATTTCTCGCCGTACTGGCGACCTGATAGGTTTCGTCCAAATCATATTTTTCCAGCGCTATCGAATAATCAGGCGCGGCGTAGTCTGCAATGAGATCCGTCACGCATGTTGGCAGGTGCTGGGTGGAAGCGGTCTGGAGGGCCGTGGTGAGGTGGGTTTTCAACGCAAGCATGGCGGAGGCCTTTCATATCATTGAGCACGTTAAATTGAGTGCGCCATTTTATGGAAGGTGCCCGCGACAGCCACAAGTATTTCTACGGATAGAGCCGACAGTCAGGTTGAAGACGTGTTGTGAGGATTAACTTATTTCATCCAGCGAGGCAGACAGGTGGGCGATGTCGCCCCACTGAGCAAGTTGCACAGTGAGCTGATCCTGGTGCAGTTCCACTGTGAAGCGATTAATGCTGGCATTGAGCAGTTTGACTTCACGCGGTGCATTCAGTGGCAGATGCCGGGCAATCCGGTAGGCGCATTCCAGCACGCCGCCATGCGCTACTACCGCGACTTTTTGATCCGGATATTGTTGGCACAAAGCACGCAGCGCGGTTTCAATCCGGGAGTGAAACTGTCTGACCGTTTCGCCGTGGTGGCCACTGGTCTGATTGAACGGAAACAGGCTGTCGGTTTCTGCTGCACGCCATGCGGCATATTCAGTCGGGTAGCGTGCTTCGAGTGAATTGATCAGTTGACCTTCAAAGCCGCCGTAGCTGCGTTCACGCCACTGGTCGTTGATTATGCAGTGCAGATTTTTGGGTGTCGCAATTGCCTGCGCGGTTTGCATGGCGCGTTGCAGGTCGCTGCAGATGACTGCGTCCAGGTGTTCATTTTGCAGCGCTGCGCCGAGCAACTTTGCCTGATGCAGTCCGGTGTCGTTGAGCGGGATATCGATATGGCCCTGCAACCGGCGTTCGGTATTCCAGTCGGTCTCGCCGTGGCGGATCAATAATAAGTCAGTCATGCTGCGGCCTTGCATTCGAGCCAGAAAGTGACTGGCCCATCGTTGCATAAAGTGACCTGCATGTCGGCACCGAATTCACCGGTCTCGACTTGCGGGTGTTGGGTACGGATGAGTGATAAGAAATGGCTGAATAATTCTTTGGCAAGAGCCGGTGGTGCAGCAGGTGTGAACGAGGGGCGGGTGCCGGAGTTGGTGTCGGCCGCCAGCGTGAATTGCGGTACCAGCAGCAGGCCGCCGTCGATGTCTTTGACGCTTAAATTCATTTTGCCCTGCGCATCGGCAAACACGCGGTACTTCAGCAGTTTGTCACACAGGGTCTGCGCTTCTTTGGGCGTGTCGTCGCGTTCGGCGCAGACCAGCACCAGCAGACCCTGATTGATTTTCCCGATGAGCTGATCCGCCACAACCACCTGGGCGTGCGTGACGCGCTGAATTAATGCAATCATGCGGACAGAATTATTTTGGCGAATTTGCGTTTACCAACCTGCACCACGAATTCACCGGCCGCGATCTGCAGAGCCTTGTCGCTGACCACATCGCCATTGATGCGCACGCCACCCTGTTCGACCATGCGCATGCCGTCGGACGTGGACGGGCACAAGCCGGCCTGTTTCAACACCTGCGCAATCCCGAGCGGCGCGCCGGACAATCTCGATTCAGCAATGTCATCCGGAATCCCGCCACGTGAGCGATTCATGAAATCTTCCAGCGCCGTTTCAGCAGCCTGACGGTTATGGAAACGCGTCACCATTTCCTGGGCAAACGCCACTTTCAGATCGCGCGGATTTTTTCCATCTGCCACGGCCTTTTTGTGTGCAGCCAGATCGGTGAGGCTGCACGACGACAGCAATTCGTAGTAGCGCCACATCATGGTGTCGGAAATACTCATGATTTTGGCGAACATGGTATTGGCTGGTTCGGTGATGCCGACATAATTGTTCTTGGACTTGGACATTTTTTCGATGCCGTCCAATCCTTCGAGCAGCGGCATGGTCAGTATGCACTGCGGCTCCTGACCATAGTCTTTTTGCAGTTCGCGACCGACCAGCAGATTGAATTTCTGATCGGTGCCACCCAGCTCAAGATCGGATTTGAGCGCCACCGAATCGTAGCCCTGCATGAGCGGATACAGAAATTCGTGTACCGAAATCGGCGTGCCGGCCTTGAAGCGCTTCGTGAAATCGTCGCGCTCCATCATGCGTGCTACCGTGTACTTGGAAGCCAGCTGGATCATGCCGCGCGCGCCGAGCGGGTCAGACCATTCGGAGTTGTAGCGGATTTCTGTTTTGGCTGCGTCCAGCACCATGCTGGCCTGGCTGAAATAAGACTTGGCGTTTTCTTCAATCTGCTCGCGTGTCAGCGGTGGGCGGGTGACGTTGCGGCCGGACGGGTCGCCGATCATGGAAGTGAAATCGCCGATCAGAAAAATCACGTGATGACCGAGATCCTGCAGCTGGCGCATTTTGTTTAAGACAACTGTGTGGCCTAAATGCAGATCCGGTGCCGTTGGGTCGAGGCCCAGTTTGATGCGCAGCGGGACGCCGCTTTTTTCGCTGCGTGCCAGTTTTTGCGCGAATTCGGATTCGATCAATAATTCCTCAACCCCACGTTTGGTAATGGCCAGCGCGTTCTGGACGGCATCCGATAACGGCAGATTCGATGAGCTTGGCAGTGTTGTTGATTCCATAAATTCAATTCAATTTGTCAATCAGTTGGTCAGAAAAATATGCTTAATTTGTAGGCAGAGTGGTTGCTTGTCAGACGAGTTGGGTATAATACGCGATCAATCTGAAACCTTGCGCTAATTACAATATCAATAAAATGCGCAGCTCAGTCCGAGACAAAACCATCATTCTAGCGTATTGCATGACAACTCCAAAAAATTCAGCAAATCAAAATTCAACGCATCAAGGTGCACAGTCGACCACTCGTCACTCACGCATTCTGCTCGCTTGTGCCCTGTTTCTGGCAATTTTTGCGTTAGGCGCTGCCGCTGTCGCGCCACTGGCACCGGACGCTTCCGATCTGCCGGTCAAGAAAATTGTCGAACAGCTGGATGTGCCTTCCCTGGCTGCGCAAATGCAGGCCATTGAAGAGCGCGATGACCAGTTCGTGCACGAAGAAAATGTACGTCGTGGCGATACGCTGGGCAGTCTGCTGCAGCGACTGGGTGTGGAGGATGATGCGGCGAACAGGTTTATTCAGTCCGACAAAACCGCCCGTATCGTCGTTCAGCAGAAGGCCGGCAATACCGTGCGTGCCAGGACCAATGAAGACGGTGAACTGCAATGGCTGGAAACCTATTTTTCATTGAATCAGGACAGTGCTGCCAGGTCTGTTAAAAAAATGACGATCACACGTCTGCCTGGCTCGGACCAGTTCAGCGCCGTGGAAACCGCGGCACCGCTGGAGCGCCACATCGAAATGCGCACCGGAAATATCACCAGCTCGCTGTTTGCTGCCACCGATGCTGCGCAGATTCCCGATGCCGTAGCCAGTCAGCTGGTTGACATGTTTTCGACCAGTATCGATTTCCGTTCCGATCTGCGTCGCGGTGACCATTTTCAGATTGAGTATGAAAGCTTCTGGCAAAACGGTGAAATGATCAGCACCGGTCGGGTTGTTGCCGGCGAGTTCAACAATGCCGGTCATGTCTACCAGGCAGTCTGGTTTGACGAAGGTGCCGGTGAAGGCAGTTATTACGCCTTTGACGGCAAGTCGATGAAAAAAGCATTTTTGAAATCGCCGATTGCCTTCACCCGGATTTCTTCCGGTTTCTCAATGCGCATCCATCCGATTTCCGGACAATGGAAACAGCATACCGGGGTCGATTTTGCTGCGCCAACCGGCACACCGATCCGCGCTTCCGCCGATGGTGTTGTCGACGTCGCTGGCCCCTCCGGTGGTTATGGCAACCTGGTGGTTTTAAAACACTGGAACAGTTACAGCACTGCGTATGGTCACATGAGCCGCTTCGCTCCCGGCATGCACCGGGGCGTAAAAGTGAAGCAGGGCGACATCATCGGGTACGTCGGCGCTACCGGTTGGGCAACGGGGCCGCATCTGCATTATGAATTCCGCGTCAGCAATGTGGCGCAGGATCCGATGAAAATCAAAGTTGAACAACCGCAGTCACTGACTGCCTCTGACCTGCCGCGCTTCCGCAGCATCGTGCAGGATGTGCAGCACTGCTTCGCCTTGTTACGTCCGACCGAGCAGAGTGCACTGGTCGCTGTGCGCTGATCCATTCCCTTAATTTTTTTCGAAAGTACGCTGCTTCATGCGCTATTACATCGGTCTGATGTCAGGCACCAGTCTGGATGGTGTGGATGGCGTGCTGGTTGAGATGGGTGATCAGGACGATCAGATGCGACAACTCGCAGCCAGCTACGTACCTTTCAGTTCCGATTTGCGTGCCTCGCTGTTTGCCCTGCAGTTCAGCGGTTTCGATGAAATTCATCGCGCTGCGCAGGCGGCCAATCAGCTGGTGCTGGTGTATGCCGAATGTATTTTACATTTACTGAAGAACACCGGACTGTATCCGGAAAAAATTACGGCCATCGGCGTGCACGGTCAAACCATCCGACACAGACCCGAATTCGGCTACACCATGCAGCTCAATAATCCGGCACTGCTGGCCGAACTGACTGCCATCGACGTCATTGCCGATTTTCGCAGTCGCGACATTGCTGCCGGTGGTCAGGGTGCGCCGCTGGTGCCGGCCTATCATCGCAGCGTATTTGGCAAAGCCGAAGAAACCCGGGTAGTGGCCAATATCGGCGGCATCAGCAATATCAGCATATTGCGATCAGACGGCGCCACGCGCGGCTTTGATACCGGCCCGGGTAATGTGCTCATGGACGCGTGGATCATGCGGCACAAATCGCAGGCCTTTGACTTCAACGGTGACTGGGCCAGTCGGGGCCAGTGCCAGCCGGAATTGCTGGCGCATCTGATGGATGATCCGTTTTTTGCCAAACTGCCGCCGAAAAGCACCGGGCGTGATTTATTTCATGAGGAATGGTTAAGCAATAAATTAGACCTGTTCAGCTCGATCGCGCCGGTTGACGTGCAGGCTACCCTGTGTGCCTTCACCGCGCAAACCCTGGTTGATGCCATTCTCACTTATGCTGCCGATGTGCAGCACGTGTATATCTGTGGTGGTGGCGCCTACAATAAAAATCTGATTGAACTGATTCAGTCTCTGCTGAACACGGACGGCAGGACGGTCGGCGTGGCCAGCACGGAAGCGCTCGGCATATCGCCCAATCACGTTGAGGCGCTGGCTTTTGCGTGGCTGGCATATCGCCATACTGAGCGGCTGGACGCCAATTTACCGGAAGTCACCGGCGCTGCTTCTGGCCGGGTATTGGGCGCACTGTATCCGCGCTGAGCAGGATGCAGACCTCACTGCCGCTTCACGGTTTATTCTGGTTTTTATCAATTTTTTACGGGTTCGTCCTGATTGGGAAATTTGCGTATTGTCCCGCAAGAGGATGATGGCGATGATCCACCTTCTGTCATTTTTTGAAGGTATCAGCCATGCCCACTGTCCAGCCAAGTCTTCCTCCCAATTACGCAGTCTCTGCGGCCCTGCTTAAAAAAAATATTGAATCCGTAGCGAGAGGTGAAGGGCTCACGGTACTGCATGCGCCTGTGTGGTGCCAGTTGTCGTTCCTGCAGTGGTTGGTCGACTCTATTTACCGCCTGGTCAACGGCATCGATGACGTCACCGAGAAAATCATCAGGGACAGCATGCCGGCAATCGCGAAATCGATATTGCTGGCCAGTGAATTCCCGGCGCAAAATTCGGATTCTTCTTCCAGACAGGCTCGCGCTGGTCGGATAATAAAACTCAACAGTGGCGGCAGTGAATTGGCATTTCAGGTCAGCTGCATAAATGGCGTCATCAAATTGGATCAGCTTTACCATTCCAGCAATACTGCCGTTGTCAGAGACAGCGAAACTCTGGATATCCCATTGGCTCAGCTGAAAAAAGAATGCCTGCAGTTTTATGTGCAATCCGAACACGATGCCGGAAGAGTGGCAGATCTGAGTGACATAGATTTGAACCAGATCGATACAGACGGCATTCCATTTCAAGGCGCTAAAATTCGGGCATCCTTCGTCCAGACACTGGCAGACAGCGGCAAGCGATTCAGCTTCAACAATACGGAGCTGACTGGCAATATCGGTCAGATTGAATTGAATCCTGAGCATATGTCAGTCGACAAATTCTCAGCATTGCAACTGATACGTGCCGGTGCTGATCGGCAACAGGTCATACTCAGTTATATCAACGCAGAACAGTTTTCAGGAAATAAAAATATCGACATGACCGGTTTTGATTTAACAGGCGTCCACCTCACCGGTGTAGACCTTCAGAACGTTAATTTTCGGCAGGCGTATCCCAGTGAACGTGTGATTGGCGAAGGTCAAAAATATACGGCAGGACCAATCTACGATAACAATATTTTTAATGCGCTGCTTGATCCGAAAGTCCGCACGCTTCTGGAGGCGCATAAAGAAAATCAAATAGTATTAAATGCGCTACCTGCTGCACTGAAAAGTGAACATGATCCCAGAGAATACTGTATCGCGCATTTTGCAGATTTTGCGCAGCGCATTGATCAATTGCACCAGAAAAAAATCGTACTGCAGGACTTGAATCCCAAAACCATCCGTCTGTTCGCCGGCAAGCTGTTCTTTGTTAATAACAACACTGTTCGTCAGGCCGGGCAGCTTCGCGATCGCTCAGGCCTGGCAAGGAATAAGCGTTTGCCGGTTGAAATGGTTGAAACCGGCATCACGAGCCTGTCCACTTCGACGGATGCGGTAAAACTTGATATCAAATGCGATCAATACAGTTTTTTGATCACTCTGATGGAACTGAACAGCTTTGATCCCGATCGCAGCAGTATTTATTTTGGTCGGGAGGTGAATGATTTTGCCGACGCATTGGTAACGACAAACCCAAAATTAAACTCGCAGGTCAAAGCATTTTTGAATGATCCCGCTGCAGTCGATTTACCCGGGTCTTTGCATGACATCGTCACAAGTTCAAGAGTGGTAGTGCCGACGCTACCTTCAGCATCTGGCGGAGCTGTGAAAGTGGAGCCAGCCATTATTTCAGGCTATCCATTTAAATCTGAGAAGATCAACGTGGATTCAAATCCTTTGGTGACGTTGTCGATTTCTTCAGGTTCCCAAGCCCACACGTCTGAGCCATTGCGTTTTCCGACAAATCAGATTCCTGTTACTGTAGTGAGCAAAGGCGATTCTTCTTTTGGCATCAGCAACTTCGATAGCTATATTGCCCAGGTTGCCCGGCCCAAGTCATAGCACCTGTATTTTCATCCTGTTCCGGCGACCCCATTGCAGCGATGGGGTCTAGTGACCGTCCACCGGGACAATCTCTACATAACGTTTATGCATTTCATCGTATTGCTGATTAACGTTGTTTTCCTCGATCTGATAACTGTGCAGCAACCGGTTTGATTCCTGTATCGCCAGCGTGTTGTTGGCGATTCTCATCTTGGTCTCATTGACCTTCCCCGGATTGGCTTTCGCCAAACCCGGCATTGCAGTCTGGTCCTGTTCCAATGCTGTGGTTGCGGTCTCTATGTTGTGCTTCTCGTTGGCGATTTTGGATTCAATGACGTCAAGTTCTTTTTTTCTGGCCGATTCGATGGCTTGCAGGTTCGGGTAATGCGCGACCAGAAAGCGCTGTTCGCGATTCAGATTTTCCTTGTTCAATTGCTCTTTGGCGCGCTCCTGTTCCTGCAGTTCGGCAGCCTTGCGCTGTGCTGCATTGAGCGGCGTGGCGATCTGGGTTTTCAGCATGCCGTTATCTTTAAACACCGAGACAGGCTTGTCCGCACATTCAGGTATCGGCCGGTCAGATGTCACAAGGTGACCGGCGTTGTCCTTGCAGCTGTAAAAGTCTGCCCTGGCATGGGTGGGCAACAGCAGACACAGCAGGATAAATCCTGGGCCTGCAAAGCTGTTGAGCGTCTTGGTGCATTGCATAACGGATCGATTTCTTGGTGAAGGGGCAAATTGCGGGTCTTACTTTATACCAGCTAGGACATTCTGCAAAACAAATCCCGTTGTGATGATGCAAATTAATCAAAAAGGCGGGACAGGGTTTTGTTCTCCAAAGTACGATTTGCAGACATTGGTTGCACTGCGCTGACCTAACTGGACCTATACTGTCGGCTTTCTTGTTGAGGTGAAGCTATGGGTAATCGGTTATCAAAAATCGCTACCAGAACCGGTGATCAGGGCACTACCGGTCTTGGCGATGGCAGTCGCACCGATAAAGACAGTCTGCGCGTGCATGCCATGGGTGAGGTAGATGAGCTCAATTCACACATCGGCGTTCTGCTTTGCGAGACCTTGCCGGCAGATCTGGCGCAGGAATTGCTGTTAATTCAGCATGACCTGTTCGATCTCGGTGGTGAATTATGCATTCCGGGCTATCAGATGGTGACCGATGAACAGGTCGCCAATCTGGATGCGCTGCTGGAAAAATACAACGCCGGTCTGCCACCCTTGCAGGAATTTATTCTTCCCGGTGGCTCACGCGCCGCCGCGCTGGCGCATATCTGCCGGACAGTCTGCCGTCGCGCTGAACGGGTGCTGGTCAGTCTGGGAAAAGAAGAAACCATTCATCCGCAGCCGCGTCAGTATCTGAACCGACTGTCAGATTTGATGTTTGTCCTGTCGCGCGTGCTGAACCGGTTTGCGGGTGGCAGCGACGTGCTGTGGAAGCACGAAAGATCAGGTCAATCGGAATAAAGGCGGTGAAAATTCCATTGCCGTTATAGCCCGAGCTGGTGCAATGGTATTGCGTCCTACGAACCGGCGCATTTCACACCTGCATCAGAACGGTGAATTGTTCACTACCAGCCTCGGCTCAGTGGTGCTGACAGCTCCCAATTTATTCTGATGCGCGGTGATCGATTTCTGTATCCCCGCACTGTCCAGACCGCACAGTGCCAGCAATTGCGCAGCGTCGCCGTGGTCGACAAATTCATCAGGCAATCCCAGAATCAACAACGGTTTGTGGATGCCCAGTTCGGCCAGCGCCTCAGCAACCGCAGATCCGGCGCCGCCCATTCTTGAACCCTCCTCGACGCTGACCAGAATGTCGTGCGATTCAGCCAGCTGTTTAATCAGTGCGACATCAATCGGTTTCACAAAGCGCATGTTTGCGACGGTGGCGTTCAGTACTTCCGCAGCCTGTAATGCGGGGTGCACCATCGTGCCAAACGCAAAAATGGCGATGCGGCTGCCGCTGCGCCTGATTTCACCCTTTCCCAGTTCGATTGCTTTCAGCTCCTTCTCAACGACCGCACCAATCCCGGCACCGCGCGGGTAGCGTATCGCTGCCGGACCTTTATGTTGAAATCCGGTGGTCAGCATTTGACGACATTCGTTTTCATCCGACGCTGCCATGATCACCATATTCGGTATGCAGCGCAGATAGGCCAGGTCGTAATTTCCGGCGTGCGTCGCACCGTCAGCGCCTACCAGCCCGGCGCGATCCAGCGCAAAGGTCACATCCAGGTTTTGCAGCGCGACATCGTGAATCAGTTGATCATAGGCACGTTGCAGGAAGGTCGAATAAATTGCCACGACCGGCTTGAGACCTTCGCAGGCCAGCCCGGCGGCAAAGGTCACGGAGTGCTGTTCGGCAATGCCTACGTCATGGTAGCGGTCCGGGAACTGCTGTTCGAATTCCACCATGCCGGAACCTTCGCGCATTGCCGGCGTGATGCCGATCAGGCGCTGGTCCTGCGCGGCCATGTCGCACAGCCAGTCGCCAAATACTTTGGTGTAGGTCAGCTTGCCGGCTGAAGCCGGTTTGATGCCTACCTCCGGATTGAATTTGCCGGGACCGTGATACAGCACCGGATCGGCTTCGGCCAGTTTGTAGCCCTGACCTTTTTTGGTCACGACATGCAGAAACTGTGGACCCTTGAGGTCTTTTAAATTCTGCAGCGTCGGAATCAGCGCATCCAGATCATGGCCGTCGATCGGGCCGATATAGTTGAAGCCGAATTCCTCAAACATGGTAGCCGGCATGATCATGCCTTTGGCGTGTTCTTCAAAGCGCTTGGCGATTTCGCGCATCGGCGGCGGCAATACCGATTTGCCGACATTTTTGGCGGCGGCATAAAATTTGCCGGACATCAGGCGCGCCAGATAGCGGTTCAGAGCACCAACCGGGGGCGAGATTGACATGTCGTTGTCGTTCAGGATCACCAGCAGGTTCACATTTTCCATCACGCCAGCATTGTTGAGGGCTTCAAACGCCATTCCGGCGGTCATCGAACCGTCGCCGATGATGGCAACGGAATGGCGTGCTTCACCTTTGGTACGTGCCGCCACAGCCATGCCGAGAGCGGCAGAAATTGACGTCGACGAATGGGCCGTGCCGAAAGTGTCATAGTCACTTTCGGCGCGTCGTGGAAATCCGGAAATGCCGTTCAGCTGACGCAGGGTATGCATCTGGTCGCGACGTCCGGTCAGAATTTTATGGGGATAGGTCTGATGGCCCACATCCCAGACCAGCCGGTCTTCAGGCGTATTGAACACGTAGTGCAGCGCGATGGTCAGTTCGACGGTACCGAGATTGCTGGATAAATGTCCGCCGGTTTTGGAAACGGAATCCAGAACAAAGGCACGCAGTTCATCGGCCAGCGGTTTGAGCTGGGCACGCGCTAACAGGCGTAAGTCAGCGGGGGAATTGATGTCGGTAAGCAGGGTCATGTTGGCTTAGTTAGGCGGTGCGTTGCACGATAAAATCAGCCAGCTGGCTAAGGCGCTGGGTATGGGAGGTCGGATGGGTGGAGTTGGAAAAGACCGACAGGGCAGTATGGGCCTGTATGCGTAAATTTTCAGCCAGTGATTTTGACGCCTCCAGGCCCAGTATCGATACGTAGGTGGGCTTGTTGTTGGCCGCATCCTTGCCGGCGGTTTTTCCAAGTGCTGCAGAATCGGCGGTGGCGTCCAGAATATCATCGACCACCTGAAACGCCAGTCCGATGGCGTTCGAATAGCGGTTCAGCGCGGCCAGTTCGATTTCATTCAGTTCCTGGTGGTTCAGTTTCTGGCCGCACAGGGCGCCCAGCAAGACCGAAGCGCGCAGCAGGGCGCCGGTTTTCAGCTGATGCATGTGCTCAAGCTGTTCCCGGGTCAGCTGGATGCCGACACTGTCGAGGTCGATCGCCTGTCCGCCGCACATGCCCATCGAGCCGGCAGCATGTGCCAAAATCTGCATCATTTTTAACTGACGGGCCGGTGCGTTTTTGCCATTGGATAAAACCATGAATGCCTGTGACTGCAGCGCATCGCCGGCCAGCAGCGCGGTGGCCTGGCCGAATTTGATATGTACTGTGGGTTTGCCGCGACGTAATTCGTCATCGTCCATGCAGGGCATGTCGTCATGCACCAGTGAATAGGCATGAATCATTTCCAGGGCGCAGGCCGCCCGGGTCAGTTCGGCATGATCAGCGTCGAACAATTGCCCGGCAGCGTATACCAGCAGTGGCCGGACTCGCTTGCCGCCATCCAGCACTGCATAATGCATGGCCTGGTGCAGGGTACGCGGAATGGTTTGCGTGGACGGCAAAAATTCGGCCAGAGCCAGTTCGATGTGTGCCTGGCTGTGCTTCATCCAGTCGGACAAAGAAGTGGTGTGAGGAGAACTGGACATGGCGGAGGTCAGCATGATGGTTTGTTAATATAGATCATTCAGGCAACATTGGCGGAATCTGACTGGAACGGCTTGAGCATGTCGCCATCCAGTATTTTGACCTGCTGTTCTACCTTTTCCAGTTGCGCCGCGCAGTACTGCACCAGTTCCGATCCCCGCGCATAGGCGGTTACGGATGCCTCCAGCGGCAGTTCCCCTGCTTCCATGCTGGCAACGAGTTGGGTCAGTTCCGCCATCGCGGCCTCAAATGAAGCGGGGGTGGCAGCAGGTGATTTTTTTGTCATGGCGGCGATTATCAGGTGGACAGCGGTGTTGCAGTTAATAATTATTTTTAACCCGCTATTCTAAAACAACTGAGCCGTTGCAACGGGAATTTGACAGGGAATGCCACGCTAATTTTGTGCGTATTGTATTGTTTTGCCATGTTTTCTGGCAGCGCTCGCATAATCAGTGCTCATCACGGAATATCAGTGGACTTTTTTCCGGCATCGCGGTCTGGAGGTATCTGGGAGGAAAAAAATTCGGGTATAATCGCGAGTTCTGTCCAAAATTTCCGATGCATTTCATCAGCTTGAATGCAGGTCATTGCGGATTCTTTCTCTCTTAGGTGGAGCAATTATTTGGGGGGGTGGGGATGTCCGATCTGGCAACATTCGCTAAACTGCAGCGTTCCAAAACGCAACTTCCGGTTTCTGTCTATTTCGATCAGGCGCTTTTGGCGCGTGAGTTGAAACAATTATTCCAACAGGGTCCACGCTACGTCGGCCACGAACTGATGGTACCCAATCAGGGCGATTTCGCTACGCTGGCTGCCGAAAATGAAGGCCGCATGCTGGTGCGCAGCGAGCGCGGTATCGAACTGTTATCCAATGTGTGCCGGCATCGCCAGGCGCTGATGTTTGGCGGCCAGGGCGAGTGCCCGACTACCCGAGGTAATGCAAAAAATATCGTCTGCCCGTTGCATCGTTGGACGTATGACCTCAAAGGTGAGCTGCTAGGCGCGCCGCACTTTGATGAATCGCCATGCCTGAACCTGGCCAATACGCCCCTGCAAAGCTGGAACGGACTGCTGTTCGAACAGAATGGTTATAACGTCATGGAAAAGCTGGGCACACTGTCGGTGACCAAAGATCTCGATTTCTCCGGTTATATGCTGGATCACGTGGAAGTCCATGAATGCGACTACAACTGGAAAACCTTTATCGAGGTGTATCTGGAGGACTACCACGTCGAGCCGTTCCATCCTGGTCTGGGCAGTTTTGTGACCTGCGACGATTTGCGCTGGGAATTTGGCAGTGATTACAGTGTGCAGACGGTCGGTGTCAAAAGCGCTCTGCAAAAATCCGGCTCGCCGAAGTACCAGGCCTGGCAGGAACAGGTGCTGAAATTTCGCAACGGCGCTGCGCCACCCTATGGGGCAATCTGGCTCACTCTGTACCCCAACATCATGGTCGAGTGGTATCCGCATGTGCTGGTGGTTTCAACCCTTTGGCCGCAGGGCACTGGCAAAACCCGCAACGTGGTGGAGTTTTACTATCCGGAAGAAATCGTTCTGTTCGAACCTGAGTTCATCCAGGCCGAGCGCGCTGCCTATATGGAAACCTGCGTCGAAGACGATGAAATCGGCTTCAGAATGGATGCCGGACGGCGCATCCTGTTCGAGCGTGGAGAAACCCAGTCCGGTCCTTATCAGTCGCCGATGGAAGATGGCATGCAGCATTTTCATGAATGGTATCGGGCCAACATGACATTTGACGGTCAGGACAACCCAAGCTGATGCAATCACTCTGGATGTTACTGGCCAGCCTGTTGTTTGCACTGATGGGCGTGTGCGTCAAACTGGCTTCTGCGGTATTCACCACTTCTGAAATCGTCATGTATCGCGGCCTGTTTGGTGTGATTTTTCTGTTTGTCATTTCCCGCCTCAACTCCATTGATCTCAGAACCACCATGCCGTTGCGCCATCTCGGCCGTGGCATGGTGGGCGTCACCGCATTATGGATGTGGTTTTACACCATAGGCAGATTGCCGCTGGCCATGGCCAATACCCTGAATTACATGTCGCCGATCTGGATCGCCGCGATACTGTTCGGTCTGAACTGGTGGTATGGCAAGTCCGGCCTGAACTGGAAATTGCCCGGGGCGATTCTGCTCAGTTTTATTGGCGTGATCCTGTTGCTGCAACCTTCGGTCAGCAGGGAACAACTGCCATTCGCGCTGATCGCATTGTGCTCGGGCATACTCGCGGCGCTGGCCTATCTGCAGGTGCGAAAAATGGGTCTGATGGGCGAACCGGAGACCAGAGTGGTATTTTATTTTTCGCTGACCAGTGCAATCTGGGGTGCGATCGTCGGGCTGATCGATAATGACTGGCACGCGCCGTCAGCGCGAGGCGCGGTGTTGCTGACGCTGGTCGGCCTGTTTGCCACCACCGCCCAACTGGCGATGACACGTGCTTATCGCCTCGGCAATCCGCTGCTGACCGCCAATTTATCGTACAGCGGGATAGTGTTTTCCAGTGTGCTGGGTGTGATCGTGTGGCACGACAAAATAAGCCCGCTGAGCTGGGGGGGGATCGCAATTATCATGATCAGTGGCATACTGGCCACCTATCTTCATACCAAATCCATGTTGGCCATGGCCGCGGAAAAAATTTGAAAAAAAACATAAGAAAGGAATTCCCATGTCGGTAATGTTGACTACTTTGATTTCAGCGCAGGAACTGTCGCAGCATATGGAAGATTCAGAATGGGTGATACTGGATTGCCGTCACGATCTGGGTAATGCCAATGCAGGCAGAGCTGCCTACGCGGAAGGCCATATCCCGTCAGCCCAGTTCGTGCACCTGGATTTTGACCTGTCGGGAAATAAAATCAGTGAAATCGGCGCATTTTGCGGACGTCATCCTTTGCCGGACCGGGATGTGTTCGTCGCCAAATTACGTGCACTGGGCATAGACAACGATACCCAGGTCATCGCTTACGATGCGCAGGGCGGTATTTTTGCCGCGCGGCTGTGGTGGATGTTGCGCTGGGTCGGGCACAAATCGGTTGCAGTGCTGGACGGCGGCTACCAGGCCTGGGTGAATGCGCAATTGCCTGTGTCCACGGGCGTCCCTATCGCCAGACGCGGAACTCTGCACGAACAGGCGCCGCTGGTCAAACTGGTCAGCGCGAACGATGTGCAGAGCAATATTTTGTCCAGACAAAAAGTGCTGGTCGATGCCAGAGCGCCCGACCGGTTTCGCGGCGAGAATGAAACGCTGGACCCGGTGGGTGGACATATTCCCGGCGCGATCAACCGGTTTTATAAAGACAATCTGCAAGAAAATGGCAGCTTCAAATCCCCCGCTCAGCTGCACGAAGAATGGGCTCCGCTGGTGGCCGATCCGCGCAATGCCATCATGCAGTGTGGTTCTGGCGTGACCGCCTGCCATAATCTGCTCGCGCTGGAAGTGGCCGGCATGTCAGGGGCTGCGCTGTACGCAGGGTCGTGGAGTGAATGGTGTATTGATCCGCGTCGGCCGGTCGCAACCGGACCTAATTAGAGGTATTGCTTTCATTGTCCGGCTTGAGACTGCGCCACATCTGCCACAGCATCAAACCGCTACGGGCAAATGACGCGACCTTGCCTGGAACAACCACCACCACGACGGCCATTAACAGGCTGGCCCAGGCCGGGATCGATTTCAGCCTGGCCAGCAAACCGTCACCTGACCGAATCCAACCCGTGTTCAAGCCCAGTTGACGACCCTGCATCTGCAGCATGGTGCGCTGCAGATTGCATTCGGCGACCAGCATGGCGCGACGTTGCGCCAGGCGTTGTTTGCGGCTCATGATTGTTCCTGTTCGTCGTCATGGAAACGGATCAGCTCGGCATCTTTCCGCAATTCGGCGATGCTGTGTTCCAGCAGGCGCGGCTTGTTTAAAAACTGGTTTCGCAGCCAGGCTGCGATGGCCGCGCCGCTGATGCCAAAAAAACCGATCAGACACAGCAGGGCCGCAACCCGGTGATCATCCCAGAACATCGCAAGGATCAGAATAATCGTCAGCAATACGGCCACACCGGCACAAAACAGCACAATCAGAGCGCAGATGAAATAGCCTGAAAAGCGGATCAGCTCTTCTTCCAGTTCCACGCTCATCAGCTCCAGGCGGGTCTGCAACATCGCCACCAGTGTGGAGACGATGCGACTGAGGTTGTCTTTGATCGACATTATTTGCGGCTGATCAGCAGGCCAATGACCAGGCCGACTGCTGCGCCCAGCCCTACTGCCTGCCATGGATTGTCTTTGACATAGTCGTCAGTGGCGTGCACGGCATGTCTGGCTTTATCGACGACCAGCTTTTCCAGCCGCACGATTTCATCCTTGGCATTTTTGATCGTGTTTTCGAAACGTTGTTTGGCCGATTTGAAATCGTCACTGTCGGGAAGACCGGTGTTTTTCAGCATGGCCTCCGCGTCTCTGATGACCAACTGCAAATCGTGCATCAGTTGTTCGTTGTGGTCTTTAAAGCTCATGATATCTCCTTGACATTGAATCGGAATGGAACTGCAGCTTCAGATTAAACGCAAAATGCAAATGAAAATTTATCGGAACGCAAAGTTTATTGCGATTCCGATAAAAATAAAACAGCCCAGCCAGTTGTTATGTCGAAAAGCAGCAAAACAGGCGTTGCGCTCTCGGTGCCGGATCAGGAAGTAGTGGTAGATCGCACAGACAGTTGCTGCAATCATGCCCAGCGCGTAGGCGTATCCTAATCCAGTTATCCAGCCGACGACAGCAAGTATGCCCAGATAAATCGCATAACAACACATCACGGCGGTCACGTCGAACCTGCCGAAAGTCAGTGCCGAGGTGCGGATGCCAATGCGGATGTCATCGTCGCGGTCGACCATGGCATATTCGGTGTCGTAAGCCAGTGCCCAGAATACATTGGCCAGCAGCAGCAGCCATGCCACGGTCGGCACCTGATTTTGTACCGCAGCGTAGGCCATCGGAATACCAAAGCCAAATGCGATACCAAGATAAGCCTGGGGCAAGGCGAAAAATCGTTTGAAATACGGATAACTTGCGGCGATCAGAATGGCCGCGACTGAAAGCTGTTTGGTGAGCGCATTCAGCGGCAGAATCAGCATGAAGGCGACAATGGCCAGCGCCGCCGCAAGCGTCAGAGCTTCCCATCCGGCGATTTTTCCGGAGGTCAGCACACGCTGCGCAGTGCGTTTGACGTGTTTGTCAAAATCACGATCGGCATAGTCGTTGATCGCGCAACCGGCAGCACGCATTAATGCCGTACCCAGCGTAAAAATCAGCACCAGCCGGAAATCGGGTTTGCCGTCAGAGGCCAGCCACAGCGCCGACAGCGTCGGCCACAACAGCAGCAGGATGCCTATGGGTTTATCAAAGCGGGTCAGTTGCCAGTAGAGTTTAAGTCGCTGCATCGGATTACCTGGTCCCATACATCATCTGACGGGCCAGCCACTGTCTGGCTGGCGTGCAGACATCAATCAGACCCAGACCGGCGCCGAGCAGGGACTGGGTAACCATGCCACCGGCAGTGCGGGTAGTAAAGATTTGCGCCATTCTGTCGGTGATCTGTATGGTCATGTTGCGGTCGGCCTGACGCGCCTGATAAAAATCATGGAGCGCTGCCGGGGTATTCGCGCTGCTCAGCAATTTTGCCAGCTGCTGTGCATCCCGCAATCCCAGATTCAGTCCCTGCCCGGCGACCGGATGCAGGGTTTGTGCGGCGTTACCGATGCGGATAACACGGCCGTCGGGCGCACCGGTTTCGGCGTTCAGGCCAAGTACAAAGGCCGAACGCGCCGTGGCGTGGGTAAATTTCCCCACGCGGTCGCCAAATGCCTGTTGTAACCGGTGCAAAAACTGTTCATCGGTCAGAGTCATTAACTGCGCAGCCAGTTCTGGCGACACGCACCAGACCATGGCGTAGCCATGATCATCTGGCAGCAATGCCAGCGGACCATGATCGGTAAACCGTTCATAGGCGCGTGCCGACATCGGATTACTGGTGCTGACCTTGGCGATCAGGGCTGTCTGCTGATAATCATGATGGCGCGCGCCGGCCTGCTGATCGCTGAACAGCCCGCCTTCGGCCTGCACCACAATCTGCGCGCGAATGCTGCGCTGATCGGCAAGCTGAATCTCGGCGTGGGTGTCGGTTTGGCTGATCGTGCTGACTCGGGCGGGTCTTAAAAAACTTAAGTCGGGAAGATGTTTTTCCAGCGCTGCCGCCAGGGGTTTGAGGATGTCGGCATATTTCGCGACATAACCCAGCGCCGGCACCTGATGGTCTGTATGGGTGATCAGGGTGCGGCCAAAGCAACCTTTTCTGGAGACGTGAATCTGTTCGATTGGGGTCGCTTTGACTGGCCAGGCACTAGCGCTCTGAAGAATTTGCTGACTGCCATACGACAGCGCGATGGTGCGTTTGTCGGCCTGCGCTTCCTGCTCTGTTTTGGCGTCGATCAGGATGATGTCAGACGGGTTGACGCCGCGCCGGATCAGCAGCAGTGCCAGGGTCTGGCCTGCCGGGCCGGCGCCGCAGATTGCTATCTCAACTGTTTTTTGGATCATGTTTGGTGTTTTATCTCGACTGGCCGCGCTTCATCACGGCTTCAATTTCTTTCACTGTCTTCGGTGTGTCAGCACTCAAATTCAGCGGCCCCTGCTCGGTAATAATAATGTCGTCTTCTATCCGGATGCCGATGTTCCAGTATTGCTCCGGCACGCCTTCTGCCGGTCTGACGTAAATGCCGGGCTCGATCGTCAAAGCCATGCCGGCCTGTAATTGCCGGTAAGGTTTTTCTTCGGCGCTGCGACGCGTGGCCGGGTCACGGTAGTTGCCCACGTCATGGACGTCCATGCCTATCCAGTGGCCGGTGCCGTGCATGTAAAACTGCCGATACGCGTTGCTGCTGATCGCATCCTGCAGCGAGCCCACTTTATCTTTATTCAGCAGACCTGCGTCCAGCATACCCTGGGTCAATACCTGTATGGCGGCATTGTGGCCGTCCATATACCTGGCGCCGACAATCGCGTGCTCGAGCGCTGCATTCTGGGCCGCCAGGACTAATTCGTATAACTCGGTTTGGGGTTTGCTGAATTTGCCGTTGGCCGGGAAGCTGCGGGTCACGTCGGAAGCATAGCTGTCGAACTCGCAACCGGCATCAATCAGGATGATATCGCCGTCCTTGATGTTGGCGTTGTTGGCGCTGTAGTGTAAAACGCAGGCGTTCGCGCCGGCAGCGACGATAGGTCCGTAGGCAGGCGACTGCGCACCCTGGCGACGGAATTCGTGCAGCATCTCGGCTTCCAGTTCATATTCGAACATCCCAGGGCAGGTGATCTGCATTGCGCGGCGATGGGCCACGGCGGTAATCGATGCTGCGCGCTGCATCAATGCGATTTCATCCGCATCCTTGAACAGTCGCATTTCATTAAGCAGACCGTGCAGATCAATGGTCAGCTGTGGTGGCTGAATACCACTGCGCGATTTGCTGCGCACGAGTTGCATACTGCGCATGAGCTGTTCATCGAGGTGATGATGGTGGCCCTGAGTGTGAAAAACGGCGGGTGCATCGGACAGCACTGCAGCCAGTTCCTGGCCGAATGCGTCGCTGGAAAAGGCGGAGTCAAAACCAAACCGGGATTGCGCAGCCTCTGGTCCGTAACGAAAGCCGTCCCAGATTTCTCGTTCCGGATCTTTGTCGCGGCAAAACAGAATGCTGCGGTTGTTTTGGCCGGCGACCAGTAACAGCACGGCTTCCGGCTCGGAAAATCCGGTCAGGTAATAAAAATAGCTGTCATGCCGAAACGGGAAAAAACAGTCACTGTTGCGCGTCATTTCTTTTGCAGTGGAAATGATGGCGACGCCGCCGCCCTGGGCATTCATTTGCGCCAGCAGCGCGTTACGCCGCTCAAGATAAGGTTGCATAAGGTTGCCTGTTAGGGTTGGGAATGCAAAGGCGCATTCAGTGCGGCATAGCGCTCGGGTGTGCCTACATCAGTCCAGGCGCAGGAGATCACTTCGCCGCCGAGTTGACCGCGATCTGCAAAATGGTGAAACAGCGTGACCAGTTTCGCCGCTGAACCCGGTGTGATCGAGTCAAACATGTCCGGGCGGTAGACGCCAATTCCGGAGAACGTGGCGCGCTGCTCGCCCTGATTCGACAGACCCATCAGGTTCACGGCAAAATCACCCTGCGGATGATGTGGCGGATTTTTCACCATGTATAACCAGGCGATATCCCGTTTGTCCCGCGGATGAGGATTGCCCCACATATCATTGTCTTCCAGCGTGTTGAGGCAATCGGCGAAATCAAAATGCGGGCAGTAAATGTCGGCAGCGACACCGATAAATGGCTGCTCACCCAGCAGGTGCAGCGCGTTGGCAATCCCGCCTGCCGTTTCCAGTGCCTCGGATTCGGCAGAGTAACTGATCTGTGCACCATACTTGCTGCCGTCGCCCAGCGCGTCTTCAATCTTGTTGCCCAGATAGGCGTGGTTGATGACGATCTCGGTGATGCCGGCCTTGACCAGATTAACGATGTGCCAGACGATCAGTGGCCGACCACGTACCTTGAGTAAAGGCTTGGGACAGTTTTCGGTCAGCGGCATCATGCGTACACCGCGTCCTGCGGCTAATAAAATGGCTTTCATTTTTCCGGTCGCGGTTAAAAGGTGTATCCGATCTGCGGCGCCCTGTCTTCGAGCTCGTCGAGCAGTCGCAGCAGCGGGATCAGGGTGTTGTAGCGTTGCGCTGTCTTGCGCACGTAGGACAGGACCAGCGGCAGATCCGCCAGATAGCCGTGTTTGCCGTCCCGGTAGGCCAGACGACAGAATATGCCCAGAATTTTCAGGTGGCGCTGCAGTCCCATCAGTTCAAAATCGCGATAGAAACTGTCGATATCGGTGCTGACCGGCAGTCCGGCGTGGCGGGCGCGTTCCCAGTAACGGATTGCCCAGTCCAAAACCTGTTCTTCATCCCACTCGATATAGGCGTCGCGCAGCAGCGAGACAATGTCGTAGGTGATCGGGCCGTACATCGCGCCCTGAAAATCGAGTATCCCGGGATTGCCTTCCTTCATGACCATCAGATTGCGTGAATGGTAGTCACGCAAAACATAGACCTGTGGCTGCGCCATGGTGTTGGCCAGGATGTGTTCAAACACTTTATCCAGGCTGGCCTGCTGGGTTGCAGTAAGCGTCGCGCCGAGATGTTTGCCGATATACCATTCCGGGAAAATCTGCAGTTCTTTCATTTGCATGGCACGGTCGTATTCGGGCAGGACATCTGGCTGGCTGTGGGACTGAATCAGTACCAGACTTTCGATCGCGTCCATGTACAGTTTTTGCGCCGTATCCTGATTCAGTAAATGGGAATACATGACGGTGCCCAGATCGCTGATCAGCAAAAATCCCTGATCAGGCTTACTGGCGAAAATCTGCGGCACGGTCACGCCGGTGGTTGCCAGCAATTCCGCGACCTGAATAAAGGTCTGCACATTCTCCTGAGGAGGTGGCGCGTCCATCAGGATATAGCTCTGACCGCCGCGGTCGTTGACGCGGAAATAGCGTCGGAAACTGGCATCACTTGAGGCCGATCGGATTGTGTCCGGCAGCAGAGAAAATCCGTCAAGTGTTGCGACCCAGTCCATTAATAATGTCAGGCGGGTATCTGAGCCGGCAGGCGTTGCCGTTTCAGAGGAATTTTTTTCAGAGGAGGTCATGGTGCAATTTATATAATTATGTTGGAGATGCAAGGAAAGTCCCTGAGTTCCCCTATAATAGGGGACTTATTTTAAAAAAAACAGCCTGGCCCAGACATGCCTCTTTTACGTAACTCCCTATTATCGCATTTGTCGCCGTCCCTGCTTACGAAAATGAGTCTGGCTGTTTTGGCTACTTTTTCACCCTCGGTTTTCGCGGCCTCCAATTCGAATGGTGTTACCGGCATCGTCAATCTGGCCAAAACTGAGAATGTCATCGCCGCAGCGGATTTATACGCCAGTCAGACTTCTCCTACTGAAAATTATGCCGTTACCTCTGCTTTGTATGCAGTGATGAACGGAACCTCGGTGGTGTTTGAAAAGGCGATCGTCAATCTCCCGACCGCCGAAGAAGCCCAATCTGTTGCGGCGTCAAATTTTGCCGTTGCCGGAGCAACCCGAATGGTCACGATGACTCAGATGCGGCTGACCGGCGCCATGGATGGGCTGGTGCTGGCGACGGCAAATGATGTCGCCGCCAATGCGGCAAACCAGGTTTACCGCGCGTTCACGGATCTGGCAACGGACGTGAAAAGTCCGGGGAGTGCCGATGAAATCACGATTCGGGCCGAACAGATGACGGGTCGGCCCTCTCGTGTGCTCAATTTTGATGGCCAGGTTGAAATTGTGCGGGGACCTGCCACGATAGATGCCGAGACCGCGGAATATCATGGCATCGAAGATCTGGTCATGGCCAACCGGAATGTACAGATGTTTCGAAATCGCGATTGTTACAGCGGCGATACGCTCGAAATGCAAATGGACACCGGTGAAGGTTTTCTGATCAATCCAGTCTACAAACTCGATAGGAACAACGCCCAGGGATTTGCCCGGCGCATGAACTTTGTCGATAACGATCGTTCAGAAATTGAAAACGGCATGTACACCACCTGCGAAGGAACCAGGCCCGACTGGTATATGCTTTCCTCGCGCATGGATCTTGATACGGGTCGGGATGAAGGCGTGGCTTATGGCGGCGTAGTGTATTTTCAGAATGTGCCGATACTGGCGTCGCCCTGGATGTCATTTCCGATTTCCGATGCGCGCCGTTCCGGGGTGCTGCCGCCTGAATTTTATACCACGACTGTGGGCGGTCCCGAGATCGCCATTCCCTACTATTTCGATGTTGCACCCAATCGCGATATCACCGTGATCCCGAAAATCATCGAGAAACGCGGCGAACAGCTGGGAACGGAATTCCGTTATCTGGGCGCGGATTACAACGGCATCAGTCATCTGGAATATATACCAAACGATCATGATTACGGAAATGAAAAACGCTACTCCGTTGGGGTGATTTACAACCAGGTCTGGCCCGCATCCGGCCTGACCATGAATGTCAATTACAACCGTGCTTCGGACAATCAGTACGCCATCGATTTTTCGCATTCGATCACCGCAAGTTCACAGCATTTGTTGCCGCAAATGTTCCAGCTGGTTGAAAACACCGGGGTCTGGTCGGCCGGTATATCTGTCGGTCGTTATCAGGTTCTTCAGGATGTCAATAACGATATCGGGCCTCAGTATGAAATCTCGCCGAGGTTGTTCATCACCGAGTCAAAAGTCAATGATTTTGGTGGCTTTGACTGGTCGGCTTACGGGGAATATACCAATTTTCTTCATCCGACTTCGGTCAATGGCGAACGACTGGTATTTCAGGGCCAGGTTTCCTACCCGATTACCGGCACGTATTTTTTTGTCACGCCAAAAGTTCTTTATCATCTGAGTGACTATGCACTGGGCGCCAACCTGAGTGCGTTTCAATCCTACATCAACATGCCAGGCAGCACACCGAATCCATCCCTGTCGGTGCCGACATTTTCGCTGGACAGCGGCTTGTATTTTGAGCGCGAAACGAATTTTCTGGGACGGGACATTACGCAGACACTGGAGCCACGACTGTTTTATGTAAAAACACCTTATCGCAGCCAAACTGAAATTCCTATTTTTGATACCGGTATCTCGGATATCAATTTTGCCCAGATTTTTACCGAAAATCGTTTCTCCGGACAGGACAGGGTGGGTGACGCCAATCAACTGACCGCAGCGCTGGTCACCCGCGCGATTGAAATGGATGGCCAGGAACGCATACGTTTTGCGATTGCGCAACGGTCGAGTTTTCAACAGCCGCTGGTCGTCGACTATCCCAGTTATGACTCCACTTATATCAGCGGTAATTCAACCATCTATACCCAGCACTCGACATTGCCAAGCAAATCAGATCTGATCTTCGCCGCCTCCGGAAAACTGACCGATAACCTGTCCATCGACGCTGGCTGGAGCTATAGCGAAACTTTCAAAAACACCCAGCAACTGGACTACGGATTCAAATGGCAGCCGGGTCCGATGCAGGTTGTCAATGCCGAATACCGGTTTCAAAATATCAGCGAAGTCGATCCGGAAGGAATGAAGCAGATCGATATTTCTGCACAGTGGCCATTGGCGCCGCGCTGGTACGGCGTTGCCCGGACCAATTTCTCGCTGCAGGATCATCGTATTCTCGACGGCCTGGCCGGTCTGGAATACAAGCAGGATTGCTGGGTATTCCGTTTTGTCGCGCAACGCTATCTGGTGCCCTCCACGGTGGCCGGTGTCACCTCCAGTTCAACCACGTCGCTGTTTTTTCAGCTGGAGTTAAACGGACTGTCGAAAATCGGCTCCAATCCTCTGGAAGTCCTCAAACGTAACATCTCCGGTTATCAGCCAGTGAACCAGCCGACGACCCAGCAGAGTTATCAACAAAGTAATTTTTAATCCTCCTAGGGCAAGCATAGTTTTGATATGATGTGTCACTTTTTGAATCACCCCACAAACAAAGCTTAGATTATGAAACGCATTTTCCTGACAGTCGCATTTGGCATTCTGATTCACACCGCAGTCTTCGGACAGGAAAAGCTGAGCGCTTCCGTCTCGACACCATCTGAACAGGTGCCGTCCGCTGCAGTCAACGGCATTGCGGTGGTGGTGAATGATGAAGTTATTACCAGACTTGAATTGCAGGACCGGACCAAGATGGTGGTGCAAAGATTGAAGGCACAGGGCGTGCCACTGCCGCCCGCTGCCGAACTGCAAAAGCAGGTAATTGAACGCATGATTGTCGAGAAGGCGCAGTTGCAACTGGCGCACGATAACGGCATGCGCGTCGACGACGTGATGCTGGACCGCGCCATGTTGCGGATGGCCGAACAAAACAAAATGAATCTGCAGACGTTTCGCAACCAGGTGGAACGCGAAGGCACTTCATATGCCAGCTTCAGAGAAGGCGTACGCGACGATATCCTGCTGCAGCGTATCCGTGAACGTGAGGTAGACAGCAAAATTCAGGTTTCTGAAACCGAAGTCGATACTTATCTGTTGGCGCAAAAGGCCGAAAAGCAAAAAAATATCGAAGTTGAGTTGTCGCATATTCTGATCCGTATCCCTGAAAATGCCACGCCGGAAATGTTAGGAAAATTACGCGCACGCGCCGAATATGTATTACAGCAGGTTAAGTCGGGCGGTGATTTCAGCAAGCTCGCCGTCACCTATTCGGATTCCGCCGAAGGATTGAAGGGCGGATCGCTGGGGTGGCGCGAACAGGATCGCTATCCCCAGGTTTTTATTGATGCCATAGCGCCGCTCAGCGAAGGGCAGTCTACTGGCCTGATTAAAAGCACCAACGGTTTTCATATCTTAAAACTGACCGGCCGCAGAACCGTGGAGCAAACCGCCGGCGGTATCCCTCAGGCCCACGTGCGTCACATACTCATCAAAATATCGCCAACGGTGACCAAAGACCAGGCCATCCACAAACTGGCTGATTTCAAACAGCGAATCGAGAACAACGGTGCCAAATTTGAAGATCTGGCCCAGCAGTTTTCCAACGATTCCTCGGCTGCCAAAGGTGGCGATCTCGGTTGGTTGTACACCGGGGACGTGCCTGAATTTGATCCGGTAATCAGCACCCTGAAAGACGGCGAGGTCAGCGATCCGATCGAGTCGCCTAACGGTATGCATATCATCCAGGTTCTGGGGCGTAAAAGCGACGAAGTCTCGGCGGAACGTCAGCGTCTGCTGGCCCGCCAGGCTATCCATGCCAGCAAACTCGACGAAGCCAGCCTGGACTGGGTACGTCAGTTGCGCGATCGTGCTTACGTTGAAATTCGCACCGACGACAAATAATCCACTCCGGCCATGAACAAACAGCTGCTGGCAATTACCGTAGGGGAACCGGCCGGCATCGGCCCCGAAATCGCCTTGCGCGCAGCCTGGCAGATGCGCGAGCAGTGCCGGCCGGTACTGATCGGAGACATGCTGTTTCTGGGGCAGCTGGCACAGAAAATTGATCCCTCCATCACGTTGCAGCAACTGGATTCATTTGATCAGCTGATTCACAAGCCTGCGATCACGGCATTGCAGGTATTGCATAGCCCGCTGGCGGTTGCGGTGATACCTGGACAGTGCGACCCGCGAAATGGCCTGGCGGTTCTGGCAACGCTGGATCTGGCGATAGCCGGCGCAATGCAGGGTAAATTCGATGCCATTGTCACGGCACCGCTGCAAAAATCCACCATCAATGACGCCGGCGTGGCTTTTACCGGGCATACCGAATATCTGGCAGAAAAAACCGGCACCGACAAAGTGGTGATGATGCTGGCCTGCTCCAAAACAGCGCATTCAAATCGCCCGCTGCGAGTGGCGCTGGCGACGACGCATCTGCCGTTGCGCGCAGTCGCTGATGCAATTAATTTGTCAGAGCTGATCCGGACTGTCGACATTCTCCATGCAGATCTGCAAAACAGATTTGGCATTCCCGATCCCGTTATTCTGGTCACCGGACTCAATCCGCACGCCGGAGAAAATGGGTACCTGGGTCGGGAAGAAATCGACATCATCGCGCCCGCTATACAGGAACTGCGCAAGCGGAAGATGGATGTGCGCGGACCGTATCCGGCCGATACCCTGTTTCAGGCCAAATATCTGGATCAGGCCGATTGCGTATTGGCGATGTATCACGACCAGGGACTGCCGGTGTTGAAATACGCCAGCTTTGGCAATGGCGTCAACATCACACTGGGTTTGCCCATCATCAGAACGTCGGTCGATCACGGTACGGCGCTGGATATTGCGGCACGGGGAGTCGGGCAGGCCGATATCGGCAGTATGATTGAAGCGCTGCAGGTGGCGCTGGCCATGTCACTGGTCAATACCGGAAATGAACAATGAAACATATCGCGCGCAAGCGTTTCGGACAAAACTTCCTCACGGATGTTGGCGTGCTCAACAACATCATCAGCACCATCCACCCCGAACCTGACGACAGCATGGTAGAGATTGGTCCCGGACTGGCCGCCATGACGCGTCTGCTGCTGCAGGGTGTGAAGCATTTACATGTGGTGGAACTGGATCGCGATCTGGTCACCAGGCTGAAAAAAGAATTTGATCCGGCCCGCCTTTCAGTGCATGCCGGTGATGCATTGAAATTCGACTTTACCCAGATTCCGGTCGCTGCCGGACAGAAGTTGCGCATTGTCGGCAATCTGCCCTACAACATTTCCAGTCCGCTGCTGTTTCATCTGGCCGATATCGCACCGCTGGTTCAGGACCAGCATTTCATGCTGCAGAAAGAAGTGGTGGAGCGCATGGTGGCCGAGCCCGGCAGCAAGGCGTTCGGGCGGTTGTCGGTGATGCTGCAATGGCGCTATCACATGGAGCTGATGTTTATCGTGCCACCGACTGCGTTCGATCCGCCACCGCGGGTCGAATCCGCGATTGTGCGCATGATACCCAAATCCGCGCCTTTGCCCTGTGATCTGAAAAAACTGGAAGTCACTGTCACCAAGGCGTTCTCTCAGCGCCGCAAAGTCATCCGAAATTGTGTGGCGGGTTTGTTTACTGAGGAGCAGTTGCTGCAGACCGGCATTGATCCGAAGTTGCGTCCGGAAGCGGTAGGGCTGGAGCAGTTTGTGGCGCTGGCCAATCTGCTCTGAGTTGCGTTCAGAACTGCGGCAATACTTTCAGGCCGAGATTGTTCAGCTCCTCGCGTGCTGCCAGATAATCCGGAAATACCGCTTCAACCTTGCTCCAGAAACGCGCACTGTGATTCATTTCCAACAGGTGTGCCAGTTCATGGGCAATCACATAGTCAATCAGACGTGGCGAGAAGTGGATCAGCCGCCAGTTCAGGCGAATTTTCCCCTGCGAATTGCATGAACCCCAGCGCGTATTGGCGCTCGACAAAGTAAAAGAATGGTAGTGCACGCCCAGCTGAGCGGCATACAGCGGCAGGCGCGCACTGAACTGCGCGCGCGCCTGTCCCATCAACCAGGCCTGTAAATGTTTTTTGCACTGCGCCGGGCTGGCCTCGGAAGGCAGATTTAACGTGATGATTCTGGTCTGCTCATCAAACCGGGTTGGTGTGCCATATTCAACATGCAGCGTGGCTTCGTGTCCCAGAAATGGCAGTTGCGCGCCGCTGCTCCAGGTGGTGGGTGTCGCCGCGACCGGGGCAGGACGATCGCGCTGTTCCTGCAGATTTTTCAGAATCCAGCGTTGCTTGCTGACGATGGCGGAATTGATTTCAGCCAGGCTCACCCAGCGTGGTGCGGTAATCTGCAAACCAATATCGGTAATCTGAAAGCCGATACTGCGGCGGCGCGAGCGTTGCAATTGATAGGGAACATAATGTTCCCCAAGCTGCACACCGTGCGGATGTCTGGCCAGAACTTTCGGTAATTCGGTTTGTGGGGCCAGCTCGATGAGCGTGCCGGCGAGTGAATCAAATAAATCGAATTGCACGTATCTTGCCAGTGCGGACAGGGATGAGAATGGGGATGTCTTGCTGCCCGCCATGCAGTTTACCTTTGATAGTGTTGCGGAGAGATGACCCGCATTTCTGATTCGATCCAGGTTTCCACTTCCTGCATCAGCTCTACCGGATTTCTGCCCGTTGCGGCTATGGGTTTGCCTATCGATACGGTAATCAGACCCGGCTGTTTGATGAAAGAATTTTTCGGCCAGCAGTCGCCGGAATTGACGGCAATCGGCACCACCGTGGTGTTGGTTTCAACGGCAAGACGGGCACCGCCGCCTTTGTAAAATCCCTTTTCACCGACCGGGATGCGGGTTCCTTCCGGGAACATGATAATCCACTGCCCATTCGCCAAGCGTTTTTTCCCCTGGGCGACGACGTGCGCGAAGGCATCTTTGCCTTTGCTGCGATCAATCGGAATCATGCGCAGCAATGCCAGTCCCCAACCGAAAAACGGAATGTAATGGAGTTCCTTCTTGAACACAAACACCAAAGGGCGCGGCGTGTACATTAACAGGAATATGGTTTCCCACGCTGACTGATGTTTGCACAGCAGTATGACCGGTTCATCGGGCAGATTCTCCTGCCCGATGACCTGATAGCGCATGCCGCACAATACTTTTCCCAGCCAGATGACGGTAACATTCCAGCGTGCCGTGACCCAGTAACGCTGGTTGTACGGCAGAGGTGCCACCAACATGCAGACAAAAGCCCATACGATGGTCAGCAGCGCTACCAGAACTGCAAAAACGAATGATCGTGCAAACAAAATGATGCGCATTCCATCTCCAAAAACGGACCTCAGTCCGGTTGCTGACTTAATAAATGATTGACCATGGCGGCCAGGTTTTGATGCACCACAGCGCCAGGTGGCAGACCTCCGGCTGAGCGGGTTGATTCACCCTTGCCGGTCAGGACCAGATGCGGTGCGCAACCCAGAACAAATCCGGCCTGTAAATCGCGCAGTGAATCGCCGACAACAGGCACACCTTTCAGATCAACATCGTAGCGACTGGCTATTTCACGCAGCATACCCGGTTTTGGCTTGCGGCAGTCACAGTTAAAGTCAGCCGCATGAGGGCAGAAAAAAACCGCATCAATCGTGGCACCGACATGCTGTGCCGCCTGGTGCATTTTCTGGTGGATCGCATTGAGCGTTTCCATGTCAAACAGTTTCCTGGAAATGCCGGACTGATTGGTTGCGATCACCACGACGTATCCTGACTGGTTCAGCTGGGCAATGGCTTCCATGGAGCCTTCTATCGGATGCCACTCATCAGGCGATTTGATAAATTCGTCGGAATCATGATTGATGACGCCGTCACGATCCAGAATGATGAGTTTGTTTTGAGCCATATCAGATGAATTCCAGGTTTATGGGTTAAAAGTCAGGCCACCAGCTTTGAAATGTCGGCAACCTGATTCAATATTTCGTGCAGCATGACCAGCAGGGCAATCCGGTTGGCGCGCAGCGCAGCATCTTCCGTCATGACCATCACGTCGTTGAAAAAGGCATCGACCTCGGGGCGAATAGTGGCCAGAATTTGCAGGGCAGAGTTGAAATCGCCGCCGGCAAACGCGGCCTGTACTTTGGTGGCCACCAGTTGGGTCGCTTCAAACAGGGCGCGTTCTGCCGGTTCTGCAAACAGATCAGGATTGATGGCAATAATTTCCTGTTCATTCTTTTTCAAAATGTTGGTAATGCGTTTATTCGCTGCGGCCAACGCTGCCGATTCCGGCAATGCGGCAAACTGTTTCACGGCTGCCAGCCGTTGCATGATATTGGCCAACTGATCCGGTTCCGGGGCAACGACTGCTTCCACTTCGGCCGGGCTGTATCCATGATCCTTCAATATTCCGCGCAAACGGTCATAAATAAATTGAGTCAGTGCAGCAGTCGGGTCAGTAAATGCCGGATTGCCGGCAAACAGGGAGGATGACTGCGCGAGCAGCGCAGCCAAGGTCAGCGGCAATTGTTTTTCGATCAGAATGCGCAGCACACCCAGAGCATGGCGCCGCAGCGCAAACGGATCGCGATCGCCGGTGGGTTGCAATCCTATGCCCCAGATGCCGACCAGCGTTTCGCATTTATCCGCCAGTGCCAGAACCGTGCCGATGTCTGAAGCGGGCAGACTGTCGCCGGCAAAGCGTGGCTGATAATGTTCGGTCATGGCTTTGGCAACCTGCTCATCTTCACCATCAATGCGCGCATAGTAACTGCCCATGATGCCCTGCAGTTCCGGAAATTCGCCCACCATATCGGTTAGCAAGTCGGACTTGGCCAATTGTGCTGCGCGCTCTGCCAGCAAGACATCGGCGCCGCTCAGATCGGCAATCCAGGCAGCCAGTTGCTGTACCCGTGCTGCCCGCTGCGCCTGATTGCCGAGTTTGTTGTGGTAGACCACCGAAGCCAGTCCGGCAGCCCGATCAGCGAGCGTTCTTTTTTGATCCTGCTCAAAAAAGAATTTGGCATCCGACAGGCGCGGTCTGACCACGGTCTCATTGCCGCGGATGATGTGCTCTGGCGTGGCAGTTTCAATATTGGAGACGATCAGAAAGCGCGGGCGCAGCCTGCCGGCCTGGTCGGTGAGTGCAAAATATTTCTGATTGGTTTGCATGGTCAGGATCAGGCATTCTTGCGGCACGCTCAAAAACTCTGCTTCAAAATGGCAGGGATACACCACGGGCCACTCGACCAGTGCAGTGACTTCGTCGAGCAGTGCTTCGGGCATCAATACCTGATCGGTGCCAGCCTGGCTGAGCAGATCGCCGCGGATTTTTTCCTTGCGCTGCTGATAGCTGGCGATCACCTTGCCCTTGGTTGTCAGAATCTCGGCATACTCATCGGCATGTGCCAGGGTAATTTCCCCGTTCGACAAAAACCGGTGACCCTGGGTGGTCCGTCCCGCTTTCAGGCCCATGAAACTGACCTCGACTACCTTGTCGCCGTGCAGCGCAATCAGACTGTGTACCGGCCGGGCAAACTGAGCCGAGCTGCCGTCGGGGCGCTGATAGGTCATCAGTTTTGGTACCGGCAGTCTGGCGACGCTGTCTTCGATCACATTCTGCAATGCCGCGCTCAAGGTCAGACCTGGCGCGGTGTAGCTGTAAAAAAAACTCTCGGCCTTGCCGTCCGCGGCACGTTCCAGCTGGCTGATGCCGACATCGGGAAATCCCATCGCAGCCAGTTTTTTCAGTAACGGCGCTGATGCATTGCCGCTGGCATCGAGGGCAACACTGACCGGCAGGACTTTATCGCGACAGTGCTGATCGGGCGAGCAGTCGCGCACCTTGCTGATCAGTACCGCCAGCCGGCGCGGAGTGGCGTAACCAGTGACCACGGAATCGGATTCCAGAAAACCGCGCGACTGCAAACCGCTGGCCACGCCGTCGGCAAACGCCTCGCCTAATTTGAGCAGTGCTTTGGGGGGAAGTTCTTCGGTAAATAATTCGACGAGTAAGGATGGGTTCATGGTCTGTTGTGGGTATATTTTTTGACGGTCAGGCTGCAATGGCGGCCTGCTGCAGCATCGGGAAACCCAGTGCTTCACGCGAATTGAAATAGGCAGTCGCTACGCTGCGTGACAGATTGCGGATCCGGCCCATGTAAGCAGCGCGTTCGGTTACCGATATCGCGCCGCGCGCATCCAGCAGATTGAACGTGTGAGCTGCCTTGAGCACCATTTCGTAGGCGGGCAGAGCGAGTGGCACTTCCATCAGCCGCTTCGCCTCAGCCTCGTAATTCCCGAACAGGGAAAATAAAAATTCGGTGTTGGAATATTCAAAATTGAAGGTTGACTGTTCGACTTCGTTCTGGTGGTAGACGTCGCCGTAAGTGAGTTTTTTCGTCACGCCGTTTTCTTCCCATTCGGTCCAGATCAGATCGTAGACGTTTTCGACACCTTGCAGATACATCGCCAGGCGCTCAATGCCGTAGGTAATTTCGCCGAGCACCGGTTTGCAATCCAGTCCGCCGACCTGCTGGAAGTAGGTGAACTGCGTTACTTCCATGCCGTTAAGCCACACTTCCCAACCCAGTCCCCAGGCACCCAAGGTTGGATTTTCCCAGTCGTCTTCCACAAACCGTACATCGTTTTGCTGCAGATCCAGACCCACCGCGGCCAGTGATCCGAGGTACAGATCAAGAATGTTTTCCGGGGCCGGCTTCAGTACCACCTGGTACTGGTAGTAGTGCTGTAGACGGTTGGGGTTGTTTCCGTAACGGCCGTCCTTGGGGCGGCGCGAAGGCTGGACATAAGCAGCCCGCCAGGGTTCTGGTCCTATGGCGCGCAAAAATGTGGCCGGATGTGATGTGCCGGCGCCCACTTCCAGATCCAGCGGCTGCAATAAGGCACAACCCTGGGCGTTCCAGTAGTCCTGCAGTGTCAGAATAATTTGTTGAAAAGTCAGCATGGCGGTTGATTGTCGGGTGGTGAGAGTTGATCGCTGCAGACCTAGCACAGGCAT
>Ga0209067_10000287_pt1 | contig 34096 bp, 22 predicted proteins | sample ColStrG_CSR_2013_FD_187199 | JGI IMG/M metagenome (GOLD analysis project Ga0209067, IMG submission 187199) | Freshwater sediment microbial communities in response to fracking from Pennsylvania, USA - Cold Stream Run_MetaG_CSR_2013 (SPAdes)... | ecosystem: Environmental > Aquatic > Freshwater >... | reverse complement strand
ACAAGGCACGCAAGGGCAAGAAACTGTGGACGGAAGCCGGCGATGGGGAGCGGATCGGGCTCTACGCCGGATACGACGCGGAGAACGAGGGCCTGTTCATCGCCGACACGATCGAGAAGCACCTGGCGTCCCATCCCCGCGATCACGCCGCGGTGCTGTACCGGACCAATGCGCAATCGCGGCAGATCGAAGAAGCGCTGCGGCGGTACGGACGCAAATACAACGTGGTGGGCGGCTTCAGCTTTTATCAGCGGGCGGAAATCAAGGACATCGTGGCCTACCTGAAACTGGCGGCTTCCAACTCCGACTCGGTGAGCCTGCTGCGCGTGGTCAACACGCCGGCGCGCGGAATCGGCCGCACCACGGTGGACCAAATCGAACGCTACGGGCGCGAGCACGGCACGAACCTGTGGGATTCGATCGAGCGCATCATTGACGACCGGAACCTATCGACGCGTTCGCAGTCGTCGCTGGTGACGTTCCGCAACGTGATTCAAGAACTCTCCCTGGTGGCCAGCACCTCGCCGCTGCCGGATCTGATTCGCTTCATTCTGGACCGCACCGGATACAAGCGGATGCTGCAAACGGAGAAGACGCCGGAATCGGAAGCGCGCCTGGAGAACCTGGACGAACTGATCAATGCCGCGGCCGAGGCGGCCGAGCGCGGCGAATCGACCGCGGATTTTCTGGACCATGCGGCGCTGGTGGCCGACGCCGACGCGTTCGACGAACGGGCGCCGGTCACGTTGATGACGATGCACAACGCCAAGGGGCTGGAGTTCCCCCTGGTGATCCTCTCCGGACTGGAGATGGGGCTGTTCCCCCACAGCCGCTCCATGGATTCGGAGGCACTGCTCGAAGAGGAGCGGAGACTCTGCTACGTGGGGATGACGCGCGCGCGCAAACGGCTGATCCTGACCTGGGCCCGCTACCGGCGGCGCTTTGGGGGCGGCGAGCAGGAGCGGTCGACGCCCTCCTGGTTCCTCGGTGAGGTGCCCCAGAACCTGATCGTGAATCTGGGGCCGCGCGACGAACCCGGCGAAGTGGAGCTTTACGCCGAGCGTTACGACGCGCGGCAGGCGGCGAAGCGCAATACCTACACGGGGAAGACCTACAATTCGCTGGACAACATTTCGCAGTTTTTCGGCGAGCGCGGCCTGCCGTTTAAGCCGGGCCAGGCGGGCGCGCCGCCGAAGCCCGACCTACGGACGCCGCCGCAATTTCCGCGGCCCATCGGCTCGCCGCCGCCCAAGCCGGCCGCGCCTCCCGCGCATCCTCCGCCGCCTCCGCACAAAGTGGCGCGCACGGGCATGACGGTGGTGCACCCCAAGTACGGCACCGGCATGGTGGTGCGCCGCGAAGGCGAGGGCGAAGATGCTAAGATCACAGTGAACTTCCCTCGTTTTGGATTGAAGAAGCTCGTCGAAAAGTACGCAGGACTGAAAAGAAACTGATGAATACCACCAACGTTACCGACAAGACCGAACGCAAGAAACTGAAGCGCGCCGCCCGCAAGAAGGCCGCTCCCAAGGCGAAGCGGGCCGCCGGCGTGGCGCGCGGATCGCAGAAGAAGAAGATCCGTCACCAGGCGCAGGGCCAGCGCAAGCGCTAATCCCACCCGACAAGGCGCCGCACCGTGGGTATTTTCCGGACGAAGAGTATCGATGCACTCATCGCCGCCTCCGAAGAACCGGAGAAGAAGTTACGGCGCAGCCTGGGACCTTGGAGCCTCACCGCGTTAGGGATTGGCGCGGTGATTGGCTCCGGCATTTTCACGGTAACCGGCACCGCAGCCGCGGGCAAAGTCATACCGATTAAGTCGATCCTGGAAGCCACGGTGATCGACCTGATCCTCTCGGGTTCGCACGCGCATTCTCAGTTGGGCCGTCCTGGCGCGGGTCCGGCAATCACGATTTCCTTCCTGCTGGTGGCGGTCGCCTGCGCTTTCGCCGGCCTCTGCTACGCCGAGCTTGCGTCCATGATCCCGATTGCGGGAAGCGCGTACACATACGCCTATGCCATCCTGGGCGAGATTGTGGCGTGGATTATCGGCTGGGACCTCATCCTGGAGTACGCCGTCTCCAACATGTCGGTGGCGGTTGGCTTCTCGGCCTACATACAGGATTTGTCCGACAACCTGTTGGGATGGCATTTGCCGACCCAATTGGCATACCCGCCGTTCCCTGCAGCGGGAGGGCCCTCGGGCTGGTTCAATCTGCCGGCCTTGTTGATCACCATGCTGGTGACGTGGGTGCTGGTCCGCGGCGTCAAGGAGAGCGCGGAGACCAACACCGTGATGGTGATCATCAAGATGACGGCGATCGTGATCTTCTGCTTGGGAGCGGCCAAAGCCGTGAATCCAGCGAACTGGCGCCCTTATGCCCCGAATGGATTCCCGGGTATCCTGACGGGCGCGTCGATTATTTTCTTCGCCTATATCGGTTTCGATTCCGTCTCCACGGCGGCCGAGGAGTGCCGCCACCCGCAGCGCGACCTGCCGATTGGAATCCTCTCTACCCTGGTTGTGTGCACCTTACTGTACGGATCGGTAGCGGTCGTGCTCACGGGGATCGCTCACTACGCCACCCTGGGGACCGATGCTCCGGTTGCGGACGCTCTCAAGGCGCTCGGTTTCAACCGGCTGCGCCTGATCGTCACGGCCGGCGCCCTGATGGGCATGTTGTCCTCGCTGCTGGTTTATCAGTACGGCCAGGCGCGCATCTGGTTCGCCATGTCGCGCGACCGTTTGCTGCCGGCCATGTTCTCCGCTGTCCACAAGCGCTTCCAAACACCCCACATCAGCACCTGGATCGCCGGATTCGCGGTGGGCATTCCGGCCGGAATCTGGGACATCGACACCTTTGCGGAGCTTTCCAATATCGGCACCCTGTTTGCATTCATTCTGGTTTCCCTCGGTGTCATCGTCCTGCGAAGGAAGCAACCGGACCGCCCCCGGTCGTTTAGAGTGCCATTGGTCCCGTGGTTTCCGATGATATCCATCGTCTCCTGCATGGTGCTCATGATGGGGCTGCCACTAAAGACGTGGCTGCGATTTTTCGTGTGGCTGGTCATCGGTTTCACCATCTATTTCCCGTTTGGCCGAAAGCGCAGCGCGCTGGCGGGGGAGTAGGGCGGCACATGCTCCCAACCGGTTATCTAGTTGCAAGGGCGATTTGCGGCCGAATCCTGATGATCCTCGTCAGAACCCTTTGGTCTCCAACACCATCGGACTCGGCCGGGCCTGTGCAATTGGGATCTACGCATCGTTTGGCGCGCTCTTCTTGTGCTATCAGATGTGGCACTTGATCGACGACGGTGAGACTCACGTCTCTCCGGCTAAGGCGGTAGCGGGGCTGCTTGGGCCAGTTCTCGGAACCGTTTGGCTCTTCCGGGTTTTTCCCGGTTTCGTTTTGGAACTCAATGCATATCTCCGCCGCCACAACCTAAGCACCGCAAAGCTTGAATCGGGCTGGTTCATCGCCTTTGCGATCTTCACTGTCGTTTCCTTCGCCCCAACGTTCCCCGGCTTTGGATTCATCTTGCCATACCGGCCTTGACGATCCCTGCCATCGTTATCAACGTGGTCATGCTCGCAAAGACGTGTCGCGCGGTCAATTCGGTGGTTGTGTCCAATCATCGCCCGGCTGTTGATTGATCTGAGGGAAACCAACTGAATATGTACTCAGTTGTCCTGGTGACACCGGGTGAGTTTTTGCAGACAATGAAAGGAGAGGGGATATGAGCAAAAACATCGCCGTTCCCGAGGACCTGTACAACAAGGCCGCCGAATGGGCCGCAAGAGAACACATCTCGGTAGAGTAGAGGAGTTTGTGTCTGCGTTACTGGCAAGCCAATTGGCCGACCGCGAGTACATCGAGACGAGGGCCCAACTCTTCAGCCGCGAGGAGTTCGAGCGTGCCTTGGAGGCGATCCCCGACGTGGAACCGGAGCCCTACGACCGTCAATAGATAGCTTCGGCGATCGACCCAGAAGTTCACCCGAGGAGCGGGAGCACGAAGAAGCGCGCGGAGTGGCCGCCAGCGATCAGCCAAAGCGTCCACGCTACTGGCCCGCCAACGGGTAGGCCAGACTCGCCAGCAACCATTCGCGGTTTTGGCGGACGTCAGACGTCAGCCGGGCGCACAACTCCTGCCGTTGCTCGAACAGCCGGTATCCGGCGGGGTCGCGCAGGTACCCGCGTGCCTGGGGCAGGCGCGCGAACACGGCATCTTCGCCCTCTTCGGCTACCAATCGCTGGTACCGGGCACGGTTGTCGAGCAGCGCCTTCACCAGAAACGGCATCACCAGCGAATAGTCCGCCTGCATGCTTTCGGTAGACTGCAAGTAGGTATCCTTGTCGACCTTGCCCCAAGTGACCGCTTCGGCGGGCGGACAGGAGGAAAGCGAGCCATCGGTCACCGGAGCCGTCACCACCTGCACGTCGAAGTGGTAGCCGCGAACATTGGGGAGCCCTAGCACCTGGCCCAGTGCCGGCTCGGGCTGGAGGTTGTAGTTTTTGGGAACGCCGCCGCCCAGAATCACGGTTCCGAGGGCGTGGACCGGGTGATCGAACAGGCCCCAGCGGTGATAGGCGCAGGCCTCGAAGACCTCGGCGTGGAGATCCAGATCAAAGGCGTAATCCGAGACCAGGCCCGCCTGGCGCATGGCCCAGAGCTTCATGGAATTCAGGAAGACGCTACCGTCTCCCGGAGCGCCCACGAAGATGGGTATGGCGTGCCGGTAGCAGATGGCCAGCAGTCCGGCCGCGACCCCGTTGCGCGCTTCCTGCGCGGCGTAGTAGCGGCCCAGCCGGTAGCGCCATTCGGTGCCGGTCATGCGGTGCTGGAACTCGGGCCGCAGGAGCGCGGCGGTGAGGAAGCGATCCTGATCGAGCAGCACGCCTTCGTCGAAGGCCATGTCGGTGACGCGAATGGTGCCTTGGTCGCGCAGCGCGGCGTCGTCGCTCTGGATGGGCACCTCGTGGATGGGGCCGGATTGGTAGGCGTCCAGGCTGCGATGCCCGTCGTGATAGCAAACGGCGTCGGTGGTGCTCAGGTAGGCCACCCAGCCGGTTTCCAGGAGAGGGATCAGCCAGGTCTGGTGCTGGCCGGATACCGTGACCGGACCAGAGACGGCCAAGGTGAGCGGGCAGCCCATGCCAATGGCGCGATCCAGAATCTGGTAGATCCGGCGCAAGTAGGCCCCGCCGAAAGCCGGCAGGCAATGCAGGAACAACTCGTCCAGGCTTTCGCATTCGTCCACGCGCCGCACCTTCACATAACGGCGGTTCTGTGCACACTCGGGTTTGGTTTCCATCGTTCCTCTTGACCGTAGCACAGAGGAAAGGCACCGCCGCCGGTGGCGCCGACGGCGACCGCTGTGGGCGCGTGATCCGGTGAATACGGAGTAACTACTCGCGAGTGTTTACGAGCTTGCCGTTCTCATCCAAGTGGGGATAAGGGCCGCCGGTCCGGTATTCGTCAATGATGAACTTGTCGTACTGCGGAGTAGGCTCGAAGTACCCGGGGACGCGAAGGTGCGCCTTGCACGCCTCTTCGTTCAGTTCCACGCCAATGCCCGGTGTAGTCGGCACCGTGATGTACCCGTTCTGGATGATCGGCTTGGCCGGCCCGTTCACCAAGTCTGCCCACCAGGGGATGTCCACCGCATGGTTCTCCATGACGATGAAATCCTTGAGGGTGGAAATCATGTGCACCGCCGCCATGCAGCCCACCGGCGACCCGGCGAAGTGGACGGCGGTTGGTATTCCGTACATGGAGGCAAAATCCGAAATTCGCTTGGTCTCGCGTATGCCTCCCGATGTCAACGGGTCGGGATGGATAATGTCCACGGCGTTGTTTTCGATCAGGGGACGGAAACCTTCCTCGAGGCCAAAAAGGCTTTCGCCGGTGTTAATGGGCGTGACCGTCGATTCCTTGATTTCCTTGTAGGCGCGCCAGTTCTTGGGGGCGTCTCCGGAGCCGAGGGTGCCGACCTGGAGCAGATCTTCGGCCCAGGCGAGTTCATACTGCTCGAAGAAGCGGGCGTGGCGAATGGCGTCGTTCACATCGAGAGGACCGAAGTGGTCGGCCGCCAGAGGCTGGTCCCAGCCAATGGCGTCGCGCACGGCTTGAATGTGCTCCCCGTACATCTGAAGTCCCTTGGCGGTGGCTACGCCGCGGGTGTTGAGCCCGCCGGGCCGGTTGCGGATCATCGCGGGCATGATGTCCATCTTGAAAAAGGTGAACCCAGCCTTCTTGCGGGCGATCATGCGTTCGGCATAGATCTTGGGATCACTGCTCTCCGTGGTGTCGCAATAACAGCGAACGCGCGTTCGGTATTGCGAGCCGATCAGCCGCCAGGCGGGCACCCCGTACACCTTTCCTGCAATGTCGTGCAAGGCGATATCGAGCGCGCTGTAGCCGCCCCCAAAACGGCGCTGGTTGGTGAAATTGCGAACCCTGTCGAGGATGGGCTCAATCTCCAGCGGGTTGCGGCCCATGATATGGGGCTTCAGCACCAGCGCCATGCCTTCGTTGCCGGCATCGCGGACTTCGCCGAGGCCGTACACGCCCTGGTTGGTGTCGATGCGGATAATCGGATAATCGTAGTTCGTGGCAATCCGGATGGCCCGCATGTCGGTGATCCGCAACTGGCTCGGCGCCGAGTTCCGGTTTACGCCGCCAGACTGGAGCGGCTGCCCGCCGGCGGTCTGATCGGCCAACGCCGATCCAAGTGCGGCGGTGCCCGCCATCATCTGGAAAATGGTCCGCCGCTTCACACCCGATTTGGGATTCGGCATAGTAGTCTCCTTGCGGTTTACGGTAACGGGCAGACGCCGATTTGTCAATCGAACAGGCCTTAACATCTGAAACTCCCTTGACTCGGATGATGCCGGTTGATAGAATTCGACCGACTCGATTTCAGGCGTCTCGCATTAGAAGAAGGAGGCCCGTTATGCGCATACTAGCGGCCATACTCGCACTCGCCTCGTTCGCGCTTGCGCAGGATACGCGAACAGCCACCCTGGTGGGCACCGTGACGGACAACACCGGCGCAGCGGTACCGAAGGCAACGGTCAACGCTACCAACGTTCAGACGCAAGTGGCTTCGCACGGCGAAACCACCGCGGAAGGCAACTACTACATTCCCTTCCTCAACATTGGGGAGTATGAAATTACGGTGGAAGCCGCCGGCTTCAAGAAGCTCGTCCGCAGCGGCATCAGTCTGCAGGCGGGGTCGACCATCAGGATTGACGCGCAGCTCGAAGTCGGCGCTCTCAGCCAGTCCGTTGAGGTGACGGCGGCGACCCCTCTGCTGGCGACCGATTCGGCCGCGGTCGGCGGATTGGACGATGCTAAAAAGGTTCACGAGACGCCCATGCTGCAGTCCAAGCCCCAGCACCTCATGTATTACATGCAGGGGTCGACGGCCCTGAACGATGGTTCGTATCACATCCTGGGCCAGCCGGCGGCGCTGATCAACTACACCATCGATGGCGCCAGCGTCAAACAGTCGATCCGCGCGGAAATCGGTGAAACCAACACCTCGATCACGCCTCCGGTGGATTCGATCGCGGAGGCGCAGGTGTGGACCACCGGCATTCCGGCCGAAGTCGGCCACGCCGCCGGTGGAGCGTACAACATGGTCTTGAAGAGCGGGACCAACCAACTGCATTTTGCCGCGGAGGAACGTTACATCCACAAGGCTTTCATCTACCGGTCCTATTTCCAGCAGAGCGTCGCGAATATCGATACCGCTCCGTTCGAATATCATAATTTCGACGCGGTGCTCGGCGGACCGGTGGCAATTCCCAAGGTCTACAACGGAAGAAATCGGACTTTCTTCTTCCTCGCCTACCGGCTCGACTACGATCACGAGGCCAACACCTCGACCACCTCCACTCCGGACCAAGCCATGCTCAACGGAAACTTCTCGTTTGGCGGCTTGGGATATCCGATCTATGATCCCAAGACCATCGTTTGCGGCAACGCCAACGGCTGCGCCAGCGGCACCGGCTGGACCGCCGCGCCGTTCCCGGGCAATCAGATCCCCCAGAACCGCTTCGATCCGGCCGCGGTTAAATTTCTCTCGTTGAAGCCCTATCAGCTCCCCAATACGGCGGGATTCTACAGCAATACGGGGCCGAACAACAACTACAGCGACCTGACTCACTACCTGTCCGACCGGCAAGGTCACGTCGCCAAGGTCGATCAGCAGATCTCCAATAGTGACCGGCTATTCGTGCGATATGCCTGGAACAAGTTCCGGGTAGTGGTGGGCCGCAACCAGGTTCAGTACGCGTGGACCCTGATCGACAACGCCGCCTTCAGCTACGGGCTGCGCGAACCGATTGACGAACGCAATGTGGTGTTAAGCGAGATCCACAACTTCGGACCGGTGATGGTGAATGAGCTGCGCCTGGCCTACCAGCGGCGCAACGACACCAACACTCCGCTCTCGCTCAACCAGAACTGGGCGGGCACGCTGGGGATTCCTGGCGTAGGGCCCCAGACGTTTCCCGGTTTGGTCAGCACCGGAGGCAGTTCGGTCACCTGGACCGCCAACCCCGGCGGGTACCGGCGGACGCTCAACGAAGATTTCCAGATCGCCGACAATCTCACCCGCATGCGCGGCACGCACACGCTCAAGTGGGGATACCAGGGCATCCTGACCCGCGAAAACGACGTCGCCTCGGTGCAGCCCTCGGGGGTCTTCAACTTCGGCACCGCCGGAAGCGGCCTGCCGAACACTCCCAACACCGGTAATTCGTTCGCCTCGTTGCTGCTGGGAGCGGTGAGTTCAGCGAGCTTTACCAACCTGGTGGCTAACTATCTGCCGCGCTGGTGGTCGCACCAGTTCTATTTGCAGGACGACTGGCGGGCCACGCACAATCTGACGTTAAGCGTCGGGGTGCGCTACAGCTTCGAAACGCCGGCGAACACGAAGTGGGGATACAAGTCTCAGTTCGACCCCAGCGTGGCCGATCCGCTGACCGGCCTGATGGGAGCGATCACCCATCCGAAGGGTACGGTCTACAGCACCGATCGGAACAACTTCGCGCCGCGCATTGGGATGTCGTGGAATTTCCGGCCGAAGTTTGTGTTTCGCGGGTCCTTTGGCATGTTCACGCAGGACGTTCTGCCGCAACTTGGGCAGGAGGAATACACCGCGCAGGCGGTGGTGCAGCAGCCGGCCGGAAACCCGAACCCGGCTTTCTTTTTGTCGCAAGGTCCGGGGAACATCGCCTATACCATTAACCCATCGACCGGCACCGCCAATTTCATCGGCACCAACTACAGCGGCCGCGGCGCCACGTACATCGACCCGCATCTACGCAACCCCTACACCATGACCTGGTCCGCCGGGTTCCAGTGGGAGTTCCATCCCAATACACTGGCTGAGGCGGTTTATCAGGGGTCGGCCGGCGTGGGTGTCATCGGCACCGCCAACATTAATGTGTTGCCGCAGTCGATTTATAGTTCCACGAACACCACGTTGCTCAACACAGTCTACTCGGCGACCCAGAACTACCTGGCCTACCCGCAATTCGGGAGCATCACCGAGACCAGCAACTTCGGCCACACCACCTATCACGCGCTCAGCACCCGCGTCGAACGGCGATTCAGCAACGGCCTTTCGTACAACTTCCTGTTCACCTGGAGCAAGAACCTGACCGGAGGCGCCGGCAGCGGCTGGCAGTATTACGATTGGGCGTTAACTAAGGGCCCTGCCAGCAACGACATCAAGTATCAATTCGTCAGTCAGGCGTCGTACGACCTGCCGCTCGGCAAAGGCCGGGCGCATCTCAACCGCGGGGGCATTGTGGAGATGATTCTCGGCGATTGGACCGTGACTACCATCCAAAGTCTGCGGACCGGTCAGCCGGTGACGTTTAGCATGGCGGGCAGCCCGTATCGCTACCTGCCCGGCGAGACGCAGCCAAGTATCGTGGCGGGCCAGGCTGTCAACGTGGCGAATTACGCGGTCGGGCCGAATCTATGGCCGCAATCCAACCAGAATCCGTGGTTCAACATCAATGCCTTCTCCTACCCGGCAGCATTTATGGGGGGCAATGCCGGTGTGGGGATCGGGCGGGCCGGCGGAGTCTGGTGGCCGCAATACTCGATCACCAAGAGTTGGGCTTACAAGGAGCGATATAAGATCACACTGCGGGCGGACACACACAATCTGTTCCCCAAAACCCGGGCCTTCCTTAGTCCGAACTCGACTGTGAATATTGTCAGTCCACAGACATTCGGCAGGTTCGCCCCAGCCACCGGCTACAGCTTTAGCAACTGGTACACGCCAAACCCGAACTTCCAGGGTGTGCTACGACTCGAGTTCTAGCGTCCAGGATGCGGCGAGATGCAGAAAATTACAACAGGAGAAAAGGATCTAAGTATGATTTTCTTCTTGAATCTGGTATCAAACGGCGGGAGAATTGCGTAGTAGCCAAAATCGGAGTCCCGCTCATGCCGTCTTCGACAGACGGAGAAGGGAGATTTATGATGGTCCGTACGAGGATTTTTCTCGCGGCATTCGTCTTGTTTTGTGCGATCGCCGCAAACCTACCAGCGCAATCCATTTACGCAACATTGACCGGAGTGGTGTCCGATCCGTCGCAGGGCCTTGTGGTGCAGGCGACCGTTCGACTGCGGGACGAGGGCTCCGGCTCGCTTCGCGACACCGTCACCAACAGCCAAGGCTATTACACGTTCGCCTCCGTTCCGGTTGGCACGTACGAGCTGACTGTCGAAATGGCGGGCTTTGAAACCTACAGGGAATCGCACATCGCCCTTGGCGGCGGCGAAAAGCGCAATGTGAACGTGACACTCAAGGTCGGTAGTGCGACCGAGACGGTGATGGTCAGCGGCACTTCCGACCTGCTCGTCCCTGTCGACTCGGGCGAAAAGTCGGCGACCCTGAACACCAGACAACTGGAGAATTTCGTCCAGGTAGGAAGCAATGCCGCCGAGTTCATCAAGATGATGCCCGGATTCGGCATCCAGAATGGAACCGCCAACGGCGCGAACTACAACGGGGCGACGATCGGTATCAACGCCAACGGCAACGCCGGCAGCCAGAGCCCGTTGAACAACGCGTACGCCTACAATGGGCTTCCCAGCAACACGTTGGATATTACCGCGGACGGGGCGCACGTGTCCGACCCCGGTTGCAACTGCGACACGCCGGTCAATCCCAATGCCGACATGATCGCCGAATTCAAGATCACGATGTCCAACTTCAGCGCCGAAAACCAGAAGGGCCCGGCGGTGCTCAGCTCGGTGGCCAAATCAGGCGGTCAGAAGTTTCACGGATCGGGATTCTTCTATGCCAGGAACTACGTTCTGAACGCCAACGACTGGCTTTCCAACGTGAGCGGGCAGCCGCGCCCGCAGAACAAGTACTACTACCCGGGTGGCACACTCGGCGGCCCGCTGTTCATCCCGGGCACCGGCATTAACAGGAGCCACCAGAAGCTCTTCTTCTTTACCGGGTACGAGTATTTCTACCAGATTCTTGACACCGGGCTGTTGCGGGCCGAGGTACCCACGGCGGGGATGCTCCAGGGCAATTTCTCGCCCGCGGAACTGGCCAAGCTGGGCAACATTTCGGCTTCCGGTTCGCCCCCCGGCCAAATCAACTCGAGGAACGCTGCGCTGTATCCAGGCGGAATCATTCCGACCCAAGCGATCGACACCAACATGCTGGCGCTGATGAAGCTATATCCGGCGCCGAACTCGGATCCCAACATCACCGGCGGGTACAACTGGACCAACGATCTGACCTTCTCGCAGAATAACCACCAGTGGATGACGCGCGTGGACTACAACATCAGCGACTCCACGAAGCTGTTCGTCCGCTACAACCTGCAGCGGGAAAAGCAACCCTTCCCCATGCAGTTGTGGTCGACCGCTACCACGCAACAGCTTCCCTACCCGACGCCGGTGATCGGCAAGAACCGCTCCGACTCGGTAACCGCTTCGCTGACGCACGTGTTCAGTCCGACCATGACCAACGAGTTCGTCTTCGGATACACCTTCATCGGTTTTCCGAACGTGTTTGAGGATCCGTCGAAGGTGGACCCCAGCAAGGTCGGGTTTAACTACAAGCTCCTTTACAAGAACGGAGTCGCCCAGATCCCCAATTTCGGCGGCGGATCGGAAGCCTCGCAGATCAACAATTATGGCGGCTTCGAGATTGGCGGCCCATCCGCGGGTCTGTATGCGAACAAGTGGATGCCCAGCGTCAGCGATACGGTAGCCAAGGTCTGGGGCAGGCACACCCTGAAGGCGGGTGTCTTCTACGAGTGGATCCGGAACGCCCAGCCGGCGAGCAACGCCTCGATGGGAAACCTGCGGGTCAGCAACGGCAATTCCAACAGTCTCGGCAATGACTATGCCGATATGCTGATCGGCAACCTGAACACCTTCCAACAGTACTCGTTTAACCGAGTCAACGACATCTCGTACAACACGTATGAGGGCTTCGTGCAGGACTCCTGGAAGGTGAATAGACAGCTCACGCTGGAACTCGGCATTCGCCTGACTCATTTTACGCCATGGATCGACAGGCTCGGCTACGGGTTTTCCATCTACGATCCCAGCCAGTACAACACCAGTTGCGTGCCCACCCAGTATTGCGGCTTCATCTGGAACAAGAGAAGTTCCAGCGTTCCGATGGGTGGATTCCCGACCCGGGCGATGTTCTACCAGCCACGATTCGGCGTGGCCTACGATCTCTTCGGCGACGGCAAGACCGTTCTGCGCGGGGGTTGGGGCATGTATTACTTCCACTCCGGACAGTTCACCACCGGGCTGGATGTCGCCGCTGGCGTGCAGACCATCACGCTCAGCAACAATCAGGGCGTCGGCACCACTCCGTGGGTTGTGGGTGGTTCGGCCACCGCCACGCCGCTGATGGCGCGTGAACTGGATACGCTGAACTTCTCGAGCGCCGCTCTCTCTCCGGGCGCCGTCGATAAGGGCGACGACAAGCAACCGCTGACCCGGAGTTACAGCTTCACCATCGCGCAGGGCATGCCGTGGTCGAGTATGCTCGAAGTTGCTTACGTAGGCAACCAAAGCACGAACCTGCTCAACACCTCGGGCGGCCAGGGCGCCAACGTCAATCTGGTGCCGATCGGCGCGATGCTCTCGTCGAACAATGGCGGCGTCGATCCCAATGTCCTCACCGCCAACAACTTCCGGCCCATCAAAGCCTACTCGGATATCAACCTGGCCACCCACAACCTCTACGCCAATTACAATTCCATGCAGGTGACGTGGGCCCGCGCCAGGGGACGTTACACTCTCAACTTGAACTACGCCTTCGCGAAAGCGCTGGGGTTCATCAACCCCTCTTATGACTCGTTTAACCTGGCGAACAACTACACCGTGCAGGGCAGTAACCGCACGCACATTTTCAACATCGCTTACTCCGTCGAGCTGGGTAACCCGGTGAGGAACAAGCTGGCCGGCGGGTTCGTCAACGGATGGCAGATTTCCGGCATCACCCAGGTGCAGAGCGGCGCCAACCTCACCGGCAACCGGGGAGAGAATTTCGGTCTGAACCTCAACAGCTATAAGATTCCCGGCACGACGTTCAATGTCAGCAGCGCGTCGCTGCTGGGCACGAACAATATTGCGCTTCACCCGTTGGTTACCTGCGATCCGACGGCGAATCTGGCGCCCCACCAGTACATCAACGGGGCCTGCTTCGCCATCCCGACGCAGATCGGCCAGAACGGTCCAACGACGTTGCCGGTGATCTACGGGCCGGCCTTCTTCAACACTGACTTGGGCCTATTCAAGAACTTCCAGATCAAGGAGAGGATGAAGCTGCAGTTCCGGGCTAACGGGTACAACTTCATCAACCATCCTCTGTGGTCCTTCAATGGCAATACCAACCTGACTCTGGGGTACAGCGGCGCCACCGGGCAACTCAACGCGCCGACCTTCGGTTACGTGACGCAGAAGCAGGGCCACCGCGTGGTGCAGCTTGCGGTGAAGTTTATCTTCTGAGAATTGGGACCGGCTGACCCGGTACACGCAGGCGTTAGGATCACGTCGACCACACGGGCTCCGAGGCGCGGGTTCGCCAAGACCCGCGCCCTGAGGCGCCAGCGGTGTCGTCTGACGCCACGGATGGCGGCTCTGAGTTGATTGCTTCATTCCTGACTGTGGCCCAGGTGCGCCAAGGCGCCCTGGATGCGAACCGGGCGGACGCATGGTTGCAGCCACGGCCCTGGTGCTCTCGGCGTTCGTCCGGCTGCCCACCTACTTCTGAGGTTCATCCACGGTCACGACCTGATCGGCCGCTACACTCTTAAGCGTCTGCTGTATTCCGCTGGGCCAGCGGATTTCGACAGAACCAATCGTAGCTTCCTGGCCCAGTCCGAAATGAACGCGTTTGTCGCTGGAAGACATGAACCCTACGCTGACGGCCACGTGGTTGTACAGGACACGGCCGGATGAGGTGGTCAGTTTGACCTTGGCGCCGATCGCGTCGCGCGCGCTTTTGTGCCCGACCAGATTCAATATCAGCCAGTGATTACCGGTGCCGGCGGTGTTCATGAGGAGGCGCGGCTGTTCGTTCAGCGAAGTCACCACAATGTCCAGCGCCCCGTCGTTGTTCAAATCGCAGAACGCCGAGCCGCGCTGGTAGCCTTTATGTAAGAAGTCCTTACCCATCTCTTCGGAGACGTCCACAAACGACTTGCCGTCCACATTTTCGAACATGGTGTCGTGCTGCGGAGACCTGGCGTTCATCATGTCCACATCGCCGTTCGAAGAGTAGATGTCTTTCCATCCGTCGTTGTTGTAGTCGATGAAGCCGGTGCTCCAGCCCGAGTAGGCCATACTCAGCTTCCGGATCTGCCCGAGCGAGGAATAGTAATCGAACAGGTTGCCACGATTTCGCAGCAGTTGCCAGACCTGACCCATCAGGTTGTTGTAGAAGATGTCCACCTTCCCGTCGTTATTAAAGTCCTTGGCATCGGACCCCATCGAAGAGCCAACTTGTGCGTTTTCGTTGTAGGCCACGCCGAGTTCCAGCCCCTTTTCCGCGAAGGTCCCGTCTCTCTGGTTAATGAACAAAGAGTTGGGCTCGGTGTCGTTGGCGATGAACACGTCCATCCATCCGTCGTCGTTGAAGTCGGCGATGGAGACCCCCATACCTTTGCCCGGCGCCGCGGCCAACCCCGCCTTCGCGGTCACATCCACGAACCTGCCCTTGCCGAGATTACGGTAGAGCCGTGGGGGAACACTGGGATAGCGCCGTGGATCGCAGTAGTAGTCGCGATCGCTCATCATGCAGCGGGCGTCCGTCTTCGGGTTCCAGAGGGTGTAGTCGGAAACGATCAGATCCAGCAGTCCGTCATTGTCGTAGTCGAACCATGCGGCAGCGATGCTGAGCGTACCGGCCGGCTTACCGCCGATGCCGGAGGCCGCGGTCACGTCCGTGAAAGTCCCGTCCCCGTTGTTATGGTACAGGGCGTTCCGGCCGATGCTGCAGAGGAAGAGATCTTCGAAACCATCGTTGTCGTAGTCCCCCACCGCCACACCGAAGTTGAAATCGAGCTGCTCTCCGGTAAGGCCCGCCCGGGCGGTGACGTCTTCAAAAGTCCCGTCACTTTTCTGGTGCAGGAGGCAGTTGAAAAAGGAAGGGTCGGTCTTCTTCAGTTCCGGCAGTTTGGCGCCGTTGGTGAAAAAGATGTCGATTCTGCCATCGTTATCGAAATCGAATGTAGCCACGCCGCCGCACATCGGCTGCGGAAAGTATTTTCGGCCAGCGAAGCTGTTGTGGGTAGTGTAGGAAATTTTCGATCTCGGAGCGACGTCCATAAAACCAGGCCGCTTCCCGGGCTGGGCGGGCCGCGCCGGTACGAGTGCCAGGAGCCATACGGCAAGCGTTCCGGCAGCCAACGGGACCAGCGCGCGCCTCATTCGATTTTCTCTTGAGACCGGGCGGCGCGCTGTTCCATGGTCAATTTCTGGGCGAGCGCTTTCTCGCGATCGCCGTCGGCTTTGCGCTGCAGGCGATAGTAGACGGCAGCCAGCGAGATGTGCGCCTCCACGAACTGCGGTGACTCCTTGACAATGGCCTCCAGCCCGGAGCGCGCTTGATCCAGGCGGCCCGCGCCAAGGTCAACGGCGGCGAGTTGAAAGCGCGCGCCCGGATCGCGAGGCCGAACGCGCAACGCCCGGTCGAGAAGGCGGCGCGCGCCATCGTAGTCCTGGTCCAGCTTGAGCAGGGCGCCCAGATTCAGATTCGACTCGAAATCGTTCGGATTCTCTTCGAGTTCCTTCTGAAACTCCAGGCGGGCGGCCGCCGTGTCGCCGGTCTGGATGTGGGCGCGGCCGAGGTAGGAGTAAAGGTCGGGCAAGCGGGGGTTCAACTGCGCGGCCTTTTCGAAATCGGCGATCGCGGCCTCGTATTCCATGGCATTCAGGCGGGCGGTTCCCAATAGAAGATGGGCCTCCGCCGAGTCGCCGTTGATCAGGATGCGATTGATCATCTGCTGGCCGCGCTCGACCTGCCGGTCGCGCAGCAATGCCGTCCCCAGCAGATACGCAATTGCCAGGTCACTCCGATCCCCTTCTGCGATTGGCGTGAGCAGGTCAATCACCTTGCGGTCTTCACCCTGGCGCAGCCAGCAATCGGCCAGCAGCAGCATGATCTGCCGGTCGGCCGGCTGCTCGCTGTGCAGCGCGGAGAGCAACGCCGCTGCCTCGGAGATCTGGCCCGGCTTGTAATGAGCCAGAGCCAAATTCAGTCGGATGTGTGGATCTCCGGGACGGCGTTTGAGCGCTTCCCCATACGCCACGATCGCTTCCTGGTAACGTCCGGTGCTGGCCAGGGCTACGCCCAGATTGGAGCGAGCGTCCACCGCATCGGGCCGGAGTTTCAAGTATGCCCGGTATTGCGGAATCGCACGCTCCAGTTGGCCTGCCTGGTGCAACGCCATCGCCTGCTGCAGGATCCGCTCGGGAGTCTCCTGCCCATGGGCCGCATAGCAGCACAGCGCCAGGGCCATTCCTGCTTGGAAGTGTAGCATCGGCGTCCAAGACCCTGCGTTGAACAATCCCCAGAGCCATGATATCTCCCAGGCTCTCCCGATGCCACCGCTGTCCGCCGCAACCCGGACAACCTGCCGCATTCAGCCGCTGGTGTGTTCAGTCCACCCCCCGAAGGTGAAGAGACTCCTGCCGGCGGCTATGCTGACGTATTGCCTGCCGCCGGCGCTGAACGTCATGGGAGAAGCCTTCAGATTGCTACCCATGGCGAAATGCCAAAGCGCTTTGCCGGTCTTCGCGTCAAGGCCGACGAGGTCGCCATCGTCGTCGGCCGAGAAGACAATTCCGCCGGCCGTCGAGACGGTCCCAGCCCACATCAGCGTCGGACCCGGCATGGGGAACTCCCAACGCAGCTTGCCGGTCTTCATGTCTAGCGCGCGCAGATAGAACTGGCCCGGCTCGCCAGGGATGAGCGTGTGCCCGGTTCCACGGAATCCGCTGTTGGGAGCGGGAGGCTGCGACGAGCTGTAGTAGTTTTCGCACTGCTCGAGTGCGACCACGTAGAACAGGCCGAGATCCGGATTGAGAGACGGCGACCACCAGTTGGTAGCGCCGTGCACCGTGGGGCAGACCCGCACGCCGGCCGGCGAGGGGTCGGTGTTTGGCTTGACGATCGGGCGGCCGTTGGCGTCGATCCCAGCCGCCCAATTGAGCTGCTTGACGAACGGCTAAGCCAGCAGAAACTGCCCGGTGCCGCGATCCAGGATGTAAAAAAAGCCATTGCGATTGGCCTGAACCAGGAGCTTTCGCTGGCGCCCGCGAAATTCCTTGTCGAGCAGCACGGGAACCTCGTTGGGGTCCCAATCGTGCGTGTCGTGCGGCACGAACTGGAAGTACCATTTCATCTTGCCGGTGTCGGCGTCAAGCGCCAGCACGCAGTCGGAGTAGAGATTGTCGCCGGGCCGGTCGCCTCCAAAATCGGGCCAGGGATTTCCGGTAGGCCAGTAGAGGAGATTGAGGCTTGGATCGTAAGCGCCGGTGGTCCACGCCGGCGCTCCGCCGTTCTCGAGCGGGAAATTGCCCCAGGTGTCCGAACCCGGCTCGCCCTTACGCGGGACCGTCCACACGCGCCAGGCTTCCTGCCCGGTTTCCGCGGAGAGGGCGGAGATGAAGCAGGTCCGGCCGGAGGAAGCTACGCCGACCACGATCTTATCCTTGACGGCCAGCGGCGCGCCGGTGCAGGAATAGCCGGAACCTGAGGCCGCGAACTCCCGGTCCCAGACCACGGCGCCGCTGGTGCGCCGCAGGGCGAGCAGGTGGCAATCGGCCGTAGCGAAGTAAATCCGGTCGCCCAGGATGGCGACGCCGCGATTGACACCCGTGCGCCGCGCGCCTTCAGCGCGGAAGTGCCAGATTTCGCTGCCGGTCATGGCGTCCAGCGCGAAAACCTCGTTCGGGATGGTGGCGTACATGACGCCCTGGTAGACCAACGGAACGGTTTCGAGATCGCCGGTCCCCGGGAATTGGCGCACCCATTTGGGGGCCAGGCGCGAAATCGAGCGCGGATCAATCTCGGTGAGCGGGCTGTGCCGGTGCGCCGCGTAATCGCCGATGTAGGTGAGCCAGTCCTGACTCGGCGTAACGGTCGCACCGGGCGTGGCCACGGGGGCAATTGCCGAGGGCACTGCCGCCGGGCCGCTCCATTTAGACGCGCTCCCACACTCGGAATCGGTCCCGGCCGCTCCCGGCATCGCCACCCTGCCTGCCCCGGCCAAGCCGGGAAGCCGGCTCGCACTGGGAAGAAATCGCCGGCTGATGGCTGGTTTAGTTTGCCTTGTGGTTGTGGCGGGAGCCGGCGCCTGGATTTCCAGTCGCATGGCTTGGAATGCTGCCGGTGTTCCCATCGAGTCTCTCGCAGTCTTGCCGCTGGAGAACCTGTCGGGCGACCCGGCGCAGGATTATTTCGCAGAGGGGTTCACAGATGAACTGATTACTGCGTTGGCCAGAATCCGTTCCGTGACGGTGATTTCCCGCACGTCGGTGATGCAGTACAAGGGAGTGCATAATAAGTCCCTGCCCCAGATTGCCCGCGAACTCGGCGTCATGGCAGTGGTGGAAGGAACGCTCGTGCGTGGCGGCATCGGGTCCTAGTCACGGCACAACTGATTGAGGCGAGGACGGACCGGCACCTCTGGGCGGACCGCTTCGAACGCGATTCGGGGGATGTCTTGCTCCTGGAAAATGAGATCGCCAAAGCCATCGCGGAGCAATTGCGCGGCAAGCTCAATCCCGAGGAACAGAGCCTCTTCCGTGCCAACCCAGTCGACCCAGCCGCACACGAGGCCTATCTTCAGGGACTCTACCTCTGGAACCGGCGCACTCCGCCGGCTTTGCACGAGGCGATTCGATACTTCACCGAGGCCATAGACAGAGATCCTCAGTTCGCGCCAGCATACGCTGGACGAGCCAACGCTTATACCGTGCTCGGTAGCTGGGCGTTTGAAGCGATTCCGCCGGCGGAGGCGTTGCGAAATGCCAAACGAGATGCGGAGAGAGCCGTGCAGTTGGATGGGAACAGCGCCGAGGCCCATACGGCCCGCGCCGTGATCCGGCAGGTTTACGAATGGGATTGGCAGGGCGCGGAAACGGAGTTTCGGCGGGCCATCGCCCTTAGCCCCAGCTACGCAACGGCGCGGCAGTGGTATGGGCATGATTTGTGCGACTTTGAGCGGGTCGAGGAATGCCTTGCCGAGACCAATCACGCGCACGCCCTCGATCCCGCCTATCTGGTGGCCGCGGTGGACGTGGGGTTCAGGCTGTACGGGGCGCGGCGTTAGGCGGAGGCGATCGCTCCCATTCGGAGGGTCCTCGAATTCAATCCGGATTTCGCCCTTGGGCACGTTTACCTCGGTCAGGTCTACGAAGCCAATCGGATGTTTCCTGAAGCCTTGGCGGAATTGCGCAAGGCTGTCGAGTTGTCCGGCGATGCCCCCAGGAACATCGCCGCGCTGGGCCACGCCTACGCGGTTTCCGGCCAGCCGGCGGAGGCGCACAAGGCGCTGCAAAAGTTGGACCAACTCGCCAAGGGGCGATATGTATCCGATTACGGCCGGGCTCTGATCTGTGCCGGGCTGGGGGAAAACTCCCGGGCGGTAGCATGGCTGGAACGGGCATGTCAGGAGCGTTCCTCGTGGATGGTGAAATTGAAAGTCGATCCTCGACTCGACCCATTGCGCGCCGACGTGGGTTTCGCTGATCTGGTACGACGGGTCGGCCTGGCCCCATAGTATCTGTCGGGGCAGCCGCAGTCTTCAAGGTGGTCCGATCCATTGCCTGGCGGGAAATGCCGAAGGTGGCCAAGGAGCGCCGGGCGCCGATCGATCTGTAGGCGGAGACTGCCGCAATCCAGAGGGTCGCGCTACCAGTCCACGCGGATGCCGAGTTGGATGATGCGGGCTTCCAGCACCGTCGAAGTCGGCGGGTAGAGGGCCGGTAGCGTGGGCACGCCGAGCGACGTGGTGGGGACCGAGGTGTTCAGCGAGGTGATGTTTTTGTGGTTGAAGATGTTGTTAGCCTCGGCCAGGATCTTCGGGCGGATGCGCTCGTGAATCGTGAACAGGGTGCGGGTATACCGGGCGTCGATCTGGAAGACGCGCGGGCCCCGCACCGTGTCGCGCCCGATGTACAGCGGCCGCTGGCTGCCGGTGCTGCTGTCGCCGTTCAGCGGCGAAAAAGAACTGGTGATGTTCTGCTGGTCGCCGGATGAGATGTTGCTCAGCAGCGTCAACTGGTTGCCGTTGGCGAGATGCTTCAGGACGCCGTCCGTCATCTTGAACGTGGGCGCCAGCACGATGCTGGCGTTGAAGGCGCTGGGGCGGTTGACCAGGCTGTTGCCGCGGTCGCGGCCGCGCCAGGTTGGGTCCTCGATCGTGACGTTCTGTTCGAAGCTATTGGCGTCCGGCGCATCGCTGATGGTGTGGGACCAGGTGTAGGATGCGTCCATGAGGATGCCCGCGGTCAGCCGGTGCGTGTAGTGGACGAGCATCGCGTTGTAGTCGGAAATGGCGCCCACATCCTGCAAGATGATGGCGTTGAACTGCGGAAACAGCCGCGTGCCGGCATTGACTGCCGTCGAGAAGACCGGCCGGCCATCCGCCAGGAAACTGACGGGATTGATGAGATTCATGTCGCGCAGGAAGCCCTGCTCGCGGCCCGCGGTGTGAACGTAGCCCAACGTGAGCGCATCGTTGTTGGTCAACTGGCGGGTGATTTGCAAGCCCGCGTTGATGGTGTAGGCATTACGAAAGCTGGGCGTGGTAGCGGTAATGCTGGGAATGCCGGGCGTCGCGCCGGGCACAGACGCCAGGATCGCCGGGAAGGCCGGCGCGCCCGGCGAAGTGGGCGAGAGCGATGCCGTGAAACTGCGGGTGGAGCCGTCGTTGTTGAGCGCGTTGTACCAGAGGTTGGTGGGCGGGGCTTCGAAGAAAATGCCGCCGTTGGCGCGAACCACCGTCTTGGAGTCGATGCTCCAGGCCAGCCCGAGGCGCGGCGCAAAGTTCTTCGAAGGAGTATGGAAACTGCGGGTGTACACGAACGGGGCGTTGGCCTCGCCGTTGGGCGCCATGAAACGGTCGTAGCGCACGCCATAGATCGCCAGCAGGTTGGGCCGGATCTGCCAGCTATCCTGCACATAGAAATCCACGAAGTTCGACTTATACGAGTAACCCGGCACGCCCAGAACCGTGGAGTAAGACGAGTAAAGAAACGGGTTGGCGCCGGACTTCGCCGCCAGGTAATTGGCGATGCTGGAGAACGTGTAGGTGTTGGTAACCGGGCTCACCTGGTTATCGTTGTTCTCCTGCCAGCCAAAGCCCGTTTTCATGGTGTGCGCTCCCTTGACCCAGGTGAAACCGTCGCTGAAGCTGGGGATCTTCTCGGCGAACTTGTCGCCAAAGAAACCCGGGCCGTAGCCGTTGAAGGTGGCCACGCCGGTCACGGTAATCCGGGGTCCGGGCCCATCGCCGGGGCTGGCCACGTGCGCTTCGTTGCGGTAGGGCCAGGAGGCGCGCAGTTCGTTCAGCATGGTGGGCGAAAAGGCTGAGAGCAGTTGCACGCCGGCGATGTGGGCGCGGTCGTGGAAGTCCTCGGCCACATCCAGGGCATTGGTGCCGCCCACAGCCGTGTTGTAGGGGTACTCGTTGCGGAAATAGTTGTAGCGGACGAAGACCTGGTGCTTGGGGTTGATGATCCAATCGGCGCGCAGGTTGAGAAACTGGGCGTGCTGCACGGCGGGCGCGGTATTCAACAGGCTGGGGTCCAGGCCGATTTGCGCGGCCGAGGCCGGATTAATCGTGTTGGGCGAAGGCAGGCCGCGCAGCAGGTGTTCGTAGCCGCCGAAGATAAACAGCTTGTCCTTGATCACGGCGCCACTGGCGTTGACCGCATAGTCGTGCAGGTCGATCACGGGAGCCGGCTTGTTTGAGGCCAGCAGAATGGTGCGCGCGCTGGCGTCGGTGGGGCGGCCGATAAAGTAGAACTCGCCGTGGGCCTGATTGGCGCCCGAGTTGGTGATCACGTTGAAAATGTTTCCCGAGGTGCCGCCGAATTCCGGCGCGAAGCTGTTGGAGACCGTCTGGACCTCGCGCACGTAAATGTCGGAAATGGGAAACAGGCGAAGGCCGTAGCGGTCGCTCTCGGTGTTCACCATGCCATCCATCTGGTAGTTGATGCGGTCCAGCAGGCCATTGGTGTTGATGGTGCGCGGTATGCCCAGTTCCGGATTCGGATGGCCGCTGACTCCGGGCTGGAAGATGACGAAGTTATACGGGTTGCGGGAAGTGAGCGGCAGGTTGTCCACCTCGGCGTGGTCGATGGTGCGGCCGGTGTTGACCCGCGAAGGCTCAATCACCGGGGCGCCGGCGATGACATCCACCGTGGTTGTCACCGAACCCACCTTGAGTTGGACTTCGAGCACGGCCTCAGTGCCGGCACCCAGGACCACGTTGGTGTAGCGCTGGGTTTCGAAGCCTTCCTTCCGGACCGTCACCGTGTAGCCGCCCAGCGGCAGGTTGGGAATGACGAAATAGCCTTCGTCGTTGGAAGTGAAATCGCGGGAAAAACCGGTGGCGTCGTTGGCCGCGGTGATGTTGGCTTTGGGAACCGTGCTGCCCGCGGAGTCCGTGACCCGGCCGCGAATGCTGCCGTTGATCGCCTGAGTTTGAGCGAAGGCGGATGGGCCGAAAAACACTGCGAAAAGCACAAACGAAAGCAGACCTTTGTGTGCCATGGCTTACAACCCCCAATCCATTTTTGTTGATACTTTACCATGGAAAGCCAGGGGCCTGGATGGCAGCGAATTCGATGGGGGCCGCAACTGCACATGGGATTGGGCCGCATACGTTCTGGCAGACGCGAGTGGTCTTATCCACACTCTGGTCTGAAACGTGAGTGGTCCAGTAGACTCTCAAGATAGCCATAGCAGTACCAAAAAGTGGTACTCAATCGAACATCAACTACCGGGCTAGTATTGAGTTAACGGCACCGATGCCTGTATGCTGTCATGCATACCGAAGACGTAACGGAGGCCCTTGACCAAGCAAAAGCCGGCCAAAATGCTGCTGCGGGACAAAGACCTAAGATCTCCATTTCTCTTTGAAGAAAACCCGCTGCCCATGTGGGTCGCCGATCCAGTCTCTCGACAGATTCTGGAAGCGAACGAAGCTGCCGCCAAACTGTACGGTTTCACACGGGACGAGTTTCGAGGGATGAGCCTGAGCAACATCGAAAGCCCCGAGACGCCCAGGGACGCGAGCGGCCTCGCGGTGTCGAAGGGCCACCGCACTAGGGACGGCCGAAGGATCGAAGTCGAAACCTCGGCGCGCGATATCGCGTACGGCGGCGCCACCGTGCAACTGGTGGTGCTAGTGGATATTACTCAGCGCCGGCAACTGGAGGAGCAGTTTCGTCAGGCACAGAAGATGGAGGCGGTGGGCATGTTGGCCGGCGGAATCGCCCACGATTTCAATAACCTCTTGACGATCATTACCGGCTACGGCCAGCTCATTCTGAAGAATCTCCCGCCCTCCGATCCCAACCACTTTTCCGCCGAACAAATCGTGAAGGCTGGAGACCGCGCGGCTACGCTCACCCGCCAACTCCTGGCCTTTAGCCGGCGACAGGCGCTGCAGCCGAAGGTGCTCGATCTGAACAAACTGGTCACCAGCCTCGGTTCCATGCTGCACCGGCTGATCGGCGAAGATATCGATCTTCGTCTCGAGCTGAGTCAGGACTTGGGGCAGGTCAGCGCCGACCCCGGCCAAGTCGAACAGGTGCTCATGAACCTGGCGGTGAACGCGCGCGACGCCATGCCACAGGGCGGCACCCTCACCATCGAAACCGCCAATGTGGTGCTCGATGAAACCTATGTCAGGGGCCACATTGCCGTGGCACCCGGCGCTTACACGCTGCTCGCCGTAAGCGACAACGGCATCGGCATGGATGAAGCCACACAGGCCCGGCTGTTCGAACCGTTCTTCACCACCAAAGCCGCCGGAGAGGGAACTGGCCTGGGGCTTTCCACGGTCTTTGAGATCGTCAAGCAAAGGCGCGGCAGCGTGGAAGTCTACAGTGCTCCCGGGCACGGCACGTCGGTGAAAATTTACCTTCCGCGCATCGACCAGCCAGTCACGGTGGAATCCGAACCCACGTCCAGGGCGGTGGTGTGCGGGTCCGAGACGATCTTAGTGGTGGAAGACGACGAGATGGTTCGCAACCTGGTGCGTGAGACCCTGCGGCGCGAAGGATACAAGGTGCTTGACGCCGCCGATTCGGTGGAGGCGCGCCGCATCTCGGCAAGGTGCAAGACTGCGTTGCACCTGCTGATCACCGACGTCGTGATGCCCAAGGTGGGCGGGCGGGAGTTGGCCATGGATCTTTGCCGGCGCCGGCCCGAAATGAAGGTGCTGTATATGTCCGGCTACACGGACAGGGCCATCGTGAACGGCGGCATCCTGCAGAAGGAAGTAGCCTTCATTCAAAAGCCGTTTACCCCGGCCGCCCTGGCCGAAAAGGTGAGCGAGATCCTGGAAGGCGGCAATGGCAGGACCCGCCACGCGGGCGAGTGAACCGCCGCAGCCCGCGTCACCGGAAGCGGCCCCGGGCCGACAGCCGATAACTCACGGTTTCACGGTTTTCGTCTCGTCTACCACTGACAGGCGGCTCATATCTTTGTTTAGTAACAAATAACATATTGACCTAAGGTCCACTGTCCGGCGGGGCTGAAATCGGGTAACGTGATAGCCACTCAACCCCGAACAATGAATCGAATCATGGTGGGCGTCGTAGACGACGACGTGTCAGTGCGCAAAGGGCTCGCGCGGCTGCTCAGATCGGCGAGCTTCGCTGCCATCACGTTCGCGTCCGGAGAGGAATGCTTGGTTGCCCCCGGCCTGGGCCGGATCGCCTGCCTGCTGGTGGACATCAACTTGGGCGGCATGAGCGGATTCGAACTGCTTCACGGGCTGAACCAGTCCGGCCGCAGGATTCCGGTAATCCTGATCACGGCGGACCACGAGTCCGTCAGCAGAGACGCGCTGCGCGCCGCCGGGTCGCCACCTTTGCTGCGAAAGCCCTTTGAAGCCAACGCACTGCTGGCCTCCATAAACCATTTGTTGGGCCTCCCCTGAAGCGATAGAATGTATTGGTTGCTGACTGGTGTGGCATTGTGCCACCGAGCGCCACGGCGACTCTCGTTTGATCCCGGCGATATAGCGATGAGCGAAGAACGGCCAACGGTGTTCGTAGTCGATGACGACCTCTCCTTCCGGCGCGGCCTCGGAAGACTGGTGCGGTCAGCGGGTTTTACCGTGGAGACCTTCGCGGCCGCCTCGGAGTTTCTGCAGCGTCCCGCCACGGCCGCTCCGGGGTGCGTGCTGATCGATCTGCGCATGCCGGGCATGAACGGCCTCGAATTGCAGGAGGCCATCGCCGCCGCCGGACACACCATGCCCGTCATTTTCATGACTGGCGCCGGCGACGTCCCCAGCACCGTGACGGCGATGAAGGCCGGGGCCCTCGACTTCCTCACCAAACCGTTCGACGAGGAGCGATTGTTGGATGCCATCCGGCGGGCTCTGGAGCGCGATGCCCAACAGCGCGCCCAGCGCGAAGAGCGCAAGAAAGGGCAAGCCCGCTACAACGAATTGACGCCCCGGGAGCGCGAGGTCTGCGGCCTGGTAGCGCGCGGCATGCTGAACAAGCAGATCGCCTTTCACCTGGGCACCACAGAAAAGACCATCAAGGTCCACCGGTCGCGCGTGATGGAGAAGCTGGAAGTGCGTTCCGTGGCGGACCTGGTGAGGCTGGTGGACCGGCTTTCCGGGTAACCGGCGATTTGCGACCGTAGCACGTAGAAGAAATGACGTGCGTATGCCATCGGCCTCCCCGGTCGGGCCCCATGGCCCCAACAATGGAATTCGACACGCGATCCGGCACTGTTGTCCGGGAGAGTTGCCGATGGAGGAAACAGAATGACTTCGCTGCTTCTGGCTGTCTTACACCAGTTCGATCGTGACGCGGCGGCCGACCATCGCTGCCGCTCGTTGCAGGCTCGACAGCGTGATGTCGTCCTTCGCATTGAGGAGCCAGTCAACCTGGGTGCGGCTTGTCTTCAGCGGCGTTGCCATCTTGTTCTTCGAGATTTTTTTCCTCTTCATCGCCTCAGCGAGCTGCCAAGCCACGACCTCCTTGACCGCTTGCGCCTGCGCCTCCTCAAAAATGCCTCCGCCTTGAGAAAGTCATCGACGCTCGAACCCATGTGTTTTTTGCTCATTGCTCCAACTCCTTCTTGCGCTTCCGCGCCAGCGCCATTGCGCTCGCAACAGATCCTTACCTATCGCCTGTCGTTCGTCTTCCGGCAGCTCCTTCAGCCATTCCGGTACTGGCTGGCTTCCAGTTAGCGCTAGCGTGCGAACCATCGCGATCGCAGGCGAGCGCATCGATCCCGCCGTCGCCAAGGCCTGGGACTTCGCGGTCAATCCGATTACCGACCAATACGGAAAGGTAAACTCCGTCGCCCTTGAGGTCATCGAAGAGTACTGGCGGGGCGAACGCAGGGCATCGGCAGCCCCGGCTATAATTTGATCCGCTCCAGCTTCCGGTAAAGGGTTTTGCGCTCGATGCCCAAACGCTGGGCGGCCTTGCTCTTGTTGCCGCCGACCGATTCCAGCGTTTTGCGGATTAAGTCCTCTTCGGCATCGGCAATCGTCTCCACTTCCTTGTCGCGAGACTCCAGGATGGTCAGCGCATGCTTGACGGAGGCCACGTCGATGCGATCGGAAAGAATCGTAAGGCGCTCAATGACGTGCTGCAACTGGCGCACGTTGCCCGGCCAGGTGTGGTCCTTGAGCTCCTGCAGGCCCGAGTCCATCATTTTTACGCTGCGATTGTAGCGGCCGTTGTACTTGTTGAGGAAGAAGGTGGCCAGCAGGGGAATGTCTTCGCGCCGTTCGCAGAGCAAAGGCATCACAATGCGAACGGTGTTCAAGCGGTACCAGAGGTCCTCCCGAAATTTACCTTCATCCACCTGGCGTTGCAGATCGCGATTAGTGGCGACGATGACGCGGACGTCCAACTCCTTGGATCGCGACGCACCCACGGGCCGGATCTCGCGCTCCTGCAGAAATCGCAGCAGGCTGGCCTGAAAGCCCTTCTCGATCTCGCCAATCTCGTCCAGAAAGACGGTGCCGCGGTTGGCGGCCTCGAAGAGTCCCACGCGATCGCGGTCCGCCCCGGTAAACGCGCCGCGCACCGCGCCGAACAGCTCGCTCTCCAGCAGCGTCGGGGCAATGGCGGTGCAATCGACTGGCACAAATGGCTGCTTCTCGCGCAGGCTGAGGCGGTGGATCATGCGGGCCACCAGTTCCTTGCCGGTGCCGGTTTCGCCTTCGATGATCACGGTGGCGTCGGTCGGCGCCACACGCACCACTTTCTTATAGATCTCGACCATGGGCGGCGTAACGCCGATCATTTCCGTTTCGGGGAGGTCCAGTTCCACGGCCTCCTTTTCCCCATTGCCGCGCTCCGCGACGGCGCGCCCCACGGCGGCGACGATGCTGTCAAAAAGGCGCTCGCCCTTGGCGATATAGTCAAACGCGCCGCTGCGCGTGGCCGCCTGGACTGTCTCGACCTTGCCCATGCCGGTCATCATGATGACCGCGCACGAGGGGTCCCGGCGCTTGGCTTCGTTCAGCAGGTCCAGACCGGTGCGTTCCTCCGCTTCGATATAGATGTCCGAGATTACGATGGGATAGGCGTTGGAGGCCAACCGCTCGATGGCCTCGCTGGCCGTAAACGCGGCGTCGACGCTGTAGCCCTCGAGTTCAAGTCTGGTCTGAAGCGTGAGTTGGAGCGCCGGGTCATCTTCCAGTAACAGTATCTTATCCATCTAGTTTCGTTCCGCGGCGGTTTGCACTGGCGAAGGCGCGCCCGCGGGCATCACCAGCGTAAAACACGAGCCGGCTCCCGGCTGGCTGGTCACCTCGATCCGTCCTCCGTGCTGTTCCACAATCTGTTGGACGATCGAGAGTCCGATTCCGGTTCCCGCCTCGCCGGACTCTTCCGCCTTCCTGGTGCGATAGAATTTCTGGAAAATCTGCGTGACTTCCTTCTGGTCCATGCCGATGCCCTGATCCTTCACGGCGATGCGGATCTGGCTATCGTCCTGCCATCCCGATACGATCACTTCGGTACGCTGCGGCGAATACTTCACCGCGTTGGTAAGTAGATTGTAGCAAGCGTACTCCACGAGTTCGCGGTCGCCAGACAGGTTTAACTCTTCGGAAATCGGATGCAGGGTGATGGCGATGTGTTTGCGGTCGCCGAGCGGGCGGACGCGTTCCACGCAAACCTCCACCAACTGCTTCACGCCGATGGCTTCGCGCTTCAACTCCATCTGGCCGGCCGAGAGCCGCTCCACGTTCAGAAAGATCTCCACCATGCGGGCCAGCCGTTTGGATTCCGAGTGGATGAGCAACGCGATCTGCTGGCGTTTCTCCTCGGAGAGGTTGTAACGGGAAATTAACTCGCTGGAGCCCTGGATGGCCGAGAGCGGGGTGCGCATCTCGTGGGTGACGAAGTGCATGGCCTGCTGATAGCGCTCGCGGGAGGTCTGTTCGATGCGCAAGTTTCTGCGGACCACCAGGTGGTAGTACGCGGCGGCAGTCATGGTGGCGAGGGTCGCAACGGCGGCGGGGGTCGCGAAAGAGAAGACGCGCGAGTGGGTAAAAAAGACGTACGGAGTGATGGCAGACGAGAGCACAATCGAAGTGCCGGCCAGGTAGGCCCACCAGCCCGGAAGGTAGCGGAAGGCCAGGCCGGAGGCTATCAGCAAGGCGATACTGAACAGGATCACCCACAGGTCGGCGACATCGGTCAGGAATGCGCCGGCCGCCATGGTTTCAAAGGCGTCGGTGTGGATCACAATTCCCGGGGTCTGCCCGTTGGCCAGCGGCGTGAACAGACGGTCGCGCACCTCGGTCATGGCCGTGACGCCGACGAAGACCGCCTTGTCAGTGAACCTGGCGGCAACGACGGGATCGTCCAGCACTTGTTTGAGCGAGATCTGCGGGACCGCCATGTCCCGAGGGAGGTATCGCACGCGCATGCTGCGGCGGTCTTTGACAAGGGGCACGGGCAGAATGGTATCGCCCACCTGGAGGTCGCCCGGGGCGATGACAAATCGCGGATCGCCGCGGCTGAGCCGGTAGGCCCAGAGGGAAAGCGCCCACCGCTGGTCGTGCCCGGCGACGCGCTCCAAGGGGATGGAGCGGGTAACCGAATCGTCGCCATCGGGATCGGCGTAGACCTGGCCCAACCTGGCGCCCCATTGGCGGAACTGGGGCAGCGGATCTTCCCAGACGGCGCCGGCAGGATCGGTTTCGCAGTCCAGGACCAGGTTGGGGGTAATGCGAAAGGCCTCGGCGAGCTCGGCGTTGGCGACGGGATCGACCTCGTCGGCCAGGATGATATCGACGGCGACCACCTTGGGCTTTGCGGCCGCGATCCTGCGCAGCGCCGTCGCCAGCGCGCCGCGGACGTGCCCCATCCCGCCGGTGTAGCGCAAGGTTGCGTCGTCGATGGCGAGGATCACGGACTGCTTGGGCCAAGGTTGGGGGCGGTGGCGCTGAAACATGTAGTCGTAGGCAAAGTTGTCGACCTTGCGCCCAAACGCAATGCTGCCAATGTAGGCGACGACAAACGCCGCCGCCAACAGGCCGGCATAGGACGCGGTGCCTTTGAACCCCTTGCGGAGCGCCATCGTTTCCAGTATAGAGGCGTCCCACCTGGATCGGCTGCGGGCGAGAGTTTGGCAGTGAGCTGAGCGAGGCGGCACAGCCGGGCCGGCCTGGTGGGAGCCCTGCGCTTGGCGTACCATTGACAACAGAAGGAGTGAATCCCATGGTAGATCGGCGAAGGTTTTTGGCCGCTGCCGCAGTTGCAGCCGCATCCGCCCGGGACGCTGACGCAGTTGACCAACTGGCAGTGGACGGCGGTGCACCGGTCCGGTCGAGGCCCCTAAAGGGCGCGAATTGGGGGCCGCAGTATTACGACGATAAGGAGCGCAGCCAGCTCGAAGAAGTGCTGGAAAGCCGCAATCCATTTCGGTTCAACAACCCGTTGGACAAATCGAAAGTCGGGCTGTTCGAGAGTGGCTGCGCCGCCCGAATGCAGACCAAATACGCGCTGGCCGTGACTTCCGGCACGGCGGCGCTGCATTGCGCGATGGCCGCGCTCGAGGTGGGTCCGGGCGACGAGGTGATCCTGCCGGCGTGGACCTGGTACTCCTGCTACAACACCATCATCATGGCCGGGGCGTTGCCGGTCTTCGCCGAGATCGACGAGTCCTTTAACCTCGACCCAGGCGACATCGAGCACCGCATCACGCCGCAGACCAAGGCGATCATGGCGGTACACTTGCAAGGCAACCCCGCCGACATGGACCCGATTCTGGCGGTGGCGCGCAAGCACGGCCTGAAGGTGCTGGAAGACGCCAGCCAGAGCGTGGGCGCCAGTTACAAAGGGCGTCCGCTGGGGTCGATGGGAGACATCGGAATCTTCAGCCTGCAACAGAGCAAGACCATCACCGCCGGGGAAGGCGGTGTGGTTATCACCAGCGATCCGTATCTGTTCGAGCGCGCCTTCCGTTTCCACGATGTGTCGATGCGCCGCGACTTTCCGGCCAAGCTGCATTGGATGCCGGGTCTGAATTACCGCATGAACGAATTCACCGGCGGCGTCCTGCTGGCACAGTTGCGCAAGCTCGACACGATCATCGCCGATGTGAGGCGCAATTCGCGCCGCGTTTATGACGGCATCCGCGACCTATCGGGCGTGCAGTTGCGGCGCCTGCCCGATGCCGGGGGCGAACTGGGCACCGGGATCTTCCTGGGCTTCCGTACGAAGGAAGACCGAGACCGTTACGCGGATGCGATGAAGGCCGAGGGCGTCCCGGTTTCAGGCCCGGCCGGCTCGGTGATTCTGCCGGTGGTTCCGGAGATCGAACAGAAGGTGACGGTAACGCCGCGGTGGCCTTCGTTCGCTTCGGACCGGGGCAAGTCAATCCGATACGGCCGCGAGTGCTGCCCGCGAACGATCGACGTCCTGAGCCGGTTTGCCGGCGTGATGATGAGCCCGAAGTACACGGAGCGCGACACGCAAGACGCGGTAGCGGCGGTGCGCAAGGTCTATCCAACGGTGGCCCGCGGGTAGAGCGGGGATCGCCGGCAGTGGTCAATTCGGGTTAGGGGCAGTTAGGGCCCGCGCCGTGTGACCGGCAGGATGAATGGTAAAATCGGGCCACTGGGGCTGTGGCGGAATTGGCAGACGCACCAGATTTAGGTTCTGGCGTTCGAAAGGACGTAAGGGTTCAACTCCCTTCAGCCCCACCACCGTAAAGCACCGTTACTTCTTGAAGGTTCCCGCGCCGGGGCGGTCACTCGTTCCTGGATTTTCGCTGGCCCGGCCGACCGGGTGTCCGGCTTAGGAGTTCTGCTATCCTGCTTTCCGCCAAGCTTCTTGAGATTTTGTGACTGCGGTGGCAGTTACCGGCAACAGGCTATCATCAGTAAGTAGCGGCGATCGCGCTCGAGGGAGATCTGGTGTCAGCCCTACCGTTGCCAAGGCCAGCCCATTCCGCCGGGGAGTTCGGTCCCGTCCTTTGGCGGCCCTTGTCTCTGGCGGATACCGTCCGTAGTGCAGCCCGCGTCCCGGCGGCGCGTGTGTTGCTTCTGATCTGGCTGGCCCTCACCGCCGTCTGCATTGCCGCCGGTATCTACCAGGTCAAGATGGCTTGGAACGCCTTACCGGTTCACTTGGGCCCGATTCAGCTTTCGGTGACCATTTACCCGCCGCTGATCGTCTGCCTGTGGATGGTCTTCTGGCTCGGATTTGAGTGGGCCTTCCTGGCCGCGTATCTGGCCACTTTTTCGCTCGCCCTTTATTCCGGGATGAGGCTGAACGAAGCGATGCTGTTCGCGCTGGTCGATCCCCTGGCCCTGGCGGTCTATGCGCTGGCTTACCGCAGCGCGCGAATACCATTCGATCTGCGAAGCTTCAAGAGCGCCTCGTGGTTCGGGTTCGTATCGTTCGTCGCCGCGGTGGCGGGTTCCATGGGGTCCTTTATCTGGAGTGGCGCACAAAGGCTGCCACCCGCAGCGACCTTTGCCATATGGCAGGGGTGGTGGGTCGGAGCCCTGTTGCAGGCGCTCCTGCTGAATGGGCCGGTGCTGGCGCTTTTCGGCCGGCGGCTGGAGAAGCTCAAGAGCCGTTTCTTCGACGTGCTGCCGCATCCCGAGCCCACGCTTCGCTGGGCTGTGGCCACCATCGCCGCCTGCGGTTTGGTGCTGGCGGGCTTCCTGCTGGCTACCGGGGAGCTCGCCGATGCACGCCTGGCACAGGCCCTGGAGTCCGGCATATCGGCAACCACACGGAACGCGGTGGTGTATGCCGCCTACAGTTGGAAGCTGACCGTCTGGGCGGGAATGCTGCTTACGTTGGCCGGTTCCCTGGGCGGAATCTTTCTCGCGGACGCCTGGAACCGGGCGCTGTTCCGCGAAGTCCGGGCAAGGACCGCCGAGCTGCAAGCCAGCGAGCAGCGCTTCCGCGTGACGTTTGATTACGCCGCGGTCGGAATCGCCCACGTAGCGACCGACGGCCGCTGGCTTCGGGTAAACCGCAAGCTGTGTGACATTGTGGGATACACTCGCGAGGAGTTGCTGCAGCGTACCTTTCAGGACATCACCCATCCCGAAGACCTGCAGGCCGACCTGGAATACGTCCGGCAATCGCTGGCGGGTGAGCTGGAATCGTACTCGATGGAGAAGCGGTACATTCACAAATCCGGCTCGCTCGTTTGGATTTACTTGACAGTAGCTTTGGTGCGCGGTCCCCGAAACGAACCGAGATACTTCATTTCCATCGTGGAGGACATCACCGGCAGAAAGCATCTGGAGGAGCAACTGCGTGAATCGCAGAAGATGGAAGCCCTCGGCCGGCTGGCGGGCGGCGTGGCGCACGATTTCAACAATCTGCTCACGGTGATCGGAGGCTACGGTCAAATCCTGCTGGCGCGGCTTGACGAGCACGATTCGCTGCACGCCAGCGCCGAAGCCATTTGCCGGTCGGCCGACCGCGCCGCTGCTCTGACCGGCCAGTTGCTGTCCTTCAGCCGCCGCCAGGTGGTGCAGCCGCGAATCTTGAACCTCAACGATGCCGTGGCCCAGATGCAGGAGATGCTGCGGCCTTTGCTAGGCGAAAACGTGGCGCTGAAGACAACCTTTGGCGCTGAGCCGGCCATGGTCAAAGTGGACCCGGGCCAGTTCGAACAGGTCGTGGTGAACCTGGCCCTCAATGCCCGGGATGCCATGCCGGATGGCGGCGAATTCGCCATCGAAGTCTCCACCGTAGAACGGGATCCACAGCCGCAAGTGAGTCTGTGTGTCCGGGACACCGGCATCGGGATGGATGCCGAGGTGCAGTCCCACCTGTTCGAACCGTTCTACACCACCAAGGGGCGGGGG
>Ga0209067_10000286_pt1 | contig 34122 bp, 32 predicted proteins | sample ColStrG_CSR_2013_FD_187199 | JGI IMG/M metagenome (GOLD analysis project Ga0209067, IMG submission 187199) | Freshwater sediment microbial communities in response to fracking from Pennsylvania, USA - Cold Stream Run_MetaG_CSR_2013 (SPAdes)... | ecosystem: Environmental > Aquatic > Freshwater >... | reverse complement strand
GGCGTCTGCCGAAACCTGTGTGTCAGCCGCAGCCTTTTGAATGGATGCGACAAAACCGGAAATTTGCGGGGCTGTCGCCGCTGTTGGGTGTATCGCGCAACCACCTGTTAAAAGCGATATAAGCGTCAAACTCGTTGGAAATAACAATTTCATAATAATGAACCGCCTGAAAATATATCCTTGGACAATTGCGGTTCATGGTTAATTTTTTTTTAAGCTCACACCCTGAATTATCGCCCAGATGGTTCAAAAAAATACACCCTAAAAAATAGTGCCTTTCACGTGCACCGACTAAACGATTTTTTAATCATGTTCCTCGCTTTTTACGGGTAGGGGCTCATTTTCAAGGGCCTGATTGAGGAGCTATTATGACAAAAAACACTTTTCTAGGAACAGTGATTGCACTTTGCGGAATGATCGTTTCAACAGAAGTTCTCGCGGCTGATCTGCCTGTCATGCCCCGTTTGCAGGCCACACCGCTTTCCGCTCCCCCGCTTGATGATTCAACAGGCTATTATTTGCGCGGCGATGTTGGCTTGGGCATTTTGTCGATTGGAAAGCTCGGCCAGGCTGATCTGGCGGCAAATGGCGGCACTTTCCTCTCGAAATCAATAGCTGACACGACCTATTTGGGCTTTGGTGCAGGGATGAAACTGACAAATTGGATTCGCACCGATTTGACCGCTGAATATCGTGGAGCGGTTCATTTGGGCGGCTATGACAATCTAACTTTGAGCAATTCTACCGGCACCGCAAAACTACAAGCCAATACCGTTTACTCAGGCCATTATTCGTCCACGGTCGCGTTAGTCAATGTCTATGGCGATCTCGGCACATGGAATAAAATTACACCATATGCCGGCTTTGGCGCGGGCTTAGCCTATAACCGCATGACTGGGTTTACGGATTCCTCGATTGGCAGCTTCACAAATGCCGGTGTAACCACAACCACACCCACCTCCGGTTATCTTGGTGACAAGGGCAAACTTTCGCTCGCTTGGGCTTTAATGGCAGGCGCTTCTTATGACATCAGCGACAATGCCAAGCTGGATTTAGGTTATCGATACATCAATCTGGGTAGCGGCACAGCGGCAACCAGCGGAATTATAAACTGCTCATGCGGCTCAATAGGCCAGCCCCTGACCGTGCATCGCCTCCACGCCAATGAGCTGCGGATTGGTATTCGCTGGATGCTGGATCAAGCGCCGAAGATGGTGGCTCAAGCGCCGGTTATTGCCAAATATTGATTTCATCGCGGGGGTAAGGCCCCCCGAAATTTTTGATCTGACACTCTTCCCGCTCTATTTTTTTGGTGAAAATTCCATGACAAATCCATTTATCCGCACTTCCGGCACAAAAATTTCCGTTACGAAAACTGCACAGACAACGTTAAACGCCCAGTCGCTTGAATCGCTCGAAAAACGCTATGTCTTCGACGTGGCGGTGGCGGATACAATAGAACATATTGTCAATTCTCATGGATTGACACCTTCAGAAGCATCACATCCGGCTCAGCAGGGTGAAGGTTTGGTGGCGGCGGCACGTTCTATTTCCTCGTCACCAGACCTTAATGCCGGCCACGTTGCGGCGGCAAGCTGGCTGGACGCTCAAGTTAAAAACTTGGAGAATCAATTCTCCGTCAAGTCCACAACATCGGGACTTGGCCAGGGTGTCGGCGACACGACCGACCGGGCTCAACCTGGCTCCGACCCGATTGCTCCAACGGTCACCCCGTCGCTTGACTCTGCCACGAACAGTCATGTGTCAGCAGATTCTGCCGACAAGAGTTCATTGCTGAATGCTCTAAATCACGCCGCTCCGGTAAATGCGCTTCACGATGTTGTGCCGACCCAAGTTGCCTTTATCGACGGCTCGCTGCCTGATTACCAAACCATTGTTAAAGATCTCCCATCGGGCGTAACCGCAGTCATTATTGACCCGAACCAAGACGGTGTGACGCAAATTTCGGCTTATCTCAATACACATACTGGCGTTGGCGCAATCCACCTCGTCGGCCACGGCTCTCCGGGTGACCTGCACCTCGGCACATCCGAGCTCAATAGTGCATCCATCTCAGGAATTTATAATACGGCTCTGAAATCCATCGGTGCCCATATGGTCGCTGGCGGTGATATACTTATTTATGGTTGCGATTTCGCCAGCGGAGCAAATGGTGCACAGGCTGAAAGTCTGTTGGCATCGGTCACCGGCAAAAATATTGCGGCTGCCGATCATCTTGTTGGCGCTGCAGATTTAGGCGCAAGTTGGACGCTCGATAAAACAACCGGTCATATTGACGTGGCGAGCATTCAAGCGCTGGACTGGAATCACGACCTTCTGGCCATACCTGCAGGCAGCGTTACAGTTGCCGCAGGCCAGTCGATTGCGCTCACTATTCAACCTCAAAATGCGTCAACCGAAATCGTCATTGCACCCACTTCGACCGGCCCAGACAAAGCCGGGATTCCGGCAACCACCACATTTACATACACCGATCAGAACGGCGCAACGCAAACTGTATCAGTTGGCAGTGATGGAAATTGGCATATTCCACTGTCCAATAACGGGGGAACAAATCCCCATGCCGTTTTGGATGCCAAAGGAAACATCACCGGCCTGACCATTGCCGCGGCCAGCGGCTCAACCAACGGCACTTATGATTATATTGTCGAGCAAGCCTCAACGACGAATTTGCTTCCGGTAGATGCAAATAATAATATATTTGGAACCGCAGATACGACCGGCAATAATTTTTATAATTTGTCGACAGTTCAGCCAACGGCATCAACAAATTTTACCCTCGCAGCGACAGGCACTATAGTTACGGACGGTAAATATGCCGTGGTGAACACAGTGCCGGCGGATTATGGATGGGACACGACAATTCACGATCCTGCTGGCGGCAACATACTCGTCATCAACGGGATTGGTGCCGGACTCACGGAATATACACAAAATATATCCGTTAATCCCGGGCAAGATTATAATTTTTCAATAAATATTGCAAACATAATGCCGAAGGCAAACCATGCCAATCCCAACGCAACATTAGAGATTATCGACGGCACCGGCAAAGTGATAGCATCACTTAACACCGGGGATATTCCTTACAGCGCAAGCAATCCGTGGAGTAATTTTAATTTAAATTTTAATGCGGGTACAAACTCTACATTGACATTTGCCGTTATTGATAACGTCAATATTATTACTTCAGGTCCCAATGCAAACGCGACCATCGGGGTGCAACCTGTCACTTCTGTTAATCCTCTTGGCCTCAGTGTTCGCGGCAACGATTATGCCCTCTCTGACCTGCTTTTATCGCAGCTTGTTAAAAGCACAAATGTCAGCATGACAATCGGGCAGGAAATTGCCATAAATCACACTTACTCGACCCCCTATGGAACCCCGCTCACCATCGGCAATGCCGCGACCGGTGATACCTACCCCCCAAATTCGACTTTCTCCACCGCTTCGACACCAAGTCATGGTGCCGTGACCATGAACCCCGACGGCACATATACCTACACGCCGGCGGCAGGTTTCGTCGGAACAGATACGTTCAATTACACGATTACCGACCCTTCCGGCCAAACCGTAACCGCGACGGAAACCATCAATATCGCCCCGCCCGCTCCGCCGGTCGCCATCGGCCACACCTATTCCGACGCCTATAATACCCCGCTCACCACCGGCAATGCCGCGACAGGTGACACATTCGCCGCCGGATCGACCTTTGCGGCCACATCCACCCCGGCACATGGTGCCGTGACCATGAACCCCGACGGCACTTATACCTACACGCCGCTGGCGGGTTTTGCCGGGAAAGATACGTTCACCTATAAGGTTACCGATCCTGCGGGCCAAACTTCAACCGCGACGGAAACCATCAATATCGCCCCGCCCGCGATTTCGGCAATTAATGACGCCTATACAACCCCTTATAATACAGCGCTAACGACGGGTAATGCTGCGACGGGTGACACATTCTCCGCCGGATCAACCTTTGCTACAACCACAAATCCAGCCCATGGCACTGTTGTCATGAATGCAGACGGCACATACACCTACACGCCGACTGTCGGTTATTTCGGCACTGATACCTTCACATACAAGGTAACGGACCCGTCTGGCCAAAGCTCAACCGCCACAGAAACCATAACCGTCTCTCCACCCGTCACGGTTCTGACGGCTGTGAATGACACGACGGTCACCTTACCAAACACGCCGTTGAGCTCCACATTGGTGCCGCACACAGCCGATTCGTTTGCGGGCGCCACGCTCACCTTCGCTTTGGGAACCACTACCCCTCAGCATGGCACCCTGGTTTTCAATCCCGACGGAACATATCAATATACACCTGCCTTGAACTATACCGGCACAGACACTTTCAGCTATTCTGTGACCGATCAGTTTGGCAAAACCACCACAGCGACAGAAACAATCTTGATCCAGAAGCCCACTTTGGCTGCAGGCAACGATGTTAAGTTGCTGGCTGCGAACACGGCATTAAACAGCACCTTGGTTCCCTATGTCTCTGATACGGCAGCCGCTCCGGCCCTGACGTTCACGACGGTCCTTCAGCCGACACATGGCACTGTAACCCTGAACGCCAATGGCTCATTTAGTTACGTGCCAACAACCAATTTCACCGGTACTGATGTATTCACCTATCAGGTGAAAGATCAGTTTGGGAACGCAGTTACTGCGACAGAAACGATTGTCATCCAGCCGCCATCGTTAACGGCTGTGAGTGACGTATATTCCATGGCTGCAAATACGGTGCTGGCAGGAAATGCGGCATCTAATGATACTTATGCCCCGGGCTCACAGTTTGCCGCGCTTTCTAATCCGTCGCACGGCACGGTTACAATGAATACCGACGGCACCTACACGTATACTCCGGCCATAAATTATGTCGGCACGGATTCTTTTGCCTATATGATCACTGATCCAACCGGCGCGCAGCGGATTGCCACGGAAACGATCACCGTTACAGCCCCGCCCCTGAATGCTGTGAATGACACCTATTCAATTCCTTACAATACGGCGTTGAATGGCGCGGCGGGCGCGAATGATGCCTTCGCTCCGGGCTCAATTTTTGTTTCAACCTCCAGTCCTTCACATGGCACTGTGGCCATGAATACCGATGGCACCTATACCTATACGCCAACGACTAATTTTGCCGGTGTAGACAGCTTCACTTACAAGATCACCGATCCTCTGGGACGCGTCGTGACTGCGACCGAAAATATTACGATCACACCGCCAACTATAGCTGCGGTCAGTGATAGCTATTCAATGCCCTATAACACGGTTTTAAGTGGCAATGCGGCGTCGGGTGACACTTACGCAACGGGTTCAACCTTTTCCACCGCGTCGAACCCATCGCACGGCGTTGTGACAATGAAGGCGGACGGCACTTATAACTATGTGCCAGCCACCAATTTTATTGGCACAGACAGCTTCACTTATAAGATTACCGATCCTACGGGCCAGACTGTCACTGCAACCGAGAACATCACCATCACACCGCCCCTGATCGCAGCGGTGAGTGACAGTTATACGACATCCTACATCACAGCACTCAGCGGTAATGCGGCATCAGGCGACACTTACGCGACAGGTTCGACATTTGCAGCCACGTCCGCTCCTGCTCATGGTGTTGTGACCATGAAGGCGGACGGCACCTATAATTACACGCCTGCCGCGAATTTTGCCGGTGTTGATACGTTCAGTTATAAAATCACCGATCCTACCGGTCAAACTGTTACGGCAACAGAAACCATTACAGTATTGGCTCCCGCACTCAATGCGGTGAATGATAGCTTCTCAACCGCTTATAAAACACCCGTTTCCGGCAATGCAGCCGCAGGTGATACTTATGCGAAAGGCTCTGTTTTTGCGGCCACGAGTTCACCGGCTCACGGCACTCTGTCCTTCAATGCTGATGGCACATACAGCTATACACCGGCGGCAGGTTATGTGGGAACTGATACCTTCACTTATAAAATCACAGATCCGACTGGGCAGACTGTAACCGCAACTGAAACGATCACGATCGCGCCTCCGGCATTGAGCACAATTGATCATACGGTCAATGCGGCATTCAACACGCCTCTCAACGGCAATGCCGCGGCTGGAGACACTTTCACGCCCGGCTCAACTTTTGCGCCCGGCAGCACTCCGGCCCATGGAACCGTGACCATGAACCCGGATGGCACTTATACCTATACTCCGACACCAGGTTTCATTGGCACCGATACTTTCACCTATAAGATTACTGATCCGACAGGTGCGGTCTCCATCGCGACAGAAACCATCAATGTGGGCGTGCCCGCACTTGCAGCGCAGTCGCATACATTAACAACGGCGTTCAACACGCCACTGACAACCGGAAACGCCAGCCTGGGGGATACCTATTTTGCGGGATCCAGCTTCGCCACAACTTCGGTGCCGGCGCATGGCACGGTAACAATGAATCCAGACGGAACTTATATCTACACACCATCGCCAAATTTTGTCGGCTCGGACACTTTTACCTATAAAGTGACCGACCCGACCGGCCAGGTGGCTATGGCCACGGAAACCGTTAAGGTTCTCCCGCCCCCACCGCCAACCGCGATCAATGACAAGTCGGTCTTGAAGGAAAATACGTCAATCAGCGGCACTATCGCCGGTGATATCTCAGAGCCTGTTGCCGGACTTCCCGTGACCTTCACTGTCAGCAGCACGACAGCGCACGGAACTTTGACAATCAATCCCAACGGCACGTTTAATTATGTGCCTAATAACGGGTTCGCAGGCACAGACAGCTTTGTCTACAAGGTGTCGGATGGATTGGGCGGCAGCGCTACCGCTACAATGTTCATTACAGTGACGCCAGATGCCTCTACTCCACAGTTCAAGTGTCTGACCACTTTCGAGAACTACGCCAGCCTAAATCTATTCCCTGTTTAAGCAGGGAATATCCACGGTTAAAATCAGCGGCACGCATTTCAATGCGTGCCGCTCTTTTTGTATTGGGCACAAAAGTTTTTCCCCAATTGAAAATATGTTCGGACGTCTCGAGGCTGGCAACGCATTCACACACGTTATGATCGATGCGCCCACACCTATCTGTCGGCCCTCTGCATCGCCGCAACAATCATTTACAGTATCAATCAATGAGTCCTGAGGCTAGAAACTATTCGACGCTGATTGACATCCTTTACCATCCATCCAAGCACGGGTAAGCGAAAAAAATAAACGACTGGTCACTTCGATGCAAAATGCCTTTTCAAGCCTTGAGGCCTTGCATTAACGCAGGAGGACGCGCCATCGGCGATAGGGCTAAATGTTACAGCTCTATATCAGGGGCAGATATTGCGCCGTTTCTTCGGCCAGAAAATTTACCAGCGACAGGGCTGGAGGCAGCAGGTTCTTATCATTGCGGCGCACGACAAACCATTGCCGGACAATCGGAAAATCGACAATATCGATGATTTTCAATCGCCCGTCGGCAATTTCAGTTGAAATGGTGTGGCCGGAAATCAACGCGATGCCGAAGCCCGCCATCACCGCCTGTTTGATTGTCTCATTTGAGTCAATTTCCATAATGATTCTTGGCACAAAACCAGTCTGTCCGATACGGGCTTCCATCAGTTGCCGGGTTCCCGATCCAAGCTCCCGACTCAAAAACGCCTGATCAGCCAGATCAGCAAGCGCGATTGCCTTTCGCTCTGCCAGTGGGTGGTCAGGTGCACACACGATAAAATGCGGGTGATCGCCGATTAACCGCTTCTCAATGTCCAAATCCTGCGGCGGGCGCCCCATAATCGCCACATCAATCGAAAAATCCTGCAATCCGGCAATAATTTGTGCGCGGTTGCCGATGGTCAGCTTGAGCTCCACCTTCGGATATTTGCGTCCATAGGCACCAATGACTTTCGGTGCGAAATATTTGGCGGTCGAAACCGCGCCCACTGAAATATGTCCACCGGAAATACCCTTGATGGCTTCCAAAGTCTGGGTGCAATCCGACATTGCGCGGGAAATTTCACGCGCCAGAGCCAAGAGGGCCTCTCCGGCTTCGGTGGCGCGCAGCCCCTCGGCGGTGCGCTGCATCAACGCAAGCCCCGCTAACGCCTGCAAATTTTGCAATTGCAAACTCACCGCAGGCTGAGTCACGCCCAAATTGTCCGCTGCAATGGTCAGGCTGCCGGTTTTGATTGTGGTCACGAAAGACCGCAACTGGCGCAGAGTCAGGTTTTGCAGGAGATCAGCCATATAAGAAAAACTTTCAACAACCTATATAATTTGAAATTTTACTTATTTTTTTATTCGCGTCAAGTTTGGCTCACAAACCGCAACCGAACAAGAGCAGCGGAATAGGGGCAGGAAAATTACAAGGAAAGCACGCCATGACTATGGCCATGAGTCTCGACCACTATCTTGATCAGATCACCGCAAAAGACAGCGGCCATACCGAAGCTGCTGAACTTGTGCGGCATTTGGCGCAAGCGATCATCAAGATTTCGCAGTTGATTGCATTAGGCCCTTTGGCCGGAGCCATGGGCACCTCAGTTGGCCGGAACAGTGACGGCGACACCCAGAAAAAGCTCGATGTGCTGTCGCAAGAATTAATGATGCAGGCCATGGACGAGAAAATGGTCGCAGCTATTGCGTCCGAAGAGCTTGATCATTGGGTGGTGCTCAATCCGGAAGCCCCGCTTGCGGTTGCTTTTGATCCGCTGGACGGCTCTTCTAATATCGATACGAATTTGTCTGTCGGCACAATCTTTTCAATTTTGCCGGCAAAAGGCGCGGAAAACCCGTTCTTTTGCCCAGGCACAGCACAACTCGCAGCCGGATTTGCGATTTATGGTCCTCAAACATCGCTGGTGCTGAGTTTTGGTGACGGAGTCGACATTTTAACATTAGACCCGCGCGACATGACATTCCGCCTGACCAGTTCGAAGGTGCAAATCCTGTCCGGCGTGCCTGAATTCGCAATCAACGCTTCAAATTACCGTCATTGGGAAGCTCCCGTCCGCACTTACGTCGACGATTGTTTCGACGGCGCGGAAGGGCCGCGCGGCCGCAATTTCAATATGCGATGGCTTGGTTCGCTGGTGGCGGAAACATTCCGGATATTGGCACGCGGCGGCGTGTTTCTCTATCCCGCCGACAAACGCAAGGGCTACGAAACCGGTCGATTGCGGTTGATTTATGAAGCGCATCCGATTGCATTTTTGATCGAACAAGCAGGTGGCATCGCCTCGACGGGGCGGGATCGTATTCTCGATCTGGCGGCAACCTCATTGCACCAGCGTGTTCCGCTGATTTTCGGTTCGAAGGACAAGCTCGAACTTATCGAGCGCCTGCACCTTCAGCCGGAAGGCGAATCCGCAACATCCCCGCTTTTCGGTCATCGTGGCCTGTTTCGTCTTTAAGGAAATCCCATGTCCACAAAACATCCCATCATCTCGATCACTGGCTCTTCCGGTGCTGGCACTACCTCTGTTAAGCGCACTTTTGAACAGATTTTTCGCCGCGAAAAGATCAATGCTGCCTATATCGAAGGCGACAGTTTTCACCGTTATGACCGCTTGCAAATGCGGCACGAAATGGCCGAACAGGCCAAACTCGGCAACAAGCATTTCAGCCATTTTTCGCCTGAAACCAATTTGCTCGAGCAGTTGGAAGCCACCTTCAAGAGCTATTCCGAAAGCGGCACCGGCACCGTGCGCACCTATGTCCATGACGCCGGGGAAGCCGAGCTTCACGCGACACCGCCAGGCAATTTTACACCGTGGAAGAGCCTGCCGGAACAAACTGACCTTCTGTTTTATGAGGGCCTTCACGGCGCTGTCGTCACCGAAACGATTAATGTGGCGCAATATGCTGACTTAAAAATCGGCGTTGTCCCGGTCATCAATCTGGAATGGATCCAAAAGCTGCACCGTGACCGCAGCACGCGGGGCTATTCCACTGAGGCTGTCACCGATACAATCCTGCGCCGCATGCCGGATTACATCAATTATATCTGCCCGCAATTCAGCGAAACCGACATTAATTTCCAGCGTGTGCCAACGGTGGATACGTCAAATCCGTTTATCTCGCGCTGGATCCCGACACCGGACGAATCCATGGTGGTGATCCGCTTCCGCAGCCCGCGCGGCATCGACTTTCCCTATCTGCTGTCGATGATTGACGGCAGCTTTATGTCACGGGCCAATTCCATCGTCATTCATGGAGGCAAGCTCGATATCGCCATGCAACTGATCCTGACACCGATGATCCTCCAACTGATTGAACGCAAGCGGCGCAGCTAAAGGACGCCGTCTCACTAAACCTTTCAAGGAATTCTCATGTCTGTGAATCTTAAAACCATGGCAAATGCCATCCGCTTTTTGAGCATCGATGCTGTCGAAAAAGCCAAGTCCGGACATCCGGGAATGCCGATGGGCATGGCTGATGTCGCAACCGTGCTGTTTTCGCAATTTCTCAACTTTGATCCTGACGCACCGCACTGGGCAAACCGCGATCGCTTCGTGCTGTCCGCAGGGCATGGCTCGATGTTGCTTTATGCGCTGCTGCATCTTACCGGCTCGCCCGAAATGACCATCGACCAGCTGAAAAACTTCCGTCAATGGGGCAGCAAAACCCCTGGTCACCCTGAATATGGCCACACGCTTGGCGTCGAAACCACCACTGGCCCTCTGGGTCAGGGCCTTGCCACCGCTGTCGGCATGGCCATTGCCGAACGGCTGCAAAGCGCCCGTTACGGCGCTGATCTTGTCGATCATCGCACCTATGTCATCTCTGGCGATGGCTGCCTGATGGAAGGAATCAGCCATGAGGCCGTTTCCTTGGCGGGGCATCTCAAACTTTCAAAATTGATCGTGCTTTTTGACGACAATTCAATCTCGATTGATGGCGCAACTTCATTGTCCTGCTCGGATGATCAGTTGGCGCGTTTCGCCGCCTCGGGCTGGAGCGTCACCAGCGTTGACGGCCATAATCCGGAAGAAATCGCTGCAGCCCTAACCGCCGCGCAAGGCAGCACCCGCCCCAGCCTGATCGCCTGCAAAACCATCATAGGTTTCGGCGCCCCCACCCGCGCCGGCACGGAAAAAGTCCACGGCGCACCGTTAGGCGCAGAAGAAGGCGCGGGCGCGCGCAAAGCTTTGGACTGGCCCTATGCGCCCTTTGAAATCCCTGCCGAAATTCTCGCCGCTTGGCGCGGCACATCGATCCGCGGCAAAGCCAAACATGCGGCATGGTCGAAGCTTTTACACCAGGCAGCCCCGGCGACGCATCGGGCCTTGACCGTGCAAATTGCTGGCCTGCCCTCAACTTATGACGCCGCCTATACCCAACTTCGGGCGCAATTTGCCACCAATGCGCCGAAAATCGCCACACGTCAGGCCTCACAACAGGTGTTGGACGCCATTGTTCCGGCCACACCTTGCCTGATTGGCGGCTCCGCCGATTTGACCCATTCAAACCTTACCCATGCCAAGGGGCAGAAGCCCGTTACACCAAATGATTTTTCTGGCACCTATCTGCATTATGGCATCCGTGAATTTGGCATGGCCGCCGCAATGAACGGCATCGCGCTGCACGGCGGGCTGATCCCCTATGGCGGCACATTTCTGGCCTTTGCCGATTATTCACGCCCGGCCCTGCGGCTTGCCGCATTGATGGGGGTGCGGGTTGTCCATGTCATGACCCATGATTCCATTGGTCTGGGCGAAGACGGGCCGACCCATCAGCCGGTTGAGCATTTTGCTGCCCTGCGCGCCATCCCGAACCTCCTCGTGTTCCGCCCTGCCGATGCGATCGAAACACTTGAAAGCTGGGATTGCGCGCTCAGGGCGGAGACCTCGCCTTCGGTTCTGTGCCTGTCACGGCAAGCTCTGCCCGCGCTACGGTTGGATGCCCGCGAGCCAAACAAAGCCGCGCTCGGCGCTTATGTCTTGCGCGATGTTGCAACGCGCGATGTGACGCTGATTGCCACAGGCTCGGAAGTTTCTCTGGCCGTCGTCGCAGCCGATCAGCTTGCGGCACAGGGCGTCCATGCCGCCGTCGTCTCGGCCCCCTGCTTCGATCTGTTCGAGCGCCAAAACGTCACCTATCGGCAGAGTGTTCTGGGCGCTGCGCCGCGCATCGGCATTGAGGCCGGCATTGAAGGCCTCTGGCCCAAATGGCTAGGCGACAATTCCGCCTTTATCGGCATGACAGGCTTTGGCGCATCTGCTCCGGCTGAAGTTTTGTATCGAGAATTTGGCATCACCGTAGAGGCAATTGTCGCCGCTGCTCACAAACTCATCAAGAAATAAAGGAAGGCACCATGGCCCGCATTACCCTGAGACAATTGCTCGATCACGCCGCTGAACAAGGCTATGGCGTCCCTGCTTTCAACATCAACAATATGGAGCAAGGCCTGGCCATCATGGAAGCCGCCAGTGCTGTTGATGCGCCCGTCATCATTCAGGCCAGCCGTGGCGCGCGTTCCTACGCCAATGACATCATGCTGGCGAAAATGGTCGCGGCACTTGTGGAGATTTACCCGCAAATTCCGGTCTGCCTGCATCAGGATCATGGCAATGACGAAGCCACCTGCATGAGTGCCATTCAGCACGGCTTTACGTCGGTCATGATGGACGGCTCGCTGAAGGCCGATGCCAAAACTCCGGCAGATTACGATTATAATGTCAATATCACGCGCCGCGTTGCCGATATGGCGCATTGGGTTGGTGCATCTGTCGAAGGTGAGCTTGGCGTGCTGGGTTCGCTCGAAAGTGGCGAAAGCGAGGCCGAGGACGGCCACGGCGCAGTCGGCAAACTCAGTCAAGACCAGCTTCTGACTGACCCGGATCAGGCGGGGGATTTCGTTGCCCGCACAAAGGTGGATGCACTCGCAATCGCGATGGGCACCTCGCATGGCGCCTATAAATTCACCCGCAAACCCGATGGCAATATTCTGGCGATGAATGTTGTCGAGGCAATCAACCAGCGCCTGCCGAACATTCATCTGGTGATGCACGGCTCGTCTTCTGTTCCGCAGGAATTGCAGGATATTTTCAACGCAGCTGGCGGTGAAATGCCGCAAACCTGGGGTGTTCCTGTCGAAGAGATCGTGCGCGGCATCAAGCACGGTGTTCGCAAAGTCAATATCGACACTGATTGCCGCCTCGCCATGACGGCGCAGTTCCGCAAAATCGCCGCCAAAAACAAAGCTGAATTCGACCCGCGCAAATTCCTCAAGCCAGCAATGGACGCGATGCGCGACCTTTGCCGCGACCGTTTCGAGCAATTTGGCACCGCAGGTCAGGCGCATAAAATCCGGCCACTGTCCCTGGCGGAGATGGCCAAACGCTATGCCGCCGGCAAGCTCGACCCGCAAATTGGCGTCTCTGACGCCGCCTAAACCAAAGAATACGGAGAGACCAAAATGGATCAATCGGACCGCTACGCCAATCTGAACCTGAAAGAAGCCGATCTCATCGCCGGTGGCCGTCACGTTCTCGTTGCATATGTTATGAAACCCAAGGCCGGTTTCGGCAACTACTTGCAAACAGCCGCTCATTTTGCCGCTGAATCCTCCACCGGCACCAATGTTGATGTCTCCACCACGGATGACTTTACCCGCGGCGTTGATGCATTGGTTTACGAAATTGATGAAAAAAACGAGATCATGAAAATCGCCTACCCGGTGGATTTGTTTGACCGCAATATCATCGATGGCCGCGCCATGATCGCCTCATTCCTGACCCTGACCATCGGCAACAATCAGGGCATGGGCGATGTTGAATATGGTAAAATGCATGATTTCTGGGTTCCTCCTGCCTATATGCGCCTGTTTGATGGCCCTTCGACCACCATCCGTGACCTGTGGCGCGTTTTGGGCCGCCCCGTTGTCAATGGCGGTTTTATTGTCGGCACCATCATCAAGCCGAAGCTGGGCTTGCGGCCAAAGCCGTTCGCTGACGCCTGTTATGATTTCTGGTTAGGCGGCGATTTCATCAAGAACGACGAACCTCAAGGCAACCAGACCTTTGCGCCGTTCAAAGACACCGTGCGCCTTGTCAAGGATGCAATGATCCGTGCTCAGGACAAGACCGGCGAAGCCAAGTTGTTCTCGTTCAACATTACGGCAGACGACCATCACGAAATGGTTGCGCGCGGCGAATATGTTCTTGAAACTTTTGGCGAGAACGCTGACCACGTTGCATTCCTCGTCGACGGCTATGTGGCCGGCCCTGCGGCCATCACCACGGCGAGGCGCCGCTTTCCCAAGCAATATTTGCATTATCACCGCGCGGGACACGGTGCTGTGACCTCGCCGCAATCCAAGCGCGGCTATACCGCCTTTGTATTGTCGAAAATGGCGCGCTTGCAGGGTGCCTCCGGGATACACACCGGCACAATGGGTTACGGCAAAATGGAAGGCGAGAACGCCGACAAGATCATGGCGTATATGATCACCGAGGATAGCGCACCGGGCCCGTTCTACCATCAGGAATGGCAGGGCATGAATCCGACCACGCCGATTATTTCGGGCGGCATGAATGCGCTCAGAATGCCGGGGTTCTTCACCAATCTTGGTCATTCTAACCTGATTTTGACAGCAGGCGGCGGCGCATTCGGCCATATTGACGGCGGTGCGGCTGGTGCCAAGTCGCTACGTCAGGCGGAACAGTGCTGGAAGCAGGGCGCGGATCCAATCGAATTCGCCAAGAGTCACCGCGAATTTGCCCGTGCATTCGAGAGCTTCACCCATGACGCTGATGAGCTTTATCCAGACTGGCGCAAAAAGCTCAATGTAAAGGCATAAAACTATCCTCCAGTCCTGTGACTTTGCGGTCACAGGGCAAATCCGCTTCATGAGGAAAAATCCATGTCGGTCATCATATCTCCTTCAATTCTTTCCGCTGATTTCTCCAAGCTCGGTGAGGAAGTTCGTGATGTGGCGGCGGCGGGCGCAGACTGGATTCACCTTGATGTGATGGATGGCAGTTTTGTGCCGAACATTACTTTTGGCCCGCCGGTGATTGCCGCCCTGCGCCGCCACACCAACAAGGTTTTCGACTGCCATCTGATGATTGAATCGCCGGATCAATATCTCGAAGCCTTTGCCAATGCCGGGTGCGATTACATCACGGTTCATGCCGAAGCCACGAAGCATCTTGATCGCTCTTTGCAGGCCATTCGCAGTCTTGGCAAAAAGGCAGGCGTCGCGCTCAACCCCCATACACCGGAGAATGTGATTGAATATGTTCTGGACCGGCTTGATCTGATTTTGGTCATGACGGTCAATCCCGGTTTCGGCGGCCAGAGCTTTATTCCTTCACAGTTGGAGAAGCTGCGTAACATCCGCAAAATGATCGGCCATCGCCCTATTCATCTTGAAATTGACGGGGGCTGCACCCCGGATAATTCTCGCAGCATCGCCCAAGCCGGAGCGAATGCGATGGTGGCTGGCTCGGCCGTGTTTAAAGGCGGCACACCAGAACATTACCGCGCCAATATTGCGGCGATACGGGCAGCAACGCAATGATCTCCCCACATGCCACTTCTGGCCCCGTGAAGGTAGAAGCCGTCATTTTTGACTTGGACGGCACTCTACTTGACAGCGCGGCGCACATCGCCACGGCGATCAACAGCCTGATGAAAGAGCAAGGCTTGCGAAATTTTGACGCGGAGGAAATAGCACATCACATCGGATGGGGCTCCCGCAAGCTTGTTGAGACGACATTTGCGTCGCGCGGTGTAAAGTTAAGCGAAGCTCTATTGCAAGCGATTGAAGCCAGGTATCTTGAACGTTATGCCTACATTGCCGCGCGCGAAAGCAAATTTTTCCCGGATGCGGTTACGCTGGTTCGAATGCTTTCCGGCGGCGGAATCCGGATTGGCCTTTGCACCAACAAACCAGAGGCCATCGCACGCAATATTCTCGAAAATGCGGGATTGAGCGCGCTGTTCGGGGCTATTGTCGGCGGTGACAGCGGCTTCGGCCTTAAACCCTCACCGGAGCCGCTTATAGCAACTCGGGAGCAAATGGGCATCAAAGCAGAGCATTCAGTTTTTGTGGGGGATAGCATTATTGATTACCACGCCGCTGAGGCCGCGACCGTTCGCTTCATTCTGGTTTGCCATCCCAATCATCCGTGTCCGGAAAATCTTGTTGGAACCGTCACTATCTGCTCCCAACTCACACAGATTTTGCCTGTTATTTGGGGTCAAAACGAGGCAGAAACATTATGATTGAAGCTCTCATTTTTGATGTCGATGGCACACTTGCCGAAACTGAAGAATATCACAGGAGAGCATTCAACGAGGCTTTCGCGGAACTGAAAATTGGTTGGGATTGGGATGTTGCCCTCTATCGGAAGCTCTTGAGGATCACAGGCGGTAAGGAACGAATTTTAGCCTTTGCTGCACAAATCGCGCCCGAAAGGCTGGAATATTTCCGGAAAATAACACCTGAGATCCATGCGCTAAAAACCCGAATTTATACTTCCGCCGTGCGGCAAGGGCATGTGCCATTGCGCCCGGGTATTGCACAATTGATTGCGGATGCGCGCGCGGCGCGGATTCAATTGGCGATTGCGACAACAACGACTCTGGAGAACGTCTCAGCGTTGCTTGAGGCTCATCTGGGGCCATGCTGGGCCGATATTTTTCCGGTTGTTTGCGCTGGTGACATGGTCGCGCTCAAAAAGCCTGCACCCGATATTTATCAACTCGCATTGCATCACTTGTCTGTGCCCAAACCCTACTGTCTGGCGATCGAAGATTCTCGCAATGGGGTCCAGTCTGCGCTCGCAGCGGGACTGCATGTTGTGGCGCTGAAAAGCTGCTACGCAATCGAAGATGATGTAACGGGTGCCCGCGCAATATTTGCAAACAGCGACGAGCTTACACTTGCGGCAATCAGCGGCCTGGTTGTTTAGGGCCATCCTCTTCCGCAGAGATGCGCGGAAAAGGATGGCACGCGTTGACTATTTCTTTTTGCCGTCGTCACCAAATTGCTTGAGGTAAGCGATCAGGCTGTCCACCTCGTCCGGCTTTGGAATACCGGCAAAAGCCATCTTGGTTCCCGGAACTTTGGCGCGCGGATCCTTCAGATATTCCTTCAAAGTGGGCTCGTCCCACACCAACCCGGAGTTCTTATTGGCTTCCGAATATGAATAGCCGGCAAAGGTGCCTGATTTACGACCAACGATCCCGTTTAGAGAGGGGCCAACCTTATTGATTGCGCCCTCACCGATCGCGTGACAGGCCATGCAGCGCTTGAACACAGTCTCGCCCTGTTCAACGGACGGATCAGCTGTCGCAGCTGTGGTCGAAATGACCATTGCAGCGGCCAAAATCATAAGACTCTTCCTCATTTTACCTCCCAAAGCTTGTTCAGGCCCGAATAAACGCCAAGCTCAAGAACACTTGCACAAATTCGCATTTGTAATTATAAAATTTAATAGTTTTTGATCCACGTCAAGGCGAATCTAAATTGGTTCTTTTCTCATAATAAATTTCCTCAAAAGATAGATCATGCCCAACAAAATCTGAAGAATGACTGAGGAACTCTTACCCAAAACTGAATCGCCTCATCGCTCACTGAGCACAAGAAGGAAACCTGCGTGTTGACAACTTTCACACCTGTGCTGTCACTTCTTGGCGGTGCGCTAATTGGGCTTGCTTCCGTTTTAATGATGGCCATTTTTGGCCGGATTGCTGGCATTAGCGGCATAACCGGCTCAATGATTTCCGGCTTTACGCTGCGCCAAAGCGGTTGGCGATTGGCTTTCATGATCGGCATGATTGCCTCGCCTTTGCTGTTGTTGGTGCTCACCGGACACATGCCTGACATCACCGTTCAACCGACGGAACCCATGTTGATCATCAGTGGTCTGCTTGTTGGTGTTGGCGTTCATTACGGTTCCGGCTGCACCAGTGGCCACGGCGTATGTGGCCTTGCGCGGTTTTCGCAGCGCTCGCTTGCCGCAACACTGACATTCATGGCCACAACGGCCGTGACCGTTTTTATCATCCGCCATATGTTGGGAGCGTAAGACCATGAGAGCATTTTTCGCTGCGCTGTTATGCGGTTTGATCTTTGGTTGCGGAATTCTGATTTCGGGAATGGCAAATCCAGCCAAAGTCTTGAACTTCTTCGATATAACGGGGTCATTCGACCCAAGCCTTGCCTTCGTCATGGGCGGCGCCTTGATCGTCACCACGCTCGGCTATCGGCTTGTCTGGAAGCGTGATGCGCCACTTATCGGCGAGAGCTTCATCATCCCCACCAAACGCCAGCTCGACAAAAAGCTGATCATTGGCTCAGCCATTTTCGGTATCGGTTGGGGCATTGGCGGTTTTTGCCCGGGCGGGGCAATTCCTGCTCTCGGGTTACTGCGATCCGAACCAGTCTATTTTGTCACCGCAATGGTGTTAGGGTTGTTTGTAGCTCAATTCACAGATCGCCAATATGCGCGCCTTAAAGGCGTCGATAACCTGCCCCCCCAAAAAACCTACACCTGAAAACGAAACGTGCGGAGACTGAAATGACCAATATTATTCACCCCGAAGTCACCACATTTTTTGACGAACCGACCAACACATTTTCCTATGTGGTGAAAGACCCGGAGACCAGTTCCTGCGCCATCATTGATAGTGTTTTGGATCTCGACTATGCCGCAGGTCGCTTCAACTATCGCTCCGCCGATGCCATCATCAAACATATTACTGACAAGAGCCTCAAGCTAGAATGGCTGATTGAAACCCATGTCCATGCTGATCATCTCTCCGCCGCTCCCTATATTCAGGCCAAGCTCGGCGGCGAAATTGGTATTGGTGCGGGAATTACATTTGTTCAGGAAACCTTTGGCAAGATTTTCAACGAAGGCACAGAATTCCAGCGCGACGGCTCGCAATTTGACCGACTGTTCAACGATGGCGACATTTATCACGTCGGCACAATGCCCGCCCTCGCGATACATACCCCCGGTCACACCCCCGCTTGCATGACACATGTGATGGGTGACGCCGCTTTTGTCGGGGACACGTTGTTTATGCCTGACGGAGGCACAGCCCGCGCCGATTTTCCCGGCGGAGACGCCCGCATTCTCTATCGCTCAATCAAGAAGGTTCTCGCGCTGCCCGCCGAAACCCGCCTGTTCATGTGCCATGATTATGGCCCGAATGGCCGCAAAATTCTGAACGAAACCACCGTCGCAGAGCAACACAAACACAATATTCATGTGCATGACGGCGTCACCGAGGATGAATTTGTCGCTTTGCGCACCGCGCGCGACGCTACCCTTGGCATGCCAAAACTGATCATCCCTTCACTTCAGGTCAACATGAAGGCTGGCGCTTTGCCAGATGCAGATGAAACGGGAAAGCGCTTTTTAAAGGTGCCTCTCAACGGACTATAAAAATAAAAGCAGGGTGGAAACAATGGACATCAAGAAATTGACCGACGATCTTTCGGTCTCGGCACAAATCAAATTAGACAGCGTTGCAGGCATCGCCGCGGCAGGATTCAAAACCATCATGGTCAACAGGCCAGATGGCGAGGGGCCCGACCAACCGACTTTTGCGGAAATAGAAGCAGCTGCAACCAAAGCCGGCATAAGGGCCATCTATCTGCCCGTTGAAACCGGCAAAGTTTCGGATGCGGATGCGGAGCAGTTTGGGGCATATCTGACGAGCGCAGCAAAGCCGGTGTTAGGCTATTGCCGCTCAGGAACGCGCACGACAACGCTTTGGGCTTTGTCCCAAGCGGGTAAAAGCCCTCTGCCGGAAATCCTCGAAAAGGCCAAGGCTGCCGGTTATGATATGTCTGGCGTGGTCAAACGCATCGTCAATGGCGGAAAAGTTCTGATCGACGCCGACAGCATCTCGCATGATATTGTCATCATTGGCGCTGGCGCTGCGGGCATTGCTGCTGCGTCAAGCATGATGGCGCGTGCGCCGCACCTCGACATTGTCATTATCGACCCTTCCGAAGTGCATTATTATCAGCCGGGCTGGACTTTGGTTGGTTGTGGCGTGTTCAAGCCCGAAATCACCCGCCGGAAAAATAAAACTCTGATTCCACGGGGCGTGAAGTGGATTCAAGCCGCTGTTGCAGCTTTTGAACCACAAGACAATGCAGTGATACTTGAAGGTTGCAAGGTTATTAAATACAAGAAACTGGTGGTTGCTCCTGGCCTCAAGCTCAATTGGGCAGGCATCGAAGGCCTTGAGGCAACGCTCGGCAAAAACGGCGTAACATCAAATTATCGATACGATCTTGCCCCCTACACTTGGGAATTGGTCCAAGGTTTGAACGGCGGTAAAGCGCTTTTTACCCAGCCGCCAATGCCGATCAAATGTGCAGGCGCACCGCAAAAGGCAATGTATCTGTCGTGCTATGAATGGCTACGTGCCGGCAAACTAAAAAACATCAGCGTGGAATTTCTTAACGCTGGCCCGGTGTTGTTTGGCGTCGCCGATTATGTCGCGCCTTTGATGGAATATATCAAAAAATATAATATTGACCTGTCGTTCGGCCACACTCTGTTCAAGATTGACGGCCCTGCAAAAACGGCTTGGTTTAAACGTGTGGACGGGGATGGCAATGTTGAAATTGTCGAGCGCAAGTTCGACATGATCCATGTGGTTCCGCCACAAACCGCTCCGGACTTCATTCGCGTCTCGCCGCTGGCCAATGCGGCAGGCTGGGTTGAAGTTGATCAGGCGACATTGAAACATGTAAAATTCCCCGACATCTACAGCCTCGGCGACGTGATGTCGGCACCAAATGCCAAAACAGCCGCCGCCGCGCGCAAGCAAGCCCCGATTGTCGCACATAATCTCTTGCGCGACATGGGCGTGATCAAGAATGTGCCACAGGCTATTTATGACGGCTACGGCTCTTGCCCGCTGACGGTCGAGCGCGGCAAAATCATCCTCGCCGAGTTCGGATATGGCGGGAAACGCATTCCAAGCTTCCCGAAATGGTTCATTGACGACCTGAAACCATCAAAGGCTGCATGGTTATTAAAAGAGCGCATTCTGCCACCGGTCTATTGGCAAGCCATGCTCAAGGGGCGTGAATACATGGCCAAACCGACCATGTCGGCAAAATAGCGCTCAGATATATATTGGAAAGTGACTGATGGACTCGTTGCACTATCTCTACGGAGCTATTTCCGGCATTTTGGTTGGCTGGACTCTCGGTATGTTTGGCGGTGGCGGGTCCATACTGGCGGTGCCACTGATGGTCTATTTTGTCGGCATCACAGAACCGCACATCGCCATCGGCACCAGCGCCTTTGCGGTGGCGGCCAATGCGCTCATCAATCTTGCCAATCATGCCCGGCAGGGCAATGTTAAATGGCGCTGCGCCGGGCTTTATTCTGTGGCTGGGGTTTGCGGCGCGTTTTTAGGATCAACGCTGGGCAAGTCGATCGACGGGCAAAAGCTGCTGTTTCTCTTCGCGTTGCTGATGATGGTTGTTGGCGCGCTCATGTTCAAGGCGCGCGGTGACGAGGGCAATCCTGGCGCGCAGTGCAACCGCGAAAAAGCGCCTAAAGTATTGGCTTTTGGGGCGCTCACCGGAGCCTTTTCAGGTTTTTTCGGTATTGGCGGGGGATTTCTGATTGTTCCGGGGCTGGTTGCCTCGACCGGAATGCCTATTCTGAACGCCATAGGCTCGTCTTTAGTCGCCGTAACGGCATTCGGCCTGACGACTTCGTTTAACTATGCCCTTTCGGGGCTGGTAAACTGGCCGCTCGCAGCGATGTTCATTTTTGGCGGCCTTTTTGGAGGCTTCCTTGGCGCAGGGATGGCCCAAAAGCTTTCGGCAAAAAAAGGGGTGCTCAATACCGCCTTTGCCGGGCTTATTTTTCTGGTCGCGCTCTACATGATATGGCGAAGTGTCATGGTGTTCATCGCCTGAAGGGCTGAATGAATAGAACTATTCCGAGCGCCCGAAGATGGTCACTGAGCAGGATGTTCGATTTTGCCACCAGCCACGACCGGAATTTTTAAATGTGTCTTACTATCCTCGCCGCTGCGCTGGTGCAACGATTGGCCATTTAACCTGAAAAAAAAATTGCATAAATGTTAGCCGACCTGGCGGAGCGATTGCGTAAAACCCCGCGCCAGATTTTCAAACTTTGATATAGCTCCAGCCCTGCTCTTGCAGTTCCATAATACGAACCACACCGGCCATCACCACTTTGGCTTCGGAAATAAGCACGACCGGTTTGCCCTCAGCCTTTTCCATGCCGTGCAATGTATTGCCACAGGCAGAAAAGCTGACATTCGGCATGCTCTTGGGAAAAGTAGCAATGCGTTCTTTTACCGGTGAAGTATCCGTGCGCAACATGTGCAAGCCGGGCCCATAGGCCACGATCTCAATAGCGACATCCTCGCCTTTGTCAGCAAATGCCGACGAGACATTGGCGGCGTTATTCAATGCCATTGTCATTAATTCGGGCCGGTTATCACTCACCTGAATGACGATGCGGTGCCCGCCCGCAGGCTTCTCGGCTGCCTTGGCACCTGTCGCGGTGATAGCAGTCGCGGCTAAGATGCCGAATCCGGTCAGAATGTCCCGACGCTGTTTCATCTTGCTCTCCTGCTTAGACTATTCGACTTTTGGTCCGTTTTTATTTTCTGGCGTCACGTCCAGAACAGCGGCACGGCTCGTGATCTTAACGTCGGTCTTGCAATCTTTCATACAAGGCTCTGAACCCCAAAAGTGTTTCTCGGCCGTTTCACGGTCATCTTCACGAAAACCACCTTCATTCGGGAGCTTGATTGTCGCCAGGTTTTTCTCGTTCAGCTCAAAATTATCATCTTTGATGACATCGTTAAGCGATAAAATATAGGCCGTCACGGCGTAAACCTGATCGGTTGTCAGCGTATGATTATTTCCGAAGGGCATGGCACGATTAATGTAGTCAAAGACCGTTGAAACGTGCGGCCAATAGGAGCCAATTGTCTTGAGCGGCCGATCGCTGGTCAAGCTGCCCTGTCCTCCCGCCAATTCGGGCCAGCGTCCGACACCCTGACCAAATTCGCCGTGGCAGACGGCACAATTGGCTTGAAAAATATCGTCACCCTGTTTCACAGTTCCTTTGCCAATGGGTAAATTTTTGCCATCTGGGCGAACAGCAGTATCCCAGGCCTTTATTTCCTCCGGCAGGGCCGGACGGCCAAGCCCGAGGCTCTTGTTTTCTGCACAGGCAGTTCCGGCAACAAGGACACTCGCGCAGAGCAGAAGTGCGTTACGAAATTTCGACATTTTCTGCCTCTCCGTTTGCCTTGACCAGCCAGGTCTGGATACCGTTGTTGTGATAGATCGAGTTGACACCGCGCACTTTTCGCAAATCCGCCTTCGTCGGCTGCACATAGCTTGTCGAGTCCATGGCGCGAGACTGGATCAGCATTTCCTGACCGGTCCAATCGAAATCCAAATAGAACTGAACCATGGATTTTTCGAGGATTGGCCCCTCAATACGGGCAGTCTGCCAGTTCTTGCCGCCATCCAAAGTTACATCCACCCGCTTGACCGTGCCGCGGCCAGACCAAGCAAAGCCGCTCAAAACATTGCGACCCTTGAATTTCAATGGTGCCTGTGGCGATGGATTGGTGATAACCGATTTTGCATCCATCACAAATGTATGGCGTCGTGCGGTGCCATCGGCCAACAAATCCGTATATTTAGAGGTCTCTTCGCGGGTTTCCCAAGGTTGATCTCCCACCTCAATGCGGCGGAGCCATTTCACCCACATATTGCCCTGCCAGCCCGGAATAACCGCCCGCAGCGGGTAACCCTGTTCCGGGCGTAACGCCTCGCCATTCATGCCGAACGCAATCATGACGTCATCGAGCGCTTTTTCTAAGGGCAGAGACCGGTTGAGCCCGGAGGCGTCTGCGCCTTCCAGCATCAACCACTTGGCGTTTGGTTTGAGTCCTGCCTCATTCAAAAGTGTTTTCAATGACACGCCGGCATACATGACGTTGTGGATCATACCGTGTGTGAATTGACAGCCATTAAGCTGCGCGCCGCGCCATTCCATGCCGGAATTTGCCGCACATTCGAGGAAATACACGCGGTTGATGCGTGGCATCCGTTTCAGATCATCCATCGTGAACACAAGTGGCTTTTCAACCATGCCGTTGATCATCAAGCGGTGGCTTGCCGGGTCGATTTCAGCCATACCGCTGTGATGACGCTCAAAACACAGGCCTGAAGGCGTAATGATACCATCTTGCTGATGCAGTGGCGTAAAGTTGATCGAGGAAGTCGTCTCTGCGGTCAGCCACGGCACGTTTTTGCGTATCACGCCTTTTTCAAATTTCGACGGCATACCGTAAGGATATTTATCAACGCCGTCCCCTAGATATTTGTGCCAGTTTTGCTCTTCGGTGATTAACGGATCCGGTTTGGCGGTTTCAGCGCGCGCTGCATTTGCACTGGCTATGCCGGCAACAGCTAGCCCGCCTGCCCGCAAAAAGCTGCGGCGATTTAACGTTTCATCCTGCGGTTTACTCGACATTTTTCCGCCCCCAAACATTGATTCAAGCGCCGAGAACTTTCACGGCCGAATTGGTTTCGATTTTAACAGTCTTCTCATGTTCGACATGCTGGCGAACCACATCCCAGATCGGCGGGCCTTCAACTGCCTGATTGATGCTGGCCCAGCCGCTGACGGTGTATTTTTTTGAAGCGTCAAGCGCGGCTCCGGTTCTTAGCACTGTCAGGCCAGAGATGCGTTTGCCAACAGATTGTGAAACATCAATCGTATAGCCAACGCCACCAACCCGAACCATGTCGCCGCCGCCCTGAAAATACGGGTCGGTATGGAAAATATTATCGGCAATGTCTTCGAGCGCGTCCTTGATTTGTTGGCCGGTCATTTCATTGCGATAGCAGGCCGGATAGGTGATTGCAGTGGCATTGGTAATCGATTCCCAATCGATCGCATCGCCAGGCAAAAGTGTTCCGCCCCAGCGGAATCCAGGGGTAAGGGCGATTTCTGTGTCGCGCTGCTGCATCATCGCCTGTGCAATCAGGTCATCATAGGTGCCATTGAAATTACCGCGCCGATACAAAAGTGTTTCGGTTCGGCCGACTTCATGGGCAAGATCTGCCACAAATGGTGCCCGGATTTTAGCCACCAGTGCGGCCATCGCTGCATCCGGAGCGATGGCGTCCGAGAAGATCGGCATCAACTTGAACCGAACGTTGGCGAGTTTGCCACCTTTCATATCCAGATCAAGCCGCGAGACGAACTTGCCATGGGAGCCCGTCGCCACCAAAACAGTTTCACCGACGCGCAGCACGCCGGGCATTGCGTCATGCGTGTGCGCGGTCAAGATGATGTCCAGCCCCTTGACGCGACCGGCGAGTTTGCGGTCGACGTCAAACCCGTTGTGCGACAACAAGACCACGACGCCGGCGCCCTCAGCGCGCGCCGCATCAACCTGCTTTTGCATATCTTCTTCGCGGATGCCGAATTCCCAATCCGGGAACATCCAGCGCGGATTAGCAATCGCCGTTCTTGGCAAAGCCTGACCGATAACCGCGATTTTGACGCCACCTTTTTCGAATATTTTGCGCGGTTCGAAAACCTGCTCCTGCCACTCTAAACTACGAATATTCTGTGCAAGAAAGGCAAATGGAGCCTTGTCGGCGATCGCCTTGACCCGTTCAGCGCCATAAGTGAACTCCCAGTGCCCGACCATCGCCTCAACGCCCAGCGCGGTCTGCACGTCGACCATGTCCTGGCCCTTAGTCTGCAACGATGTCCAACTGCCCTGCCATGTGTCCCCGCCATCAAGCAGAAGAACATTACCAGCGCCGCGCTCTGAGCGCACCGCATTGATCACGCGGGCGATACGATCCATCCCGCCCATTTTCCCGTAGTTCCTGGCAAGCGACACAAAGTCATCGGAAGTCAGCGAAAACGCGTCTGCGGAACCCGCGGCAATTTTAAAATACGCGCGAAACGCTTGGTCAGTAATATGCGGTGGCAGCCCCTTATTTTCGCCGACGCCGAGATTGACCGAAGGCTCACGAAAATGCAGCGGCACCAGTTGTGCGTGAACATCGGCCATATATAAAATGGTCGCCGTGCCGACCGCGTCAAAACGCAAAATATCTGCTTCAGTCAGCTTTTGCTGTGCTGCAACCCGCCCGAGCGGGCCCAATCCACTTGCAACTGTTATGGCAGATGCTGCAGATGTCGCCTGCAAAAAATCGCGTCTTGAGATCATGATTCCACCCTGAGGCTTGCAAAATGCAAGCCAGTTGCACGGGGTCTTCGCCCCGCTTTACTGTTTTGACAGGCCCACGCGTACGAAACGAAACTCAGGTAACGGTAATTTTGTTCTTCGCGTTGTATTCAGAGCCGTCGTCGTCTTTCCACGCAAACGTGAATTCGCCGGCTTCCGCTACTTTGTAAAAGAAGGACTGGTATGGATTTGCCGAAATGGAAGGGTTCCAGTCGGCCTGAAACACCACCTTGCCATTGAAAGCAGCAGTAAACTTGGTAATAATTTTGCGCGGAATGACCTTGCCGTCAGCGTCTTTGCGGAAGCCAGATTCCATATCATGGGAAATCAGGGATTTGATTTCGATCAGTTCTCCGACCTTAGCCTGAGACGGAACACGAACACGCGGTGTAGGAGTATTTGCCATAAGTTAAGCCCTGCCCTGAGAAGACGAACAAATGAAAACGGAAAAAGTCTAGCCGCCGCAACCGCCGATGGTCACCTTGACATTTGCCTTGGCCGAAAACAGCGAGCCATTCGACATTTCCGCCACGCAAATGATGTTCTGAGTTTGCGCCAAGCGCATGCGGGTCGCTGCGGAAGCTTTGCCGCAAGCTGGTGTGAAGTGATAGCTCACAACGCCCGGCAGCGGATTTCCGTCAGCAAACACATGAACAGCCTTGACATAATCAGCGTCAGTCATAGGGCTTTCGACTTCAATATTTACCGGAACGACGAGCCCGTTTTCGGCAATTTCAGGAATATCGAGCTTGATTTTACCTTCGGCAGGTTTTTTATCGCCGAACAGTTTTTTCAATTCAGCCTCAACGGCACCCACGTCGGCAAACGCTAAGTTTGGGGCCAGAGCAGCGGCAAATCCAGCCACCAGAGCGCCGAGCAGCGCATCACGACGCGAAACCGTAAAACGGTCTTTTTCCATTCTCTCGTCCTCCCTGATCATTTTTTCACGCTTGACGAAACCCTGTCCGACTGCGCATCATTGTAACATATGGTTATATTGTTTTATGTGAATGTAAAGTCCAAAAAGCGAATACAAAATTCATCGATAAGGTCAGCCAATGACCAAATTTGAGGGAGAAAGACAATGCGAATTTTAGGCCTGGCTGTTGCAACGGCGGTCATTCTGAGTTCGACGCTGAGTGCGAAGGCTCAGGATGCCAGCGAAAAGGAAATCGCTAAATACCGGGAAATGATTTCCGATCCTATGTCGAATCCGGGTTTTCTTGCGGTGGATCGCGGTGAAGTGCTGTGGAGCAAACCGCGCGGCACAAAAAATGTTTCCATGGAAAAATGCGATCTGGGTGAAGGTGAAGGCAAATTGGAGGGCGCTTACGCCAAGCTCCCGCGCTATTTTGCTGATTCTGGCAAGGTTATGGATCTGGAACAACGCATTTTATGGTGCATGAAAACGGTGCAGGGGCTTGATACTGCGGAGGTTATCAAGCGTCGCTTTTCCAAGCCTGGCGTTGAATCCGATCTCGAAGATTTGACCGCTTTTATCGCGAACAAGTCGTCGGGTATGAAGATCACACCCAGCCAATCGTTGCCGCAAGAGCAGGAGATGGCCGCTGTCGGCGAAGCTATTTTCTATCGTCGCGCGGGTGTGAATGATTTTTCCTGTGCCACCTGTCATGGCGACGTTGGTAAGCGCATCCGTTTGCAGGGATTGCCTGATCTGTTTCATCCGTCGAAAGATACACAGGCAACAATGGCTTCGTGGCCAACCTATCGCGTTTCCCAGAGCGCGTTACGTACGATGCAACATCGCCTGTGGGATTGCTTCCGCCAACAGCGTTGGCCTGAGCCGGAATATGGCTCTGACACCATCACAGCTTTGACAGCTTTCCTCGACAAACAAGCGGCTGGTGGCGACATTGTCGTTCCGTCGATCAAGCGCTAAGTGGGGCAAAAATCATGAAAACTTTGATCGCAATGACCACCTTTGTGCTTTTGACGCTCGTTGCTCCCGCTCGAGCAGAAGAGATCAAAAACGTTGATCCGGCGTTGGTCGAGAAATATCTGCAAGCGACCTTTGGCAAGGCTTCTCCTGAATGGCAAGCCAGAATGGTTCAGGACGAATCCTTAGCCGTGTGCAATAAATATCGTAACGTGCCGCCCGCCGCTGAAGCTGACGCCATCCAAAAACGCGAGTTGGCGCGGATTGAATATCCCAAAGACGGGAAGCTTTTGGGAGACTGGAAAGAAGGCGCGAAGGTGGCCAATAGTGGCGCTGGAGGCCAGTTCTCTGACCCGGTTGGCACGGTCAGCGGCGGCAATTGCTACGCTTGCCACCAAATGGACCCAAAAGAGGTTAGTTACGGCACGCTCGGCCCAAGCCTCGCCGCCTATGGCAAAGATCGCAAATATGATACGGCAGACATGAAAAACGCTTTCGCCAAAATTTACAACTCGCAATCGGCTGTTGCTTGCTCAAATATGCCGCGTTTCGGTTCCAATAAGGTATTGTCCGAAAAGCAGATCATTGATCTTGTGGCCTATTTGTTCGATCCGGAATCGCCGGTGAATAAATAATTGGTTCGGGCGGGCTCGCAAAGCCCGCCCTTTTATCCGATGAGACCAAGGGCTGGAACCAGTTTTAAAATCAATTCGGACAGCTTCGGTATGCCACCGACGATAAACAATACGCCGGTAAGCACTAAAACCGCACCCATCATTTTTTCGATTAACCCGAGATAGGCCTTCCACCGTTGAAATGCCGCGAGAAACGGCTGGATGAACAGCGCCGCCAGTAAAAACGGGAGGCCAATGCCTGCGGCATAGGTTCCGAGCAACCAAATCCCCGCCCACGCGCTGGCCTTGGTTCCGGCAATCAGCAAAATGCTCGCCAATATTGGCCCGACACAAGGTGTCCAGCCAAAGGCAAAAGCCAAACCAACGACATAGGCTCCCAGCCAATTCGACGGACGTGCTGCGCTTTGAACTCGCCATTCGCGATATAAGAACCCAAATCGCAGCACGCCGAGGAAATGCAGCCCGAGCACAATAATAATTCCTCCGGCGACCCACGCCAACCGGTCAAAATAACGGTTCAGCCAATCGCCCAAAACGGATGCGGACGCGCCGAGCAAAATAAAAACCGTGGCAAAACCCAGCACGAAAGCCAAGGATGCAAGAAATATGCGGCGCTGATCTGGCCGCGCCGCGCCCTCCCTTTTCAATTCAGCCAAGCTGACACCGCCAATAAAGCACAGATAGGGCGGGATTAAGGGCAATATGCATGGGCTGAGAAACGACAGCAATCCTGCAAGAAACACGCCTGCAAAAGAAAATTCCGGCAACAAGACTCACCCTCTGGAATATATATATAAATTCGACTATGTTTACTTGATGAGTGCAAGAGCCTTCCGTCAATCCTTTTTCAGTCTTATCTTTGTAGTTCTGAACTGGCCGGTTCAGGCGTTGGAACTGGTGATGGTTGAACGCCCCGGTTGCCCGTGGTGCGCGCGCTGGAATCATGATGTGGCGCCGGTTTATGACAAGACGCCTGAATCGAGAACTGCGCCGCTTACCCGCGTCGATATCGATGAACTAGCCGCGCATTCGCTCATAAATGATAAGCCGATTGCTCTGACAAAGCCGGTGCGCTTGACGCCCACTTTTTTACTGATTGAAAACGGTCAGGAAGTTGGGCGCATCACAGGCTATATGAATGATGATATGTTCTGGGGATTACTTGACAAATTGATTGCAGAATCGCAGCGCGCTATGTCGAGAGACACTTCCTCAATAAAACTGGCAAATTGACGATGACTGCAATTGTTGCTCGCTCTATTGAAGATGAACTCCGCGACGGTCCGGAATATTCCCCCGAACTGGATGTTCTTATGCGCCGCGCGCGCAAAGCCAGTGATTTTTTAAAAGCACTCTCGCATGAGAACCGCCTTCTGCTGTTGTGCCTGCTCGCAGAAAAAGAGCGCTCGGTTTCTGAACTGGAAAATATCCTGTCGCTGCGCCAACCGATGGTTTCGCAACAATTGGCGCGCTTACGCTACGACGGCATGGTTACCACCCGCCGCGATGGCAAAGCCATTTATTACAGTCTCGCCAATGACGATGTTCGGCAGGTAATCTCTGTGGTGTATCGGATTTTTTGTCAGACCGACGAAAAACAACCCTCCGTAAAATAGCCAATAGAGGACCAATTGGCTCCAAAAGAGAGTCAAATGATAATCTAGGAGGAAACATGGAAGGGCTACCCAATTGGGCGCTCGGACTTTGTGGCACCTTCATTGGTGCTGCTGCCGGTTTTACGGCAAGGCGCGCGCGGCTCTGCTCCTTCGGAGCCATAGAAGACGCATTAATGGGTGGCGATACACGTCGCCTCCGCATATTCGGTCTGGCATTGGCTTTGGCTATGATTGCGACCCAAACACTTATCCTGATGGATTTGCTGCACCCAGATCAAACCCGCTATCTGTCTTCTGCGGTGCCCTGGCTCTCGATCATACTTGGCTCGTTTCTGTTCGGGCTTGGAATGGCGCTGGTCGGAACCTGTAGTTTCGGCTCGTTGGTGCGGCTTGGTGGCGGCGATTTACGCAGTCTTGTTGTCATGCTCGTCTTGGGTGCCGTCGCCTTTACTACCCTGCGCGGTGTCATTTCCGACTTTCGCATTTTGGTGCTTGAATCAGTGACGGTTCAACCGAGCGGCGCCCAACCCGCAGATTTGCCCGGGTTGCTGAGCCAATATTTTCACACCGATTTGCGGGGCGTTGTTGTTCTGGTGTTTGCTGGAGGTCTGATTACTTGGGCTTTATCGCTGCAAAAACTACGCAAATCGCCGCGCTTGTTGATGGCGGGCGTAACGCTCGGCCTTTGCGTTTTTGGTGGCTGGCTGGTCACGGGCGCGCTGTCTGACGATTTTAATCCGCAACACCAAGCTTCAAGCCTGACTTTTATCGCGCCGGTTGGAAAGTTTCTATACACAATCCTGTTGAACGAGGGTCGTTTGGCTGATTTTGGAGTGGGGTCGGTTTTGGGCGTTGTGCTCGGAGCGGGCCTTTCATCATATGTTGCCGATGAATTTCGCTGGGAAGCCTATGATGATGACCGCGAAATGCGCCGTCATCTCGTGGGGGCCGTATTCATGGGGTTCGGAGGTATTTTGGCTGGAGGTTGCACGATCGGTCAAGGCCTTACAGCAGGTTCTCTTTTGGCATTATCATGGCCGCTTGCGGTCGGCGGTATGGTTTTGGGGGCGCGTTTAGGAATTTATATTCTCATGGGCGGGTCATTGTCCGCGCTCTGCCAGCGATGGGTAGTTACATTGTCTGGAGACGAGAAAGCATAGCTTTCGCGATGTCGCTGATTTTATCGCAATCAAATCGATGACAGCTGACATGCCCGAATGTCCCGGTCCTTCAGACATGACGTTTTCGTATTCGCGGATCATAACCTTTGAAAAGCCACCGAATTCCGCCTCAAGCAAATCCATCGTATAGAGATGAGAGATATTTCTGGGTCCGCCGTTTCCAAATTCGAGCTGCTTTGGTGTGTAACCTTGCAGCAAAAGCAAGCCCCCCTGTTTAAGCGCTTTGCGAATCCCAGCAAACTTACCTTTACGCTGCTCGGGCGTCGATAATTGCGTGAATATCTCGATGATAACGTCATATTCTTCATTTGGCCACGGCCAGAAATGAATGTCCGCAAGTTTGGTTTTCAGATCAACACCACGTTTTTTGGCAAGTGCGATAGCCTTGTTTTGGCCGTTGAGAGAAAAATCAACGGATAAAGTGTTTAATGTTGATTTCCATACAGAATTGAGCCGGATAGCCGCTTAATTTCCATTGAGATTTGAGCCATGTGACCCTTTCCCCGGCGCCGCGCGCAACGGGAACAACGGAGTGATCCACATGGGACTTTTGAACATAATTCGACGTATGCTTTTGCGGGAGAAGCTGTCGATCCGTGAGATTTCGCGCCGCACCGGTTTGTCACGCTATACGATCGCGAAGTATTTGAACGCCGACATGATCGAGCCGCATTTCGTCACCCCGGAGCGACAGAGCAAGCTCGATCCCTTTGCTGACAAGCTGGCTATATGGCTGAAGAGCGAGGCCGGAAAGTCGCGTAAACAGCGGCGAACCTTAAAGCAGTTGCATGCCGATTTAGTGGCCCTCGGCTTTACCGGCTCATACGGCCGGGTCGCAGCTTTTGCGCGTGATTGGCAGGCAGATCGGCAGCGGGAACAGCAGACGACGGGGCGTGGCACTTTCGTTCCTCTGACCTTTCGCCCGGGCGAAGCGTTTCAGTTTGACTGGAGCGAAGATTTTTGTGTCAATCGGTCTTGAACTTTAACCCCTTTTCGGCATCCAATTTTGACCCTCTTGGTGTTGTGAGCACTTGGCCTTGACGGTCGCTTTCCGCGTCTTATCGACAGGCTGAAAAAGCCAGCCTGCTCATCCCTTATGACTGGGGAACACACGCGCTGACGGATCAGCAGAGGCTCGATTTGCCGGGAATCTTTGAAGAGGGCAATCAGCGCAAGTCAACACTGAGCACCGCCCAGCCTCCCGTCGCCCGATGGCACGCAACGATTGGCGTGCCAACAATCGCCGTCGCCATTCTCGATCATATCATTCACAATGCACACAGGATCGAACTCACCGGCGACAGCATGTGCAAACGCAAATCCGCCACGCCCTTGACCCAGCTCAAAATCAATAAATCTTCAATCTATGATTCTCACCAGACAGGCGAAAACTTAAGACATCAAACTGTCCGGGAATTAGTGAAACAAATGTCCGCGATTTAGTGAAATCGCTGTCCCGTTCTTCAGAAATGCACACTGGGCGGTTATTGAACCGCCATTCGCATTCCTTGAGGAACAGAAAAAAGTGGCTCTTCGGAATGCCGTTACAGGCAGCGAGGTGGCGTTTGGCCTGGTTCCAGAAGTTCTCGATCCCGTTGATATGGTTTCGCCCGGATGCGAATTTTTCCTTGTGGTTGATGCGGTAATGATGGAATTCCGAGACATCGAGAATGTCGCAGGATCGAAAGCTATCGCTAAAGACGATGCCGTCGGGTTCGATCCTCTCACGGATAATTGCCATCCAAGTCAATGATTTAGTGTCTTGGATCATCACGGTATGGATAAGGCTGCCCCGTTTGAGGAGCCCAAAGACAGGCACCTTCCCGGCAGCCCCTCTTCCTCGCTTGCCCTTGCGTCGCCCGCCGAAATAAATTTCATCCGCCTCGACCTCGCCCGCCAGAAAGGGTGTCTGCGCGGCAAGCTTCTGGGCGATCAACTCGCGCAGTTTATGGAAATAGAGGATCGCAGTATTACGATTCACACCCGTCAAATCAGCCGCCGCTAGCCTCCAAGCCAAGCAACTCTTCTCGGGAGTCAAAATGAAACAAGCGGGCCGTTTCCGACCCGCTTGTGTCAACCATTTTCAAAATAAGGACCATTGAGGCAGAACTATGCGTCCCGTTACAAACGTTCTGCTCTCAACTCACGAACACCCCGTCGTGCTGCCACACGTATCGCACTTCAGGCACGTCCCGTTTCGCACGAGGGTGAAATTGGCGCATTCGGGGCAGGCCTCTCCCACATAGCCTTTCATACGGGCCTCGGCGCGCTTGTCAGAGGCAGATCGCTCCTGCTTGGCAGGGCTCCCCATAGGAGGACTGAAGCTGAGCCTTTCTTCAAACCCCTCTTGCAGTTCTTCCTCTGCTTCCACCACATTCGGCTCCGATTTGAGCGCGGTTGCACCCTGAAAGGCCAGAATGGTGGCTGCGACATCGGTTTCGCGCTGAACCGCGATCAGGTTTGAGGTGCGGCCACGCAGCAGGCCTTTGGAGACAACGCGCTGCGCCTGA
>Ga0209067_10000285_pt1 | contig 34158 bp, 29 predicted proteins | sample ColStrG_CSR_2013_FD_187199 | JGI IMG/M metagenome (GOLD analysis project Ga0209067, IMG submission 187199) | Freshwater sediment microbial communities in response to fracking from Pennsylvania, USA - Cold Stream Run_MetaG_CSR_2013 (SPAdes)... | ecosystem: Environmental > Aquatic > Freshwater >... | reverse complement strand
CTCCTCGGTGACCGAGACGGTCCAGTTCGCTCCCACGACGACGGGCCCCGTCACCGAGAGTTGGAGCTTCACCAGCAACGGGGGATCACAGACGTTGAGCATTAGCGGCACCGGGGTCGACGTACCGGGTGCGCCGACCAACGTGGTGGCGACCGCCGCGAACGCGCAAGCCACGGTGAGTTGGCAGGCCCCGGCCAGTGACGGCAACAGCGCGATCACTCAGTACACCGTCACCGCCACGGACACGACGTCGTCGGGGGGCGGGGGACAAACGTGCTCGCCGGCGAGTGGCCAGACGACCTGCACGGTCGTGGGTCTCACCAATCACGATTCGTACACCTTCAGCGTCGTCGCGACCAACGTGGTGGGCAACTCGCTCCCCTCGTCGCCGTCGCCCGTCGTGACGCCCGAAGTGCCCGCGACGTTGGCGCTGAGTACGGCGTCGCTCAACTTCGCGAACGTCGAAGTGGGGCACACCGCGTCGTTGACCTTCAACGTCGAGAACACCGGAGGACTACCCCTCACCATCCTCACGTCGACTCCGCCGAGCACCAACGGCTTCTCGGCGACGACGACGCTGGCGGCGAACACCGTGATTCCTCGCCAATCGTCGGTGACCGAGACCGTCCAGTTCACCCCCACGTCGACCGGGCCCGTCACCGAGAGTTGGAGCTTCACTAGCGACGGGGGGACCCAGACGATCACCATGAGTGCCACCGGAGTGATCAACGCGCCCGCGGCCCCCACCAACGTGGTGGCGAGCGCCGGTGACGCGCAGGCGACCGTGTCGTGGAGCGCCCCGAGCGACAATGGCGGGAGTCCTCTCACTGGCTACGTCGTGACCGCGAACGACACGACGAATGTGGCGCGGGGTGGGCAGACCTGCTCGACGGCGGGTCCCACCACGTGTACCGTCACTGGACTCGCCAATCGCGACGCCTACGACTTCACGGCCGTGGCCGTCAATAGCGTCGGTAACGGCGTCGCGTCGGTCGCCTCACTCCCGGTCACCCCCTTGGCTGTCGCCCACCTCACGATCTCGTCGACGACACTCAATTTCGGCAACGTTCCCGTGGGACAGACCGCTGCGCTCACCTTCACCGTGACCAATACCGGTGATCAGCCGCTGACCATCACCCTGTCGCAACCGCCACTCTTCGGCATCGGGTTCACCGCCACCACGTCGTTGGCCGCGGGCACCCTCCTCACCGGCGGCGCGTCACTGCAAGAGACGGTGACCTTTACCGCCGCCGCGGCGACGGCCGTCAGTGACAGCTGGGTCATCACCTCCAGTGATGGCCTCGGAGCCCAGACGGTGTCGTTGGTGGGTACGGGCGTGGTCGCTCCCGCGAGCGCCCCGCAGGGCGTCAGCGCCCTCGCGGGTGACGGCGCGGCGAAAGTGAGTTGGACGCCGCCCACCTTCCTGGGTGGTGGGGCGGTCACCGCGTATCAGGTCACGGCGCTCAACCAGTCGACGGGTGCGCACGCGACGACCTCGTGCGCGCCCCAGTTCACGTCATGCGTTCTCCACGGTCTCGTGAATGGCGACCGGTACACGTTCACTGTCGTCGCCCTCGACACCGCGGGAGTCGGAGCGTCGTCGCTCGCGTCCAACACGGTCGTGCCCGCGGCGCCCCACTTGGCGGTGACGTCGCGATCGGGCCGCGCCGGAGTGGCCCTGGCCCTGGTGGTGAGCGGCGACCCGCTCGGGGGGTCCACGTCGTTCTACGGAGTCGACGGGACCGCTCGGGGGTGTCGGGTCGTGGGGACCGTCCTCGTCGCGACCAGCGGGGGAACCTGCGTCGTCGTGGCGTATCGGGGGGCGAGTGACGAGGAGCCGGCGGTCATGTCCGCGGCGACAGTGGTGACGATGTCGGGAATCGTGCCCCTGACGCACGCGGAAGTGGTGACCGTGACCTTCCCCGCGTCGAGTGCGTCACTGACGATCGCCGCCACGGCGACGTTGCTCGCGGTCGTCAAATCTCTGCCGCCCCGCGCGGCACTCGTGGTCACGGGTTTCGCGCCGATCAACGCGAACGTGGCCCGGGCGAGGGCCGACGTCGTGTCGAGGTACGTCGCGAAGGGCACGACGGCCCACGTCGTCGTGAAAGTCGTCATCGGGCAGTCGAGGAACGTGGTGACGATCACCGAGGCGATGTCCTGATCGACGCGTGGGCTCGCCCGGGCGCGCGATGACCGTCTTGTAACGTACGACCATGTCGTTTGAACTCATCATCGTCGGTGGCGGCCGCATGGGCTCGGCCCTGGCCGAAGGGCTCCTGAGCGCCCAGTGGTGCGCCGCGGAGCAGCTGGCCATCGTGGAGAGCGCACTCGAGCAGCGCGAGGTTCTCGCCGAGCGCTTCGCCGGCGTCACGATCCTCGCGGGCCTCGAACTCGCCGACGTGTCGCCCACGACCGGCGTGGTGTTGTGCGTCAAGCCCGACTACGCCGAGACGGTGGCGCGCATGATTGGCGCCTGCGGCGCGACGCGGTTGCTCTCGGTGGTCGCCGGACTCTCGACCGCGCGACTCGAGGCGGCCTTCTCCTCACCCGTGGCGGTCGTTCGTTCGATGCCCAACACGCCGGTCCTGGTGCGCCACGGGGTGAGCGCCATCGCCGGTGGTTCGTCGGTCACCGCCGCTGATCTCGATTGGGCGGAGTCCATCCTCGGAGCGGTGGGCACCGTCGTGCGGGTCAGTGAGCGCAACTTGGACGCCGTGACCGGGCTCTCGGGTTCGGGTCCGGCGTACTTTTACCTGGTCGTCGAGTCCTTGATCGAAGCCGGCGTGCACCAGGGCCTCTCGCGCGACGTCTCGCGCCAGTTGGTGCTGGGTACCTTCGCGGGATCGGCCGCCCTCTTGAGCGCCTCGGGTGAGTCACCCGAGGAATTGCGCGCCCAGGTCACGAGCCCCGGGGGGACGACGGCGGCCGGACTGCGCGCCCTCGAGGGGCGCGCCGTGCGCGCGGCGTTCCTCGACGCGGTGTCGGCCGCGGCCGAACGTTCGCGACAACTCGGGCGCTAGGTCCCCCCTTTTCTCTATTTTGACGGGCTAGCGTGAAGCGATGGCGACCCCCCGTCTTCGTCCGCGCAAGTTGTCCGAGCCGACGATTTCCCGGTTGCCCGTCTACCAACGCATCGTCGAGTCGTGGCAACAGCGTGGTCACCGCACGATCGATTCGCGTCAGATCAGCGAACTCGCCGGCGTGACCGCCACCACGGTGCGCCGCGACCTGGCGGGACTGGGCCCCCTGGGCACGCGAGGTTCGGGATACGAGGTCGACACCCTCGTCCAGCGCATCGGCGAGGCGCTCGGTCACGACCGGTCCTATCAAGTGGTGGTGGTGGGACTGGGCAACCTGGGTCGCGCCCTGGTGAACTCCACGAATTTCTTGATTCGCGGCGCCAATCTGGCGGCCCTCTACGACAACGATCCCGCGGTCGTGGGCACCGTGATCGGCGGACACGTGGTGCGTTCGATCCACGACGAGATGGTCGCCGCCACCGTCGGCGTCATCTGCGTCCCGCCCGAGGCCGCCCAGGGTGTCGCCGACATCCTGGTCGCCGCCCAGGTGCACGCCCTGCTCAACTTCGCTCCTCAGGTGTTGACCGTGCCGCTCGGCACCGCCGTGCATTACGTCGACTTCTCGATCGAACTGCAGATCCTGATGTACCACCTCAACAACGGCACCGGACCCCTTGGCGGCGGCGTCCTGCACTCCCTGGGCATCGCCGCGACCAATCCCCTGCGCACGTCGTAGAATTGACCGGGTGAGGCGAGTGACATGGCACTGATTGCGGTCGGCCTCGACCACGAGCACGCCAGCCTGGATCTGTTGGAGCGCGCCACCGTGCTCGAGCACGAGTGGGTCAAGGTCCTGCGCACCCTGGTGAGCCACCGCAACATCCACGAAGCGGTCTTCGTGTCGACGTGTCTGCGCACCGAGGTCGTCGCCGTCATCGACCGCTTCCACGGCGCCATCGACGAGATCACCGCGACCCTCGCGCAGGCCACTGGCCTCGACGCGAGTGAATTCGAAGAACACCTCAGCGTGCACTTCGATCGGGGTGTCGCCACTCACTTGTTCTCCGTCGCGGCGGGTCTGCGTTCGGTGGTGCCGGGGGAGTTCGAGGTCCTCGGCCAATTGCGGCGAGCCCTGGAACTCGCGAACGACGAACACGTCGCCGGACCAGTCCTGAGCGATCTGTTCCATCGCGCGCTCACCTCGGGACGTCGGGTGCGCAACGAGACGTCCATCGCCCGCGGGACGACGAGCTTCGCCCACGCGGCGGTTGAGGCCACCTTGGAATCCCTGGGCGACGACGCCGCGGGGGCGTCGGTGGTCGTGGTGGGGGCCGGGCAGTTGGCGTCGGGCGTGGTGCGCAGCCTGCTGGCCACGGCGGACAGTGTGGAGCGGGTCGTCGTCGTGAATCGCACGTTGTCGCGCGCGCAGGAGTTGCGCGACAGTCTGACCGACGGGCGCGTCGCCGTGGCGCCACTGAGCGACCTCGACGAACACGTCGCGCGCGCTCGAGCGGTGGTGGTGGCGGTCGAGGTCCCCGAGCCCCTCGTGACCCTCACCACGCTCGGGGCCCGCACGACGCCCTTACTGGCGGTGGACTTGGCGGTGCCGCGCGGGGTCGCGCGCGACGTCGAGGCGCTGGCGGGCGTGGAACGCTTCGACATCGGCGTCTTGCACCGACGGGTGACCCAGGCATTGGATGATCGGCGCGACGCCGTGCACCTGGCGGAGGCCATTGTCGCCGAGGACGTCGAAAAGTACGTGGAGGAGCAGCGCGCTCGGGGCGCGGCGGTCATCGTCTCGGACCTGCGCGCACATTTCGACGAGCTCGTCGCGGCCGAACTGCAGCGGCGCGCGTCCGAACTGAGCGCTCTCTCCGAGGCCGACGGCGAGCTCGTGCGCTCCGTGGTGCGCTCGGTGGTGGCCAAGATCGCGCACCGCCCGACGACGGCGCTGAAGGAATCCGCGGGAACCGATCAGGGGGCTCGCCTCAGCGAGGCCGTGCGCACCCTGTTCGACTTGTGAACACCCTTCGCCTCGCGACGAGGCGATCGCCCCTCGCTCAACTCCAGGCGCGCTTCGTGCGCGACCGCCTCGCCGCCCTGGGGGTGGCGAGTGAACTCGTACTGGTGCAGACGCGCGGCGACACCGTCGGTGAGGCGCCGCTCTCGACGCTGGGGGGTCAGGGAGTCTTCGCCGTCGAAGTCCAGCGCGCGGTACTGACCGGCGAGGCCGACGTCGCGGTGCATTCGGCGAAGGACTTGCCCAGTACGACGCCCGAGGGCCTGCGTCTGACGTGCGTGCCCGAACGACGCGACCCCGTGGACGTCTTGGTCGGTCGAAGCCTGGCCGGGCTGGCTCCCGGGGCCACGGTCGCGACGGGTTCGCCGCGTCGACGGGCCCTGCTGTTGGAGCGTCGCCCGGACCTGCACATCGTGGAGTTGCGCGGCAACATGACGCGCCGACTGGCTACGCCGGGTACCGACGGCGTGGAGGCGGTGGTCGCCGCGGCGGCGGCCCTCGAACGTCTCGACATGAGCTCACTGGTGGCGCAGCGTCTCGACCCGCAGTGGTTCACTCCCCAGGTGGGCCAGGGTGCGCTCGCCCTCGAGGTGCGCGACGACGACGAGGCCACCACGCGAGCGCTGGCGGAGTTGAACGACCCGGCCGCCTTCGACGCGTTGGCCGCCGAGCGCGCGTTCCTGCGCGAGCTGGGGGCCGGCTGCACGGTGCCCGCGGGCGCGTACGCGACGTGGCACGAGGGGCGACTCACGATGTCGGGCGTCATGATCGCGATCGACGGCAGCGCCAGCGTGCGGGGGAGCGTGAGTGACGACGAACCCGTGGCGCTCGGGGGGCGACTCGCGCGCGCGCTGCGCGACGACATGGGGGGCGCGTCGCTCCCGGGATGGCGGACCTGAGTGTTGGTCGTCCTCACCCGAGAGCTCGGTCTCAACGACGAGTTGCGTCGGTGGGTGGGTGCGCGCGCCGACGCGGTGGAGATTCCCCTGACGACCACGCTCTATCGCTCGATGGATATCGTGCGCGAGGAGGTGCGTGCGGGGAGCCACTTCGGGGACTTTCGCAGTCTCGTCGTGACGAGCGCGCGCACCGCGCGCTACGCGGCGGTGTGTCGTGACGCGCTGGGTGAAGCGGCCAAGGTGTTCTCGGTGGGCGCCGCCACGACGCGGGCCCTCGAGCGCGAGGGGCTCACGGTGAGCGCCACCTCCACCGGGACGGCGCTCGAGCTCGCCCCACTCATCACCGAGGGCCCGGTCCTCGTGTTGGGCGCCCAGGGAGGTCGTGACGATCTCGCGAGCGCCCTCGAGCGCGATCGCTACAGCCCGGTCAGCGTCGAGTGCTACCGCACGCGTGGTGTCGAGCTGGACGCCGCCGCCACGGCGACGTTGTCGCGCGCGGACGTCGTGTTCATCGGGGCGCCGTCGGCCTGGCGCGTGGCGCGCGCCGTCGTATCGAAGGAGGCGTGGATCTTGGTGCCCGGTGAGACCACGCGTGACGCCGTCGCCAGCGATCACCAGCGCGTGCTGGTGGGGTGGGGTGAGGAGTTCGAGCGCGCCTGGGGAGTCCTCACCTCGACGTCACGCGACGTTCCCGGGAGTGATGATTCCTGAGAATCTCTCAGGAATCACGATGGCGACGCCGAAATCCTGGTCGTAGCATTCGCGCCAACGAAGGTTCGTGGGCAAAGGGGATGTCGATGACCGATGTATTAGAGGAGGCGGCGCCGACGCACGCTGGCCCGCCCTCAGAGCGACCAAAAATCCAGGTGGTGCCCCTCAAGGGGCTGCCGGTGGCGGCACTGGCGGTGATCTTCGTCACGGTGGCGATCGCCACGAACTGGAAGTGGATGCTGATGTTCGCCCACGTGGCCGGCGGTGCGTCGTGGACCGCGATCGACCTCTTCGTGGGACTGGTGCTCGGGCCCATCATGGGTCGGTTGTCGATTCCCGCGCGAGCGGAGTTCGCCTCCAAGTTCATGCCCGCCATGGTGATCATCATGCCGACCATCGTGACCATGAATCTGGGGTCGGGCTTCCAATTGGCCCGTCAACTGGGCAACCTCAGCCCCTCGAGTCCCAATCACGCGTGGCTCGTCGCCTCGATGATCGTGGTGGGTGTCATGGCCGTGATCGCCCTGGGGGTCCTCGAGCCGGCCAACATCGCGGTGCTCTTCGAGATGAACAAGCCCGTGCCCAACGGTGAGCGCATCGGACGCTTGATGAAGCGCTTCATCTACACCTCGGGCATCACCGGAGTGATGCAGGTGGCGACGCTGGTGATCATGACGCGGGTGGCCTCCCGATGAGTGACGTGGCCTTCGACAACAGCGTGGACCGTCGCTTCGCGCCGGTGGCGTGGCTCTCGACGGGCGCGCTGGCCATCGTCATCATCGGGGGCATCCTCATGGCTTCCTACGCGCCGCGCCGTGCGCCCTTGGGGCTAGCCGCCGCACTGCTGGGGCTGGCCGCCGCGTTGCTGGTGGCCATCGTCGTGATCTTCGCGCGCCTGCGCGACTTCGCGTGGGCCACCTTCACCAAGGTGTTCAAGTGGGCGTTGCTGGCCTACATCGTGGAGGCGGGAATGATCGAGTTCTCCTTCATCCGCAATCACACCAGCGGCTCCTCGCTGGCGATCGTCACGGGCATGTTGGTGGTATTCGCCGTGAGCGTGCCGACGACCATCGCCTTCACCGCCGCGCGGTACGCGCAGAAGTAGACCCGTTGGCGCCGAGTGGCGTCGACGGCAACTTGAACTTTTCTCACCCACGCGGCGCCGTCGCGTCAGGAAGAATGTGGGTATCTTCAGTGCACCAGTCAACTGTGGGGGGGATGACGCCATGACACAACTCGACGCGAGTACTCACGTCACGCCGGCCACCGACGCCCTGTTGGCGCGACGTCCGGTGTGGGGCTCCTTCATCGGAGGAGCCTTCCTCGACGGCGAGGACGACACCTTCGAGGTTCTCGAATCGGCCACGGCGCGCCCGCTGGCGCGCGTGGCCAACGCCAGTGTCGACACGGTCGCCGCCGCGGTGGCCGACTCGCGCCGCGCCTACGAGGAGGTCTGGCGCGACATGTCGCCGCGCGAGCGTGGCGCGCTGATGCGCCAAGTCGCGGTGAAGATCCGCGAGCACGCCGACGAGCTCGCCGAACTGTGCGCGCGCGAGGTGGGTAAGCCCAAGCGCGACGCGTTGCGCGTCGACGTGGTCTCGAGCCACACCAACTTCGACTACTACGCGGGCATCGCCGACACGGTGCACGGTGACATCATCCACCAGGGTCCGATTGAGGCGCGCGTCGCGTACGAGCCCTACGGCGTGGTGGCGGCCATCTTGCCCTTCAACTGGCCGGTGCAGCACTTGGCCAAGAAGTGCGCCCCGGCGATCGCGGTGGGCAACACCGTGGTGGTCAAGCCCGGCGAACAGGCGCCCCTGGCCATCTTGCGCCTCATCGAGCTGGCCAACGAGGTCCTGCCCCCGGGGGTCATCAACGCGGTCAACGGCATGGCCGCGGGTCCGGCCTTGATCGCCAATCGACGCATCGAGCGCGTCACGTTCACCGGCTCCACCGCCACCGGCCGCAAGGTGATGCAGGCGGCCAGTGAGCACCTGACCTTCGTAACACTGGAGTTGGGCGGCAAGAACGCGCTGATGGTCCTCGACGACGCCGACGTCGACGCCGCCGTCGTGGTGGCGATCGAGGGCATGTTCTACAACAACGGCATGGCCTGCACGTCCACCTCGCGTCTCTTGGTACACGACTCGCTCTACGACGAGTTCGCCACGAAGTTCGTGGCCGCGGCGGCGCAGTTGCGCGTCGGCGGACCGCTGGATCCGGCCACCGACATCGGTCCCTTGGTGGACCGCAAGCAGCAAGAGCGCGTCGAGGGCTACGTCACGACCACGCTGAACGAAGGTGCGCCGCTGCTCTTCGAAGGCGAGCTGCCCGACGTGGAGGAGTGGCGCGACGGATTTTGGGTGAGGCCGCGGATCTTCGGCGATATCACGCCGAAGAACACCATCGCCCAGGAGGAGATCTTCGGTCCGGTGGCGGCCCTGATGCGCTTCGCCAGCGACGACGAAGCGGTCGAGATCGCCAACGGCACCGAGTACGGTCTCACCGCGGCGATCTGCACCCGCGACGAGGTGCGCGCCGCGCGACTTGCGGCGCGACTCGAGGTGGGAATGGTCTTCGTCAATCAGTACACCCGTCGCACGTTCATCGGCTCGCCGTTCGGTGGCGTCAAGGGTTCGGGCTACGGGCGCGAGTACAGCGCCGAGACGCTGCACGAGTTCGTGCGCGCGAAGAACGTGCGCTTCGCGTCGGGTCACGGTCCGGTGCCCACCTGGCCGCCGAAGGGATGACGCCGTGACCACGACCCTCACCATCGGCACCTTTACCCGTTCGTTCCTGCTCGAGATCGCTCGGCGCGACGGGCGATTCGCCGAGGCCGACCTCGATGTCGTCGAGGAGTCGGTGTCCTCGTCGCCCCAGCAGTTCCGTTCACTGCGCGACGGGGAGTACGACGTCGTCTTCACCAATCCCGACAACGTGGTCGCCTACCAGTTCATCAGTGACAATCCGCTGCAGGAGAAGATCCCCCTGCGCATCTTCGCGGGGATCGACCGCGGACTGGGGCTCGGGCTCTACCGCGGGCCCCACGTCGATCCGGCCCTGCGGACCGGCCGGCTGGGCGTCGACGTGGCGACCTCGGGCTTCGCCTTCGTGGCGTACGAGATTCTGGCTCGGCGTGGCTATTCGCTCGACGAGATGACCATCGAGAATCTCGGCGCCACGCCGCGGCGCGCGGAGGCCCTGTTGGCGGGGGACTGTGAGTACACCATCTTGAACGCCGGCAACGACCGACGGTGCGCGGCCCAGGGCTGCGTCGAGGTCGAACCGGTGACCGCAATCGGCCCCTACCTGGGGACCGTTCTGGCGGCCCTGCGCACGGAGGACCCCGACGTCCTGTCCGCGCACCACCGCTTACGCGACGTCCTGGCCGATACCGTGATGAGCCTCTTGTCGGGTTTTCGTGACGCCGACATCCTCGACGTCGTCCAGCCGCTGCTGGGTCTCGACGCCGACAGTGCTCGCGAGCACGTACGGGCCATCAAGGACCTCGCCACGGGACTCATCCCGGGCCTGTCGGTTGACCAGGCGTCACTCACGACGGTGGTGGCCCTGCGCAAGCGTCACCGACCGACCAAGGAGCTCGACGACGTGCTGACGTCTCTCGACTCCTTCGTCGACCCCGACGTCCTGGTGTGAGGCATCCGCGCCGCGCCGGCGAGTGACGCGTCGCCACGTCGTCGTCGTAGGCTGGGGGCGTGTTCCCTATTGAACGTCCTCGCCGTCTTCGCCGTACCGGTGCCCTGCGCCAGCTGGTCGCCGAAACCACGCTGAACCCGGGTGACGTCGTCGCCCCGCTCTTCGTGGCTGAGGGCCGCGACGCACCGCGCGACATCACCTCGTTGCCCGGTCACGTCCAACACACCCTCGAGAGTCTGAGCGACGAGGTGCGCGCCCTGCACGCGCGCGGCGTCGGCGGCATCCTCCTCTTCGGGGTACCCGCGACGAAGGACGAGGTCGGCTCGGGCGCCTACGACGACCAGGGCATCGTCCAGGTGGCCCTGCGACGCGTGCGCGACGAGTTCGGCGACGAGCTGGTGATCATGGCCGACCTGTGCCTCGACGAGTACACCAGTCACGGTCACTGCGGGGTGCTGCGCGCTGACGGGGCGGTCGACAACGACGCCACCTTGGACCTGTACGGGCGCACCGCGGTGGCCCAGGCGCGCGCCGGGGCGGCGGTCGTCGCGCCCTCGGGGATGATGGACGGCCAGGTCGGGGCCATTCGCGAGGCCCTCGACGCCGAGGGCTACGTCGACACCGTCATCATGGCCTACTCCGCCAAGTACGCCTCGGCGCTGTACGGACCCTTCCGCGAGGCGGTGGGCGTCGAGATCGCCCACGGTGGTGATCGGCGCAGTTATCAGCAGGACTACCGCAACCGTCGCGAGGCGTGGCGTGAGGCCCGACTCGACGTGGACGAGGGCGCCGACATCATCATGGTCAAGCCGGCCATGACCTACCTCGACATCTTGGCGGACTTGCGGCGCGAGGTCGACGCGCCGCTGTGCGCGTATCACGTGAGCGGCGAGTACGCCATGATCAAGGCCGCCGCGGAGCGAGGCTGGATCGACGGCGACGCGGTGGCGCTCGAGCAGCTCACTGCTCTGCGTCGCGCCGGCGCCGACTTCGTCCTGACGTACTTCGCGCGCGAGATCGCCGAGGTGCTCCAGGCATGAGCACGAATCACGACTGGTTCGCCCGCGCGCAGGCCGTCATCCCCGGGGGGGTCGACTCGCCGGTGCGATCGTTTCGCTCGGTCGGTGGGACGCCCTACACCGTGGTCAGTGGATCGGGGGCCTACGTCACTGACGTCGAGGGTCGCACGTACATCGACTACGTCCAGTCCTACGGCGCCTCACTCCTGGGTCACGCCCATCCGGCGGTGGTGTCGCGGCTGCGCGACGCGGTGGCCCTCGGGACGACCTTCGGCGCACCGACGCCGGGCGAGGTGGTGCTCGCCGAACTGATGACCGCGCGCGTGCCCGGACTCGAGCAAGTGCGTCTCGTCTCGTCGGGCACCGAGGCGGTCATGAGCGCGGTGCGCGTCGCGCGCGGCGCCACCGGCCGCGACAAGGTGCTGAAGTTCGACGGCTGCTACCACGGTCACTCCGACGCCCTGTTGGTCGCCGGGGGCAGCGGCGTCGCGCAGCTCGGTCTACCGGGTTCGGCGGGGGTCACCACCAACGCCGTCGCCGACACCCTGGTGGCGCCCTACAACGTGGTACCCGTGCTGGACGAGACCGTGGCGGCGGTGCTGGTCGAGCCGGTGGCCGCCAATATGAACATGGTGGCGCCGCGCGACGACTTCTTGCGGGGCCTGCGCGCCGAGTGCGACCGGGTGGGTGCCCTCCTCATCTTCGACGAGGTCATCACGGGCTTTCGCCTCGCCTACGCCGGCGCGCCGGAGTACTTCGGCGTCACCCCCGACCTCTACTGCTTCGGCAAGGTCATTGGAGGAGGACTGCCGGTGGGGGCGTTCGGGGGACGTCGCGACGTGCTCGAGGTGTTGGCCCCGTCGGGTCCCGTGTACCAGGCGGGCACCTTGTCGGGCAATCCGCTCGCCACGGCCGCCGGTGCCGAGGTCCTGTCGCGCGTGGGGCCCCATGATTATCGCGACTTGAGTGCGCGGGTCGCGACCTTCGCCGAGCACCTCGGCGAGGCGGTGCGGTCGGCCGGTCTCTTCGCCCAGGTGCCCGTGCGAGGACCCCTGCTCGGCCTGTACTTGTCGCGCGAAGAGTTCGCGGCGCCCGAGGACTTCTCCCAGGCCCAACGACTCTGCGACAACGGGCTCTACCGACCGTTCTTCCACGCCCTGTTGGACGAGGGCATCGCGCTCGCCCCCGGCGCGTACGAGATCCTCTTCGTGTCGCTCGCCCACAGTGACGAGGACCTCGCGCGGACCGTGGAGGCCGCCGCGCGCGCCGCGCGCGTCGCGGCGGCGAGCTCCCCCTCCTCGTGACCGCGCTGCGCAGTGGGGGCTGGAGCGTCCAGCCGAGCTTCTCGCCCTCGGGTCCGACCGAACCGGTCACGCTCCTGCTCGACGACCGGGGATTGACGCAGTTGGCGGGGGAACCAGTCGTCGCGTGGCAGACGCCCTGGAGCGAGGTCACGCACCTGCGAGTGATTCGTCAACGGCGCGGTGCCGTGATGTTCGCCGTCATCGCTCACGTGGCCTACCAGTGGCGCCACCGCGGGGCGGTACCGCGCGAGGAATTCGATCAATTGCGCGCCTACGCGGTGGCCCACGGCGGCCACGTCGTGCCGACGCCGCGCCGGCGCGCCGCCGCGGCGGTGGCCGCGGCGGTCACCGTCGCGTCCCTGGGCGGCTACGTCGGATCGCTCCTCGCCCCACAAACCACCTCGTCGGTGGTGACCGCCCTCGAGCAGGTGAACCTGTCCTCGCGTGACGTGTCGGGTACGTGGGCCTCGACCTCGCAGCCCAACGGTTCGCTCCTCTCGGCGCTGCTCCTCACTCCCGGCCAGGTGGCCAACAACAACCCCGCGACGACCACCACGTCCCCGGCCCTGGATTCCCCCCTCGGTCTCGCGGCCAATCACTTTCAGCGGTGCCTCGGCGTGGCCAGCGTGGACGACCGGGTCTTCGGCGCGGCGGGAACGACGCCGCGCTACGAGGTCAGCTCCCCGGTCTTCTACTCCTCGGATTTCGGCGGCGTCCAAGTCGCCTCGACCGCCCAGTACTACGACGATCCCCAGAGTGTGGCCCTCGACGTGATCGAGATGTCGCGACCGAATTTCGGCCGCTGTCTCGCGCAGTCACTGGGGGACGCGCTGATCGGCTCGACCTCGAGTGCGACGCCGAACCTGGCGACGGGTACCAATCTCACGGCCACCACGTTCGTCAAGGGCTGGGTGCGCGCCGGCCAAGTGGCCCTCACGCTCCCGACGGTCACCAATGCGCGCGCGCACTTCGTCGTCGTGGTGGCGGCGTCGGGTCACTACGAGGTCACGATGCTGGCCCTCGTGGTGAACCTGGCCGCGGCCCGGACCACGCTGGACTCGCTGGTGAACAACCTGGCGCTCAAGATCTCGTCGACCTCGAGCGTCGCCGCTTAAGCGGCGTGGTTCGCGCGTCGGCGCGCGTGGTCGTGGCGGCCCCACCACCGGGCGACGCCGAGACTCGCCGCGACGTAGCCGCCCCAGGCCAGGAGTTGCAGAATGGTGGGCCGGTCGGCGTAGCCCAGCAGGGAGTGCGCGACGTCCCCGGCGTTCGACGACTGATTGAGGACACTCGCGGTGTTCCACACGACGTGAGTGCCGACGCCCATCCAGCCCAATTGCTGGAAGTTCTCGACGGCATCCGCGACGAGCCCCGCCGCGAAGAGCGTCAGGACGACGCCCAGCACGCGGAAGAATACTCCCAGGTTGATGCGGGTGCCGAGGCGGTACATCATGACCGCCAGCACCATCGCGACGGCGAGCCCGGCGAGGGCCCCGACGATGACGAGGCGATCGTGGACGGGGGTGGCGGACTGGTGGGAGTTGGCGAAGAGGATCGCCAGCGTGAAGACCATGGTCTCGAGACCCTCCCGTCCGACGGATTGAAAGGCGAGGAGCCGCAGACCCCATCGATTGGGCGCGCTCAACGCGGCGTCGGAGCGCGCGCGTAACTCACCGGCCATGGTGCGCGCGTGTTGGTGCATCCACAGGGCCATCAAGGTGAGGAACACGGCGGCCACGACGTAGGTGACGGTCTCGAAATACAGCTGCACCCGCGACCCCGCGTAGTGCGCAATGGTGAAGTACGCGCCGACGCCGCCGGCCAGGGTCAGGACGAAGGCCGCCGTGACGCCGTAGGCGACGTCGCGAAAGTGCTCAGTCTGGCCGAGCTGGCGCAAGTACGCCAGGAGGATCGCGACGATCATCGCGGCCTCGACGCCCTCGCGCAGGAAGATGATGAACGTGGCTAGCACGTCGAATCAGCCGTGGCCACCGTGGCGCTGCGCTTCCTTCACACCTTCACCCTACGGGCGGGCGGTTCACACGCGTTCGACGTCGCGCGGACCGAGCAGCATGCGGTAGGCCTCCTCGGGCACCGCGTGGGCCAGACGCACCATGGCGCGATATCCCGCCTCGGCCGGACCGGGGTCGTCGTTACTCATCAGGTTGGCCATGATGGCGAGCAGTTCGGTCATCAGGGGTTTGATACGCAGCCCCGCGCCGACGCACACCGAGAGAATCTTGGGTTCCGAGATGAGCCGGACGAAGGCGCGCGCCACCTTGTAGTAGTCGCCGTAGGCCGCGTCCATCCGTTCGTCGTAGAGCGCCAGGGCGGTGGCGTCGTCGGAGGCCAGAGCCTCACCCAGGGCCCCGGCCGCGAGGCGGCCCGATTCGTAGCCGTAGGCGATGCCCTCGCCGTTGAAGGGGTTGACGGTACCGGTGGCGTCACCGATCGTGAGGGTATTGGGTCCCACCCGTGGTCCGACGGCGAGCCCCATGGGAAGGCGGCCCCCGGTCGCGGGTCCCTGACAGGTCTCGTCGTTGAGCCCCCACGCCTCGGCGGTCTGGGCGACGAAGTACTCCTGCAGCTTGGTCGTGTTGACGCCCTTCCAGGCGCCACCGGTGGAGAGCAGTCCCACGCCGACGTTCACCCGGCCGTCGCCGAGGGGAAAGATCCAGCCGTAGCCGGGCACCACGTCGCCCTTGGGATCGCGGATGTCGAGGTGCGAATCGATCCACGGCTCGTCGTGTCGATCGCTGGTGTAGTAGCCCCGCAGCGCCATGCCCATGGGCCACTCACGGTTGCGCGTCGTGCCCAGGGCCCGCCCGATGCGCGAGTTCTGTCCGTCGCCCACGACCAGGTAGCGTCCCCGGATCTCGGCGGTCAGTCCCGTCTCCTTGTCCTTCACCACCACGCCCGCGGCGCCGCTCAGGGCGCCGGCCGCCGAGGGCACGGCGTCGAGCAGGTCGACCGCCTCGACGCCAGTGAGCAGGGTCGCGCCGAGCGTGGCGGCGCGCTCGGCGACGAGGCCATCGAGGTTGAAGCGAGTGATGGTGTAGCCGTAGTTGGGAAAAATCGGGTGATCGGGCCACTGCATCTCGAGCGAGGCGCCAAAGCCGAATGAGCGCAGTCCGTGGTACTTGTGGCCGTGGGCGGCCACGTCGCTCTCGAGGCCCATCTCGATGATCTGGTGCACTGAGCGCGGCGTGAGTCCGTCGCCACAGGTCTTCTCGCGGGGGAACGTCTTCTTCTCGATGAGGCACACCGACCACCCGGCCTGGGCGAGCCAGTACGCGCAGGCGGAACCGCTCGGGCCGGCCCCCACGATGACGACGTCGAACGAGGGTGTGCGGGTGGAGACTTCGCGCAGAGTTGGCATCGAGACAGATTACGCCCTTCGTCTGAGCGCATCGACGCGAGGGGCGTCGCGCGGAGTGATAGAACTTATTTCGTGAACCAGTATTTACCGATACTGGGACTCCTGATTCTGGGGGCGTTGTTCGCGTCGGGATCGTTTGTGGCGTCGGCCCTGCTGGCGCCGCATAAGCGACCCACCGACGCCAAGACGGCGCCGTACGAATGCGGGATTGTCCCTGAAGTCGAGCCGCCCCAGCGCTTCCCGGTTCGCTTCTACCTGGTGGCCATGATCTTCGTGATCTTCGACATCGAAGTCGTGTTCATGTATCCCTTCGCCGTCGTGTTCCGTCAGTTGGCGGGCTTTGGTCTGGTGGAGGTGCTGGTGTTCTCCCTGACCGTCTTCGGGGCTCTGCTCTACCTGGTGCGCGAGGGGGCCCTGTCGTGGGGACCGCGTCAGCACCTCACGGTCGCGATGCCCGAGCGCACCAGCTCCTCGACCATCGTGCGCATCGGTGCGGAACCGGAACAGGCGGCGTAGTGGCCCTCGACGACCTGCAGCACAATTTCTTGACCGCCCCGATCGAGGATTTGGTGCGTTGGGCGCGCCGAGCGTCGCTGTGGCCGGCGTCCTTTGGTCTGGCGTGCTGCGCCATTGAGATGATGGCGGCGGGGGCGGCCGACTTCGACCTCTCGCGCTACGGCATGGAGGTCTTTCGTAATTCGCCGCGCCAGGCCGACCTGATGATTGTGGCCGGTCGCGTCTCGCAGAAGATGGCGCCGGTGTTGCGCCAGGTGTACGACCAGATGATGGAGCCCAAGTGGGTCATCTCGATGGGGGTGTGCGCGTCGAGCGGCGGACTGTTCAACAACTACGCCATCGTGCAGGGCGTGGACCAGATCGTTCCCGTCGACGTGTACGCGCCTGGGTGCCCGCCCAGTCCCGAGACGTTGATTCACGCCATTCTCACGCTGCACGAGCAGATCCGTACGGGCGAGATCATGCAGCGTCGCCACGAGGGCACCCCCACGCACCTCGGACACGATGGTGGCGTGTGGACCCCCGAAGTGCCGGTGACCGTAAGGATGGGCACTCCGAAGTGATTCCCCTTCCCCCCTTGGCCCCCCCGGGCGTTCTCACCGCTGAGGCTCTCGCGTGCGATGTGGCGTGTTTCCCGACGCCCGACCAGTACGTGGACCTGGTCGCGGCCTTTCGCGCCGACGGCTTCGAGATGTGCGTCGACGTCTGCGGCGTGGACTACCTCGACCACTTCGAGCGCTTCGTGCCCGAGGGGGTCGTGCCGACACGCTTCGAAGTGGTCGTGAATCTCTTGTCGTTGTCGAAGAAGCAGCGCGTGCGCATCCGGGTGCAGGCCGGCACCGAGTCCCCCCGCGTCGACTCGTTGTTTCACCTCTATCCCGGTACCGAAGCGCCCGAGCGCGAGGCCTTCGACCTGTTCGGCATCCTCTTTGATGGCCACCCCGACCTCACGCGGATCTTGATGCCCGAGGACTGGGAGGGTCACCCCCTGCGCAAGGACTACGGCGTGGGGCACGTGCCGATCCAGTTCAAGGAAGCCCCGGGTCCGCGATGAGTGACTCCACCCGCGTCGCCGACCGCCCCGAACGTCTCACCATCGAGACCTCCGAGGGGGCCCAGGAGTTAACCACTCGTCGCGACACGGCCACCGACGAATTGGGTCGCGAAGTCGGTGCCGTCCTGCGCCTGGATGGCGTCACCCTGGACCCGCGTCAGGTGGACTACGAGCGCCACGACGATGAGACGATGATCATCAACATGGGTCCGGCGCACCCGTCGACCCACGGGGTGCTGCGCCTCATGCTCGAACTCGATGGTGAGTTCGTCCTGCGCACGAAATCAGTGATCGGCTACCTGCACACCGGTATGGAGAAGACCGGTGAGACACTCAGCTACGTCCAGGGTGGCACCAACGTGACGCGCATGGACTACTTGTCGCCGGTCATCAATGAACTCTCGTACTCGATGACCGTCGAAAAACTGCTCGGTATTGAGGTGCCCGAGCGCGCCGTGTGGATTCGCATGATGATGAGCGAGCTCAACCGCGTGTCCTCGCACCTGGTGTGGATGGCGACCAACGGCATGGACCTGGGATCCACGTCGATGATGATCTACGGATTGCGCGAGCGTGAGTTGATTCTGGCCTTCTTCGAGAAGACCGCGGGCCTGCGCCTGAACCTCAACTACGTGCGTCCCGGTGGTGTCGCCGCCGACCTGCCCGACGGGTGGCAGGACGATATCGAGGTCATCTGTAACACCATTGAGGAGCGGTCCTACGAGTACGACCAGCTGCTCACCGGTCAGCCGATCTTCCGCAATCGCCTGGTCGGAGTGGCGCCCATCACCGCCGAGGAGGCGCTGGCGCTGGGGCTCACCGGACCCCTGCTGCGTTCGACCGGGGTGCCCTGGGACCTGCGTCGCTCGATGCCGTACTTGGCCTACGACCAGGTCGACTTCGACGTCATCGTGGGTACCTACGGCGACAACTTCGACCGCTACGCCATTCGGCTCAACGAGATCCGCGAATCCTTGCGCATCGTTCGTCAGTGCGTCGAGAAGATGCCCCCGGGGGACTACCGCAGCCAGGACCCCAAGGTGACGCCGCCGCCGCGTCAGCGGATCGGCGAATCGATGGAGGCGCTGATCCACCACTTCAAGCTCTTCACCGAGGGATTCCACGTCCCGGCCGGTGAGGTCTACTCGGCGGTGGAGTCACCTCGTGGGGAGATCGGCTGCTACATGGTCTCCGACGGCGGCCCCAAGCCGTACCGCATCCACGTGCGCGCTCCCAGCTTCATCAATCTCCAGGCCGTGCCGCTGTTGATGCGCGGCGGTTCGATGTCGGACACGATCACGGTGATCTCCACCGTGGACCCGGTGATGGGAGAGGTCGACCGATGAGTCATTTCCGCGCCGAGATTCGCCAGCGCGCTGAGGAGTTGGTCGCGCTCTACCCGCGCAAGCGCTCGGCGATGTTGCCGCTGCTGCACCTGGCCCAGGAGAACGACGGTTACTTGAGTGACGAGGGGATCGCCGAGGTCGCCGCCCTGACCGACACGACGCCCGCCGACGTCCGGGGCACGGCCTCGTTCTACGACATGTTCCACCTCGAGCCGGTCGGTACCTACGTGGTGGGCGTGTGCACCAATATCGCGTGCCTGTTGGCCGGCGGCGAAGAGCTGCTCGAGCACGCCGCGGCGACGTTGGGCTGCGCGCCGGGGGCGACGTCGAGTGATGGCCTGTTCACGCTCGAAGAGACCGAGTGCCTGGCCGACTGCAACCTCGCCCCCTGCGTTCAGGTCAACCACCGCTACGTGCGCACGACCACGCCCGAGGCTTTCGACGCCATGGTGCAGGACTTGCGTGAGGGTCGTTTGGAGCACGACGTGCCCCCGCACGGCACCCTGATTCGCGTGAAGCGTCAGGGCGGACTGCGAGCGGCGAAGGAGGACGTGGCCGCCGAGCGCGCCACGGCCCTGGCGGCGCGCACCGCGCGGGCCGACGCGGCCGCGCAGGAGGCGAAATAGTGGCCACCCTCGACGCCCCGCGCATCGTGTCGTCGCGTCGCGACTTCGCGGACTCCTTCACCTTGACGCGCTACCTCGAGACCGGGGGATACATCGCGCTGCGCAAGGCCCTGACCATGTTCCCCGAGGACGTCGCCGCCCAGGTCGACCAGGCGTCCCTGTTGGGTCGAGGTGGCGCGGGCTTCCCGGCGGGCCGCAAGTGGTCGATGTTGCGACGTTCACCCATCTCCTATCTGGTGGTCAACGGCGACGAATCCGAGCCCGCGACCTTCAAGGATCACTACCTGGTCGAGCGCGACCCGCACCAGCTGGTCGAGGGGGTCATCATCGCGGCCTACGCGCTCCAGGTCTCCCAAGCGTTCATCTTCCTGCGCGGCGAGTTCGCCCTGGGACTCGAGCGCGTCCAGCAGGCCCTGAACGACGCGTACGCCCACGGCGCCCTTGGGAACAAGATCTTCGGTTCGGACTTCTCCCTCGACATCGTCGTGCACCCGGGTGCGGGCGCCTACATCTGCGGTGAGGAGACGTCGCTCATCGAAGCCCTCGAGGGCAAGCGCGGTTTCCCGCGCATCAAGCCGCCCTTCTTCCCGGCGGTCACCGGTCTCTACGGTGAGCCCACGGTGGTCAACAACGTCGAGACCATGTCGAACCTTCCCTGGATCATCACCCACGGGGGTGCCGCGTTCGCGGCCCTGGGCGCGGGTCGATCGACGGGGACGCGCTTGTTCGCCCTGGCCGGCAAGGTGAACAACCCGGGAGTCTTCGAGCTCGAGATGGTCAAGAACACCTTCCGCGACCTCATCTTCGATTCCGCTCTCGGCGGTGGTCTGGCCCCGGGTCGCACCCTCAAGGCGTTCATCCCCGGCGGCGTCTCCGCCCCGTGGTTCGGTCCCGAGCACCTCGACACGCCCCTGGGCCAAGACGAGGTGGGCGCGTTGGGTTCGATGCTCGGGTCGGGTTCGGTGGTCGTGCTCGACGACGCGACCTGCGTCGTGCGCGCGACGTGGCGCATCACGAAGTTCTTCTCGCGCGAATCGTGCGGTCAGTGCACCCCGTGTCGCGAGGGGTCGGGGTGGATCGAGCGCGTGATGTACCGCCTCGAGCACGGGGGCGGTCGTCTCGAGGACCTCGACCTGCTGTTGGACCTGTGCGACAACATCGCACCGGGACTCGGCTGGCCGCCCCAGCAGACGACGATTTGCGTGTTGGGCCCGTCCATCCCGTCCTCGGTGCACTCGGCACTGAGCATGTTCCGCGACGACTTCGTGGCCCACGTGACCCACGGAGGATGCCCCCATGACTGACGTAGTGCGCACCCCCGTCTCGATCACGGTGGACGGCCGCGTCCTCGAGGCCCAGCCCGGTGAGTTACTGATCGAGGCCGCCGAGCGCGCCGGGACGTACATCCCCCGCTTCTGCTACCACCCCCGGATGGAACCAGTGGGCGTGTGTCGGATGTGTCTGGTGGAAGTGGACGGACCGCGCGGCGCGACGCTCCAGCCCGCCTGTTACCTCAAGGTCAGCGACGGCATGAGCGTCACCACGGATTCCGACAAGGTCAAGAAGGCCCAGGACGGCGTCCTCGAGTTCCTGCTGGCCAACCACCCCCTCGACTGTCCGGTGTGCGACAAGGGGGGTGAGTGCCCCCTGCAGGACCAGACCCTGGCGCACGGTTCGGGTGAGACCCGTTTCGTCGAGGAGAAGCGTCACTTCGTCAAGCCGGTGGAGATCGGCGAACTGGTGCTGCTCGACCGCGAGCGCTGCATCCAGTGCTCGCGCTGCACTCGTTTCGCCAGCGAGGTCGCCGGCGACACGCAGATCGCCTTCGCCGGGCGCGGTGACCTCATTGAAGTCGCCCCCTCGCCCACCCAACCCTTCGACTCGGTGTTCTCGGGGAACACGGTGCAGATTTGCCCGGTGGGTGCGCTCACCGCCAAGCCCTATCGCTTCAGCGCCCGTCCCTGGGACCTCGAACAGGTCGAGAGTACCTGCACCACCTGCGCGGTGGGGTGCCGCGTCGCGGTGCAGTCATCGGGGAATCGGCTGACGCGCGTGCTCGGCGTGGATTCTGAGCCGGTGAACCACGGGTGGCTGTGCGACAAGGGACGATTCACGCTCGACGCCGTCGACGGGAACGAGCACGCCACCGACCTGCTGTCGGCCGCCACGCGCGTGAGCGAACCCCTGGTGCGCCGCGACGGAGAACTGACCGCCGTCTCGTGGGGGGAGGCGTTGGCCGAGGCCGCGCGACTCTTGCACGAGGCGGGCGACGGCGACGCCGTGGGCGCCATCGGCGGCGCCTCGCTCACCAATGAGGGGGCCTTCGCGTGGGAGCGCTTCGTGCGCGGTGCGTTGGGCAGCGAGAACCTCGACGCCCAGTTCGGTGACGGACTCGACCCGGTGCTGCTGCAAACGCTGCCCCTCGCGACGATCGACGACGCGGCGACCGCCCCGGTCGTGATGACCATCACCGGTGACCTCCGCGAGGAGTTGCCGGTCCTGTTCTTGCGCCTGCGCGAGAACTTCGCCCGTCGCCACCACACGCTGATCGAAGTGGCCGCTGGACCCAGTGCCCTGCGTCCGCTCGCCGCGCACGTGCTGCCCGTGCGACCCGGTGAAGTGGCGGGACTCGCCCGCGCCCTCGCGGGGGGACACCTGCCCATCGGGTCGCTAGTGAGTGAGGATCAGTTGAGCGAGGTGCGCGCCCTCCTGGGTGACGGCACCGGTGTGGTTCTCGTCGTGGGACGAGCCAACGTGGCCGAGGACCAGCGCTTCGTCGAGGACGCCCTGGTGACGCTCGCCGCAGCCTTGCCCGCCGCCAAATTCCTCGTGGCGCTACGCCGGTCGAACGTGCGCGGAGCCCTCGACATGGGGCTCGGGCCGCGTCTGCGACCGGGTCGCGGTGTCGACGCCGGCGTGAGCGGACGTGATACGCGGGCCCAGCTCGCGGCCATGGCCACGGGGACCCAGCGCGCGACCATCGTTCTCGGCGGATGCGTCCTGGGCAACGTGCCCGATCAGGCCCTGGCGATCGCCGCGCTGAGCGCGTCGTCGGTCATTGCCGTCACCGGACACGGGGGAGCGACCCTGGCGTACGCCGACGTGGTGCTGCCCGCCGCGGTGCAGCACGAACGACACGGCACGGTCACCAACCTCGAGGGTCGCGTGACCGCCGTGGCGCCCAAGGTCAGCGCGCCGGGATCGGCCTGGCCCGACGTGGCCATCGCCGCGGAACTCGCCCTGGCCTGGGGCCAGGACTTGGGGCTGCACTCGCTCGAGCAGTGCGCGCAGACGATCGAGGCCACCACCGGTTACCCGGCGCTGTCGGTGCTGCACGACCACGCCTTCGAGGGCGCCGTCGTGGGGCCCGACGCCCCGCCGGTCGCGCGCCAGGCCATGGATCCCATGGCCTTCCCCGGTATCCGCTCCACGCGCACCGCGGGCTTGGGTGATTCGGCGGGCGACACCCTGACGCTGGACGTGGCGACCACGGTGACGACACCGAGTGCCAGCGTGAGCGACGTGGTCATCGAATCGCTCGACGACATCCCCACGGACGCCTACGCCTTCCGTCTGGTGTTGACGCGACGCCTCTACGACCGCGGCGTGGCGATGCAGGGCTCGCCGGCCTTGGCGGGACTGGTGGCGTCGAGCAGTCTCGCGCTGCACCCGAGCGATCTCGACCACCTCGGCGTCGCGAGTGGCGCGAGCGTCGTCGTGCGGGCGTTCGAAGGTGACGTCGTGATGCCGGTGGTGAGTGACGATCAGGTCGTGCGCGGGACGTGCGTGGTGGCGATGGGCACGTTGCTCGAGGGCGAGAATGTGGTGTCCACCCTGGTGGACCCGTCGCGTTCCGTGACGCAGTGGCGGGTGGAAACTCGATGAACGTGGCCACCGTCGACCCGCTCTTCAATAATGGCGTCCACGTGACGTTGGCCATCTTGTTGATCGTCGTCATCAAGGTGGTGGTCGGCTTCGCCGTGATCATGGGTGCCGTGACGCTGATGATCTGGTTCGAGCGCAAGGCGATCTCGGGGATGCAGAGTCGCATTGGTCCCCAACGCTGGGGACCCTTCGGGTTGCTCCAGACCTTGGCCGACGGCATCAAGTTGTTCTTCAAGGAAGACCTCATGCCCGCCGAGGCGGACCGCTTCGTCTTCAAACTGGCGCCCTACCTGGTGCTCGTCCCCGCCCTGGTCACCTTCTCCATCATTCCGGTGGGTGGCACGGTCACCGTCGCGGGCCACGTCATCGATCTGCAGATCGCCAATCCGCCCATGGGCATCCTGGTCATGCTCGCGATGTCGGGCATCTCGGTGTACGGCGTGATGCTGGCCGGCTGGTCGTCGGGCTCGAAGTACCCGCTGCTCTCCTCGGTGCGCGCGAGCGCCCAGATGATCTCCTACGAAGCGGCGCTGGGAATGACCATCGTGACCGTCGCCCTGGTGAGCGGTTCGCTCTCGACCCACGACATCGTGACCAGTCAGGGCAACGGCATCTGGCACTGGAACCTCATCCGCCTCGGGGTCGTGCCCTTCATCGTCTTCGTCATCTCGATCACCGCGGAACTCAATCGTCCTCCCTTCGACGTGGTCGAGGCCGAGAGCGAACTCGTGGGTGGCTTCCACACCGAATACTCGTCGCTGCGGTTCGCCCTGTTCTTCCTGGCGGAGTTCATGAACACCCTGACGATGTCGGCGCTCATCGTGACGCTCTTCCTCGGGGGTCCGGCGGGCTACGTCCCGAACATCGCGCACCTGCGCTGGGTGTTCCCGATCCTGTGGTTCCTCGTCAAGACCACTGGTTTCGCCTTCGCCTACATCTGGTTCCGCGCGGCCCTGCCGAGGTTTCGCTACGACCAGGTCATGGAGCTGGGCTGGAAGCGTCTGATACCGCTCTCGCTGGGATGGATGCTCATCGTGGCGGGCTTCTTGATCAAGCCCGCCGACGGTTTCGCGATGGTGGCGGTGGTGATCTTGGCCTGGACGGTGCTGAGCCGAGCCTTCGAGCTCGGCGCCGACCGCGACACCGGACCGGGAGCCCTGCTGCCCGTGGTCGGTGAGCGACCGCTGCCCGGGTCGGTGATTCGCGCCGTGAGTGACGCCGACCTCGACGACGAGCACGACCACGATGGTGAGGGGGAGTAATGGCCGGCTGGACTGACTTCTTCGGCGGCTTCAAGCTGACCCTCGCGCACCTCGGCAAGCCGAGCGTGACCAATTCCTACCCCAAGGTGAAGCGGCCCAAGCAGCCGCGTCAACACGGGCGCCACGTGCTCAACCGGTACGAGGACGGCATGGAGAAGTGCATCGGGTGCGAACTGTGCGCGGGCGTATGTCCGGTGAACTGCATCTACGTACGCGGTCTCGACAATCCGGCCGATCACCCGGTGTCGCCGGGGGAGCGCTACGGCTACATCTACGAGATCAACTACCTGCGCTGCATCCACTGCGACCTGTGCGTGGAGGCGTGCCCCACCCAGGCCATCACCGAATCGAAGATGTTCGAGTTCTCCTTCACCAATCGGGCCGACGCGATCTACACCAAGGCCCAACTGCTCGTGGACGACGAGGGCTTCCCCCAGCGCCTGCCCTGGGAGGATTGGCGCCCGGGCGAAGCGGCGATGACCGGTGGCTGGATGCGCGCCACCTCGCCGGCGGGCGACGCGGCGTTCGAGGGGGTGGCGCAGTGGAGCGGTGAGTTGGGCGTGGGCGTGCGGGCCCCCGAGGCGGGCCAGTCCGGCCAGCGCGACGACGAGGCCACCGGTTCCAAGCAGATTCGCGAGGTCTTCTCGCGTCACCTCGAGCCCGACGACGTACCGCTCGACCAGCGGGGTCTGGCGAAAATGCGCGCCACCCTCGAGCGGAAGCGGCCGCGCCGTCGCATGAAGGACGCGAGCTGATGCTGGCCGCGACCTACGCCATTCCCGACGTCCTGGTATTCGCGGGCGCGACGCTGCTCATCCTCGTGGGAGCGGTCGGCGTGATCGCGCTGAAGAACCCGGTGCACTCGGCGCTGAGTCTCATCATGTGCCTCTTGGGCGTGGCGGTCGCCTTCCTCTCGCAGTACGCGGATTTCCTGGCCGCCGTCGAGGTCATCGTCTACGCCGGCGCGATCGTCGTGCTCTTCTTGTTCGTGATCATGTTCCTCGGGGTCGATAAGTCGAAGCACCCCCACGTCGAGCCCCTGGTCGGCCAGCGCTGGCTGGCCGCGGCCGGAGTGGTGGTGACGACGGCCGGCCTCATCACCCTGATGGCGTCGTCGCACTGGGTGGGTGGCGTGGTCGCCGCGTCCACCGGGGGCGCGACGCTGGCTACCGGCGCGGGGAACGTCACGCAGCTCGGTGACTCGGTGTTCACCACGTACCTCCTGGCCTTCGAGGCCACGGCGGGTCTGTTGATCATCGCGGTCGTGGGCGCCGTCGTACTGGCGCGCCGTGAGCGCCCGGTCGAGGACGATACCGCCGACGACCTCGAGACCGAGGAGGTGGACTCGTGACGATTCCCGTGTCGTGGTACTTGGTGTTGGCGGCCGTCTTGTTCGGGATCGGCGCTTTCGGTGTGCTGACGCGCCGGAGCGCTCTGATCATGTTCATGTGCATCGAGCTCATGCTCAACGCGGTGAACCTCACCTTCGTGACCTTCGCGCGCACCCTGAGCGATATCGGCGGTCAGACCACGGTGTTCTTCATCATGGTCGTCGCGGCCGCGGAGGTGACCGTGGGTCTGGGCATCGTGGTGGCGGTCTTTCGCCGGCGCGCCTCGACGTCGGTCGACGAGTTGTCGGAGCTGCAGGGCTGATGAACTCCCTCGCTCCGTTCATCATGATTCTGCCGTTGCTGGGCTTCGTCACCGTGCTCGTCGGGGGACGCCGCCTGGGCGAGCGCGGCGTGGGAATCGTCGCCACCGGCGCGGTGGGTCTGAGCTTCGTCGCGGCCGTCGCCTCATTCGTCGTGCTGCTCCACGACGCGAACCGCGAAGTCACCGTCACGCTCTTCACCTGGTTCACGGTCGATACCCTGCACGTTCCCGCGGCCGTGTTGGTCGATCCCTTGTCCATCACGATGTGTCTCTTCGTGACCGGTATCTCCACCCTCATTCACCTGTACTCGACGGCCTACATGGCGGGCGAGAAGGACTACCGAAAGTTCTTCTTGTACCTGAACTTGTTCGTGTTCTCGATGTTGACGTTGGTGTTGGCCAACAACCTGGTCCTCACCTTCGTCGGCTGGGAGGGCGTGGGCGTGTGCTCGTACTGGTTGGTGAGCTTCTACTTCGATCGCGACGCGGCGGCGTCGGCGGGCAAGAAAGCCTTCGTCTACAACCGGGTGGGCGACATCGGACTGCTGATCGCGATGTTCCTGCTCTTCACCCACACCCACACGCTGAACTACCTCGGCGTGTTCAGCGCGACGTCGATGCTGTCGCCGACGGTCGCCACCTTGGTGGTGTTGGCACTCCTCCTCGCCGCCACCGGCAAGAGCGCCCAGATCCCCCTCTTCAACTGGCTACCCGACGCCATGGAGGGTCCGACGCCCGTCTCGGCGCTCATCCACGCCGCCACCATGGTGACCGCCGGCGTGTACCTCCTGGTACGCATGTCGCCGGTGCTGGCGCTGTCCTCGTCGGGTCGCCTGACCATCGCGATCATCGGTGGCCTCACCGCCTTCGTGGCGGCGACCATCGCCACCGCCCAAAAGGACATCAAGAAGGTCCTGGCCTTCTCCACGGTGTCCCAGATCGGGTACATGGTCCTCGCCGTCGGCGTGGGCGCCTACGGCGCGGCCATCTTCTTGATGGTCAGCCACGCCTTCTTCAAGGCCCTGCTGTTCCTCGGATCGGGCTCGGTGATCCACTCGCTCGGGGGCGAACAAGACATGCGTCGCATGGGCGGTCTTGCGCGGTGGTTGCCGCTCACCTTCCCCACGTTCCTGATCGGCTGGCTCACCATCTCGGGCGTGCCGCCCTTCGCGGGCTTCTGGTCGAAGGGCGACGTGCTGACCAACGTCTTCGCCCACAACAAGCCCCTGTGGGTGCTCGGCGTCGTGACGGCGGTGCTGACCGCGTACTACATGAGTCGCCTGTTCATCCTGACCTTCCGCGGCCACGAGCGTTTTCGCGAGGTCACCCACCACCATGATCCCCACGAGTCGCCCCTCGTGATGACGGCGCCGTTGGTGATTCTGGCCGGTCTGAGCGTCGTCGGTGGCCTGCTCGACCTGCCCTGGGCCCACGGATTCAGTCTGACCCACTTCTTGTCGCCCACCTTCGGATTCGTGGCGCCCACCGCCGTCCAGAGCACCGCGCTCCAGACCGGACTGGCCATCGTGGACATCGCCGCGGCCGCGATCGGTCTCTTCGCGGCGTTCACCATCTGGCGTTCCACCGTGGAATCGGCGACGTTCGAGAAAGCCTTCTTCGAACGCGTGTGGCGTTGGGACGACGCCTACGACGCCCTCCTGGGTCGTCCGCTCACCAGAGTCGCGCACGTGTCGAGTGAGGTCGTCGAGGACCGGGTGATCGACGCCGCGGTCGAGGGCCTGGGCGGCTCGGTGCGACGCAGCGGCGAAGGGATCCGCAAGTTGCAATCGGGTCTGGTGCGTCAGTACGCACTGGCGATGGTGCTGGGGGTGACGGTCATCGTCGTGTATCTCGTGGGACGGGTGAGGTAGTCATGCATTCGTCGTGGTGGTTGAGTGTTCTGATCGTTCTGCCCCTGGCGGGTGCGCTGGTGGCGATGATGGTGCGACGCATCCCGGGCGCCTCCTACGTGGTGGCGGTGGCGGTGGGCTCGTTGGAGCTCGTGATCAGCGTCGTCGTGGCGCTGCTCTACAACACCCACGTCGCCCACGCCCAGGGTTTCGATTTCTACAGTCGTACGGTGGTCTCGGCGCCGCTGGGTCTCGCCTACGACGTCGCCCTCGACGGGTTAAGCCTGTTGATGGTGGTGCTGACCGCGCTCGTGTTGCTGCTATCGCTTCTGGGGGGACGCGATACGCGCCGCGAGCCGGCTTTCGTGTCCTGGCTGTTGATCCTGACTGGATTGACGATGGGATCGTTCGTCGCCCACGACGTGCTCGAGTTCTTCGTGTTCTTCGAGCTCACGCTCGTGCCGTGCTACTTCATCATCTCGGGATGGGGAGGTCGCGAACGGGCCCGCGCGGCCCTCAAGTTCTTCCTGTACACCTTCACCGCGTCGGCCTTCTTGCTCATCGGCATCTTGTACCTGGGCTTCGCCTACCAGCACCAGCACCCCGGCGCCGCCCTGACCTTCGCCTACGGAGCGTTGGCCGCCACGACCATGTCGCACGCCACGGCCGTGTGGCTGTTCATCGCCTTCGCCCTGGCCTTCGGCGCCAAGGCGCCGGTATGGCCGCTGCACACCTGGTCGCCCCTCACCTACGCCGAGGCGCCGACCGCGGGATCGATCGAGCTGTCGGCTTTATTGGCCAAGCTCGGCAGTTACGGTCTGCTGCGCTTCGCCGTCGGTCTGCTGCCGCTGGCCCAGGTGAGCGTGCGCCCGTACGTACTCACGCTGGCGGTGATCGGCATCCTCTACGGTTCGATCCTGGCGTGCGTCGCGGCGGACCTCAAGCGCTTCGTGGCCTATTCCTCGCTCGCCCAGATGAGTTTCATCACCCTGGGGGTGATGTCGGGATCGACCATCGGGGTCACCGGCGCGATGCTGCTGATGTTCAACCACGGGGTCATCACCATCGGCTTCTTCTTGATCATCGGGTTCCTCGAGCGACGACGCGCCAGCATCCAGATCGCCGACTTCGCGGGTCTCCAGGGTCCGGCCCCGGTGCTCGCCGCACTCTTCACGGTCACGATGCTGGCCTCCATCGGCCTCCCGGGACTCTCGGGATTCATCAGTGAGTACCTGATCCTGATCGGCACCTTCACCACTCACGCGTGGTGGAGCGTGGTGGCGAGCCTGGGGGTCCTGGCCTCCGCGGTCTACCTGCTGTGGGCCTACCAGCGCGTCTTCCACGGACGAGCCGAGGGGGCGAACGAGCGCCTCGCCGACGCCTCGCCGTCCGAGCGCTGGGTGCTGGTGCCGGTCGTGGTGCTCATCGTGGTCCTCGGCGTCTTTCCCCAGCCGGTGATGAACAAGATCACCCCGTCGATCCACACCTTCGTCACCCAGGTCGCTTCGGCGGGGGGTGCCAAGTGACAACCGTGACCCTGCCCTCCATCCACTACCTGACCATCGCGCCGGTCCTCATCCTCTTCGGGGCGTCGTTGTTCTTGCTGATCGCTTCGGCGTTGTGGCGCGGCACCCTGGCGACCACGGTGGCCACCGCCACCACGGTGGTCGCCTCGGTGGCGGTCGTCGTCGTAAACGTCTTCCAGTGGCGCGACCTCGACGCGCACGGGCCGGGGACCACGGTGGCGCACGCGGTGCTGCTCGACGGCTTCTCGGTGGTCGCCACGGCGGTCATCGCCGTGTCGCTGGGCCTGGCCGCGCTGGTGGCGCACGACTGGGCGCGCCGCGAGGGCGTGCGCGGACCGGAGTATCAGATCCTGGCGCTGGCGGCGAGCGCCGGCGCCGTTCTGATGACCCAGGCCAACGACCTCGTGGTCATCTTCTTGGGCCTCGAGATCCTCTCGTTGGGTCTCTACGTTCTGGTGGCGCTCGATCGCCGCAAGAGCGAATCAGCGGAGGCGGCCCTGAAGTACTTCATCCTTGGCGGCTTCGCCTCGGCCGTCTTCATCTACGGCGCCGCCCTGGTCTACGGCGCGACCGGTTCGACGAACCTCTCGACGATCTCGTACTTCTTGGGCGCGAACGTGCAATTGCGACCCGGTCTCTTGCTCGCGGGCGGAGCGCTGCTGCTGGTGGGCTTCGCCTTCAAGATCGCCGCCGTCCCCTTCCACATGTGGTCCCCCGACGTCTACGAGGGAGCGCCCACGCCGGTGACGGGTCTGATGGCCTCCATCGTCAAGGTCGGGGCCTTCGCGGCGTTGTTGCGCGTGATGATCTCGGGTCTGGGCACGCAGCTCGCGACCTACCGTCCGATCATGTGGGTGCTCATCGTGCTCACCACCGTCGTGGGGGCGGCGTTGGCGCTCCCCCAGCGCAACGCCAAGCGACTGCTCGCGTACTCGTCGATCAACCACGCGGGTTTCATCTTGATCGGCGTGTGGGCGGGAACGGCCCGCGGCGCCGGCGCCACCCTCTTCTACGTCGCGACCTACGCGCCCACGGTGGTGGCGACCTTCGCCATCGTCACGCTGGTGGGGGGACTGGGTGACGAGCGCCACGCGCTCGAGTCCTACCGCGGTCTGGCGCGTCGCCAGCCCTGGTTGGGCGCGTCGCTCGCCGTCTTGCTCCTCTCGCAGCTCGGTGCTCCGCTCACCTCGGGCTTCTACGCCAAGTACGCGGTGCTGGCGTCGGCGGTGGACGCCAACGGCACCATCGTGGCCCTGGTGGCGCTGCTCAGCGCGGCCGTTGCCGCCACCTTCTACCTGCGCTGGACCGTCGTCTTGTACGCCGAACCCGACGAGTCCGATGACCTCGACCTCGCGCGCGTGGTCGTGCCGCGCGCCACGTCGCTGGCCATCGGCGCGGGGGTCGTCGTCACTCTGTTGTTCGGTCTCTGGCCCGGTCCGCTGGTGACCCTGGCCCAGCACGCCACGCTCTACTTCTTGCCGTGAGTCGCGTCGCGCTCGCCACCTCGCGCTTCGCCCTGCCCGGGGCCGGACCCGCGCTCGAGGCGCACGAGGACGTCGACGCGCCCCTGGTGGTCGAGGAGCTCGCGCGTCTCGGGATCGACGCCGACCTGCGGGTCTGGGACGACGACGCCGTGGACTGGGAGGGGTACGACCTGGTCGTCGTGCGCTCGACGTGGGGCTACGCGAACGACTACGACCACTTCCTCGCGTGGGCGCACGCCCGGGCGCGCCTGATCAATCCCTACGCCGTCATCGAGTACTCCACCGACAAGCACTACTTGGGCGACCTCGCTCGCCAGGGGTTCCCGGTCATCGCGACGTCCTACTGCGAGGTCGGCGACGCGCCGGCGTTCCCCGAGGGCGACGTCGTCGTCAAGCCCGCGGTCGGCGCGGGGTCCATCGACGCGCAACGCTTCGAGGTCCACGAGCACGAGGCCGCGCGGAGCCACGTCGCGGCCCTGCACGCGAGTGGACGCTGCGCGGTCATCCAGCCCTACGTCGCGAGCATCGACGAGCACGGCGAGCGCGCCCTGGTGTTCCTCGACGGTGAGTTCTCCCACGCCATGACCAAGCGCGCCCACCTCAAGGTCGCTCCCGCGCAGCGCGACGGCGCGTTTCGCAATGGCCAGATGTCGCGCGCCGACGCCGAACCCGCCGCGCTGGACCTGGCCCGCTCGCTCTTGAGCGGGCGTTTCGCCGACCTCGCCTACGGCCGCGTGGACCTGGTGCACACGCCCGCGGGATGGCAGCTCATGGAACTCGAACTGGTCGAGCCCGCCCTCTATCTGACCCACGCACCAGAGGCGGCGTCACGACTGGCGCGCGCGATCGCTCGTCGAATCCCCGCGGGGCCGCTCACGACGGCGTGACGGCCTCGTCACTGGCCTGCGCGGCGGCGAGGACCTCGGGGGGCACCACCGTGCCCGGACGGTTCGACGGGTCGTTGGCGAGGAAGCGCCCCAGCACGGGGATCTCGGTGATGGACTCGGCGCGCAGAATGGCCGCGACGACCGGGACGAAGCTCTCCGCCGCCGGATAGACGATGTAGCGCGGCAACCAGCGCGGGTAGTACTTGGCGTTGAAGAGCCAGAGTGATTCGATGGGCAAAATGCCCGAGAGTCGTTTGAGGGTCCAGCGCTCGACCCGGGTGAAGGTCCCCTCCCCGCGTTCGCCGTCGAGGACCGAGCGGAACGCGGCGAAGTTGAGGCTGAGCCCCTGGGCGCCGAGGGACTTGAGGTGCGCGATGGTCGAGCACAGGGCGTAGTCGATGAGGCCGTTGGGGTGCTCCCCGGGGTCGCGGCGCATCAGGTCGAGGCTGTAACCGTTGATGGCCGGCGAGGGGACGAACTGGCACGCGGCCACCGGGGCCCCGTCGGGACCGTGGACCAGGGTGAGGAGCAGCCCCTTGTCCTTGGGGTCGAAGAGCCGTCCCAGCATCATCGAGAACCCGCGCTCACCTTCGCCGCGGCGCAGCATCGAGATCAGGTCCAAGATCGCGGTGACCTGGGAGGGGTCGATGTCGGCGGGGTCGAGGAACTGCACGGTGTAACCGTGCTTGGCCAGGCGGTTGGTGGCCTGGCGCAGCCCCTTCATCTTGCCGCCCTCGAGCGAGAAGGTCTGGCAGTCCACGATCGCCTCGTCGCCCAGGTAGAGGTAGTGCATGCCCGCGGCGTGGTACGTGCCCAGCCAGTCCGCGCCCGCGCCCACGATGGCGATGGTCCAGCCGCGCGACTCGCAGTACGCGCGAAAGGCGTTGAAGACCTCGGTGCGTTCCGCCTCGGGCCCGATGGGGTCGGGCGAGACGAGGGCCACCCCGCCGTAGACCGCGTAGGCCACCAGCGAATCGCGGAAGAAGAAGAACTGCTTGTCGTCGCGCAGCGCGAAGTAGTCGAGCGTGCCGCGACCGTGACGGCGCACGATGTCGCGCGCGCGCAATTCGGCGACGCGGCGCTCGGCGCTGGTGCCGGTGGCCGAGAGACGTCGATCCACGACCGGTCGGGTGACGATATAGGACGTGGCGACCACGATGCTGATACCCACGGTCAACAAGACGGGGTCGACGAAGTCGGTCGTCTGATCGGGCAGGTAGATGTTGTACTGGCCGACCAGGCGCTCGACGCAGGCCATCAGGACCACGCCGAAGTTCGGCAGCACCACCCGGTGACGCGCGGCCGCTTCCACGCCCAGGGCCGCGGCCACGACGGAGATGACCGCGATCAGGCCCAGTCGCGGGAGGACCGAGCGAGCACTGGTGCGATCCGAGGCGGCGAGGAAATGGCGACGTTGCAGGACGAGGAAGGTGGCCAGGGCCGCCGCGATCACCGACGCGAAGAGCGACCCGCCGCGCGCCAGGTGGGCGATCACGGTGAGCGCGAGCGCCGCGAGGGCGAGGAACCAACTGCGACGCTGACCGCGACGCACGCCGCGCGCCAGCATGATCATGGCGATCCCGGCGACGGCGGTGACCACGGCCGCCGACTGGGCGACCCCCAGGGGCAGGACGTTGAGCACGGCGTGGAGTCGGGTGCGCAGCGGGGGCGACGCGGTGACGGCCACGTTGATGAGTCCGTCGAGGGCGAGTAATCCACTGGCCCAGCGCCGCACCGATCGTTGACGCCGTTGGGCCGTCAGGCGGTCGTGCGTCAGCGGGAAGGGTGACCCCAGCGGCCACGAACCCAGGGTGGAGGTGCTGGTGGGTGGTCCGCCCTGGGTGGGGGGGCCGGCGATGAGTCGCTCGAGGAGTCGTGATCGAGGCAGCGGGGACTGGCCCCCGATGAGTCGGACCTGCACGTTACTGGCCGCTTCGATCTCGACGATGCCCAGGCGCACCACCGAGGTGAAGACGGGCGGCAGGCCACCGCGGCCCTCGCGCTTGACGAGCACGGTGCGCGAGGGTCCCGGCACCGCGCACACGCCCCTATCG
>Ga0209067_10000283_pt1 | contig 34358 bp, 38 predicted proteins | sample ColStrG_CSR_2013_FD_187199 | JGI IMG/M metagenome (GOLD analysis project Ga0209067, IMG submission 187199) | Freshwater sediment microbial communities in response to fracking from Pennsylvania, USA - Cold Stream Run_MetaG_CSR_2013 (SPAdes)... | ecosystem: Environmental > Aquatic > Freshwater >... | reverse complement strand
ATTCTCCTCAAGGCCAGCGATTGACTCTCGGGTCGTGCTGGCCTTATTCTTTTGTCTGGAGGTTTTCTAACGGTATGTCAACTAATCTAGGTGAATCCCAAGTTATACCAGCAATTGCGCGTCAATTCGTACTTGCTGGCAAGAGTATTTTCACGCTCCGCTTGCAAACTGGCGAGCGTTACACGTACAAAGTCTCACAAGTCGAGGATAAGCTGACTGGTGAGAAATTGCCCAAATGGTTCGTAAGTGTTCTGACTGGTCCGGACAATTGGGCAAACTACACGTATGCTGGTATGCTCGAAAACGGCCATTTCCGTACCACCGGGAGATCCCGTATTAGCTCGAATGCGCCTAGCATGATCGTGTTCCAGGGCTGGATTGAACTCTGTCTAGCAGGGCTGGAAACTCCAGGAATTGAGATCTGGCACACGGGTCGCTGTGGTCGCTGTGGCCGCCTACTGACTGTTCCTGAAAGCGTAGCTATTGGCATTGGTCCCGATTGTCTCGCCAGTCTGTAGTTCAATCCTCAACTCATTCGAGCCGTGCTGTCAGTACGAAGTACGGCTCGTTCTGTTTCTGCTTGCTTAGTTCATCCTTCATTAGCTCCCCTTTGAGCCACTCTCTGACCCATCCTGGTAGTCAAGGTCCGGACCTCCGAGGTCGATGCAAGCAAGGTGCCTTAGCGTGCGAGGAAGAGGGCGTCTAGTTCGGCACTCCAATCACCAGGGCAGGGGGGGCCGCCGACACGTAGGAATGAACTAAGCAGAGCTTAGGAACTAGAGCTAGGACAGGATGAGAGTGGATGGGAACCGGACAGGAAACGAGAGCACTCCGAGCGGGATGACGTGCTCTCGGGGCAGGAACTAAATAGGTTTGTGTGGTTGATATGTGGATCGAATAAACTCGTTACAGTGCAAAGGATCTACAGCACGTAGCATCTTGCAAGCTTCCACATACAGGTTCATAGCACGTGAGTAACTCATATCCGGTCCGTGCTCTGCTAGAGTCCTTACTACATTGTAGGCTGACTCACGTACTAATGTTGTAGCGATTGGTATTAGATGTTCCATGTTTACATCCTAGCACATCCTGTCCCGTCGAATTGTAAAGATTTGTAAATTCTTAGACCCCACACTCCCCAAAAGACCGCCGTCAAAGCGTTTCGGGCTTCGGGGCACATTGGGTCCCATACACATAGTTTTTACCAATAATTTTCGAAATTCTTATTAAAAATTTAATAAATTCTCGCGGTACTCACCTAGCACTAGGCAAAGGTTGCTGCGCAAAGCATTGATTCAATGGCAAATAGAGTGCTTGACACCTGGCGGTGAGTATGGTAAGATGGAGCTTGTTTGAAAAGAGGTGATCATGTGTTAACTCTTAACTCATTGTTAGTTCTGAAGGCGGGAAATTCCTAGGGTGGATGAGAATGTGCCAAGGAAAGAAACGGATTTCCTAGTGCATGAGCAGTCTTGTCCGTTCTCGACAGGGGATTTTCGGAAATTACTTGAGATCAATGGGGAAATCAAGGAGATTATCCGGGCGGATCATGATATCTTGACACGAGTGCATGAACGTCAAGTTATTATGGACAAATTGATCGATGATAATAGAAAAGACCAAGAAGATCGCTTGCGCCATATGGAAAATAAAGTTAATAAAATGTGGAATTGGGGCCTGGTCTTGTATATTATTGCAACTTTCGCAGGCAGTTGGATTTTGAAGCATTTCTAAGCTGCGCTTATGGCTGAACTATTCATAATTGAAGAGCCGGAACTCTTGCAAATGCTTCAGGAGAATGGTGATCCTTTCGTAGTATGCTTCGATACTAAGTTCTTGGTAGGACAGGAACTGCTAATCGCAGGACAGCCGTTCCGGATCAGGAAAGAACTTTCGAACGATGAAATGGAGCAGATCTGGCAGGAGATTTATTCAAATAACCCTAATTATGTGAAAGTTCCTGAGAACTGGGGAAATAATTATCTTTTGGTGACAGATTGACTGATCTTGAAATCCGTACATTTCGAACAGAACGGGAGCAGGAACTACGGAGCAAACGCTCTCCACTCACAAAAATCCTTCAAGAGCAGGCGAGAATTCAAGGAAATAAGAGCCCAAATATGGGCTTTTCCGGTATTAAAAACCACGACCCGGCGTACATAGGGGATTCCCCTGAGTTGCTAGGAATTTATTGAAAATGCCGTTAATCCGCACAGAAACTCAAGAAAATTTCCGCACAGAGATTGATATTCTTAAATCTAGTGGAGTAATTAAGAGTTCTGAAGGAATTGAAGGTCATTTCCTGGAAATTATGCAGGGATGCGGATTAGATGCCGCGTCGATATTAAGTAGAGTTGCGATAATTATGGACTCCGGAGAGACAGACTCCACGAAATTAGCTGCCGCGAAGTTAGCTCTCAGCCTCTACATGCATCCCGCGCTTACACCTCCTAAGACCGTTGCGAAGTCAGAACAACCTACGATTCAATTTGTTTTTCAAACCGCTCCTGGACAGATCAGCCCGCAAGTTAACTTGCAACAAATTCTCATCCCGTCTCAGCAATCTCATAATGACGAAGGTAATCTTTGGAAACACGAGGAGTTAAGTAAGTGAGTGATCCGACTCAAGATGTAACTACATCTTCATTTCTTGGGGCGATGCGACGGGAGCAGAAATTTCAGGAAACTGCTAACGTTGCGGATTTTCCAGTTGCTGCACAAGGCGCTGAGCCTTCAGTTCTTTACACAATGATGTTCCTGCAAGGAAATCAGGTGCGACATAAGAACTTCTTGTGGGCCGGATCACTTTCAAATGCGATTGAACGAGCGAAAAAGCACTGTCAGATAATGAGAGTGCGCTTTCTGTACTGTTCTCCGATGGTTAGTGATCTTAGTCTCGACGAAAGTCGAATGAATGATATTTTGTGATCCGTTCCGGAAATAATTTTATTCGAGTAGTTCGCTTGGAGCGAGGACAAAAATTAATTTATGATATTTATAAGTTCGTACTCTTCGATATCAACGGAGACACTTATCCGCTTGGATTCCTTTCCCCCGCGGGAGTACGGCCGGCTCAAATAATTAGGGATTTGATGATTCTTGAGAGATCGAAGGAATGGCGAGTCTTCGAAATGATTGAAAAGAAGCAAGGAATTCTCTCTGTGAAGCAGATCCGGGAGCCGGAAATGGCTCAGGAAGAGATTTCGAAGCTGGCGTTTGCACATAAGAGTAATTAGGAGAATTTATGAATATTGGACAAGTCGTTGATGCTTTAAAATCTGGTCAATTTGTACGACGTGCAGGCTGGAATGGAAAGAATATGCATCTTTATCTTGAGGATCAACTTTCTCATACTGTTCCTGGTGGGGTATTTAAAGGACAGGAACGTAAATATGCTCCTGTCGTAGTTCTTTTAAATGCAAGGGGAATTCATCAGCCTGGATGGGTTTGCTCCCAAGAGGATTTATTAGCATCAGATTGGGAAATCTGTACTTAAAATGCCTAAATTTCTCGAAAAAATTCTCAAAAAAGGCGCTGCGAAAGCGGGAATGCGCTCTAAGAAAGAGATTGGACATTACGTGTATGGCGCTATGAATAACATGGGCGCTATGCACGGTTCGGCCGAAACTTCTAAAGGCGCTGCGATGCAAGCGAAGCACGAACGGGATCACCCGAGTCATCATAATTCTCACCAGAGTGGAAAATCCCGCGCAATGGCGCACAAGGGAAAGAAATGAAATTCTTGATTTCTCTAATTTTTATTGGAGTGTTAACGGCAGGAAGTGGTCCAACTATGGCTCCTCCGCCGTGGGAAGGTTGTCCAGTTGATAACTTTGGTTGCTGTGCTCCCGCGGTACTTAAAATGCTACCGTTACGTTTCTGGTTGAGATTTTTGATCTAGGAGTTGAAAATGGCGGAAAAGAAGTGCAAGAACTGCGGAAAACCGATGTCGAAGTGCAAGTGCAAATAGGGAGTGGTAACTTTAAAATGACTCACGCAATAGGATGTATGTGTCCACAATGTGCGTCATTTACTCCGTGCGTGGACGTGGTAACGCATACGGAATTTAAATCCACGTAAGGAGTTGAAATGAAACATCACGGCAAGAGTCCTCATGCGCCGCATCCGTTCAAGAAACACAGCGGGCATGAAAGTCATCACACCGGCCATATTCGCGGGCATCATTCGTCTGCGCACGGCCATGATCCTACGGCATATTTAGCAGGTAATCCGAAAGGACGTCCTGAAGCATCCGTAGGAAAGGGAGATACGCAAGTTTATCCTGCGTCTCAAGATCCTGGAATGCATCATTCCCATATCGATGCCCACGAAAGTGGAACTCATCATGAACATGGGCGAGCGGGTTACAACCCGGGAAAGCATAATCACAATGGCTAGAGCAACGGTTGTTAAGATTTCAGTCAACGGAAACACTGTTGTTCTTCCCGAAGACGACAGTTCCGCGGTCACTGGCACTACGAGTTACGCAACGGCCAAATCACAAATCTTGGCTACGTTACAAGCTAACGTGCCGGCCGCTCCAACAGCTACTTTGGAGCCAGTGATTATCATCTTGGACTAGTTCGGCTTCGAGCCGGCAAGAAAGGAGACTGAATGTAGAAATTGCTAAGCACTTACCGTTCTCTTAGGGCAGGAAATCCGCGTCATTCCTGCCCTTAGGGTGTTTATGAACTGGCTACAACTGCTTCTCCAAACACTTCCGGGCTTGATTTCGATCCTGCCCCAACTTCTATCCGCAATTGCAGAAATTTCCAAGAATTTCAATGCATTGCCAGCCGGGGACCAACAGCAGGTAGTTACTGCTGTGAAAACTATCATTACGCACGTAAACGCGCAATGAGTCTTCAGATACCAGTTAAGCTGCTTACTGATCCTCACTCCGGAAGGAGTGCGCAGAGTGAATTTATTAACATCACTAAGCGGCACTCCTGTTTCTCCGGAGGTTACGGAAATGGGAAGAGTTATGCAGCTTCGTTGAAGGCTCTCCTACTTCTCACAACTTTCCCACGTTACCGAGTAGCAATTTGCCGGCGCTCTGCTACTGACTTGCGCCGTTCAACAATGAGCACTTTCTTTAAAGTGTGTCCTTCAGAACTTTATGATCAAAAGAACGGTGGAAATCGAGCCGACTCTCTTAATTACTGTAAACTTATTAACGGAGCAGAAATTTTTTGGCTCCACTTGGAAGATGCAGACGAAAACATTGTTCGCGGACTTGAAGTTAATTCTGTTATTATTGATCAGGCGGAAGAAATTTCCGAAAATATGTATAATCACCTATCCGCCCGAGTTGGACGTTGGGATGAAGCAAAAGTCCCAGACTGGATGATTTTCTCAAATCCTGATTGGCCAACGAATCCAGCTACGGGAAAGTATGAAGTACCCGCTTACATGATGGTACTTTGTAATCCCGACTCTGAATTGCATTGGATATACCGGAGGTATCATCCTGAATCGCTAGAATGGCGCGAAAATTTCCAGCCTGATTACGAAATGGTCCAGGCGAGTTCCACCGAGAATCCGACTTTGTCGGCTGATGTACTCAAGGACATGATGTCTAATGATCCAGTTTGGGTCCAGCGCTTCGTTTACGGAAAGTGGGGAATTCCAGGCGGTGCGATTCATGAGTTGGATTCGAGTTCCGTGTTAGAAGTGGGTAAAAACTGTGAATTATCTTTTGTACGTAATCTTATCTTGTCAGGGAACCTTTACAGAGTTCTGGATCATGGGGACAGTTCTCCCACTAGTTGCATTTGGTTCTCGGCTTACAAACAATGGTTCTTCGCTTTCCGAGAATATTATCGGCCGGGTGCTCTTATATCAGATCACAGAAAAGAGATTGATAGGCTTTCTCGATTTGAAAACGGGGAAAAAGAAAGCTACCGCAATAACTGGGCAGATCCTCAAATATTTAAACTTACCAGTCAAAAATTTGGAGGTTTCTGGTCCACTGCTGACGAATATAAGGATCAGAGAATTGACGGGCCACCTTTAGTACTTAATCCCGCTGACAACAACGAATTAAGTACTAGAAATAGATTAAATGAGTATTTTCGACTCTCAGATGGAATTACACATCCAATCACAGGAACTTCTCCGGCTCCGCGATTTTATTTCATCAAAAGATCTGAAATCTGGCCAAATGGTTGTTATCAAACTATCCTTGAAACGAAATCTCAAAAACGGAAGCAGGAGGGTACAGTTAACGGTAAGCCAATTTTCAGTGACGACAGAGACGAAAGCGTGAGTGATCACGCATATGACTGTGTTCGTTACTTCGCTGCGATGCATCCGTTCTGGACCAGCGCTACGCGCAGCGTAACTCCGCAAGGTTCCTTCTTTAATGTAAGAAATAATTACAAAATGCTCAAGAAGGAAGGAAAGTTGGAAGAGATTTTCGGAAATGTGCCTGTTAGGGCACTAGGATCTTACTAACGTGGCAGATAATCTGGAACGATCAGTAATCGAAAATATGAACGATCCGCTCGCGTCCGCGTGGATGCGAAAGATTTTCAAAGCTAATAAATATTATGAGGATTGGTCAAATAAATTTAAATGTAATGAGCTTGAGGAATATTACTATGGATTTCAGTGGAAAGATGGATCGACTGCGGTTAAATATGATCGTTATACTATTAATCTTATCTTCAGTACTATTGAAGTCAAAAAGCCCACACTTCTTTTTCAAAATGTATTATTTAGAGTTAAACCGCGTCCGGCAGCGGGTGAATTCGATTTTAAATCCAGTGCTGAGAGAGCAAGTGTTCGAGAGGATTTGCTTAACACCGTGGTATCCAATGACGAAATGGATTTTGACGAGGAGTTCGAAACTTTCGTCGTAGATGCCTTCTTTCGTTTTGGGGTAATGGAAATCGGTTACTCTGCGAATTGGATTGAGAATCCGGCCGCTGATAAGCCGGTTCTCCGTTCAGATAATAATCCTTATGTCGATCCTGAAACAGACGAAGAAATCAAACAACCGAAAGAACTTCCCGAGGATGAGCGAGTTTACTTCAAGCGCATACCACCGTGGCGATTCCGCGTAGGAGGAGTGGACGGATTCCAGTTCAAGAACTGCTCGTGGGTCGGATACTACGATTATTTCCGTATCCAAGATCTCAAAGCTAATAAGGCACTTAATCAAAAAGCACTTGATGAAATTAATTGGGCAGGAATGCGAAGTGAAGATTTCCCGTCCGAAATGAATGAAGAACGTCATACGCCTGAGCAAGATGAAATGCTTAAAGGCGGTGATATGATTAAGATTTGGACGATCTATGACATCCGTGCCAAAAAGAAATATATTTTCGCGGAAAGTCAGTGCATCACACTCCTCGAAAAGAAGTGGCCGAAAGTTGGAAAGAAATCCTATCTTCCCCTCGTCTCGCTCAAATACGTTAATAAATTACGTGGGTGGTATCCCCTCCCACTCGTATATAATTGGAAATCTCCGCAAGATGAAATTAATGAAGCTCGTGAACAGCAAAGAATTCATAGAAGGAGGGCAAAACGTACATATTTATATCCGGATGGATTCTTTGCCGATGACGGAGAAATAGATAAAATCGAAAATGGTCCGGATATGACATTCGCGAAGTATCAAGGGGGCGATCCGACTAAATTTTATCCAGTTCCGAATGCCCCGCTTGATCAAGTTACACAAGATAGCATGATTATTTCGAAAGATGACTTGAATATAATTTCAGGAACTTCGTCTGAGCAACGTGGTCAAGCAGATCGAACGACTGCGACGCAAGCAAATTTAATTGATATGAGATCACAGTTGCGAGAGACTCGTGCGAGAATTCAAGTCGCAAATGCGCTACGAGACATCGGACGAATTACGTTACTCGTAATCCAGGAGAATTTCTCTCTGGAGTTCTGGGTCAAATGTCGAACTAATCGAAATGATGAGGACTTCCTGGGAGAATTCAAAGAAGCACAATTTGAGTGGAAGCAATTTAAAGCTAATGACTTGGGTGAAGATGATGACTTCCAAGTTGATATTTCGATTGATAGCATCTCACCGATTGAGAATGGTCAAGCGAAATCCGCGTTTCTCGAATTTCTAACTATTCTTACTCAATTTCCCCAAATCGCATTTGACCCTGTCCTCGTGCGGGAAGCTGCTTACAGGTGTAATTATCGAAATGAGAAAGTAATTGCAAGAATGGCTCAGATGGCGCAGATCGCAGCAATTGGACAAGTTGAAGCTGCTAAAAATGGAGTAATGCAGCAGGCGTTGCAATCTGGGATGTTGATCGGAGGTCAAGGACAACCAGGAGGTAATCCCGCGCAAACGCGGCAAGCTCAAATGGCAGCGCCGGGAATGACAGATCTTCAGACACAACTTCAGAATCAACCAGGAGTTGGAATGGGAGTTCCGGTTCAATAATGGCCAGTCTCGCTGATATCGGAAGTGCGATTCAGAATTGGTATCACGCAAACGTGACGGGACCAGAATCAATTCCGGCATTTTTTCAGTCGAGAATTACTCGGACTCCAGGAGTAGTAACTTCGTTATCTTCTGATAAGGCTGGATCTTATGATCCGAGTATGAATCCCGCGGAAGTAGCTAATAAGAATCCGCAAACCGCTGGAATGTGGTCTGGTATGCCGTCAGGAATGATGGCAGTTCAGCCGGGCGTTGGGACAGGAAATGATCAGAGTGTGATTCCGCATGAGTCATGGCATGACATATTTAATAAAGCAGGAGTTTCCGGGAATGCAATGACTCGACTTGACTCTCATATTGATCCTGGAATAATGGACATAATTAAATCATATGCAATTTATCAGAATCAAGCGAAATCCCAGGGTCCTGGAACTTATTCTGAGGAAGCGGCAGTAGCTCAGATGACGGGTTATAATAAAAAGACCCAGGATTTGCAGGATGCAATAACTAACATTCTTGCGGGAAAGCCGCAGCAGTTGAAGCAGGCGAAGGAGTTGATGAAATGAAATTTGTGTTCTTACTAAGCTCTTACTGGTTTATCCTGAATAACGTAACTAATGTTACGATTGCAGGAAAAGATCACCAGTTGAATACACCTAATATTACTGTGGAATGTCAAGGATTCGAGCCGGATAGTTACACTATCGATCCTGTGACGTTTGACGTGACAGTAAACTTTCAGACTCCGCAGACCGGGAAATGCGTACTCCGAAACTAAGATTCGGACATTGTAAACTCTGTGGAGACCTTGATCCGCGAGTCAAGTTTAGGAAGCAACTTTGTTCGGAATGTTTAAAATTTAATCAAAAGTTAGATGACCAAAGATACAATGAACGTGTGAGGCTTAAGAAAATGAAACTTGCAACGCGACCGGACATGATGGGGAATACGAAGGAAGATGCACTTCGTAATGCAATTACTAAAATGATGAGTCTGACTTCCCAGACTTCGAAGAAAAAGAAGACTAAGATTCGTGTAATTCCTCCGAAGTCTCAGAAACGGGAACAGGTTTTTCCTCGACATCAATGGACAGGGGAAGCTCATGACGAACGAGTGAATCCTCAGATTCCGCAGCCGAGTTCTTTCGTTCTGTAATAGGAAATTATTATGGCAATCGAAACACTTCCTAACCTTGCTGAGTCTGTTACTAAAGCATTTGCTGATTCTGCAAAATTATCTACAATGTCTATTGACACAGCGCCAGTCACGGAGAAGGGTGATGAGTCAACTACTGGAGAGACTGAGGGAACGACAGAAGATAAGGCAGAAGAAAATAAACCAGAAGCAAAGGTTGAATCTAAGACCGAAACTCCGGAAGAGACTGCAATAGAAATTGATGCAACGGAAGATGAGATTAAGAATGGCCTTAAACTCTTTCGTTCGCTTGCGAATCCTACAGAGCGCGCTCAAGTAATTGAATATCTTGCAAAGGTCGGTGGTTACGATCTTACCAAGCGTGGTGAAGTTAAGCAGCTTGAACGAGACACGAAAACTATTCTGCGTGAGAAACTCGGAGATGCTTATGAAATCCTCGGAGGGGACAAACTCGGTGACGCTTTTGATGCTCTCCTTACTGATAGAGTGGAAGCCAGAGTTAAAACCCGAGTTGAGGAACTTACTAAACCGGCACTTGAAAAAATTGCAGCCACGGAATTGGCAGTTAATCAACAAAAAGCTAATACAGCTATGGAATCGTTCTTTACTCGACATAAGATCGAAGCGAAAGACCGGGAACGAGTTGCAGATAAAATGATGAAAAAGATGGAAACTCGTCCGGTCGCACCGAATTCTGATGTTTCCGAATACCTTGATGATATGTACTACTTGGTCTCGAAGAGTGACAACGAGGCTCGTACTGTTAAGAAAGTAGTTACGAAAATTCGTACCAACGCTCAGGAAGTCTCACGAACTTCAGGTGAAGGATCTGGAATTGATGAGTCACGTTTGACTAATCGGACAGGAAAACTTCCTTCGTTAGATGAAGCTGTTAAAGCGGGCTTTCGCGGAGAGAGGCTCGAATGATGAGGAGTACTCGTGTCTACTTATGGCGCGGGGACAGCTCCTTCGCAGAATACAATAAACTATGATGCGATTCTTGGCACAAGTTTATTTAACTATCGAAGGACACTAACGGACAACATTTCAAAGTCCAATCCGTTCTTTTACAAGATTCAGGAGAACGGAATGTACGAGGATGAAGATGGCGGCGTCGCTATTCAGATTCCTCTCATGTACGGACTTTCAAAAGCTGATACTTATAACGGGTACGATGTACTGAATACGGACCCGACTGACGGTATCACAAACGCCTTTTTCAACTGGGCACAGATTGCAGTTCCGATCTCGATTTCACGACTTGAAGAGCGCCAGAATGCACAGGCGCACAGGATCGTGGATCTCATTAAGAGTAAGATCGCGCAAGCGGAGATCGGAATTAAGCAGTTTTTCGCTCAACAACTCATGCAAGGGAATGCCACTGTTTCCAGTAGCAATAACGTCTATGATCCGTATTCGAGTCCTGCAAACGGATCGACGGGCTTAAATCCCCTGCTTTTGCTCGTTTCAAACGCTCCAACTTCGTCAACTCAGCAGCCGACGGTAGGAAATATCAATCAATCGACTGCTACGTGGTGGAGAAATCAGGCGCTCGATTCTGCGCTAACTTCATCGAACAAAGCTACTGACTTCCTGTTAGAAGCTGACAAAATCTACAACAATTGTTCGAAAGGTCCCGGTGGTCCGCCGGATTTCATTCTGTGCGATCAGGGAACTTACCAGTTATGGCGTGCGGTTTACTACAATGTTTACCGGCGCCTTGCTGACGAGGATAAGAACTATCCTTTCGAAAACTTCCGCTTCAATCGCGCTCTGGTGATGTGGGATGAGTTCATGCCGGACACTTACTCGAACTCGACTACCATTACCTACGGCAGCGCGTTCTTCTTCAACTCGAAGTTCATCCAAGTTAAGTATGACAAGGAAACGAATTTCGTAAACACCCCGTTCCAGAAACCTGTTAACCAGGATGCGAAAGTTGCGCATATCCTGTGGATGGGGCAAACTTGCATTAACAATCGCAGAAAGCTTGGGATCTGGGAAAAGATTCCGACTTCTCTGACGTTTGCTCAATAGGAGGAAATTATGCCGACTGGTTCAAGCCAAATTGGAAATAAGCCTGCTATTGAGAAAATCAACTACAACAACCTTGAGACTTCGTCTTCAATTGCTGTTGGAACACCGATCGTTCTTACGATTGCCGGCGGTTCAGGAATTGACGGATTCTCAGCGGTTTTACCGAGTACGGCAACGGCGTCCAAGTGTCCTGCTCTTTGCGTAGGAGTTTCGGTCACTCCGACTTCTGTGGTTGCCAACGATTTCGGCGAAGCTCAGGTCTGGGGATTTTGTAACTTTGCTGTCTTAGTTATTAACAGCAGGGCGAATTCCTCGGCTTCGTGGAGCACTCAAGCGAGTACGCTTTTCGCTGCGCTCAGTATTGACACCGCTAACAATGCATTCGTTACTTACACTCCAGTAACGGGGCTTTGGACTCTGGTAACTGCTGCTACAACGGCAACTCTTACTGCGAATTTTGCCGGCGGAGGTCTTCCAATGGCAGTTCTTGCACAGAGTCTAGCGAGTCAAGCTGCTTCTGCGTCAACTTCGTCAGATACGCGCACTGTAATTACGCAGGGCGTGAAAGTTTTCCTTCGTTGCTTGTGAACCGTAGGAGAATGGGGACGTGCCCGTGGCGTCCCCGATTTTAATAATTATGGCTCAGCCTGCTGCTCAATCTTGCTCAACGTGTCAATTTTACTTTCCTGACGGTACTTGTCATTGGTATCCACCAAATCTTACTTTGCATGCAAGTCCACAAGGTCCAGTTCTTATAATATGGCCTTCAGCAGCCCCCGCGGATTGGTGTGGTCAGTGGGCTAAAATAACTCCATGATTTCATTTAAAATCAAAAAGTTAATTGGATTTAGCTGTATTCATTGTAATAAAGTAGTTTGGTTTTGGCAGCGTGTGGATATATTTGATTGTGCATTTCCAAATTTATGGCATTTAAAATGTTGGGAAAAGGAAAATGAAAACCCTTCTCGCGGTTAATACTCTTACTTCTGTCAATGTCCAGGCATATGCCTCGCACTTGAATCTTTTTTATCGGATGGGAAAAGACTCGTCTGATACTTGTATGCTTTATAATGGTTACAGACAGTCAATTGATTTCTTTCGAAATAATGCTGCGAAAGTTGCGTTACAGCATGAATGTGATTATTTAATGTTTCTCGACGATGATGTTCTTGTGCCTCCTAACACATACTCCGTATTGAAAGAACGGGATGTGGATGTCGTAACTCCTGTTGTGTATATTCGGGGATATCCTTTCGAACCAATGTTCTTTCAAGCACATAGTGAAGATGGCTACAGCAGACTCGGATTCTACCGGGATTGGAAAGATCATATTCTTGAGAATGGACTCATTCCGTGTGCTGCGGTAGGATTTTCCTGTGCTTTAATTAAATGTAGTTTACTTCTTAAAGTTCCTCCACCGTGGTTTGTAACAGGAGTAGCACATACGGAAGATGTGTATTTCTGCGTGAAATGCAGGCAGATGCTTAATAATCAAGTTAATATCTGTGTAGACAGTTCTTTGCACGCAGGCCACTTACTTGACCCAGAATTCATTCATACAGAGACACGTGATTCATTACGGACTTTCTATGAGACAACAGTTCCTGAGTTTCTGACTGAGCGATCGGATGTTCGAGTTCAATCAGTAGTTGAAAATAATATAAAAGAACTCGAAGCAGTTCCAAGCATTTCTGATGAGTTTCTTCTGGAACTTCGAAACGGGAAATCCAAGATTGTGAGTGTGTCTAATGAAACTTAATATTGGAAGCGGAGGTCTTAATCTTGAAGGTTACATTAACGTGGATGTAAATCCGGATATGAAACCGGATCTGGTACATGATATTTCGCATCAAGTGCTTCCTTACGAAGATGGAAGTATTGAAGAAGTTCTCCTCGTTCATACTTTGGAACACATTGAGCGAGAATTTCATAATTTTGTATTGTATGAAATTAATCGAGTCTTGCAGTTGCAGGGGCGTTTCGTAGCGGCTTTCCCAGAGTTCGTGATTTGTTCAAAACTACTCATTGATAATTATAAAGGGGAAAAGCAAAGCTGGGAAAGACAGATTTTCGGACGAAGTACGAATTCTCATGAGCATCATCGATGTGCGATGATTACGGATGACTTCGTTATGCAGCTTATTGAATTTGGATTTCATGATATTAAAGCAAAAAGTGAGATAACACAAGCGCATAATATGTTTGTTAGTGCGCGTAAGGCATACTCACTGGGAACACGTGAAACAATTCTTCGAAAGGAACTAGCACTCGATGTCAAGTGAATGTGTAATTCTCAAAGGTTCGATGGAGATTGTCCTTCGTTCAATTTTCGATGGGTCAGAAGTTGAGCGCCGTCACGTTGAAAACACAATAACTACGGCTGGTCGTGCGTGGGTTCTTCAGCATATTGCGGGAAGTGCGGTGTTCGGTGGAAACACCACGGCACCACTTTCTTATATGGCAATAGGAACTGCTACGACTGCGCCTGCAACGTCGGATACGGCACTGGGATCAGAAACTACTCGAAAAGCAGTAACTGCCGGCGGTTCATTTGTGACGAGTAATCTTACGTCGAATCCACCCAGTTATGAACTGGATTGCAGCTATGCGACGAACGAAGGAAATACGACCCTCGCTGAAGTCGGACTTCTTAACTCGTCTGCAAGTGGAACGATGCTCGCACACGCGACATTCGGGACAATTAACAAGACGACTTCGAACACACTTTCGATCTCGTACACAATCTCTGCATAGGAGGAAAAATGCCAGTTCCGTTGATAATTCTTGCGGAAATTGCACTTGTGCTTTACATTCTGTTCGGATATCTATTAACATGGATTCCAACAGATCCTCCACAACCGAAGTGGATGGTTGCACTAGTGTCTATTCTTGTAATAATCATTGTATTGTTGCTTAATCGTTCTATTCTTTGAGGTCATAACGTGAATCCTGCTAATATGCAAGTTTCGTCGAAAACTGGAGTTCTCATTGGAATTCCGACTCTTGGACGGCCAGTGTCTCTTGCATGGGCGTCTGCTTATAAGAGCTTGCATCCGCCTATTAATTATAATATGAATGTCATGCAAATAAATGGAGCGCCGGTTGCGGAGGCTAGAAATGCAATTTCTGCTAAAGCATTGGAACTGGATTCTCGCTATGTCTTTTTCCTTGGTGACGATGTCGTTGTTCCTCCTCATACTCTTCGACAATTTATCACACGGATGGAAAATAATCCTACCATTGGCGTTATTGGTGGAATATATTGTGCTAAATCTGATCCACCTGCGCCGTTGGTTTTCCGAGGAAACGGGCAGGGATCGTACTGGGACTGGAAAGTAGGTGAATTCTTTGAAGTCACGGGTCTCGGAATGGATTGTACGCTTGTGCGTACTGAGATCTTCAAAAAACTATCCAAACCTTGGTACAAGACAACAAATTCTGATCAGTTCGAGAACGGAATTAACCAGGCAGATCAATGGACTGAGGATCTTTGGTTTCTTAAACGTGTTTCTTCGGAAACTGATTATAAGATTTATTGTGATGCTACGATTTTATGTGATCACGAGGATGCCTATTCGGGGAAGAAATGGAATTTACCCGCTTACTCTCTTCCTACTCGAAAGGCTGCGTTTTCGGATGGAGAATTAAAAATAATTGATATCGGGTCAGGAGAAACCAGACGGGATTTTAATGGAATTAAACCGATTCGAGTGGATATCCGTGAGGAGTGTGAGCCGGATTACAGGTGTGATGTACGAAATCTGCCATTTGCGGATAACTCTTTTGATATTGTTTTTAGTTCTCACGTTCTTGAGCATTTTGACCGTGCTACTTGGAAGAGTGTTCTTACGGAGTGGACACGTCTGGTGGCGAAAGATGGTAAACTCATACTTATTCTTCCAAACATAATGTGGGCAGCACAACGGATGGTTAATGACAAGGTAATCGATAATGACGTCCTTAACGTGCTGTATGGTGCGCAATCAAATCCATTTGACTATCATTATAATGGACTCACACCGGAAAGAGTTAAAGAGGCTCTTACTGAGTTGGGATTTGAAATCAAAGAAGTCAAATGTGAATATTATAACATGGTTATAGAAGCGGTGAGACGAGTTCCGAAAGTAATTGAGTCAAGGGAAGCAGTAGTAGCTACAATAGTTCCAGCCGCTGCGAAGCACGGGAGGAAACGGAAGTGAGTACAGTAAAAAGTAATTACGGGACAAGTAATCAGACAATAACTTGCACTTTCACCTCGCTTGCTAACAACGGACAAAGACAATCGACAGCAGTTGATAACACGAGTAACTTGTTTCTAGATGCTCTTGTATTTGTCAAAGTCAAAAGTGCAAGTGCATCCACTTCGTCAACTGGATTTGTTAACGTTTATGCATTTGGAACCACAGACGGAGGAACCACTTACTCAGATTCTGCTGGTGCTTCTGATGCTGGAATTACTCTCACAGCCCCGCCTAATATGAGATTAATTGGAGTAGTTAATGTAGTCGCAAATAGTACTACTTATAATGCGGGGCCATTCAGCGTCGCAGCCGCATTCGGTGGAATTCTTCCAGATCATTGGGGAATAGTAATTGAAAATAAGACCGCAGCAACACTGGATGCGAGTGTAGGAAGTGCTTGGTATCAAGGAATTCTGCAAACGGTAGCATAAATGCTTCTTGCTGACAGAGGATTTTTAGGACTTAAGCCTCCGCTTGGTGTAACTATCAAGCAGGGGCATCCTCTTGCTCAAGGAATGATAGCTTGTTTTCTCGCAAATGAAGGCGGTGGTCCGATTCGGGATCTTGTAACAGGTAATTCTGTTCCGCTAGTTAACGCGGGAGCTTGGGGAAACGCTCAGTTTGGACAAGGATTAGATTGTTCGGGAGGAAATGATGCAGGTGCAATTGCTACCGCATGGGATCTTTTGAAGACAATAGGTAATGAAGTTACTTTACTGTGGAGAGGAGTTATAAAAGCAACACCGGCTAATTACTCTAATTTTATAGGTGTTTCGTACACTAATTCTAATACTTCCCCTTACCAAGCATATAACTTGGGTAGTAATACGGATTCCACGAAGTATGATCTTTTTTGGAATTCTGGAGGTTTCACTAATGAATTTCAAGCAACTCCTGTTCAGGGAGCTTGGGATGGAACAGAACGTCAAGTTTGCGCAGTATTAAAGGGAGGGGCTTCAGGACAACTTCAACAAATTTACGAGGGTCCGGGATTGACATCTACGGGTATAACTAGTGGTAGTGCAGGTCCAAATTATACTTCGAATTCTCAAATTGGTCTCGGAGTTTATTATAATGGAGCAGGCCGCAATGCTAATGTAATTATGCGGCATGGAATGATATGGAATAGAATTCTTTCACCTGCAGAAGTAGCTGAACTCTTTTATCATCCTTACATTTTTCTCGAATCTAAGTATAAACGATACTTTGTTCCCGGTCCTGCAACGAGTCCACTTTCGAAAACAGCTTCGGATCAACTTCCAGCCTGGACAGAATACTTTCAAGTAAATAATAATCAAGCTGCTGGCTTGGGTGTACTTCCAGGTGATAGTTTTCAATTAGTTGATTCGATTTCTCTGCAAGGTCCCCCACCTAATTATTACATGATTCTTGGGGACAGAGTTAATTTATTCGATTTTCAAGGAATAGTCGAGGGTTATCCTTTACGGGAGTCAGATGTTCTTGCGCTAACGGATAAATTAAATTGGTGGTTGGTAGTTCTTAAAAGTTTTTCTGATACTCTTGCACTCTCAGATCAATTACAGACAATTCCTTCGGGCTTACGACTTGCAATTTCTGATCAACTAACAGCTTTACTTGATTCAGTTTCAAGAGCAAAGTCAATTGGGATCAGTCCAACTAGTAATAATTTCACATTTGGTGATAATGTTACTTTGTCAGATAGTTTTCAAGCGAAATTTAATACTTTAATGGCTCTTTCAGACACGCTTACAGCGATGCTTGAAGGACTTAAGATTGGAACGGCTGGAAAACTTACTGACTCGATGTCATTATCCGACGGGGTCGCAACTTCGCTTACTGCGTTTCCAAGTGTTACTGGGACAGGAGCCGATACGTTCTCATTTTCAGACGCAGTGAGAACTATGTTAAATCTTCCTTGGGTTCGTTTAACAGTTACTAAGAATGACACACTTGCATTATCAGATAGTGTGTCTGTAGTTTCGGGACTGGAGTACAACGAATCTGGATTCATTAATCGACTTCGACGTTACTTGAATGATTTGAACTAAGCGAAGCTCATGCCTTACTCGACGACACAACTAATTACGAATGTTCAGAGAAATTTGGACGACTTAGGATCGAATTTCTATGACCCGACGAATGATATTCTCCCAAGTTTGCAAGATGGTTACAACTTGGTTGCTGCTCTTACGGAATCCATCGAAACATACGTGTCCGTACCATTCCAAAGTGGACTCGTTTACTACGACTTCTCAAAATATATTCCTAACTACCTCAGAATATTTGGGATATACAATAATAATATCAACCGATGGATGTATCCGACCTCAATGCTTGAATTGTATCGAATTCGAGATAATTGGGAATTGGGAGCCGGAGATCCGTATTGGTTCTTACCGATCGATTACCACACGGTAGCACTATTTCCTGTCCAAGCGGTCGGAGTTGGTTCGATGACAGTGATGTTTAAAGCTACTGCTGATACGCTAGTGAATTCGACTACTAACTTTCCACAACTTCCCCAGGAACATGGAAATGTACTCGAATTTTACAGCACAGATGATCTCTTGGATGAAGCTCAGGAGTGGTCAAAGGCGTTAGACTACTCTAACTTAATGGATAATAAGATTGAATCGATTCTCAAAGTACTTCGTGAAAGAAGTTCACCAAATCATCTATACTATAAGCAGAATACTTACTAGGAGACAAAATGCCCACACTTACGACGCCGAGAACTGCATTTTACACACCTACCAAGGCAGATCTGGATTATAATTCAGATTTCTGGAGTGGAAATAACCTTGGGATTCCGAAGGCCATGTTACTGACATTTTATCTCGGCCCCGATCCTAAGAACTACACATACTATGATTGGACGAAGTATGTGGAGCAGTTTTACAAGTCCCAAGCGTCGTCATATGGATTTCCTAATGACTTTAATGACGGATATGATGACGCATTTGAGACTGCTAAAATTTACTTATGGAATAATGATCCGAGTTCGCCGCACATTAAAAATTACACATGACACCGACATTCCCAGTCGAACTTTGGACCACTTCTTACTTGTCTGATCTTAGTGTCGAAGCTGAGATTCAGATAAGTACGGAAGTTCCTTGTATTTACGTGAGATTTCCACTTCGCGTAGTTCAGGGAAAGAGTGTTTATCAATTTTCAGATCCTTCGGTCATGCCGACAGGAACTCAACGACTCAGCGGAATTATTCGAGTAACTTATCAGGGTTGGACGGTTCATCCGATCTTTCAAAATCAACTTCGTAATATGGTAGTTCCTTTATTTCCTGAAGAAGGCGAGATCCAGAGTTCCCGTCCTTTCATGTATATGAGGTTAGGTTATGGAATTGACGGAATTAAACTCTATCCAAGCCCAAATCTTACCATTAACTATGATGGTTCTGATATCAACTCCCAAACCGGGATACAGAATAATGTTTGTGTGGGGGCCTGGAGAATCGCTGATCCTAGCGGGAATACTTATCGAATTCCCTCTTACATCCGAGACACTCTTGTCAGATACTATGTAATGGCACGAGCTTATAAGAAAGAGGGCAAGGGACAGAATTTGGAAGCTTCGAAATACTTTGAACAGAAGTATACGAAGCTTATGACTCGTTTCAAACGGATTGTTGGAAATCTCTTTAGTTCTCGAACTCATGGATTTGGTGATCAATTTTTAAATACTTATGGGCAAAAGCCCCCACATCCGAGACTTCCACCTAATTTTGGAACTATTGTGAATGGATTTAATTCAGAATAAAGAATTATGAAAACTTTACCTCTTACTAATTCTTGGAAACCTATTTTAATAGATGATGAGGATTTTGAATTTTTCAGAAAATTTAATTGGTATCTTCGTAGTGGTTATGCTGCTACTACAACAGCAGATCATACTAAAATGCATCAAATGCTAGGATTTTATAAACCAGATCATGCGGATAGAAATAAGTTAAATAATCAAAAATATAATCTTCGGGCTGCTACTAGTTCTCAAAATTGTGCTAATGTACCAAAAAATAAAATTACAGCTTCTAAGTATAAGGGAATTGATTATGTAAAATCAAAAAACCATTGGAGAGTTCGAGTAAAATCTAATAGTACTTCAATTTATTGTGGAACTTATCTCACTGAAGAACTTGCAGCGAGAGCATATGATGAGTATGCAAGGAAATATCATGGAGAGTTTGCAGTATTAAATTTCCCCCAATAGTTAAAAAATGAATCTTACACGAGAAAAATGGGTTTTGGGTTGGACTCCAAGTGCGGATAGCACAAATGGTGATATTTCTGGCCTTCTAAGAATGGACAATTGTAGATTAGATGATATCGGGGCTTTGACGTTGAATCATGGTGTAAAAAACATTAATCAAACTCAGTTTCCTGGTTTTGTTCATTCAATTTGGAGTCACCAGATTGGTGGAACAAAGCACAGATTCGTTGGAATTAGTACTGGATCTGTCATTCGATCTACAGATAATTTTAATACTGAGGATATTATCATTGATTCCAATGGAAGTCCTGCACGTGCACGATTTGCATCTGTTCTCGGCAGTATTTTCATAAGTTCCAATGAACGAAAGAAGAAATTCGACGGTCAGAATGACTGGAACTGGGGAATTCCTACTCCTAAGACAGCTTGCATAACGACAATTAACAACCAGCCTACGTATAACGTAGCTAATCTTGACGGAAATGGAGGAGGTAATAACTGGGTACTTCTCGAAGGAGGAGGCGGTTCTGCGTTTCGCGTGGCTGGGAATTCAATAGTCTTCAGTTCTACAACTGATACTCTTCGAGCAATAGTTGCGACTCAGTATGCCGGCGGCGCAACTATTGACTTTACTCAATTTCCCGGACAAGGATCTTCTCTTCCAACGGATACTTTTAATCTAAATACAACTATTGCAGATACTTCTAATTTAATAAAAATCAGAGTTGAATTCTTCCTTGGACCGGTTGCAGACGTTACTAATATTGCTAATAATGATTATTACTGGTTCGAATGGCAACATGACGTAGATCAGCAAGCATTCGTGGAAGGAGTGAATGCAACTTCAGTACTTAATGCAGCAAGACAAGATTTTACTCGTCAGGGTACTGACCAAACGCTTGATTGGAGTACTGTTGGCGCTGCCCGAGTTACTTATCTTTTTAGTTCCTTTGACACAAGGGAAGTCCTAGGAATCTTTGATTTCCAGTGGACAGGAAGTACGAAAGGGCCAATTAACGGACAAGATATTCAATACATAAGTGTTAATGTCAGGGACAATGGCGTTTATCAAGCGAAATCAGGACATTCTCCGTTCTTTGTAAATGAAGCTTTGCTTTATGTTGTGAATGGAAGTGTTACAGTTTTCCCGGAATATCCGGCTGATCCGCAAGTTAATCATATTTGGATATACAGGAAAGGGGGGAATCTTACAGATTTTCTGCGCATAGCGGATATTACTATAACTAATTTTGCAACTGGTGCAGGAACTTACATCGATGCAAGTGGGAATACAGGGAGCTTCTTAATTAACAATGGATTTACCGACGTCTGTGTCGAAGCTGATGTTCAGACATTAGATCTTGCTGCTAATATTTTTACGAAATCATTCCAAGACATTTCCGATGAGATTTTCTCCATTGTAGATGGAATTTATTACGAGCGTCTCGTATGCTGCACCAGTACACAGATTTTCCTGTCCGAGTCTCTTAATCCGGATGCAATTGATGTTCGTGCTACGCTCCGCGTGAGCGGCGATCAGACTGAGACTAATTTTTGGGTAAGTAAAATTGCAAATAACCTCCTTCTCGTAGGAACTTCTAAGAATATTTATCAAATAACAGGTGATCTTACGCTCCAACCGGATGGAACTATTAATGCTCAAATCGTAGCAGTTGGGGAACAACATCCACCGATTGCACTTGAATTTGCATTAGATAGTGGTGTTATATTTTACATGTCTAATGACGGCTGGCGTTCGACGAATGGGGCACGAAGTGAACTTCTTTCGGCTCAGTTAAATCTCATGTTTCGTGGAGAATCGCGTTATGGACTTCAGCCAGTATCTCTCTATCCGAATGCTCTTGCAAATTATCCCGCTACTATCTATAAGGGCCAGCTTATTACTTCTAACATTTCTGCTGATGGAACTCGTCCGGTTTTTATTTATGATTTCCTTCTTCAGTACTGGCGCTTACTCCAAACTGATCCTATTAGTTTGTTCACTGAAGAAGACGGAACACTTCTTGGCGGATATGGTAATCCTGGAGATTTTTATATTAAACAAATGGACACTGGTTTTACCATCGATCGAGGAGGAGTAAGTTACTCTCAGAAAATTTATATTCAAACTGTCTATGACTCTAATCAGACTCCGAGAAATCGTAAGGATATGTTTACTCTCAAACTTACGATGGACACTGGAAATCAACCAGTTGAAGTTCACGTAGGACTTGATGGTGGAGGTTACGTTAGTCTTGGATTCTTTCAAGCTAATGGAATGAGTACGCTAGAAATTGACTTATTTTCACCTATCACGCAAGTTTATGGACTTCCGTTCCGGATAAGTTTGCTAATTACGAGTGATTATGCACTTACAACATTCAAACTGGCACGTCTCGATTACGAATACGCTCCGCGTCCTGAACAACTTACGCAGTTACGGATTCTTCCAACTAATCTCGGAAGCTATTCGCGTAAACGCTTCACTAACTTCGCATTTGTTATTGATACTCTTGGCAATACTGTTAAGTTTCAACCGAATATTGATTTGGCCGATACAACTACTCCGGATGTTGCTGACTCCTTTACAACGGCTGGTAAGCAAACTTACATTTATTATTTTAAACAAGAACAGCTTGGGACTGATATTGGAGGACTTATCACAGCGACAGGAAGTCAGAATTCGAAGTATCCGGCAGTCTTCGAATATTATGAAATAAACCTTGACGAAATTGTCTCTGAAAAGCTTCCTGTTCCCGTCAAGTACCTTGTAATCCCGGCGAACAACTATGGAACCCCAGATAGAAAGAGACATAGTTCTTATAAATTCCAAATTAACACTAGAGGACAGAACGTCCTTTTTACTCCCATCCTTGATGGAGCGGGAAGTCTTGTCACAAGCATGTTCAATACTACTACAAAACGGACAGTTGAACATTTCTTTACGGCAGATACAATTGCTATTGATGTTGGCGGAACCTTGCAATCTCAAGCTAACACTCCATTCGAATTTTACGGAGTCATCGTTCCTCAAGTCCTGGAAGTTTTACCACCACGCCTGTTAGAATACAGGATTCCGGAATCTAATCTAAGAGTTGCTGCTAAGAAGAGAATTCGAACTCTTCCATTCATGATTAATACTAATGGTCAGAATGTTGTGTTTACTCCAATTGTTGATAATGTGGCAGGAATTCCAACTACTTTTAATACTCCGCTTCGTCAGACAGTGTTTCATTATTTTTCAACGGATTCGTTTGGAGTAGATTACTCTGGTGAACTCAAAGCGCAAACAAGTACACCGTTTGAACTCTATGGACCTGACGGATCTCCCACACCTGGTTTTCTGCAACCGGAAATTGTTGAAGTTCTTCCAGTCACAAAAGTATTTGATCAAGTTGGTCCAGTCCATCTTCCACGTGTTGGAAAAATAATAGGACTTCGGCTGCGAGTAATCGCAACTGATACGAGTCTGCCTTGGACAATGTACGAAGCTGATAATGTTATTGCGACAGGAACTCTTACTACTTATCCAAATCTCGATTGGGTCTACGAGCAAGAATGGATTCAAAAGTCCCGTAATGCAACTGTGACGAGAATTGAAATAGGCCCAAGTCCCGGTGTGCTTCCCTTTAATCGTTATTATTTGGATCTCAAAGTTAATTACGGAGGCGGAGACACAGAAATTAAATGGCTTCGTGTTGCGCAGCAGGATGCTAATGTCAATAAGTATGGTCGTCCAGTTTCTTACATGGGCTAAGAATGGCACAGCGCGGAACTGTTAATAACTGGAACGATTTGAATGCTGCGCTCCGGGATCTTTATTCATTCCAAGATTATTGGACGAGTTCTAATATTGATTTTCATGGACGACAAGTTAAGAATGCTGGTTTCGGAACTGATCCTAATGATTATGTCGTACTCGCTCAGCTTCCGAAATTTGTGGACAAAGATCTTACTCCAACTGGGAAAAAGAAGGCCGGGGGCAGTACGTATGATAAAGTTACATTTGGTATAGGAGTTGGAGCAAATGTAGCAGTAGGAAATGATGTCACGCCACCTTATATTTGGTCAAATTCATCTAATGGACGTCCACAAATTGGTTTTTGCACCGCGAATATCTGTCCGACTGGAAGCGATGTGATTATTGACATACTTCAGAATGGAACTAGTATTTTTGGAGCAACAAAGTTGCATCTTCCAGCCGGAACTGCTAATAAGAATGTAATTACTTTCTCATCAATCTTTATTTCTAATCTTACTTTCAAGCGCAAGGACGTTATAAGTGCAAATGTTACCAAAGTTGGAAATGTTATTCCAGGACAGAATATCACTGTTGTGATGTTTTGTAGTCTAATATGAGCACTGGACCTTACTACAGTCCGGGTCCGATTTCGAATGTTACGCTAGATGCGTCCAATGTTCAAAATTTTTTAACTCAACTAAGTGCAGCGCTCCAGGGAGTTGGATGGAAATTTGTGAAATATATTCCAAGTTCCAGCGGAGTTACGGGTTATGCGCTCGATTCTGTTCCTCTTGCAGGAACTGCTCAACAAATGAGAGTCTGGCTCTGGTATAATGGACGAATTAATGGCGTTGGATATCCTGAGCCTTTAATAACTGCAATGACGACAGATGAGACTCTGTATGCAAAAGACGGGCCAATCACAATTAGTCCTGGAAAAACAGAACGAGTCATCTGTGGACCTTACCAATTCTTCTTACTTACGGAAAATCCAACTTATTTTAACGCTTCCTTTTCAATTAATGACTACGGTTGTGGAGTTCCCGTTTTGAAGTCTACTAATACGAATCCCGCCTTCTGGGCTAGGTATACTGGAGGTGGTTCCTCTGGATTTCGATGTTTCCGAGATACTCTAGTTCCTAATAACAGCTTCGGATACGCATTCCTACTTAATGGACTTTTTGCCAGTGATCTTAATGATTCTGCTACGATAGCTCCCCAGCTTCTTACAATGCGAAGCAGTGAACTTCAGCATCCGATTCCGTTTTTCGACGGAAATTTTCCTGTAATAGAGCCTTTGCTTGTTATGGGGAAAACTTATGGAACCGCTAACGCTGTAGGACTCTGGGATGCATTCGTTTATTCAAATCCTGTCTCTAGCAAGCTGGTAGCAGTTGCGGATAATCATACTTGGGAATCATACACCTTAGGTGCAGACTGTGGAAGTTTGTTTCTTGCAATAGCTGCTCAGCCAGCGGCAGGAGTTCCGGGACTTAGTTATTGATGAGCATTCATAACAGTGGAAACGTCACAATTGCAAGTGGAACTTTTACAAGTATATTCACTGATTCAGAAAACATGGTTCAGTTTATTAAAAATACGCTAGTTCAAGCAAGCTGGACTCGTAAGAAAGTTCTCGCTGGAATTTCATTTCTTGCGCTTGCGATTACGGACGGGGATCAATTTACCCTAGGAAGTCAGATTTTCACAGCTTATACAGGAGCTGCACATGGACCTAATCCATTTCCGGTTGGATCTAATACGGCAACGAATCTCATGAGTCTTGGGAATGTCGTTCAATCAGTTCTCGGGTGGACTTTTACAACCAATAATTTTAATATAATTACATTTACTGTCAATGACACTGGAGATCCTGAGAATGACGGGAACTTACAATTTTGCCAAGTCAATCCGACAGGAACTGTAGGACAGTACGATTTTAATCCGAATGCATCTCCCGGACAGGGAATCACATGGGGCGGTGGATTTACCCTTACAAGTCAAGCGGTGAATTCAACTCCACTAATTCTCACAGTTGTTACTAATAATAGTTCAACAATCAGTATCTGGGCTGGTCTTTTCAAGAATTCCTTCGAGTGGAACGGATGGAAGCAAGGAAATCAATGGCAGATAATTGCCAGTCGTTATCAGTTCCTGTTCTACGTGCCCATGAATATTACGGCAGGAACTTTCTTCCTGGGAAGTCATCTTTTCCCGTCTCCAGGACTGGATCACTGTAATTATTGTAATGGTCCCGTTGATCCAATTATTCCAGTCGGTGGAGACCGAGCGAGTCTTGTGTCAGTTGGTAATAATTATTATGTTAATGCTGGGGCAGAGTATTTCACGATTCCATCAGCGGCTGAAATTTCACAACCTGTTCTTTCATTTCCTGGTCTTGGTTCTGCTATTACTCCTGGAGACAAGTTAGGAAACAGACTCGCTGGAAAAGACATAGTTAACGATCTCGGATTTGCAATTCCTTATGAAGCAGCACTTGTTGCATGTCAAAGTAATCCTAGTGGAGCTAATCCTAATTTCTCCATTCTTGGTTATTTGTGGGATTCTGTTGTATATTCTGGCTATGACCTTCCTGATAATCCTGCCCAAATTTCTGGCGTTTCTTCGATAGTCCTACTTTCCCAAAGTGGTACGACTTCTGATTCACGAGCTAGTCTAGTGGCTGCTCTAGCATGAATACTATTGACTTTGGTTACGACCAAATTTCTCCGACTTTTGTCGGTCACGTAGATGCACTTACAGTACAAGGGCCGGGAGCACTTCTTGGGGAAATGTCAACTACTGGAATCGTGCCTCCAGGCCCGCCGATTTCGGGAGTAGCACTAAGAAATTACAGTTTTTAGAAAGTGTGTAGCCGATGGCTTTTATTCCAGCACTAATCGGGGGGCTCGAAGGTCTTGCAGGAGGATTACTTAATAGACCACAAACGACTACAAGCGGAGGAACTTCTTCGACTACGTCGAATTCTTCGGGAACTACGACAGGAACTTCTCTTCCGAACTACGATCCGATGCAGTTGCAGATGAGAAATTTCCTGCTTAATCAATTTTATAACCAAGCTAATCCTAATGCGATCGGAAATCTTGTAAGTAATTATACTGCCGGTGGAATCAATACAATTAATCAAGGCGCTGGTGCTGCGCAGCAATCGTTGCAGAATCGATTAGCCGGAAGTGGCCTCAGTTTTTCAAATGCTGCTCCGTTTGCACAGTCTTCAATTGATCAAAGTCGAATTGGTGGAATTACTGCACTTCGTACACAAGCACCGATCTTACAAAGTAACTTACAACAATCACGACTCACGGATTTTTCTAGTTTCTTGCAAGGACTTCCTGTTGGGCAAACTACGACAGGAACTACTACTCAGCAAGGAACTCAAAATACTACTCAGACAGGAAATGTTACTCAGCCTGGAAATATTCTTGGTGGTGCTGCTTCTGGAATTGCAACAACTCTTGCAGGTTTGTATGGAATGGGAGCTTTTAAAGGAAGTCAACCGAGCACTTACAATCCGAATCCTGGTGGACTTGGGATTTCTAACAACTGGGGGCAAGGATAATGGCACTTAATTTCATTGATGTTGGAAGTCCAATAATTCAAGCTTACATGCACGGACGACAACTTCGTCAGGAGCAAGAGCAACAACTATTCGAACGTGGAATGCAAGAGCAGCAGCAAAAGTTACGCGAAGCAGAATCCTCTCGTCAAGAACAGCAACTTCAGGGTTATTTAAAACATCTTACAGCGGAGGAGGAACATCAACATGCTCAAATAGCTCTCGAACGAGCACAACATGAGCTTGAAGCAACTCGTACAATGGGTCAAATGCAGGCTGCAGGTCAATTGCGACCGATCCAAGCGGGAGAACAAGTTCCACAAGCTCTCCAATTTCAACAAGGGGGACAAAACCTACGATTAGCTACTCCTGAAGAAATTCGACAATTTCAACTTGAAGGACAGCGGCAATCTGGACAAATTCAGGCTCAAACTGCTGGAGCGGAAACAACCGCTAAAGCAACAGCAGAAGAACCTTTTCAAGTTCGTGCAACTGAGCGTCAAACACAACAGAAACTTCAGGAAATGGCAGCGGAACATGCTAACAAACTTGGAGAAATTGGCGAGGAAGCTAAAGGGCGAATGGCAACAACTCAATTACAAGCACATGCCGGAATTACAGAAGCTGGTATTCGTGCTCGTGCTGAAACTGATGCAGCAAGAATTCATATGTTCGGTGATCCTAATATGACCGCGGACGACTGGGCTTCTCGCGTAACTCCTTATTTGTATGGGGAAGTTAAGAAACCACTTGGAAATGCTCCAATCGATCAGATTATGAGAAATCATATTCAAGCAGCAATTCCCGGCGGACAAGGACAGGAAATTACCGCTGATAAAGCTCAGAAAGTAGCTAATCTTAATCGTGTATTCGAAATTTATGATAATATGGCAGGACAGATTAAGAATCTTCCAACTAGCAGAGTTCTTGCAAACGGGCAGCATCAATTAGCTAAGATAAGTGGAACTGACTCTCAGAATATGCAAAATCAAATTGAATCACAAGCAATTCCACTTCTTCAAGCACAAGGAATGTACAGTGCGCAAGGAATTCGTACTGAAATGACAAGACTCAAGGGAATCATGGGTGGACTTCCAGGAACTACTCAAGAGCAAGCGATTTCTAATATTAATCTTGGAAAGAGTCTTGCGACAGGAAATGTCCTTGATACTGTTCTTGGAGGAGTTAATGAGAAACAGAAACTAATGCTTTTGCAACATTATCTTCCTAACACGGATCTTAGTCAGTTTAAAACTTCCTACGGTGGACAACAAGTTCCGAGATATCAGAAAAGCCCGCAGAGCGGACAGTGGCTTCATTTAAATCCTGACAAGGGAACCTATGACAGCATAGACGCTCAATAAAATGCCTGAATCAATTCCACTTTCGCAATTTGGTCAAACTCCTATCAGTACACCCGCGGTCCAACAGTCACAGCGCGGGGAATCAATTCCAATTAGCTCATTCGGAATTTCTCCTCTGAGTCCACAAGGACAGGAACTACCACAAAGTCCACCAGACTGGCTTCATTATCTTACGAAAGCAGCAGGATTTGCACTTCCGATGGCTGGTGCTGCGCTTGGATCAACTATAGGACCGGAAGGAACTATCGGAGGGGCAGTAATCGGCGGCCAAGCAGGACGAGCTTTAGAGCGTTATGGCGAAGGAAAAGGACCGATTGGACCATTAGAATCGGTTAAGAATGCTGTACAGGATGCAGTTCTTGGAAAAGCTGGTGAAGTGGCAGGTGAAATAGCTTCTCCTGTTGTCGGAAAACTAATTAAATTATTCCAATCAACTCCTAAACAGAGCGCAACGAGCGAAGCTATTCAGAAGGCACTTGAATTAGGAGTTAAGTCCAAAGAAGACATTCCTGAAGCGCTAGCACGCCAAGCTACTGAAGTAACTGGCAGTCCTTATCAAGTTCCTAAAACAGTAACGGGAACAGCGGGACAGGAAGCCGTAGCTTCTAATATGGCTGCAACTGCTGAGGCACGCCGGGCTCTTTACAAGAAATTCGAAGATACTCACATTGGCCCGAATACTCAGCAATTTGATAAGTTTGAGGGAATGCAAACAAGTCCAGTCGCTGGTCCCACCGGACAACCAGTAGTTACACCGCGAATCTCAAAAGTTCCAATCGCTGGACCAATTTATACAAGTAACGCAACTACTCTTGCAGCGCAACTTAAACCAATTCTTGATGATCAAATCGCGGGACCAGAATTCACGACTCTTAAGCCATTCGTACAGGCGAGTCTTAAGAAAGCAAAAGCGGGGATTGATAATTTAGTTGAAGGAATTCCTTCTCTCTCGGCAAGTGGAGAACCTGTAACTATTCCAGTGAAACCTTGGGATACCGTTAAACAGATTCGTACTGATATTAATCGAACTGTTGGCGGAAAAGTATTTCCAGAACGAGGACAAGCTATTGCGCAAAATCTTGCGAAGGCTCTGGACGACGATATTAATCAAAGTATTACGACTACTTGGAAGAATGGACCGCAAGCTCTGCAAGATCTTAATAAAGCGGACGCAGCTTACACACTTGAGCGAAGAACGTTTCCAAAAGAAATAGTTAATAAAGTATTCACTAAAGGAAATCGCTTTGAACCTGCGGACGCTAGTGATTTCTTTGACCAAGCATTCAAAAGTCCTGAAACTACTCAGAGAATGATGACTGCCCTCGGACCTACGAATACTGGAATCGCACAGACTCATTATTTTGAAAATAATCTTCTTCCGAAAGGATCAGCGAGTCTTAAAAGTGCAATTCAGGAACTAGAAGATCCTAACTCTGTGAGTCGAACAGTTTTTAACGCGAGTACCCGTAACGGGATGTTGCAAACTTTTAGAGCTCTTGCATCTGTTCCTGAGTCCGAAGGACAGGAAATGGGACGTTTCGCGATGGGATTGAAGGGTGGGAAAATGATATTTAATCTTGCAAAAGCCCCTTTGAATGTTGCGGCCGGACGACCACTGAGTGCAGCTCACAACGTGAGTGTGGCAGTTGATGCATTTCAAGTTCTTAAAAATGCTCAGGTTGCAAACGCGGCAGCAAGACTCGCTAAGATTCCACCGAGTTCGGCTGAAGCGTCATCACGAACTAAACTGATTTTCTCTGCACTCAAAGGACTTCCTGTCAGTGTGACAACAGACTTAGGAACTACCGATGGAGAACTTACTGAGAGTGGTGGAATTAAAACACACTAATGTTTCTTCCCTGCCCTTTCGTAAATTTCCAGCGCTTTGCTCGTAAGTCTGTACGAAACTTCATTTGAACTATTCACTTCTGCAAGCAAATCCGCTTCACGAAGTTGCAAGACCGTCGCATCTAACACATCAACTGGAAATTCCCCAAGATTTCTTCGAATAATAATACGTCGCGAGAGCTCATATGAGGGAGCTTCGTGGAGTATCTTGAGTAATAGCGCAGACGCATGAGCGCTGCTAGCTTTTCCTCCCTCGGAAGAGAGGATTTGATAATTTTTATACAATCCAGTACAAAGTTCAATGGCATATTCAACGTGCTCCTTTCGGACATGCAAATTCAACTCCGGTTCCCCCATCGCCAGTAACATACTCACTTTGTGAACGTGAGTTTTCATTCTACCTTCGATTCCTGTCTTAGTACTCGGATTGTCTTCATGAATGCACCATTGCGTAGTATACCAGTTATCAAATTCTTGTGCGGCGTCTGGTGCAAAAGAAATCTCACCTTTGAGTTTACTCAAATTCTTAACGTGCTCGATCAGCAAGTTCCTGTCCGAGTCCTGCACGACAGTGCTTTTGAAAATCATAGAATCCTTATGACGTTTGCGTTTTTCAAGAACTAGGATTGTTCTTGATAACAGTCCCCCATAAAGTGCTCTATCATCAAAAATCCCCTTAAGTAAGATTTCATTCGATGCTGCGAATAGTGATAGACACACGTTTTTAAGGGAAGCACTCCAAGATATAAGGTTACGTTCCCAAACTTCATGGTAATCCCAAAGGTCCGTGAGTAATTCATTCGTACTTTGATCTTTGATATAGAAACTTGAAAGTTCCTCGGAGTAAAGTATACAAGAAGCACCTTTCTTACCTCCAGTTTCATATTGGCCAAGACTTTTAACAACTGCCTGAATCGACGCACTTCCTTCAATAACTTTAGTATTATTAGCAGCTTTAATTAGTGCGCCTCCGAGTTGCATTGGCAAACTCTTTCCCAAGGCCGGTGGACCCACTATTAGTACAAATATGTTTCCATAAAGTCGTCTGTAAGTCGTCTGAAAATATAAGTTATCTCGCATTACCGCTGCAATTGTTGCAAGTCCACTCCATAAGAAGTACGAACGTGGACTCTCTGACTCGGCACTGTATAAGATGAATCTGTCGATGAAATTCACTTAACATGCAGCTTTCATCTCATACCAGTTCTCTCCAGTCTTGATTTCCAATGGAATTACAAGCGGAATTTCCGAAATAACAGATCCTGAACTAAAGAGAATTGGTTGTTCTTCATGATAGCGAAATCTTTCATTAAACTCAGAGATTCGATTATTACGTACTTCAAAGAAAAGTGAGTCATGACTTTCGGACAGGAAAAAGGCGTCATTCTCGAATTCTGCAATGAGTGGAGTTAATGTGTCAAATTTGATATGATCTGAGACCACCGCTTGTGGGATGTAAGAAAAGGCTTCTTTGTAAGTATCGCTTCCGAGGCGGTCGAAAAATTGTCTAATTCGTCCGTGTGGAGTACTAAGCATTCGTTTATTGTCGATAAGAGAACGAATTCGACGATGAAAAACTTCTCTAACCTTGGGGTTATTAGAGTGAAAACGGCTAATAGCTTGCTGAGCTTTTTCGATTGAAATGTGAGCCATGAGCGAGAGTCGAAATGCTCCCATGTCATAATTACCTGCGTGTCGTGGCTTTTTTCCAAAATCCTGACGATCCAACTCTGTAATATCATCGAATCCCTTACTGAGTACAAGCATTGATGTCTTAGTATGTAAATCATCTTTAATTCCATACTTGTTACGCTTAAAATCCTTTCTATTCATTTCATTAAGCGCGTCTTCATCATCAGACAGGATACAAACTACGCGAGCCTCTGCTTGTCCACCGTCACCTTCTACAAAAGTGTAACCTGGACTAGAAACGTACATCTTACGAATATCCGCTCCTATCAATTCCTGTCCGATTTCGAATCCGTGTTTGGGGATAGTCTGAAAAGCTAGACCGAGGGGAGTCGAACAAATAGCACCAATTTTGGAATTTTTATCATAACATAACGAATCCTTTGAATTTTTGAACCACATCCAATCTGTTGTCTCCGAATTCGAAGTTCTACCACTTTTCGTACCAGCCAGTTTAACATTAGTTCTCATCCTTCCATCCGAGTGAAATGGCGTCTTGATATAACCAAGAATCTTATAAATCTTCCTGCACCAAAGAATACTCCAAAGAATTTCCGCAGCCTCTTTTGAGGCTCCGTAATTAAGAATTAATTCTTCAAGAGTTTCCTCGTCACAACTGAGAGTCTTTTTCCCAGTTTCCTTGTTAGTTTTGAATTGCTTTGGGAAATTTAAGTCACCGTAAACGAGATCGGAAATTTGTTTCGGCGAATTGAAATTAAGGTCTTTCTTTCCCGAAATGGTTTCCAAGTGATTTCTACGTATCGACAACATTGTTTCGTATTTAACGAGCAAGAGATCCCTTGCCGTCGTATCGACACGAATACCGCGATCTTCCATTTTCTTATAAATACCATATAATGGCCACACCCGATTCGTGTAAAAATCATAAACTCCTACTTCCTTCGCATCCTGAATCTGTTTCTCGTAAATTATCCAATCAGTAAGTGCATCCTTTGCGTTGTAGTAAAATAAAGTGTCCCATCCTTCCTTTGGATTGAAATCTCGTCCGTCGTCCTTATAATAGCTAATGTCTGTATAAATGCTGGTATAGAAATCGAGCCCTTTAGGAAGTTCGGGGTAGATGCAGTGGCCAAGTAGCATTGTATCTCCGACCACATTCTTAAATCGAAGTCCCCACTGTTCAGTATGATGATGGTCATATTTTATGTTCTGATTGACTAATGGAATTCCAGATCCAAGTATTTGATAAATTAGTCTAAGCAGCAATCCCCTTTCGATTGGATTAGTCTCACGTGCTACGAGCGGGATACTTATTGCTTCATAACCATCATGGCAAAATCCTATACACGTAATGTGTCCCATGAATGTTTCAATGTCAACTGTTAAAAACTTGGCCTTCTGCGCGCGGGACCACCAAGTTCCAAGTTCTCGAACTGTACGACAGATCCAAAGTAAGTAATTTTCCTTAATTACATCGGTACGATCTTTGTTTTTTACGGCTTTCCCGTAATCCAAAGAAGTATACGCATTATAAGTCCAGTCAGAAATAATATCGCGAGGATGGATGACAGGTACGCACCTAATAGATGATCGTATTCGTTCAGGCTCACCAAAATCCACACGGATAATATCAGAGATAGGAATAATAGAACCCCGTAACTTATAAATACTAACATTATTACGGGATGTAAGATATTGGCTTGAAAGCTCTCCTGCACTAATAATGACATTAGGATTGACATTTGCGATCTCGTCTCCTAGAATTTTTCCCCAGTTCTCTGCTTTCTTAACATCCTGAATTGCAACACGACGCTCTTTTCGTGCGCGAGGCATATGAAATTCTTCTTTAATATAACATGTTTTGAAAGTTTTTTCGATGTCATAAGAATTCTCACGCAAGTATCCGGCAATCAAACGCCCCGCCGCTCCCATGCAAGCACGACCAGAAATAACCTCGTCCTTAGTTGGGTAATCCTCAACTATCATGATCTTTGCATCTTCGAGACCCCATCCTGTGATTCGTTTACTCAAGTCTTTTAATCTCTTCCTGGATTTCCTTGATTAAATTAAGTGGAGGAACTGTTACTATATCCCATTGGGTACCGATTATGCAAAGAAG
>Ga0209067_10000279_pt1 | contig 34487 bp, 28 predicted proteins | sample ColStrG_CSR_2013_FD_187199 | JGI IMG/M metagenome (GOLD analysis project Ga0209067, IMG submission 187199) | Freshwater sediment microbial communities in response to fracking from Pennsylvania, USA - Cold Stream Run_MetaG_CSR_2013 (SPAdes)... | ecosystem: Environmental > Aquatic > Freshwater >... | reverse complement strand
AATCGAAATCGCTACAAATTACCTCTCGCATTTTTGTGGATGAGATGGAACTGGGGGTGCGTGGACAACGCAAAGAACCCGAGCTGGATATTTTGGAACCAAAAAATGGCCTGACCACCAAACAACTCATTGGAAATTATTTGACTGCTCATCTCAAAGTGAAAATTGATGGAAAGCCTGCCAAGATTAATTTTCTGGGATATGAAAAAGAAGATATTTCTTTTGTGAGTTACCTGGAGATTGAAAATATAAAAAAACTAAAAACCATCGAGGTGTTCAATGATATCGTCACGGAAATCCATGATGACCAATCAAACCTTGTGCACGTTACTTACAAGAATCCCGTAAAGAGTGCCCGCATGACCCGAGAAAACACTTCAGAAATTTTTACTTTTAGTTCAAAATAATTTTATTAACCCATCCGAAGAAACGATAAACGAAAACTAACCATCTTACATTATGCGTAAAAAAATAGTAGCCGGCAACTGGAAAATGAACAAGACGTTGGAGGAAGCAAAATCCCTAACGGCAGAGGTGATGGGCTTGGTTGAAGATGAAGTAAAAGGAAATACGATCATTGTGCTTTGCGTACCTTATCCCTATTTGTTTTCATTAAAAAATCAATTAGGAAATTCGTCCGTAAAAATTGGAGCCCAAAATTGCAGCGAGCATGATTCTGGCGCCTATACCGGAGAGGTATCTGCCCTGATGTTGAAATCGATGGGAATCCCTTACGTCATTGTTGGGCACAGTGAGCGCAGGCAATATTTTGGTGAAGATGGAGCAATGTTGGCAAAAAAAGTCGACGGCGCCTTGGCCGCTCAACTCACGCCTATTTTCTGTTGCGGCGAACCATTGGAGATCCGCGAAGCCGGAACACACGAAAAATTAGTGAAGCAACAAGTAGAGGAAGCCTTGTTCCATTTAAGCGCTGATTCATTAAAGAAAATCGTCATTGCTTACGAGCCCGTCTGGGCGATTGGCACCGGCAAAACCGCCTCGTCGCAACAGGCACAGGACATGCATGCGGTTATTCGTAAACATCTCGCTTCAAAATATGGAGCGGAGGTTGCAGCAGACATTTCCATTCTTTACGGTGGAAGCGTAAAGGCCGACAACGCCAAAGAACTTTTTTCCTGCCCTGATGTAGATGGTGGCTTGGTGGGAGGCGCTTCCCTGAAGTCAAGAGAGTTTGTCAATATTGTCAAAGCGATGGCTTAATACGCCCTGGCAAACAAGACTCTTCTGTTGGAAGGCTTTCCAGAATAAATACACTTTCCATTTTCTTCAGGGGCATCCAATGGAATGCAGCGGATGGTAGCCTTGGTTTCGTCTTTAATAGCGGCTTCCGTTTCTTTGGTGCCATCCCAATGGGCTAAAATAAATCCTGGGGTTTCATCCAGTGATTTTTTGAACTCATCGTAGGCGTCAATTTTGCGTGTATGATCGGCGCGGAATTTTAAAGCCTTTTGATAAATATTTTGCTGGATCGCATCGAGCAATACAGGAATTTCATTCACTACATCATCCATTTTCATCACTTTCTTTTCCTTGGTGTCCCGGCGGGCCACTTCCACGGTTCCGTTTTCCAAATCGCGTGGGCCTACGGCCATGCGCACAGGCACTCCGCGCATTTCGTATTCGGCAAATTTATAACCAGGTTTGTAGTTATCACGGTTATCAAACTTCACCGCATACCCGAGCTGGCGCAAAGCAGCGATAATCGTTTCCACTTTTGCTGAAATCCTATTGAGTTCTTCTTCCGTTTTAAAAATGGGTACAATCACCACATGAATAGGAGCCAATTTAGGAGGTAACACCAATCCATCATCGTCCGAATGCGCCATGATCAGTGCACCCATCAGACGCGTACTAACTCCCCACGAAGTCCCCCAAACCAATTCCAGTTTTCCTTCTTTATTGGTGAATTGCACATCAAAAGCTTCAGCAAAATTCTGTCCGAGAAAATGCGAAGTACCCGATTGCAATGCCTTTCCATCCTGCATTAAGGCTTCAATGCAATAAGTATCGATCGCCCCTGGAAATTTTTCGCCTTCCGTTTTTTTTCCTTTGATCACCGGCACAGCCATGAAGTTTTCAACAAAGTCGGCATATACATCCAGCATCTGTAGGGTTTCTTTCACTGCTTCATCCGAGGTAGCGTGCGCCGTATGCCCTTCTTGCCAAAGAAATTCTGCCGTACGCAAAAACAAACGGGTGCGCATTTCCCAACGCACCACATTGCACCATTGGTTAATTAATAGCGGAAGATCACGGTAAGATTGAATCCATTTTTTATAACTGCTCCATATGACCGTCTCCGAAGTAGGACGTACAATAAGCTCTTCTTCCAGTTTGGCATCCGGATCAACAATGATGCCGCTGCCATCGGGAGCATTTTTTAGGCGATAATGTGTCACAATCGCGCACTCTTTGGCGAAACCCTCCACATGACTTGCTTCCTTAGCAAGAAAAGATTTAGGGATAAACAGGGGGAAATAGGCATTCGAATGACCCGTGTCTTTGAACATTTTGTCGAGCGCCTGCTGCATTTTTTCCCAGATGCTAAAGCCGTAAGGTTTTATGACCATACAGCCCCGTACATCCGAATTCTCTGCCAAATCGGCCTTTTTAACCAGGTCAATATACCATTGCGAGTAGTCATCAGCACGGTTAGTAATCTCTTTTCCCATTTTTGGTATTGAATTTGTGTAGTTTAAGGGTGCAAATATATTTACTGTCGTGCAGCCCTGATCGTTTTATCAAAGAAACTTGTTCTTTAAAATATCCAAAATGACTAGATTTACGTTATTAACCTTAGGAGTGATCCAGTAACCTTATGAAAACAAAATCAATTTTATTGTCCCTGTTGGCAATCTCTTTCGGGATTGGTGTGTTCGCCCAAGAAAATGATGACATGTATTTCGGGTCAAAAGACCGGACTAAGATAAATATATCGAGCCGTGAAGAAGTGGTTTTAGCATCTGCTAAAGAAAATAGCACTGCGCAAATCATCAACCCCTCTGACAGCTATTCTGCCAGAAACGAAAACCCAGATTACATCGCCGGCGCAAAAGTGGGGGCTAATGCAACAACTACTTCATCGTATTTTACCCCGAGCTATCAGCCGACAGTAAATCAAAGTTTGTATAGCAATAGCTGCAACTGCAACACGGGATACAATAACTCGGCATACGGAAGCCCATATGGTTATAGCCCTTACTCCAGCATGTATGGGATGGGTTATGGAAGTCCTTACTCCAGCATGTATGGCATGGGGGGAATGGGAATGGGAATGGGTTATGGAATGGGAATGGGATATGGAATGGGAATGGGTTATGGAATGGGAATGGGATACCCTATGATGAGTTATGGGCTTGGTATGAGTTACAGCAGCATGTATGGAATGTCACCGTACATGAGCATGGGATATGGGATGTATGGCTACAATCCGTATAGCTATGGAATGATGGGGATGGGATACGGATACGGTTATCCTTCCGTGGTGGTCGTAAACAGTAGCGAAACGGGTGGACCAGTATACGGACGACACCCATCTCGTAGCAATACCCCAATGATTAGCCACTATACTTCCAGTTCATCACGAGGTAATACAGCTTACTATAGTGGCAGCGGCGCGCGTTCATCCAGTGCGGCGAGAAGCGGCTTGGCGTCAAATAGCTCAACGTCGTACTACAATAATGCCTGGAAACAAAGTGCAAGCAACTCCAGTCGTGGTGCCATGGGAAATATCGGTAGCAACTCAAGTGCACGCAATTCTTGGAACAGTCCCAATACAGGCAGTTCTTGGAATAATTCTTCTTCGAGAAGTTCTTGGAGCAATTCATCCTTTGGTGGTGGCCGCAGCATTGGCGGGTTCTCCGGTGGTGGTGGGTTCAGTGGTGGCGGTGGTCATAGTGGTGGTGGCGGACACGGAAGACGATAAATTTATTCGATCGTCCTTTCTACTCAACTTAATTTCTTATGAAGAAAATAGTTAGCCTGGCGCTAAGTGGCTTTGGTGTGTTCATTTCGATAAGTGCCTTGGCTCAAACGTATGCTGAAGAAGCTTTACTCTTCAGCCGAATCAGCCCAGGTGGCAGCGCCCGGATTCAAGCCATGGGAGGGTCGCAAGTTGCCTTGGGTGGTGATTATAGTTCTGCTTTTTCAAACCCTGCGGGGTTGGGATTTTTTAACCGTTCGGAAGCTACCCTTTCCCTGGGCATGAATTATTTTAACTCTACTACAAGTTATTTAGGAAATTCAACCGGTGACTCAAAATCGAATTTCAATATTCCAGGATTCAGTGTTGTTTTTCATAACGATAAAAACAAAGGAAAACTTGTGAGTGGAAATTTTGCCCTCTCCCTTACTCGCACCAATAATTTCAACCAAAACTTTACCTATCAGGGAACCAACCCCAATAACTCATTAATCGATTATTTTATTGAACAGAGTAATGGAGCCACTCCCGATCAGTTTTATCAGAATGGTTCTTCTTATTACACACTTCAAAGACTGGCCTTCAATAATTATTTGATCGGCCCCATGAGTGAAATTAATAAGGGGGGTGATTCTTCCCAGTACCACACCTATGCAAACCAGATCCCTTTTCAACATGAGCGTGTTCAGGTTACTGGTGCTCAAAATCAATTTAATGTTTCGTATGGTCTGAACTTTGGCGATTTCTTTTATTTGGGCGCCACCGTGGGTTTTCCAAGCTTCAATTATCATTCCATAAAGACCTATTCAGAGTCATTCGTCGATAATCCCAAACCTACCCCTTTACTCGGATTTGATTTAAATGAAGACTATCAAATTAAAGGTTCCGGTATCAATACCACAATCGGTGCGATCATACGTCCGGAAGATTTTATTCAATTTGGCTTGTCGGTAGCGACACCAACCTACTTTTATTCCGTTGCCGATAACTACAATGCAACGCTTACCTCCGGCTGGGACAATTACACCTTCATCGATGCCACTTATCCAAGTCACAACACAGTATTGAATGGCGTGAGAGATTCCTTGACTCAACTGCTGTCAAATTATACCTTAACAACGCCCTGGAGGATCAAAGCGGGAGCCACTTTCTTTATCCAGAAACGCGGGTTAATCACCGCTGAAGTAGAGAAGGTAAATTATAGTAAATCAAGCTTGTCTTCCCAAACCAATGGCCTTGATTTCACGGGAGACAACAATGAGATAAAAACCTTGTACACGAATGTTTTCAATATCCGAACGGGGGGCGAGTATCGATTCGGAAAATTTCGAGCGCGGGTGGGCTACAGCTACATGCCGGATCCTTATGCTGCTGTTCAAAACAAGACATCAAATACCATTACTAGCCTCTCCGGTGGCGCAGGATATCGCTCGTCAAAATTCTTTGTGGATTTAGCGGTTATCCAGACGCAGTGGAACTCTTCCTATAATCCGTACTCCATAAATTCCATTTACAGTCCTGTTGTTACTATAAAAAATGCGACCACGTCGGTTATGGTCACCGTCGGCTTTAACCTTTGATTTTTGAGATTACCGTCTGCATTGGAATATCCGTTCCTTCAAAAATGAAATTAGCCTGCCTGTAATAGGTAATTCGCTGCGACCGAAGGAATTCAATTTTATCTTTCAGCTGCTCGGGAGCAAGTCGTGCAAACAACGGGCGCTCAATTAAACTTGTTTTCTGGAGTCGATTGGCAATTTCGCTCGCAGGAACATCAAGAAAAATTGTTTTGCCAGAATGATTCATTTGCCACATGTTGTCATGAAAACAGGGGGCACCGCCGCCCGTTGACATCACAAAACTTTCCCTCGAGAAGCAATACGTCTTCAACATGGCCGATTCCACTCTTCGGAAATAATCCTCCTTTTTCTTTTCGAAAATCTGATTGATCTGCTGGCCTTCTGATTTTTCGATTTCCAAATCCAAATCAATAAAATTTAATTTCAGTTCGACGGCCAACAATTTCCCCAACGTTGTTTTACCGGAGCCCGGCATGCCAATGAGGAAGAATTTCATTAATGGTTGGAAATCAGGTGAAGGATTTCTTCGGCTGAAGGCGTATCATTATGATGCCAATTGCCCAGCACCCTTCCCTGCTGCCACAAGGCAATCCCCGGGTTAGAGCGAATGATGGTCTTTAAAACCGTCGCATCCGAAAAATAATAAGGAACAGCCAACTGATTTTCATGTCGGAATTTTTCAATTGACTCACTGCTGGAAGCGGTGAGAATAAAACAATCTACTTTGCCTTCCAATTTCTGGGTAAGTTCCCGAATCACGGCAATATTCTTCGTCGAAGTTTTTTCGACGTTGAATAACACCAGGATCAATTTGTTTCCTTCAAACGTATAGGCCGTCTTGTCCTCGCCATCCGGGGTGGTGACACTATAATCCGTGATTTTGGGTTTCGTCTTATCCTCGTTCAATACTTTTGAAGAAACATATTTGTATCCTGCCTCGGATAAATATTTTTGCGATCTAATTTCTCTTCCCTCCTTTTCAAAGACATATTCAATAATCGGTTGCTCCTGCGGTTGCATTTGTTGGGGGATAGTGTTACCCGTGCGATAGGGGCGAAAATCGATAAAGGGCAAGTGGTTGATTGCCCGAATGCCCAGCAAGAGGCTGAACGACACCACCGCCATTATTAGTCCATCTCCTTCTCGTGTTCGCAACACGGGAACGTAGGTGTGCTTATACCAAAATAAGTGAAATACAAATCCCATCAGCACAATATCTTTTGCAAATGACTGCCAGGGAGTAAGTTTGATGGCGTCACCAAAGCAACCGCAGTCGGTAACTTTATTGAAATAAGCCGAATAGAATGTGAGGAAAGTAAAAAAAAGCATGAGCAAAAGCAGAACCCAGCCTGTCCATTTCATTCGCCAGAAAATCAGAATAGCAATGCCCAGGGCAACCTCCAACACCATCATTATCATTCCGATTTCCAGCGACCAAGGAATGAAATGATTAAAGAACGAACCGAAGTCATCAGCAAAGACTTCAAAATATTCCTCCATCTTGATCTGCGTGCCAACTGGATCATTGAGCTTGATCAGCCCGGAGAAAATAAAAAGCACCCCGACAAAATAGCGAGAGAACTGGTCAAAGAATTTTTGCATAAATATAGGTGCTCGATGCTGGGTACCGGATCAAATTCATCCACCGACCAGCCTCCAGAATCATTTTAGTTTTATTAAACAAAATACCGAATAGTTAATCATGTCCTGGTAGTTGGCCTTTATTCCTTCACTTACCAAAGTTTTGCCATCGATGTCTTCAATTTGTTTCACGCGCAACAATTTCATAAGAATGATATCGGTCATCGAACTTACGCGCATGTCGCGCCAGGCTTCATCGTAGTCGTGGTTCTTGTTCTGAAGAAGATCAAAGGTCTCACCTGCTGCGCGATCATACATCGGTTCCAGTTCTTCAAAGCTCATTTCCGTTTTATCAGAATCAATCAAAATCATTTGCATCATGGCAATGATGCAATAGTTGATGATGCCAATGAATTCATCCTTGATACTATCCTCTATTTTTTGGGATCTTTTCTCCTGAATGCTCCGGATACGCTGCGCTTTAATGAAAATCTGGTCCGTAACGGAAGGAAGGCGTAGTACACGCCAGGCGGTGCCATAGTCGTGCGTCTTTTTAGCAAACAGGGCTTTGCAGGCAGCCATCACCTCTTTATATTCGTGAGCGGTTCTATCATTCATAAAGGATGCAAAGTAAAATATTTTCGGTCAACAAAACACTCAACGTTGGCGGCAAACTGATCGATCTTTCAGAACCCCGAGTAATGGGTATCCTCAACGTGACTCCCGACAGTTTTTACGACGGCTTCAAATACGGGGATGAAACATCAATTTTAAAACAGGTTGAAAAAATGGTTTCTGAAGGGGCCGATTTTATTGATGTGGGTGGTTACTCCACGCGTCCGGGGGCGGAGGACATCTCCCAAGAGGAAGAACTAAGCAGGGTCATGCCAGCCATTAAACTTATTACTAAAAAATTTCCCGATACCATCGTTTCCATTGATACTTTCCGGGCCCGGGTTGCAAAACAGGCGGTTGAAGCCGGGGCATCTTTAATCAATGATATTTCGGGTGGGGATTTGGATAAAGACATGTTTGACACCGTTGCTTCTCTTCAAATTCCTTATATCATAATGCACATGAAAGGGACGCCTCAAACCATGACGCAGGAAGCCACGTATGAAAATCTTATTAAAGAAATTATCGATTCCTTTCATCAAAAGATTTTTAAACTTCATGGTCTTGGCGTGAAAGATACTCTTGTTGATCCCGGCTTCGGTTTTGCCAAGACGGCGCAACAAAATTTCGAGTTGCTCAATCAACTTGATCGTTTTCACATCCTTGAAAAACCGTTGCTGGTTGGGCTTTCGCGTAAATCCATGATTTGGCGAACATTGAAAACTAATCCGGAAAGTGCCCTCAATGGAACAACCGTCCTCAACACAATCGCGTTGATAAAAGGCGCGTCGCTATTAAGGGTTCATGATGTGCGCCAAGCAAAGGAAGCCATTCAATTAGTGAATCAAATTCAACCCGTTATCGGATGGCCCCCCTTATGAATTGAAACAATGCGCTTTCGATTCTTTGGGTTATGGCCATTGCCCGCGAATAACCGAGAAATGGCCATCGGCAAAGCAGCCCCAAGGAATGAAAATTAAGTCTGGCATTCATCTGACTTTAAATTAAGAATTTTAACTGGATGAAGAGTAAATTTGTCCAATTCGTCTTATTCGTTTTGATTCTCCGTGCTGAATTGGGCATCCTTGCAATTAATGATATTAACCGATGAAAAAACTTAAACTTGAAGAGCTGGGTCGTATTTCGGTCAATGAATTCCGGGGTGTTGAAAAACTTTCGGTTTCCATTTTGTTGGATAACGTGCGTAGCCTGCACAATGTGGGCTCGGCTTTCCGCACCTCGGATGCCTTTCGTATAGAAAAAATTTATCTCACTGGAATCACCGGTACCCCCCCACACCGGGACATTCACAAGACAGCGCTTGGTTCGACCGATTCGGTGGCCTGGGAATATTTTGAAAAACCAGAAGCGGCCGCCAAAACACTAAAAGAACAAGGGTATCAAATCATCATTATTGAACAGACGAACGAAAGTATACCCTTGCAAAAATTCCATCCTGAAAAAGGAACCAAATACTGCCTGGTTTTTGGCAATGAAGTTCATGGCGTGAGTGATGGGGTTATCGATTGTGGCGATGTGGCAATCGAAATCCCTCAAACCGGCACTAAACATTCCTTAAACATCTCCGTTTGCCTTGGTATTGTGGTGTGGGAAGTATTTTGCAAACTGAACCTCATTTACCGCTGAAGATACCGCGCTTTATTCTAATTTTGAATTTAAAATGATTTGGTATGACAAAACTGTTCGGTCTGGTTTTACTTTGTTTTTCAATTTCGGTGTTTGCGCAAAAGGGAGTTCATGAGAGTGTGCAACTGGATAAACCTCCCGTGATTGATGGGCGCGTTGACGATTGGCCGGTAGAGTGGTGGATTGATCCAGACGGAAAATTTTTATGCAATGTTTCCAACGATGAAGATAATTTATATTTCCGTTTAAAAGTTGCCGACGACCTCACCCAACAAAAAATTGGTTTGTTTGGACTTTACTTAAAACTTAATCCGAAAGGAAAAAAGAAGGGTAAACTCGGGTTGAAATATCCGGTGGGGAAAGATGAAAGCGAACTAAAGAAGGAGAAACCGCAAGCCATCGATAAAGCGACCGAAACATCACAGAAAATCGCGATGAAAAAAGAATTGATCAGCGATGTGGAGGTTGTTGAACTCCTGGGATTAGCCAAGGAAAATATTGTTTCCAGCCGACTCGGATTAGCTAACGGCATAGAAGCTATAATTGTAGCCCTGGATGATGGATCCTATATTTATGAAGCTAAAATTCCGTTCAAAGCATTTCGAATTAATAAAAAAGAAGTGCCCCTGTTAGGGGTTGAATTCGAAACTGGCCGTCTTGTTGTTCAAAATAAAAACCCGGCGGGCAACACGGGCTACAGCCCGACCTCCCGAATTCCAGGGTCATACGGTCAGCCAAACCAGCAGCAACAGCGGTATTACTCTGGGTATCAATACAACGTACTCTCTTCCCCGGGTTATTTATGGGTTGGCGTCAAGTTAAAATAAGCATTCCTTGAGTACCGATCGCTATGCACAACGTGGTGTGTCCGCTTCAAAGGAAGATGTTCATCACGCTATCAAAAATTTAGATAAGGGACTCTTCCCAAAAGCATTTTGCAAAATCGTTCCCGATCTTTTAGGTCATGATGACAGTCACTGTACGGTCATGCATGCCGATGGAGCCGGCACAAAATCTTCGCTTGCCTATGTTTATTGGAAAGAAACGGGCGACCTAACTGTTTGGAAAGGCATTGCACAGGATGCCATTATCATGAACATCGATGACTTGTTATGCGTTGGGGCAGTCGGCCCCATTGCTCTTTCCTCGACGATTGGTAGAAACAAGAATTTAATTCCGGGCGAAGTAATTTCTGCTATTATCACCGGAACGGAGGATGTGCTCCACATGCTACGTCAGCACGGATTGGAAATTCAAAGTACCGGTGGAGAAACAGCTGATGTGGGCGATCTTGTCAGGACGATTATTGTCGACAGTACGGTCACCGCCAGGATGAAGCGAAGTGAGGTCATTGACAATAGCCGTATTCAAGCCGGTGATGTGATCGTTGGTTTGGCATCGTTTGGAAAAGCGCATTATGAAGATGACTACAATGGGGGCATGGGCAGCAACGGACTTACCTCAGCTCGCCACGATGTGTTCCATAAGGAGTATGCTTCAAAATATCCTGAATCCTACGATACTAACGTTCCCCACGATCTGGTTTACTCCGGAAAGTACAAGGTAACAGATACGATAGCCGATGCACCGGTAAATATAGGGAAGCTCGTTTTGTCACCCACACGAACCTACGCGCCAGTAGCCATCAAGCTTTTTAAGGAAATCAAATCACATATTCACGGAATGGTGCACTGCAGTGGCGGTGCTCAAACCAAGGTCCTGCACTTTATCGAACATCTCCATGTGATTAAAGATGATTTATTTGCCGTTCCTCCCCTTTTCAAACTCATTCACGATTGCGGCGGAACAGATTGGAAGGAAATGTATAAAGTCTTCAACTTGGGCCATCGCATGGAAATTTATTTGGACCCAAAAGTGGCCGATCAAGCCATTCAAATTTCAAAAAGTTTTGGAGTCGACGCCAAAGTGGTAGGGAGGGTAGAAAAGTCATCGGAAAAGAAGGTTACAGTAAAAAGTACATTGGGAGAGTTCGTTTATACTTAAAAATCATCTTTACTACGTAGGATTGTAGCCACTTGTCCCATCCCCATTCACGGAGCGTTTTCTTTTCATTAGATTTAGTTAATTAATTTTCTCTATGAAAAGATTGCTTTTAGTCACTCTAATTGGTGCCTTGATATTCCCCTTGCAAGCCCAAAAGACAAATTCAGCTCCAATTCAAAAACTTCCGCTTTCTCACCAGGTTTATGATGGCTGGAAAGAGATCCCCTACAAGGCCATTACCAGTGACGGTCATTTTGCGGTTTTCACTATCAATCCGCAAGATGGAGACGGCAGGGCTATTTTTTATGACCTTAGGGCCCAGACACTGGATTCAGTAAGACGGGGTGACAATATTTCTCTCTCTTTTGATAACCAGTTTGCCATCTTTAAAATCAGACCGCCAACGAAACTGTTGAAAAATTTGAGAAGGCAGAAAAAGAAAAAAGAAGACCTGCCAAAAGACTCGTTGGGTATCTATTCCTTCCTCTCTCACAAAACCGAAAAAATTGCAGACGTAAAATCCTATCGGATCCCCGAAAAATCAGGGGGGTGGGTGGCCTATCAATTAGAACCAAAAAAAGAAGAAAAACCCAAGAAGGAGGAGGGGTCCAAACCCGAAGGGAAAAACACGGAAAAGAAAAAAAAGAAATCCAAGACAAACAACGATGACAACGGTTACACATTAGTGCTTCGAAAAATTCAGAGCAAAAATGAAATCCAATTTGGTTTTGTCAAGGATTTTATTTTTTCGAAATACGGACAGGCGCTGTTGTTTTCATCTTCGGGTAACGACAGCACGCTAAAGGCGGGCGTTTACCGATTTGATCTTCCTTCTGAAAAACTTCAACCCCTCTATGAAGGAAAGAAAAAATATAAATTTAAGGGCCTGACCCTAAGCGAAGATGGGAACCAAGCTTCATTTCTGGTCGACACCGACACAACGAAAGCGCCCATTCACCATTACCAATTATTTTATTGGAAAATGAATGATGCAGTAGCCACTCCTCTGGAGTTGGAACGTTCGCTGGCAATAACTCCCAACTGGTTGATTAATGAAAATTATTCGCCTTCGTTTTCAAAGGACGGCCTAAAATTATTTTTTGGAACATCTCCCAGGCCCCTTGTTCAGGATACCACCTTGCTACCGGAAGAAATTGTGAACGTGGAAATCTGGCGAGGTGATGATGGATTTATTTATCCTCAACAAAATAAACAAGTTGAAACAGAAAAGAAGCGGTCGTATCTGGCCGTAATCGATCTCGTCGATAAATCAGTAACCCAAATAGGGAACCGCCAAATTCCTGATATTGAAATCGCCAATGAGGGAAATACTTCGGTCTTTCTTGGTGAGACTGATTTGCCCTATCGTAAAATGATTACCTGGGAAAATTCACCCTACCATGATTTCTATTTGTTTGACATTAAAGATAAATCACAAAAAACCATTGCCTCCAAAGTGAAGGGCCACGCTTCTTTTTCGCCGTTGGGGAACCATGTGTATTGGTTCAGTCCGCCTGATACAGCATGGTTTAACTATTCCGTACTATCTGCAAAAACCATAAAACTCAATGAAGGGTTGAAAATAAAATTTGCTGACGAAGAAGATGATCATCCAGATTATCCTAATTCTTATGGAGTTGCAGGGTGGACGAAAGATGATCGAGCGCTAATTATTTATGACCGCTATGATCTTTGGAGTTTCGATCCGGAAAACAAAAAACAACCGATTAACCTTACTAAAATTGGCAGGCAACAGAAAATAGTCTTTCGTTACCTCAAACTGGATCCGGAAGAGAGGTGGATTGATCCAGCCATAGAAATGTTGCTTTCGGCATTTAATGAAACAACCAAAGCCTCTGGTTATTACAAACTCTCCCTGCTCGATGGAACCCTTACCAAACTGCTGATGGATAATTTCAGGTTTGCCGGGACTGTTAAATCAAAACAGGCCAACCAACTTTTATTTACGCGTGAAAGCTTTGGGGAGTTCCCTGACGTTTGGACAGGTGATTTTAATTTCGCTTCCTTCAAGAAGATCACCGACGCCAATCCGCAGATGAAAAAATATCTTTGGGGCAAGGTGGAGATGGTAAATTGGGTTTCTCTTGACAACACTCCATTGCAGGGCCTTCTTTATAAACCAGAAGGGTTTGATCCAACAAAAAAATATCCAATGCTTGTTTATTTCTACGAAAAGAATTCGGACAACATTCACTACCACTACGTACCCGCACCAATTCGGTCTTACATTAATTATTCTCTGTACACCAGCAATGACTACCTGGTGTTCGTCCCCGACATTGTTTACAAAATCGGTTCGCCTGGTGAAAGTGCCTACAATTGTATCATGCCAGGGGTAACCAGTTTAATGGCTAAAGGTTTTGTCGACGAAAAGCATATTGGTGTGCAAGGACACAGCTGGGGCGGTTTTCAAACGGCCTACCTGATCACTCGCACGGATTTATTTGTGGCGGCAGAAGCGGGAGCTCCCGTTTCCAATATGGTCAGCGCTTATGGTGGCATTCGTTGGGAAAGCGGGCTTAGTCGAATGTTTCAATATGAAAAGACGCAAAGTCGAATTGGTGGCACACTTTGGGAAAAGCCTTTGAATTATATTGAAAACTCCCCCATCTTTTATGCCAACAAAATTAAGACGCCTTTGTTGATGATGCACAACGATGCCGATGGTGCCGTTCCTTGGTATCAGGGCATTGAGTTTTACATGGCGTTACGAAGGCTTGATAAACCCGTTTGGATGTTAAACTACAACGGGCAGGGGCACGGCCTCACACAACGGCAAGACAAAACTGATTTTGCTATTCGGATGATGCAGTTCTTTGATCATTATTTGAAAAATAAGCCGGCGCCAGAGTGGATGACAAAAGGTGTTCCGGCAACCGAGAAAGGAATTACCAAGGGATATTAGTTAAATATCGTTCCCGCTAATTTTTAACTGGGCTGGAGCTACCTTTAAGTCATTTATTTAGTCAAGTGGTTTTGGTATTTTTACTTGATCAAACAACTCATGCCAATCGATTCCAACTTCGTTCGCCATCAATTCCCTTCGCTTTCGCGCACGCATAACAACCAACCACTTATTTTCTTGGACGGTCCTGCCGGAACCCAAGTGCCCGAGTTGGTGATCAATGCCATTTCCAAATATTATTCGACATCGAATTCCAATACCCATGGCGCGTTTATAACCGCTCAGGAAACCGACCAGTTAATTGACCGGATGCGCCAAAGAATGGCCGCGTTGATCGGTGCAGAGGGCCCCGAAACCATCTCTATTGGGCAAAATACGACCACTTTAAATTTTGCCCTGGCACGCGCTTTTTCCCGGCTGCTAAAACCGGGTGACGAAGTATTAATCACCCAGCTTGACCATGAAGCCAACCGGGGGCCCTGGCTTGCGCTGCGAGATTTTGGCATCATCGTTCGCGAAGTAAGTTTGCAGGCCACCGGTGTTCTTGATTACGATGACTTTGCCTCTAAAATAAACGAGAACACGCGACTGGTGTGCCTGGGGATGTCCTCCAACAGTATCGGGACCGTTAATAACTATAAACTGGTGCGCCAGCTTTCTTACCGGTATAATGCTTTGCTGCTTCTTGACGCGGTACATTATGCACCACACTTTTACATTGATGCACAATCGATCGGCTGCGATTTTTTGCTGTGCTCAGCGTATAAATTTTATGGTCCACATGTTGGCGTTTTATATAGCAAGCCCGGTGCGCTGGATCGGCTACCCACCGATCGGCTGCGCACGGCTGGGCAAACTGCTCCATCCTCTATTGAAACAGGAACGTTGAACCATGCTGCCATCGTGGGGGTGAGCGCAGCCGTTGATTTCATTGAGTGTCTCGGCCAAGGAACTTCGACAAGAGAAAAAATCATTGATGCGTATAAAAATATTGGCATGCATGAATTTGCCTTGGCGCGCAAGCTATACGAAGGGCTGAAAAAAATACCCGGCGTTTCTATTGTCGGGCAGGATTTTACCAACGTCAAACGAGCACCTACGGTTTCATTTACCATGGAAGGAAAAACTCCAGAGCAAGTCTGCGAACAACTGGCCGCTAAAAATATCTGTGCGTGGAGCGGGCACTTCTATGCCATTCACGCCATAGAAGTATTGGGCCTCCTGGAGAAGGGGGGCGTTACGCGCCTGGGCGTTTCCGTTTACAATATTGACTCGGAAATAAATCTTACCGTCGAAACCATCAAGAAAATTTCTGCGTCTTAGTAGCTGCCCTTGTATTTTCTCAAAAACCACTCTGAGCCGATAAACGCCAATAAAAAGAAAAAGAACCATTTCACATGAATAAGCGGACTGAATGATTCTTCGGAGTGAATTAAATCTTTGGGTTCAGTTTTTTTATAGTCGAGAATAAGTTGGTCCCATGCTTTCAACGGGTAGAATTTGCCGCCAGACGCCTGCGAGAGTTTTTTCAGTAAACTAAAATCGGCAACCACATTAAGAGACTCAATATTCTGTGCTTTCACCAAAAATTGGCCAGCGACTATTTCTTTTTTGGTGTTTATTTCGGTGGACGCGGTAAATCGATAAGCTCCCTCTTTTAGTCCGCCTACCCGATAACGCTCTCCGCCCGGACTAAGCGTATAGTTGTAAGTGGATACCTTTCCCCTCTCATCGGTCAATTTCAAATCTATTTTGTTACCGTAAATTTTTTCAAACAAATCGTTATAAACCTGCCCCTCAAAAATTACAGGAGATGAATCCGTAAATTCATTCTGGATAGTAAAGAAGCGAAATTTACGCCTATCCTCCCCGGTGCACAAATATTGAATCAGCTTTGAAAAGGTCTCATCAAAAACTACCATCTTTTCAGAAGTTGCAAACTCATCTAACCGCCATCGCCAAAGCCCATCGCCAACGAACGCGGCTATTTTTCGACCGTTATCTTCCCATGAAAGTAACATAGGCCTGTCCGTTGCCACACTGCCGATCCGTTGGTTCAGCAAAACTTGCGCGTTGAGCGGATAAGAAAATTTTCCGAACGGCACTTGCGCTGGGGGGTAGCGCGAAAAAATTGCATTGCTATTTTCAGAGAAATCAAAATCATGAAAAGCGGAATTGACAACGGGAGTTGCATCATCCTTTTGTGATGGGTTTACAAAATTCAATGGAATTCCGTTGGCCTGAAGCAATCGTAAATTGGTTTTATTACCAAGAATGAGTAATAAAGAAGACTTCCCCTTGCTGAGTTGCGAAAATAAAGCGGTTGTTTTCATCTCTTGATCAAACGGCTGATGAAAAATCAGCAACTCGGTTGCCCCGGGTTGTAAAAGAGAAGGGTCCGTTTTTGTTATACCGGGAATGTGAACGAGGAACTCATAATTAGGATTTTTTTCTACCATTGTCCGTAATGCTTTGATATCCGGATGTGGCGACGGAGCAATGACCAAGATTTTTTTGCGGCCTGCTACTACTTCTACAAAGATACTGGAGTGGTTATTTTTCAAATTAGACTCTTGCGCGGCTGGTTCAACAAGAATATCCCAACGCTGAATTCCCATTTCTTTTGCATCGGCAAGAAAATCAAATTGAAGGAATATTTTTGCATCGCTATTCTTTCTCTGTTGGCTAATCAGTGAACCGTTTTTGAAGATGGACACCGTAACCTCCTGATGGGTCATATTTTGAATGGCCACTTCAGCGCGGATAGGGAACCGATTGCCCTGGTAGGCAATTTTGTTGTAAGCCACGTTTTTCAAAATCAAATCGGGGTGTCCGATGGTATCCCCAAGACCAATCGTGGTGACGGGCACATGCCAGGGAGTATAAAGAGGGGAAGTTCCTGAGTTGTAGATGCCATCGCTTAGTAATATAATACCGGCCAGATTTTTGCCCTCGTAATCCGACACCACATTACGCAATGCTCCGTTCAAATCAGTAGACTTGTTGTCGAATTTTATTCTTTCGATCTGTTTCCCAGAAAGGTCTTTCCAGACAACGTCGAATCCCCGATCGTGCAGTTGTTTTGTTGTTTCATCCAGTTGATTGCGAATTTTCAGCGAATCAACATTCTCCTTTAGTGAAGTGGAATTGTCAACGAGAAAAACCAAGGCAGGCTTCTCATAAATGTTATTGACAAACTTTATTACCGGTCCTATTAGAAGAAATGACACAAGAGCTACAATCATCGCGCGAAGGCCAAACAGCAGCTGGTTTACACGGTTACTCCATGCATGTTTACCTCGATAGAGCAAATAGGCGTAACCCAGCCCAAGCAAAATACAAGGCAAAACAAAAACAGGAGAAAAATCAAAAATTAAGTGTTGCATATTTCCAAAGGTCACCGGTTTCAAATTTCAGGGTGAAGTCGGCTCCGCCTTTAACTTAAAACGAATTCAATACCCATACTTCTCTTTCCATAACTTCTTCAAGAAGTTTCTCTGCTCTTCTTCGCGGGGGTTCTTCCCGGGTTCAAAAAACTTAGTCCCTTTAATTTGATCGGGAAGAAACTCCATGTCTACAAAATTGTTTTCAAAACTGTGGGCGTACTTATAATCCTTACCATAGTCCATTTCCTTCATCAGTTTTGTTGGCGCGTTTCGAATAGATATCGGAACCGGCAAGTCGCCGGTGTCGCTGATCGTTTTCATGGCCTTTCCGATGGCAACGGTAGCGGAATTACTTTTGGGTGAGCAAGCCAGATAAATGGCGCATTGCGATAAAATCAATTGCGCCTCCGGATAACCAATCACATCAACAGCCTGAAAAGTGCTGCTGGCCATCACCAGCGCCGTAGGATTGGCATTGCCAATGTCTTCGCTGGCCAGAATCAACATTCGGCGAGCAATAAACTTTACGTCTTCACCTCCCTCAATCATTCGGGCGAGATAATAGACGGCTGCGTTCGGATCGCTTCCGCGCAAGGATTTAATAAACGCAGAAATGATATCGTAGTGCTGCTCACCGCTCTTGTCATAAATGGCGATGTGTTTTTGAGCGGTGTTGATGACCAGTTCGTCGGTAATCTCAATTTCGCCAGGTATCGCTTCACTTATTAACTGAACGAGGTTTAATAGTTTACGCGCGTCACCGCCTGAAATATTCAACAACGCCTGGTGTTGCTTGATAGCGATCCTTCTCTTTTTCAACTCTTCATCCCGCATTAGGGCCTGATCCACTAGCTTAAGCAGGTCATCTTCGCTCAACGGCCTCAGGGTATAAACCTGGCAACGCGAGAGCAACGCAGAATTTACTTCAAACGAAGGGTTTTCTGTAGTAGCCCCAATTAAGGTGATGGTTCCTTTTTCTACAGCACCAAGCAAGGCGTCTTGCTGTGATCTATTGAAACGATGAATCTCATCTATAAATAAAATCGCCCTTGATGTGTATTTTGCTTTCTCAATAATTTCACGAACATCCTTCACCCCTGCACTCACGGCACTGATAGTGTGAAACGGTCGTTTTACTTCGTGTGCAATAATATTGGCAATGGTCGTCTTACCAACACCGGGCGGACCCCACAAAATCATTGACGGGATATTTCCTGATTGAACGGCTTTGCGAATAATTCCATTCACCCCCACCAAATGTTCCTGCCCGATGAGGTCATCGAGTGTGGAGGGCCGCATTCGTTCGGCCAACGGCGGTGTGGAATAATTTAAAAGCATTTAGAATCTCATCGCGGAGAAGATCTCCTGGCACCGGTCAAGCATAACATCTGTAAAATCAAGGTGCGTGACGAGCCGGATTTCCGTACTGCTAAATACTAGCGCCTTGATCTGATGCTCATTGAATTTTGCCATCACCCTTTCAGGTGTCAGAGCAGGAATTATTTCAAAAATGACAATGTTGGTATCCACTGGCATGACTGACTTAACCCATGGGAGGTTTTTCAAAACTTCGCCAAGCTTTTTTGCGCGCGCATGATCTTCTTTCAGTCGATGGATGTGGTTATCCAACGCAAAGATTCCAGCAGCAGCTAAAAAACCGGCTTGCCTCATTCCTCCTCCAAAAGCTTTGCGCATTCGTCTGGCTTTGGCCTCAAACTCCTTTTTGTAGACCAGTACCGAGCCTACAGGTGCCCCCAACCCTTTGGATAAACAAATGGATATCGTATCAAAATGTTTCCCAAAGTCAATGGCCTTTTCGCCCGTTTCCGCCAATGCATTAAAAAAGCGGGCGCCGTCCAAATGCATTCTCAGATTTCTTGATCGGGCAAAGTGGCTGATCATAGAAATCTGGTCAAGTTTATAGTAGCTGCCCGCCTCCCTTACCACCGTGTTTTCTAAAGCCACCACCGAAGTCAATGGCAAATGGGCATCTTGTATGTTGTTAATGTTCGTTGCTATTTCGTCAAGCGAAATTCTTCCCCGATCGCCATTCAATAACCGCACACTAACATGGCTATTGCCGGCAAGGCCTCCACCTTCGTATTTATAAATGTGTGACCCCTTATAACAAATAACCTCATCGTAAGGCTGCGTTAGTACTTTGATTCCGATCTGGTTGGTCATCGTACCGGAGGGGCAAAAAACGCCAGCGTCCATGCCCAGCATCAAAGCACATTTTTCTTCTAATCTCTTTACCGTAGGGTCTTCTCCAAACACATCATCCCCGACCTCCGCGGTCATCATCGCATCGAGCATTCCTGGCGTAGGCTTGGTAACGGTATCACTTCGCAAATCAATGATCATTATTAAAAATTTTAAACGCTGAAATTACAAAAGGGATGGGAATGGCAATAGATATTTAGTTGGATTTGGTTTTTAGTGTTTGTGGTTCTACTTTTGTGCCTCTAAATCGCGGGGTGGAGCAGTTGGTAGCTCGTTGGGCTCATAACCCAAAGGTCACAAGTTCGAGTCTTGTCCCCGCTACAACCTGACCCTCAAAAGTGCCTTTTCTGGCCTCTTTTGAGGGTTTTTTGCTTCTAAAAGTTTCCTGGCGGAAACGGTGCGGAAACGAAAGGGTTTTCGAGCCGCTTTCGAGAAATAGGGCGTGGGTTTTGGCAAATAATGTCAACGAAATGAAAAAGGAGAGCATCGGTACAAAAAAACACAAGGCAGGTGAACGAGACAAGATACTATACGGTTCATCAGCCGTTCAAAATCAGATTTTGAGTAATTGGATAATGCTGTTGAACAGTTTACATTAGAGAAATCAATAGTGCGGTTATCATCGTCAAATCTTTATGATCAATTTTCTTCGAAAGGTAAGGCAAACTATGATTGGCAGTGGAAAAGCAAAACATTATCTGCTGTATGCGACCGGTGAAATTATTCTGGTAGTCATCGGAATTTTAGTGGCCTTGCAAATCAATACCTGGAATGAAGACAACAAAGACCGTGTGTTGGAACAAATCTCGTATTGCAAATTTCTTGAAGATTTGAATCAAGATGAAAGTCAGTTGCAACAATTATTTAAAGACAACACAGAACGGATGAAGAGTAGCCTGAAGGCGATCAAACTGCTTGAGCAACCTAATCCACCCAGGGAAAAAGTAGTGAATGTGATGCGGGAATCCGTTGTAAAGATCCGTTTCAAATTCAGACCCAGCCAATCTGCTTTCGAGGATTTGAAATCGAGTGGAAAGCTGAATATCCTCACTGATCAGAAACTAAAAAAGAAGTTGATGGATTACTACGTTGTCATGGAAGGTTATAGTGACATTTCAGACCTCATTGGCGAAGCAAGCCTTGGCATACATTTCAATCCTAATAAGGATTTTATGGAAATTGGATTTCAGGATAGCTATTTTGCAAAAAGTGAATTAGACTCGTCAGGCATTGATTTATCTAAGTTTCAATCCAATTCCTTCCCAACGGAGAAAATTCGAAAACAACTTCTAAGTGATGCCATATTCCATTTAAATACCAACGGAAGAAAAAAGGAACTTTTTAAAGAAATGGCAATTGAAATTGAAAATATTAAAAGAATACTTTCAACGAAGTGTGCTGAACAATAGTTGCCGATTTCCTATAAACACTTAATTGTTAAAAGTAATTTACGATCAGCATTTCTAAGTTTGTATATGAACAAAATCATATTGTTATGCAGTTTCTTTTTTATGTTACAGTTAACATTTGCGCAAACAAACGACGCTAAAGATGTAGAACTAATAAAATCTTTAAGGATTGCTTCAAATGAAGCCCTTGCAAAACATGACATAGATGGAATGGCAAAATATTGGCTTGATGACCTTGTATTAATAAGAGGAAATTCTTCTCACCTCACTGGAAAAGACACAATAGTTGCAGCTTGGAGAAAATTGTTTACTGACAACCCAAAAGTCAATTATATAAGACTTCCAACCCAAATCACCATCAGTAAAAATGATACACTTGCTTGGGAGACAGGTACCTGGAAAGCATTTAACTCATATAGTAATGGCGGGAACTATAGTGCGATGTGGAAAAAGACAAACAATTCCTGGAAAATTTTAGCAGAACTATTTGTTTCTTTATTCTGATCGGAAGGCCGGAATATTTTATGGTTTGATTCACATCAGCCATCGAAAATCGGTTCAGATCTTTCGGTTTAGCAAATCCAGCCAATTCATTTCATTATCATTCTTTATTAAGAATTCATGTCTTGTGCCCGTCACAAAATAACGGAGCGACCGCTTCAGCTCCCTGCGTTATTGCTAAAACCTACCATTGGTGTCATTTTTATCTCTTGATGAGCTAAATGACGGGGTATAATTTGAGTTGAATTCGGCCCCTGCTTTGGATACATTTGTTCGGGTATTCATTTCTTGGGCTAATGAGAAAAAACCTGGTTGTATTTAACTCCCTAATTATCTGTTTAAGCATTCTGCTGGCTTTTTCTCAATGCAGGCAGAATGGTTCGCTTTCGCATGGGATGACTGATTCGATAGACTTCAACCTTCACATCCGACCTATACTTTCTGATCGCTGTTTCAAATGTCACGGGCCAGATGCAAAGCAACGCAAATCAAACCTCCGGCTAGATACACCGGATGGCGCCTTTGCTGCCTTAAAAGATGATCCTTCGCAGCATGTGATTGTTCCGGGTAATCCAGAAGAATCAGCCGTCTACTGGCGTATCTCTTCGAGCGATACTTCGGAAGTGATGCCTCCACCTTCTTCCAACTTAAAGTTGAACGCCAGTGAAATAGCTTTAGTCAAAAAATGGATTCTACAAGGAGCAAAATACAAACCGCATTGGGCATTTATTAAACCAAAAAAATATCCGCTGCCGGAAGTTTTAGATAAAAAGTGGCCAAAAAATGAAATCGATTACTTTATACTCGCCTCATTAGAAAATGCACGCTTAAAACCGAACGAAGAGGCTGATAATGAACGCTTATTAAAGCGAATGAGCCTAGATATCACCGGTCTTCCTCCTTCGCTTGCCCTGCAAAATGAATTTATAAAAAAACAGGGGGAGGAAGAATATAAGAAGGTGGTTGACAATTTATTATCAATTCCGCAGTATGGAGAGAGGATGGCGTTGCATTGGATGGATGTTGCCCGTTATGCTGATTCTCACGGCTATCAGGATGATGGCCTGCGCACCATGTGGCCCTGGCGCGATTGGGTCATCCATGCCTTCAATGAAAATTACCCTTACGACCAATTTGTTACCTGGCAACTGGCCGGTGACTTAATGCCTCATCCGACCAAAGAGCAACTGCTGGCTACAGGTTTCAACCGCAATCATAAAATCACCCAGGAAGGAGGCATCATTGATGAAGAATACCGCGTAGAATATGTGACTGACCGCACCAATACGTTCGGTAAAGCCTTTTTGGCTTTAACGTTTGAATGCGCCAAATGTCATGATCACAAATATGATCCCATCACGCAAAAAGATTATTACAGCACTTTTGCTTTCTTCAATCAAGTTCCCGAAAAAGGATTGGTGGGAGATATCACGCTCGCCTCGCTAGCTGATCCACCTAAAATAAAAATCACGTCGGATGAAGTGAAAAAAATATTCACTTATATCAACAAAAAAGATACCGCGGCAGTGGATGTCATGGTCATGCAGGACAAACCCACCAAAAGGGCAACGCGAATCTTGAGGCGAGGCGTTTATGATGCACCTGGAGAGTTAGTAAGTATTGGATTGCCTCACGTCATCCTGCCATTCGATTCTATGAAGTATGGAAATAATCGGCTCGGCCTGGCCCGGTGGTTAACAGACAAAACAAATCCACTGACGGCCCGTGTTTTTGTAAACCGAATTTGGCAGGAGTTTTTCGGAAGAGGTCTTGTAAAGACGTCTGGTGATTTTGGAATGCAAGGCGAAATGCCATCTCATCCGGAATTGCTGGATTGGCTGGCCGTTGATTTTATGGAGCACGGTTGGAATGTCAAGCGATTAGTGAAACAAATTGTAATGTCATCCACCTACCGGCAGTCATCGGTTGCAAGTAAAGATAAATTGGAAGCTGATCCGGAAAATACTTTGCTTTCACGATCTCCTCGGCTCCGGTTGACCGCTGAAACAATTCATGACCTTGCCCTCTCCAGTAGCGGCCTGCTGGTGAAAGAAATCGGTGGTCCAAGTGTGAAGCCTTACCAGCCGAAGGGAATTTGGGAGTCGTCAACATCAGGCCGGGGCGTATTGGCAAGGTATGTTCAGGATCATGGCGATAAATTATATCGTCGGGGACTTTACAGTTTCATCAAGCGAACTGTGCCCCCTCCTGGCATGCTCGTTTTCGATGGAAGTAACCGGGACCAATGCGAAGTAAAACGCATGCGAACCAATACTCCGCTACAGGCTTTAGTGTTGATGAACGATCCCATTATTCTTGAATCGGCGAGGATTTATGCTGAACGATTGATGGAAGAAAAATCCACGAACGAGGAAAAAATTGAAAAAGCATTTCGATCCATTGTTTGCCGAAAACCAAAAAAAGAGGAGCTCACAATTCTGATAAACTATTTCAAGGTTGAAGAAAATACACTTGCCCAATCGAAAGAAAAAGCCAGGCAATTGATTAACGTTGGCGAATATCCTCATGGCAAGACGGAGGACATTCCGACGCTGGCTGCCCTCATGCAGGTCATCCATACGATTTATAATTTGGAGGAATCCATTACAAAAACTTAAGGTATGGAAAACAAATTTTTAGAAAATCGCTTTCATATCAACCGAAGACATTTTTTAGGCAAACTGAGTTTAGGAATTGGTTCGGTTGCTTTAGGTTCGTTGCTGATCCCGGATCTTTTCAAGGGGGATCGGGAGTCCTTGTCCATTCCTGGCCTTCCCCATTTTGCCCCTAAAGCCAAACGGATTATTTATCTTTTTCAAAATGGTGCTCCTTCGCAGTTAGAAAGTTTTGACTACAAACCTTTGCTCAACCAAATGGCCGGAAAAGATTTGCCCGAATCGGTGCGCAACGGCCAGCGTCTCACAGGCATGACATCCGGCCAAACAAAGTTTCCGTTGGTAGGCTCTCACTTTCCTTTTAAACAATATGGGAAGTCAGGCACCTGGGTGAGTGACCTTTTTCCAAACCTGTCTAAGATTGTGGATGAGATGTGCGTAATCAAATCGATGCACACCGAAGCCATCAATCATGACCCGGCCTTGACCTTCATGCAAACAGGAGCGCAACAGGGAAATCGGCCAAGCATGGGGGCGTGGTTGAGTTATGGACTGGGCAGCGAAAATAAAAATCTTCCGGCCTTCTGCGTCTTGCTTTCAAGAGGAAAAGGCAACGGACAAGGTGTCTATTCAAAATTATGGACCAATGGATTTTTGGACAGCATTCATCAAGGGGTACAATTCTCAAGTAGCGAAGAGCGCGTATTGTATTTGAAAGATCCTCAAGGACGAGATCGGCAAGCTACCCGAACGATGCTTGATAATCTTGCCGAACTCAACGATATTAATTATCGCGAATTTGGCGATCCTGAAATACAAACACGCATTCAGCAATACGAGATGGCCTATCGCATGCAAACGGCCGTTCCTGAGTTATCTGATTTAACAGGCGAACCCGATGCCATCATAAAAATGTATGGCGCTGACTGTTTGGTTCCAGGCACGTATGCCTCCAACTGCCTGATGGCAAGAAAACTTTCAGAAGCCGGCGTGCGATTCGTGCAGCTTTACCACCAAGGTTGGGACCAGCATGGGAATTTGGTTGGCGAGATGCCATTGCAGGCGCAAGATGTTGATCGTGCCTCAGCCGCTTTGGTAATGGACTTGAAACAACGTGGACTGCTAGAGGAGACGTTGGTAATCTGGGGAGGCGAATTTGGTCGAACCAATTATTGCCAAGGTGATCTTTCAAAAGAAAATTATGGGCGCGATCATCATCCGCGCTGTTATTCCATTTGGATGGCGGGCGGTGGCGTTAAGCCCGGGATTGTTTACGGTGAGACCGATGAATTTGGATACAATATTATCAAGGATCCTGTTCATGTAAATGATTTTCATGCAACGGTGCTCCACCTGATGGGCCTTCATCATGAACAACTGACTTTTAAACATTTGGGGAGGCGATATCGCCTGACGGATGTAGCGGGGAAAGTAGTGTCAGGTATTCTAGCTTAGAAAATGGGTAAACTCGAAAAAATCTTAGGCAACCTGATCTTTTGTCTTCAGGTACTTCTTACTTTTTTTTTGTTTTTCGGAGAAAAAATAAACTTACCCGTGGGGCTTCAGGTAGCCGGACGGCTTCACCCTTTACTGGTTCACCTCCCGATTGGATTGGCAATCTTATTTTTCATTTTGATAATACTTCCCAAGCGAAGTAATCTGGAGCAAAAGACATTGCAGGCCATCACCTCCTTGGTCTTACTTCTAACCTCCGTTTTAGCTTCCCTTACAGCCCTTTCTGGGTTTTTCCTCAGCCTTCAAGGCGACTACGGTTCGGACTCATTAATGAGACACAAAATGAGCAGCTTTGTTTTGAGTTGGCTTTGCTACTTCATTTTACTTAGTTACGATTCCATTAAGGAAAGAAAAATAATTTTCTATGGCATCAATTCATTTGCAGTCCTTGCACTTTTTTTTGCTGGCCACACGGGCGCTTCCCTTACACACGGTGAAAACTTCGTTTTTCAGCCGCTGGCGAAAGAAGCTAAAAATCTTCTTTCCGCTGAGAATTCTTCGGTATATCATTTGTCCGTCGAGCCCATTCTGGAAAAAAAATGCTACTCCTGCCACAATGAATCGAAAGCGAAAGGAGGTTTGGTGATGACCTCGATTGAATCATTCAAAAAAGGCGGTAAACATGGAAGGGAATGGGTTGAAGGCAACCCCGAAGAAAGTAAACTGATCAAAGTAATACATCTTCCCTTAACACACGATCAGCATATGCCTCCGGATGGCAAATCACAACTTACGGCCAAAGAAACTCATTTGCTCAGGCTCTGGATTAAATCTGGAGCCAGCTTCGAAATAAAAATGGCTCAGTTAAAACCAGAAGATTCATTAAGGAAGATGGCTGCTTCAATGATCCTGGCGAATCAGAATAACGAAGAGGAAAAGGTTTATCCTTTTACCAAGGCATCAGAGCGCCTTGTGGAAAAATTAAATTCACCATTCCGCTCCTTATCTCCTTTGTTTGAAAATAGTCCCGCTTTACGCGCCGATTTTTTTGTTCAAGAAGCATTTCAGTCAAAAGCGCTGGAGGAACTTCGCGAAGTACAAGATCAATTGGTGGAGTTGAATCTATCGCACATGCCAGTGACCGATAAAGAACTTTCCATCGTCGGCAAATTTAGTAACCTCGAAAAACTAAACTTGAATTTCACTAAAGTGAAGTCGGACTTAAGTCCGTTACAATCGCTTCGCCATTTAAGGTCTCTTTCGCTTTCAGGAACAGCCGTGAACTCAGCGGAAGTGAACAAGGTCCTCTCCTTACCTGAACTCCATGAGGTCTTTCTATGGAACACGTCCATCCCTTACCAGGATCAATTGGCCTTGACCAATCAATACAAAGATCTTTCTATCATCTGGAAAATTTTTCACGATGATAAACCCGTCAAACTAAGTCCGCCTTCCCTTATCAATGAAGGCATTCTGAAAAAAAATGAAGCGCTGGTTCTAAAGCATGTTATGCCTGGGGTAACTATCCGATATACAATTGACGATTCAAATCCGGATAGCTTAAATGGTCAGATTTATAAAAATCCTATTCCATTGGAAGCCACGACTACGTTAAAAGCCCGAGCTTATAAAGAAGGTTGGCTGAAAAGCGATGCCTATGAAGCGTTGTGTTTCACCGAAGGATTTAAAGTTGACCAAATTGAACTCTTTACTAAGCCCGACCCTCAATATCCCGGGGAAGGTGCCCAAAGTTTAATAGATGGGAAAAAGGGAGTCGCTGATCTTTTTAAAGAACTTTCGTGGATGGGGTTTAAAGAAAATAAATTTGTAGCTGGATTTGATTTCGGAAAGAAACCACGACCGCTAAAAAACATTGTCATCAGCTATGGGAAAAACACTGGGGCGTTTATTTTTCCTCCGGAAGAAGTCCAGGTGTGGGCAGGGGAAAACAACAAAAATACGTTCTTGATCAAGGTTATTAAACCAATGCAACCCACTGCTAACGAGCCTGCAAAAATTGACGCACTCATCATCCAAATGGGTAATGAAAAAAGAAATTATTATAAAATAGTGGCAACGCCAGTGAGTAAATTACCCGTTTGGCACAGCGGGAAGGGACAGAAAGGTTGGTTTTTTGTAGATGAAATTTTTTTTAACTGAATTCAAAAGGGAAACGCCGTGATCTCCTAAGGTTTACTTTGGAAGGAGAATAGAGAAGACAGACCCTTTGCCTACCTGCGATTTTACATCGACCGAGCCTCCCAGTCTTGTAATTGTTTCTTTGACAATATATAGTCCTAAGCCTGATCCTTGCGAACCCTCGTGAGCCCGGTAAAACATATCGAATACTTTGGCAATATGTTCTTGCGGAATGCCTATCCCGTTATCCTCAATTTCAAAGCGGTAGGCGTTCTCATTTTCCGTTCCGGAAATCTTCAATCGGCACAAGCCATTCGAGGAGTTTCTGTATTTGATGGCATTGGAGATTATGTTTTCAAAAATTATTTTCAATCTATTCTTTTCCGAATTGATGGTCCAAGTATTGGGAAGTTCTACATCAATATGAACCGATTCAAATCCTGGCAGAAACCGTAGTTGTTCAATGGTTTCGTCAACAAGACTTCGCACGTCAACGCGCTCAGTAATAGGTTCAAGTCTCGAGTTACGCGAGTAATTCACGATTTGCTTTATAAAAGAATCCAGCACATAAACCCTGCCCTTGACCATCTCCAAGTATTCATTAATCTCTTTCGGGTCCTTCGTCTTTTTGGTGATCTCAATTAAGCCAAGCATTGAACTGAGTGGTGCTCGCAAGTCATGCGAGGCACTATACACAAAGCGATCAAGTTCCCGGTTGGCTTTTATCAATTCTGAATTTGCCTCCGTTAATTCTGAATTCTTCTTGACAATTGCCTTTTCTGAGGCTACAACCAATCGATCAAAAAACATCATGATTACCATTCCAATTAGCAAGACAATTGAAAAATTGACAATAAAATAAAAATGAGCATTGTCGACCGAAAATCGGGAAGCGTCAAAAAAAGCCACCAAAAACAACACAAAACTTAAGACGGAAAAACTGATTCCCTTCCAACGCTCCTGGTAGCCAAATACAGCCAATGCCCCAATACTACTCGAAAAAAAATAGACGTAGGTTGCTGTTTGGTAGGGTTCGGTGTCAATCACCGAGAAGAAGAAAGCAACGAAATTGGAGCGAAGCAAATGCAAGAAAATGGCCAGGTCAATTTTTCCTTTCCTTATCAACCACAAACAAATAATTGAAACGAAAACGCCGGCTAAGAGTGACCATGATTCTCCATAGGGGTTAATCAAACTCACAATGAGGAAGAAAAAATCCAACCCAAGAAAGGTAAAAATGAGATAGGCACCCAAAAGAATTTTTCTCCTTTGCGACTCTGTCTCTACCCTTTGATTTCCTAAAATCAGCGTTTGTAAACTCATAAACGGTCTACTTCCATACGTTGAAGATAACCCGTTTCGTTTCTTTGGCCAAATCGTTCTTGAGGGGATTGATCATAGTTTGCCTACTTTTGCATAACCTTATGGCGTCTCCTCACAAAGCCGGCTTCGTTAGCATCATTGGCAAACCCAACGTGGGTAAAAGCAGCCTGATGAATAAACTTGTCGGTGAAAATTTATCGATCATTACCGCCAAGGCACAAACCACCCGTCACCGTATTATGGGTATTTTAAATGGGCAAGATTTTCAAATTGTCTATTCCGATACCCCTGGCCTGCTCGAACCGAAGTACGAATTACAACAAGCCATGATGAGCTATGTGAAGGTTTCATTGGAAGACGCAGACCTGATCTTGCTAATTGTGGAGCTCGAAGAAAAATATGATGAACAACTTTTTGCGCGTTTTCAAAAATTCAAAACCCCAATAGTCTTATTGATTAATAAGATTGATTTGGGAAAAGGCTCTCAGGTCAATGACAAGATGGTATACTGGAGAAATTTAATTAAGGCCGAAGAAATCATTCCGGTTTCGGCCAAAACAGGGGAGAATCTTGATCAAGTCTTAGCGGCGATTAAAAAATATTTGCCAGCACATCCTGGCTATTATCCTAAAGATGATCTTACCGATCGCAGCGAGCGATTCTTTGCCGCTGAAATTATCCGTGAAAAAATATTTCTAAACTATGAACAGGAAATTCCCTACAGTTCCGAGGTAAGCATTGAGTCCTTCAAAGAAGAGGAAGCCATCATTCGTATTCGAGCAACCATTTTTGTCGAGCGTGATTCACAAAAAGGAATATTGATTGGAAAAGCGGGAAACTCGCTTAAGAAAGTTGGAACGGAAGCCAGAAAAGACTTAGAGAAGTTTTTTGGAAAGAAAATATTTTTGGAAACCCACGTAAAAGTGGCAGACAACTGGCGCAAAGAGAATCTAAAATTGAAGCACTTTGGCTACCTTGAATAAGGCGCCCCGCCTAATATCAAAAAAGGCTAATGCCTAATTTGTTACCTTTGAGGTTCTGAAATGACGGAACACTGAAATCATGGCCAATATCGTCGCAATCGTAGGCAGACCCAATGTGGGTAAATCCACTTTCTTTAACCGTTTGGTAAAACAACGGCAAGCTATCATGGATGACATGCCCGGAGTCACGCGCGATCGTCATTACGGCTATGCGGAGTGGACTGGAAAATTTTTTACCATTATTGATACGGGGGGTTATGTTACCGGCTCCGATGATAAGTTTGAATCACAAATCCGCAAACAAGTGGAAATGGCTATTGAGGAATGCTCTGCTGTTATCTTCATGGTGGATTGTCAACAAGGATTAACAGGTTACGATCAAGAGTTTGCCAATATCATACGCAAATCAAAAAAGCCAGTATTTATTGCAGCCAACAAAGCAGATACACCGCAAAAGACCATGCTGGGCAACGAATTCTATGAATTGGGAATGGGTGATGTATATCCTATTTCATCAGAAAATGGTTCAGGCACAGGGGAGTTGTTGGATGAATTAGTCAAGATCTTTCCCTCGGAAGGGGTCGAAGACCCTGACGCTGGTATTGCTAAGATTGCTATTGTTGGTCGTCCCAACGTAGGCAAGTCGTCCTTGCTAAATGTTTTACTAGGTGCTGAGCGGAGCATCGTAACGGATGAAGCCGGAACTACTCGAGATGCCATTCACTCGCGCTATAAAATGTATGGCAATGATTTTATTCTAATCGATACGGCCGGGATTCGAAAGAAATCCAAACTCATGCAGGACGTGGAATTTTATTCTGTGCTTCGATCCCTGCGCGCCTTGGAAGAAAGTGATGTGTGCGTTGTGGTAATTGATGCCCAACGTGGATTAGAATCACAAGATGTCAACATCATCAGTCTGGCGCAAAAGCAAGGCAAGGGCATTGTAATTATGGTTAACAAATGGGACTTGATTGAGAAAGACAGTAAGACCTCAGAGAAAATCAAGAAAGAAATGATGGAAAAAATCGCACCCATTAGTTATGTTCCGATTCTTTTTGCCTCTGCGCTTACCAAACAAAGAATCTTCCAGGTAATTGAAAAAGCAGTAGAGGTCTTTCATAATAAAACCAAAAAAGTGCCCACGTCGGCCCTTAACGATGCCATGCTTCCGGAGATAGCGCATTACCCGCCTCCAGCGATCAAAGGCAAGTTGATTCAAATCAAATACATTACTCAAGTTGCCGCCAAGACCCCTACTTTTGCCTTTTTCTGTAATTTGCCACAGTACATTCAGGAGTCCTACGTACGCTTTTTGGAAAATCGACTTCGCGAAAAGTTTGACTTTGAAGGAACCCCAGTGCGTCTATTTTTCAGGAAAAAATAAGCGCCAACGATTGCATTTGGCAACGTGCCCGATTTTTGAGCCTATTTTTCAACTAATATTAATTTTTTCTTACTTGTTGACTTAAAATCGAACCATTACCTTATATTTGCGGGCAAATTTATAACCTGTAAACTATGAAAAAATTGTTCGCGCTAATGATGGTTACTGGCTTTGCCGTAGCATTTGTAGCCTGTGGCGGCAAAAAAGCCGTTGACACTGAAAAAGTAAAGGCTGATTCTATTGCTAAGGCTGATTCCATCGCCAAAGTAGAAGCTGAAGCTGCTGCTGTAAAAGCAAAAGCAGACTCTGCTGCAAAAGCAGACTCTGTCGCAAAAGCCGCTTCAGAAAAAAAGAAGTAATCTCTAATCAAAGAGATTTTCCCGGGAAGGCTTTAGAAAAACTAAAGCCTTTTTCTTTTTCCATGGATCCAAAAAAGATTGAAAGTGTTTTAACTCAACATGTTCCTGCCGAAGCGGTTAATTACTGCACAACGCTTTGGGAAGAACTTCCTTTCATTTTTAAGCTTCGCAAAAACCGTCGCTCAAAAGTAGGCGATTTCACTTGCCGTTCAGGACAATCCCCACAAATCACCATCAACGGCGACCTTCATCCATTTCTGTTTTTAATGACTTACGTTCACGAAGTGGCTCACCATCGTGTACACAAAACGCTTGGTTTTAAGGCCGAGGCACACGGTCAGGATTGGAAGACAGCCTTTCAAAGCCTGATGGCTCCACTACTTACTCCAGAAATTTTTCCAGAGCCCCTTTTGACTGGGCTTAAGAAACATATGACTTCTCCGAAAGCCTCTAGCTTTTCAGATGCTGACCTAACCCATCTATTCCGATCACTCAATGAGCGTGAGAAAAGTGTCGTACTTCTCTCTCAAATTCCGGAGGGAAGCGTGTTCCACTTGCATGGAAGGTGGTTTAAAAAAGGCAAGCTGAGACGAACCAGAGTGCTTTGTCATGAAGTGAAGACAAGAAGACAGTATTTGGTTCCGGTTGATGTACCGGTGACCAATACGCAGTTAGCGTTGCTATAAAACTATTTTTGAGTGATGGCTTTTCTTACACTTCCAAATTTTCTGAGAAGATCCTGTGCTTGTCTTTCATTCACGTTTAACTCTTCCATAATCATACGAACACCCCGATCAATGAGCTTATCGTTGGTGAGCTGCATGTCGACCATCTTGTTTCCTTTGACTCGGCCCAACTGAATCATCGTTGCCGTAGAGATCATGTTAAGAATTAATTTTTGTGCCGTACCCGCCTTCATCCGTGTACTGCCTGTTACGAACTCTGGCCCTACCACGACCTCGATGGGATAATCGACATTTTTGGCCAATTCACTCCCTTTATTGCAAGTAATACACCCCGTTTCAATTTTTTTCTTTCGCGCGTCCTTCACCCCGCCAATTACATAAGGCGTTTGGCCGGACGCTGCAACCCCAATTATTATGTCTTTTTCACTGATTTTGTACTCTTGTAAATCTTTCCATGCTTGTTTTGGATCATCTTCCGCATGCTCAACTGCCTTCCGTATCGCTTTATCTCCACCTGCAATTAGGCCGACCACTTTACCTTGACCTATTCCAAAGGTGGGAGGTATTTCTGAAGCATCCACCACACCCAACCGACCGCTTGTTCCGGCTCCAATATAAAAGAGCCTTCCTCCATTTTTCATTTTCCGAACCACCGCGTTAACGAGCAGCTCAATTTTTGGTAATATCTTTTCGATGGCCCCCGGCACGCCTTTGTCTTCTCGATTGATGTTCACGAGCAAGTCTCGAACAGACATTGATTCAAGATGGGGGTAATGAGATGATGATTCGGTCGTCTTCACAATTCAAAATTGAAAGATTAGAAATGAAAAGCGGCAGATACCAAAGACCGACATATTCTTATCCTCAACGATTTTATAAATCCTTTTGATGGAATAATGTCAGGCCGGCAATAGGACCCTCTAATATATTCTTAACGGTGATGCCCTTGTCATTGGCAACTTGCCGCACGACATCGCTAAAATAAAAACCAATTGAACCCGTAAAATGTACTTTCAGGGTGGCATAGTTTTCATATTTCATCACGTTGTTTTCAAAGAAATCAGAAAAACTTTGATAGGCTAGTTTATAGCAATAAGGTTCTTTCAGATGTTGAAAAATAAACTTGGCAAAACTGGCCAAGAACGCCCCGGGCTTTTCATGCTGATAAACCTTTTCCAGCACTTCTTCACGACTCCAGGGAAAACGGGCATGAAATTGTTGTACCAAACTCTCCGGCATCTCCTTGCGGAAATAGTCAAAGATTAACTTCTTGCCCATGTAGGTCCCGGATCCTTCATCGGCCAATATCCAGCCTAAATTAGCGACGTTGTCGATAATTTTTTCTCCATCGTACAAGCAGGAGTTTGAGCCAGTACCAAGAATGCAGGCAATGCCGGGTTCGTGGCCACACAAGGCGCGCGCGGCAGCCAATAGGTCCCAACCGACTTCAATACTGGCCTTTGGGAAATATCCCAAAAACACTGCTTGAATGCTGCGTACATTCTTCTCGGAAGAAACTCCCGTTCCATAAAAAAATATTTTAGAAACATCTTCCTGAATCTGTGGCAAGAGCGACTCCTCCGTAATTTTTTTTAGGTGTTCTATCGGTTGATAGTATGGATTAAATCCGGCACTATTGGCCTGGCCAATGGATCCATCTTTTTTTAGCAACCGCCAGTCAATTTTAGAGCCCCCACTATCAGCAACAATGATCATCTATTTTTG
>Ga0209067_10000278_pt1 | contig 34588 bp, 30 predicted proteins | sample ColStrG_CSR_2013_FD_187199 | JGI IMG/M metagenome (GOLD analysis project Ga0209067, IMG submission 187199) | Freshwater sediment microbial communities in response to fracking from Pennsylvania, USA - Cold Stream Run_MetaG_CSR_2013 (SPAdes)... | ecosystem: Environmental > Aquatic > Freshwater >... | reverse complement strand
GGTCACAGGCCCACGCACAAACGGCCAGCCCGGTGCCGGACCCTGTGCCTGTGCCTGTGCCTGTGCCTGTGCCCGTGCCGCCCGCCGCGCCCGCGCAGGTTATTTCGCTTTCCGGAACCATGGGCGAGCGCGCCCTGCTCGTCATTGATGGCGGCGCACCGGTCGTGTTGGGCGTCGGGGAGAGCCGCAATGGCGTGACGCTGATCTCAGCGGATGGAGAGCTTGCCATCGTGGAATCAGATGGCAGGCGCCAGACCCTGCGGGTCGGCGAGCGCCCGGTCAGCGTTGCCGGCAAGGGCAGCGGTGGCAATCGCCAGCGCGTGGTCTTGCACGTGGGCAGCAACGGCCATTTCTTTGGCACCCTGCGCATCCGGGATTCAACCTTACCCTTCATGGTGGATACCGGCGCATCCACCGTGGTAATGGGCGTGCGCTTTGCCACGCAGGCCGGACTTGACTATCGCAACGGCAAGCGTGGCGTGGTGAGCACCGCCAACGGTAACACCCAGGCCTATGGCCTCACGCTGGACTCGGTACGGGTCGGTGAGGTGGAAGTCTTCAACGTCGAGGCCACGATAGTGCCCTCGGACATGCCCTACGTGCTGCTGGGCAACAGCTTTCTGGGGCGCTTCCGGATACAGCAGGAAAACGAGGAAATGCGGCTAGAAAGGCGTTTCTAGCCAACGCCAGCCAGGCGGCTAGCCCCGTGCGCCGCGGGTGTCAAAAGGCATACCGGGTGCCAGTCCGCCATTGGTCAGGTTAGCCAGGGGCTCCGGGCGGTGGATGGCATAGCCCTGGGCGTAGTCCACGCCCATGTCCCGCAGGAGCTGGCAGACTTCCAGGGATTCGGCGAATTCCGCAATGGTCTGTTTGCCCACGACATGCGCCACCTCCTGGATGCAGCGCACCGTGGCACGGTCCACCGCGTCAGTGTGGGCGTCCCGCACGAACTGCCCGTCGATCTTGAGGTAATCCACCGGCAGGGACTTGAGGTAGGCAAAGGACGACAGCCCGCTGCCAAAGTCATCGAGCGCAAAGCGGCAGCCCTGGACCTTCATGGCCTCAAAGAAATGCGTGGCATCCCCCAGGTTGGAGATGGCTGCCGTCTCCGTAATTTCAAAGCAGATCTTGCTGCCGTCGCCGTTTGTGTCGCGCATGAGTTCCTCGGCATAGCGGTGGAAGCTGCGGTCACCGATGGACTGGCCGGAGAGGTTGATGGCGATCGTGCTGATTGTGGCCAGGCGCGGCCGGTTGGCCTGCATCCACTGCAGCACCTGGCGCAGTACCCAGCGATCGACCCGCCCGGCCAGCTGGTAGCGCTCGGCCGCCGGAATGAACGCGCCGGGCAGGATGATGTCGCCGTTTTCGGCAAGCATGCGCACCAGGATTTCATAGTGCTCGCCCGCGTCCTGCGGATGCAGCGAGGCGATTTTCTGGCAGTACAGGGTGAAACGGTCTTCCTCGATAGCCTGCTGCAGGCGCGTGACCCAGCGCATCTGTCCCTGGCGTTCCTGCGCACTGCCTGCCGGGTCGGTGTAGGCATGGACGCGGTTGCGCCCCGCCTCCTTGGCCGAATAACAGGCAGCGTCCGCCGCCTGGAGCACCGCCGCGGTATTGGGCCAGCGCCGGTCCAGGGGCACGACCCCGATGCTCGCGCCCACGCGAAAGCGGTGATTCTCATGGACGAAGCGGAACTCCTCGATGCGATCGCACATGTCCTGGCCAATGCGCAGCGCGGCATCGCTGTCGCAATGGGCCAGGATGACGCCAAATTCATCGCCGCCCAGGCGCGCGAGGGTATCGCCCGCGCGCACGCAGCTGCGCAGAACTTCGCCCACCTGCTGCAGCAGCAGGTCGCCGACGGCGTGGCCGCAGGCGTCATTCACGATCTTGAACTGATCAAGGTCGATGTACAGCAGGGCATGCGCAAGACCGCTTTGCTGGGCGGCGCCCAGTTCCCGCTGCAGCCGGTGGTCAAACTCCGCGCGGTTGGGCAGCTGGGTAAGGGCGTCATGCGTGGCGCGATGGGACATCTCGCGGGCCAGGGCGCGCTGTTCGGTGATGTCGTTGAATACCAGCACCGCCCCCAGCACGGCGCCCTGGTCGCCGCGAATGGGAGCGACCGAATCGGAAATGTTGTATTCGCGCCCGTCCCGCGCAATGAGCAGGCGCGGGTCGTGGACGCGACGGTCCACGTGTTCGCCGTCACGCTCGCGCGCGATGATCGAGTCCACGGGATTGGCGGACGGAGCGCGACTGCCCTCGTCTACAACCTGGAAGACTTCCATGAGCGGTCGGCCCGCGGCGAGTTCCGCCGTCCATCCGGTCAGGCGCTCGGCCACCGGATTAAGGTATTCCACCCGGCCATTGCGGTCGGTGGTGATGACCCCATCACCGATGGAGTGCAGGGTCACGCGCACCCGCTCGTGTTCGGCCGCCAGTTCCGCGCTCGCGCGGCGCTGTTCCGTGACGTCCTGCAGCAGGACGGCAAAGAGGTTCTTGCCGGGGCTGTAGGCAACCACGTCATACCAGCGGGAAATCGCTTCGGAGTAGTTCTGCAGGTGGACGCTGCGACCGGTAATGGCTACCTTGCCAAAGACACCGATCCAGTCCGCCGGGTCCTTCTCGGTGCCCGGGAGGGCTTCCGTTACCCGGCGGCCCAGTATTTTTTCGGGTGTCAGGCCCGTCATGGCGGTGTAGGCCGGATTGCACGCCAGGAAGACGTAGTCCACCGGCACTCCCTGCGCATCGAGTACGACTTCATGCAGGGCGAAGCCCGTCTGCATATGTTCGAAGAGCGCACGGTAGCGCTCTTCGCTTTGCGCCAGGGCGAGGTCCGCATCGTGTGCACGGCTGACGTCGGTGACCAGGACGCAGAAGCCCGCCACGCGCCCCTCGCGCCAGTCGGGCACGTAGGAGACACTCACAAAACGGGCGGGTGCGTCGCGCGGCGAGATGCGCCGCTCGAATACCCGCGTTTCCCCGGCCAGTGCGGCCCGGGCATGGGGCAGGTTGCGCTCGTAGATGCGGGGTTCCAGCACCTCGTGCATGGGCAGTCCCACGATCTGTTCTGCCGTACGCCCCAGGAAGGCGGCATATTGCCGGTTGGCAAAGCACAGTTTGAGTTCGGTATCCCAATAACCCACCTGGGATGACACGCTGCCGACCACCGCTGCAAGATCGGCGCGCGCGTGCGCAAGTTCCTGCTGCAGCCGAGCGAGGTCCGTCGTCTGGTGCTGGCCGCCGACGTCACGCTGGTGGGCGCTGCCGCTGTTGCTGGAGTTGTCCATCCGCTGGTCTATGTGCCTGGAGCGGGCCTGTCCCCACTGAGCCCTATTGTCTTTGTTTTTAGGGGTTCCGCCTATAACCTGCGCGAAACCGTGCGGGTGAGCGTGGATACCGGTTTTGGCGGTTTTCCGTGGGCTCGCCGCCTCCTTGTTATGGCAGATGGTCGCCGCTGTGACCTTGATGGCATCGCGTGAAAAGGAATGGTTTTGTGCCGTAAGCTGGGGGACCCGTTCCCGTGGTCCTGTCGCCCCGTCCAAGGAGTGTCGCGCATGCTGTTCTCGTCCCTGCCTGCCCTGCCTGTCCCCATTGTTTCGGCCGTGCGTACCCTGCGCGCGGCGTCCGTGCTGCTCAGCTGCGCGGGCCTGCTGTTAACGGCAGCCGGCCCTGCCGCAGCCGCCCTCAAACCGGGTGCCAATGCCCCGGATTTCACGGCGCAGGCGGCGCTGGGCGGCAAGGCATTTACCTTTTCCCTGAGTGAGGCGCTACGCAAGGGACCAGTGGTCCTGTATTTCTATCCGCAGGCTTTCACTAGCGGCTGCACGGTGGAAGCCCATGAATTTGCGGAGGCCAGCGAGAAATTCGCTGCCCTGGGAGCCACCCTGATTGGCATGTCCAATGACGATATCGACACCCTGAAGGATTTTTCGGTGAAGGAGTGCCGCAACAAGTTTGCGGTGGCGGCCGATGCGGGCGCACGGGTGATGAAGCAGTACGACGCGGCGCTTACCCTCATACCCAATACGGCAGACCGGATTTCCTACGTGATCAGCCCGGAAGGCAAGGTCATCTATGCCTACTCCAGCATGGATCCGGAGCACCACGTGAGCAATACGCTCAAGGCCGTGGCCGACTGGCGGGCAGCTGCGCACAAGTAATCGCAGGAGCGGATCTACGGCATTTCGGGCGCTGGACCCTGCACGGGTCCAGCGCCTTTTTCATTCACGGGCGTAAGTGACCACTCACACGTTGCGCTTGGGCAACGGTGCGGCGGCTCCCCGCAAGCAGTCAGCCGCAGGATCTGCGGGTTTTCTGCGCTGGCGCAAAGACCCCTAGTGCACGCGCGTCACACTGGCGCGGGCATCGTGCTGAGGAGGCTCGTGTTCCGCAGTGGTCATGGCATTCGCGAAAAAGCGAATGCTCGCATACTTCAAAAAGCTTTGTGAGCAAGCACTACCGCCATTCGAAATACGGAGTGTGCGCACGCTTTTACTTTACAGAGAAAAAAATGCAAGCACTCACAATCTATTGCATCAATTTATCTTATCTCATAGAGAATTTAATTTGAATTTTCTTATGCAATAGACCCAACCACAATACCGCATCCCCACGTGAAAAACAACGAATCAAGGAGGCCGCCACCATGAGCACAAAGCCCAGCGGGAAAACCTACAGCGCCGGCGTCAAGGAGTACCGCAGCGCGTACTGGGAGCCCCATTACGCGGTCAAGGAAACCGACCTGCTCGCCTGCTTCAAGATCACCCCGCAGGCCGGCGTGGATCGTGAGGAGGCCGCGGCGGCCGTCGCTGCGGAATCGTCCACCGGTACCTGGACCACCGTCTGGACGGACCTGCTCACCGACCTGGATCACTACAAGGGACGCGCCTATCGCATCGAGGATGTCCCGGGCGATGACTCCTGCTTCTATGCCTTCATTGCCTACCCCATCGACCTCTTCGAAGAGGGTTCGGTCGTCAACGTCTTCACCTCCCTGGTGGGCAACGTCTTTGGCTTCAAGGCGATCCGCGCCCTGCGCCTGGAAGACGTGCGCTTCCCCATCGCCTATGTGATGACCTGCGGCGGACCGCCCAACGGCATCCAGGTCGAGCGCGACATCATGAACAAGTACGGCCGGCCGCTGCTGGGCTGCACGATCAAACCCAAGCTGGGCCTGTCTGCCAAGAACTATGGCCGGGCCGTGTACGAATGCCTGCGCGGCGGTCTTGATTTCACGAAGGACGACGAGAACGTCAACAGCCAGCCTTTCATGCGCTGGCGCGACCGTTTCGCCTTCGTGGCCGAGGCCATCGCCAAGGCGCAGGCCGAAACCGGTGAGCGCAAAGGCCACTACCTGAACGTGACGGCGCCCACGCCGGAGATGATGTACGAGCGTGCCGAGTTCGCCAAGGAACTGGGCATGCCCATCATCATGCACGACTACCTCACGGGGGGCTTTTGCGCCAACACGGGCCTGGCCAACTGGTGCCGCAAGAACCGCATGCTGCTGCACATCCACCGCGCCATGCACGCCGTGCTGGACCGTAACCCCCATCACGGCATTCACTTTCGCGTGCTCACCAAGGCGCTGCGCCTGTCGGGCGGAGATCACCTGCATACCGGCACGGTCGTGGGCAAGCTCGAAGGCGACCGCGCTTCCACGCTGGGCTGGATCGACCTGCTGCGCGAGCGCTATATCAAGGAAGACCGCTCGCGCGGCCTGTTCTTCGACCAGGACTGGGGTTCCATGCCGGGCGCCTTTGCCGTGGCGTCGGGCGGCATCCACGTCTGGCACATGCCGGCGCTCGTTTCCATCTTTGGCGACGACTCGGTGCTGCAGTTCGGCGGCGGCACACTGGGGCACCCCTGGGGCAATGCCGCTGGCGCCGCGGCCAACCGGGTGGCGCTGGAGGCCTGCGTGGCCGCACGCAACCAGGGCCGACAGGTGGAAAAGGAAGGCAAGGACATCCTCACCGCGGCGGCGCGCTCGAGCCCCGAACTGCGCATCGCCCTGGAGACCTGGAAGGAAATCCGCTTCGAATTCGACACGGTCGACAAGCTCGACGTAGCGCACCGCTAGGCTGACGCAGCAGAAGCTTGCGCAGCACGCCGCGCGCCCTGCCCCACCACAGACCGCCCATACGGAGAAAACCATGAGCGAAATCCAGGACTACAGCTCCCAGCTTTCCGACCCCGCCAGCCGCAAGTTCGAAACCTTTTCGTACCTGCCCGCCATGACCCGCGACGAGATCCGCACGCAGGTCGAATACATCGTCAAGAAGGGATGGAATCCCGCTGTCGAACACACCGAACCCGAGCACATGACGGGCTCTTTCTGGTACATGTGGAAACTGCCGATGTTCGGTGAAACCAGCGTCGACCGCATCCTGGCAGAAGTGGACGCCTGCCATCAGCTGCACCCCAACAACCACGTACGACTCGTCGGCTACGACAACCTGCGCCAGTCGCAGGGAGCCTCCATGGTGGTGTACCGGGGCCGGACGGTCTGAGGGAGCCGGCCATGTCGGTACTCACCGCCACGATGCTGGCCGAACAGCATCGCATCCGTGCGGAACCCTACTACCGGCCGGTCGCCGACGAAGTGACGCTCTTCGAGGCGGCCTACTCGGTGCGCATGCCGATGATGCTCAAGGGTCCCACGGGCTGCGGCAAGACCCGCTTCATCGAGTACATGGCCTGGAAGCTCAAGCGGCCCCTGGTGACCGTTGCCTGCAACGAAGACATGACCGCGTCCGATCTCGTGGGGCGCTACCTGCTCGATTCCTCCGGCACGCGCTGGCAGGACGGGCCGCTGGCCACGGCCGCGCGCATCGGCGCCATCTGCTACCTCGATGAAGTCGTCGAGGCGCGCCAGGATACGACCGTGGTCATCCATCCCTTGACCGACTCGCGCCGCTGCCTGCCGCTGGAAAAAAAAGGCGAGCTCGTGCATGCGCACCCGGACTTTGCGCTCGTGGTTTCCTACAACCCCGGCTACCAGGCCCTCATGAAGGATCTCAAGCAGTCGACCAAGCAGCGCTTTGGCGCGCTCGATTTTTCCTATCCGGCCCACGCGGTCGAAGAAGAAATCGTGGCGCATGAATCGGGGGTGGACCGGGCCACGGCAGGCAAGCTGGTCAGCGTGGCCGAGCGCGCCCGCAACCTCAAGGGCCATGGCCTCGACGAGGGCATCTCGACGCGCATGCTGGTCTACGCCGGCGCACTCATCGCCGCCGGCGTTGCTCCGGTGGACGCCTGCCGCATGACGCTGGTGCGCCCCATCACCGACGACCCCGACATGCGCGACGCGCTGGACGCGGCCGTAGGCACCTACTTCTGAGTGGCCAGCGCGCGCCGGCGAATCCGGCCGCACCGGCATACCGTACGCCGCAACCCGCAATGCCGCCAGCCGCGTCCCCGGCACCCCCGCCCCCCTCGACAGGGTCCCTGTCAACAGTGCCTGCGGATTATGGTGATCTGGCCAACGAGCTGGGGGAGCCGGTTTACGCCGCACTGGTGGCCAACTGGAGCGAGGCAAGACGCTGCTTTTCGGCTGCCGCGCTCGACGCGGTGTATCTCAAGGGAGTACGCGCCCTGCACGGCCTGGGGCGCGGCAGCGAACTCGTCGTCGGTTTTGTCCCGGTGGCGCCACGGGTCGCCCGGGAACTGGGCGAGGAGGCGGTCCTGGATCTCGTCGAAAGTATCCTGCGCTGCAGCTCCAAAACCAGCGCCGCTGTGCTGGCCGCAATCGTCCACAGCAGCCCGCTGGCCGCACAGCGCCTGGGAGAGCGGCAGATGTTTGCCGGCTACCTGGAGTTACTGGAAACCCTGCTGGCACTCGTGCCGCGCGGCGTGCGACCCATGCTGGGACAGATCGAATCCCTGCTGGGTCAGTTGACCCTGGGCGGCCTGCGCCGCTGGGCCCGCTGGGGCGCGCAGGCCCACAAAACGGACTTTGCCGCGCAGATCGCCTACTTTGGCCTGTCTTCGCCCGACGCACTTGCCGTCCTGCAGCAGGAGCGCAAGGGCACGCTTTTTGTCGACGTGCAACGGCGGCTCGGCCTGTACCTGCGCGCGCTCTGGGGCCGCGACTTTTACCTGCGGCCCACCTCCGGCGACTACGAGTCGCGGCAGGGGCTGCGCCCGTATATCGAGGGTTCGCTCATCCACGTCCCCGACGCCTACGATGATTTCGTGCCGGCGCCCGCCGGGGGAGCGCAGGCCCCGGTATGTGGCCAGGACCTGTACCGCGCGGCCCTGGCGCATGCCGCCGCGCATCTGGTGCATACGCGTGCACCGCTGCCCGCGCAGGGTCTGAACCCGCTGCAGATGGCCTGCGTAGCCCTCGTGGAAGATGCGCGCGTGGAGGCGCTGGCCCTACGTGCCTTTCCCGGCCTGCTGCCGCTGTGGGCGCGCTTGCACCACTGCACGCCGGAGGCGAGCGCGCGGTGCGGAGATTTTCTCAGCCGCCTGGCCCGTGCCCTGCTCGACCCTGCCTACACGGATCCGCATCCGCTCATGGCCCAGGCACGCGCCCGCTTTGCCGCCTGCGCGCATCGCCTGGAGGACGCCGGACTCTCCTGGGAGATCGGCGTAGCACTGGCTGCCGGCCTGGCACAGGCCGCGCCGCCCTTCCAGGTGCGGACCGATACCGTGGATGCCCCGTACCGGGACGATAACCGCTACGTCTGGGAATTCGACCCGGCCCGGGACGCCCCCGGCGGGGCGACGCCACCCTGGCTGCAAGGACCGGTACGTCGCACGGTGGGACTCATGGAATTCGTCAACGAGGTCGACGTAGAGACCGCGGGCGCCGACGCGCAGGAAATCTGGGTGCTGGCCAGTGAGCTCTTTCCGTATGAGGACGAGGGCGTTTCCTACAACGCGCGGGAGGGCCGCGAGCCAGAGCCCGAACCCCATCATTACCCGGAATGGGACTACCAGATCCAGCTCGAACGACCGCAATGGGTGACCGTGCGGGAGCCCCGCGTGCCACGCGCCGATCCGGCCCCGATGGAGGCTGCACTCGAGCGTCACAAGGTTCTGGCGGGCCGGCTGCGCCGCCTCATCGAGGCGGCCCGGCCGCAGGGCGTGCAGCGCCTGCGGCGCCTGCAGGACGGTGACGACATCGACCTGAACGCGGCCATCGCCGCGCTGGTGCAGCTGCGCTGCGGCCAGACGCCCGACGCGCGCGTGATGATGCGCCAGGTGCGCCAGCAGCGCGACCTTGCCGTACTGCTGCTGGTCGACCTTTCCCAATCCACCGCGGACGGGGTGCCCGGCTCCACCCAGACCGTGCTGGAACTCGCACGCGAGGCCAGCGCGCTCATGGCCGATGCCCTGCAGCGCATCGGCGATCCCTTTGCCCTGCACGGCTTTTCCTCGGACGGGCGCCACGACGTGCGCTACCTGCGCTTCAAGGATTTTGACGCCCCCTATGACGGCGCTGCGCGCGCACGCCTCGCCGCAATGGCCAGTGGCTACTCGACGCGCATGGGAGCCGCCCTGCGCCACGCCGGCAGCCTGCTGGCACGCCGTCCGCAGGCGCGCAAGCTCCTGCTCGTGCTCACGGATGGCGAACCTGCGGACGTTGATGTGCGTGACCCGCAGTATCTGCGCCACGATGCCCGCAAGGCCGTGGAGGAACTGCAGCGCTCCGGCATCCGCAGCTATTGCCTGTCCCTGGACCCACAGGCAGACCCGTACGTGGCGCGCATTTTCGGGGCGCGCAACTATCGCGTGCTGGACCGGATAGAGCGCCTGCCCGAGCAATTGCCGTCTTTGTACCTGGGGCTGACGCGCTAGGCTGGGGCAGGGGCGGCGCACAAAGAAAAGGCCCCGTCGTCAGGGCCTTTTCAGGGACCCGGTGAGCGCAGATCTGCGATGCGCAGACTCACCTGGGTTTCTGGCGCATCGGAAGAAACGCCAGTGGGGTACCGGTTACACCGGTTGTGAGGGCATTGTAGGCACGCCCTCTGGTGGGCGTCAATGGTTCGCGCCCGCGACCAGTACCGGATCGCGGCGATAGAGCTGCGGGAAAAGCTGCTCAAGATTGCGCACCTTGGGCAGGTCGTTGAACACGATGTATCCGCTTTCCGGATGACGCGTGGCGTAGTCCTGATGGTAGTTTTCCGCCGGGTAAAACGCTGGCAGAGGTTCAATGCGCGTCACGATGGGGCGGCCATAGAGCGGCGTGGCATCGAGCTGCTTGATGTAGCTTTGCGCGATACGCATTTGTTCCGGATTGTTGGTGAAAATTGCCGACCGATACTGTGTTCCGGTATCCGGCCCCTGGCGGTTCAGTTCGGTAGGATTGTGCGCCACGGAAAAATACACGCGCAGCAGCGTGCCCAGGCTCACCTGTGCAGGGTCGTAGGTGATTTCCACGGACTCCGCGTGCCCGGTCGTGCCGTTGCTGACCGTTTCATATTCAGCGTTGCGCTTGCTGCCGCCGGCATACCCCGATACCGCACGCTGCACGCCCTTGACGTGCTGGAACACCTTCTGCACACCCCAGAAACATCCTCCCGCCAGCACGATGGTCTCGGACGATGCCGCGGCGGGGCGCGTTTCATCGAGCAGGGGCGCAGGTGCCGTGACCGGCGCCTCCCCGCCAAAGGGCAGCGCCAGGGCCACGACGGGAGACAAGCCCCCGAGCGCCACGCCCACAAGCACCACGCCCAGCAACGCGGCCAGGGGCCGCCGGGCAAGGGATGCGGTGCGCCGACGCCCGGCGCCGCCCATGGTCGTGCCAACTACCGGCACCGATGCAGTTTTGGCTATGTACATGATTACACCTCCCCGGCGGTAAATTTGAGGGCCACACCGTTCATGCAGTAACGCAGTCCAGTGGGTCGCGGTCCGTCATCAAAGACGTGGCCCAGATGACCGCCACAACGCCGGCAGTGCACCGAGGTGCGGCGCATGCCGTAGCTGTCATCGCTGCGGGTACCCACCGCATTAGCGAGGGGTTTCCAGAAACTGGGCCAGCCCGTGCCGCTGTCAAACTTGGTACGCGAGGAAAAAAGCGGCAATTCGCAACCTGCGCAGGCATACGTGCCGCTGCGCTTTTCAAAGTCCAGCGGGCTGGAAAAGGCCCGCTCAGTGCCCTCATGGCGCAACACCTCGTATTGCTCGCGAGTGAGCAGGGATTTCCACTGCTCATCCGTATGCTCCACTTCAAAATGCCCCTGCGCGCCGTTCGTGACACCATCGGCGCCGCGCGCCCAGGGCGCCAGGCTCAAGCCGGCCAGCAGCCCGGAGGCGGCCTTCATCCAGTGTCGGCGCGGCATCTGGCCGCCCGGTGTGCGCGTTTTGGTAGTTGTGTGCATGGTCCGCTCCCTGCGGGAAGGTGGACGGGAATCACCGGGACACCCCACTGGCGCCTCGTTGTTCCCGCTACCAGCATTGGGTCGGCCCAGGGGGCAAAAACTTACAGTCTTCCTCTGCGGCTGCACGCCAGCGCGTACCCGCCCGCGCGCCCGGCCACGTGCAGCCCGGGTGTCCCCAAGGCCCCCGGCCCCTGCTAGGGACTCTGGGGACCGGGTAAAAGTTCCGCCACTACCGCCGCGAATGCCTCCAGCAGCCGGGCAAGCTGCGCCTCGCTGGTGTCGGGACAGCACAGCATCATGTTGTGAAAGGGCGTGATCATCACGCCACGGTTGAGCAGGTACAGGTGCAGGGCGGCCTCGAGCTCATGGTCCATGGCCGCGCGCGCCGCCGCTCCCGTGCGTGGCGGCTGCGCGCAGAACTGGAATTCGCAGCGCGCTCCCACCCGGCTCACGCTCCAGTCCAGGCCGTGGCGGGCCAGGGTGGCGAGCAGGCCCGCCTCCAGTCCTTCGGCCATGCGCAGCATGTGCGCGTAGGCCTGGGGCGTGGCCACGTCCTGCAGGGTCGATTGGAGCGCCGCCAGGCTCAGCAGATTGCCCGACAGCGTGGTGCCTATCCCCGAATGGCCGGGGGGCGCTGCATCCTTGGCGGCGCGCATGCGTGCTGCCAGCTCCGCGCCAAAGCCGTACACCGCACAGGCGATGCCGCCCGCGATGGCCTTGCCCAGCACCAGGATATCGGGCTCCAGGCCGTGCGCACGTGCATAGCCGCAGGGAGCGCTGCTGATGGTGTGGGTCTCATCGAGGATAAGCAGCGTGCCCGTGGCCGTGCAGGCCGCGCGCAGCTGCTCCAGATAACCCGGATCGGGCAGCACCATGCCCACATTGGTCATGACGGGCTCGGCCAGCACGCAGGCCACCGTCCCGTCGGCCAGCGCTGCCCGCAAGGCGGCAAGGTCGTTGAAGGGGATGGTGCGGGTAAATTGCGTCAGGTCGTAGACCTGACCCAGCAGGCTCGCGCGCGTACGCGCCTGTGGTGTGGCAGACGGCCGTTCGGCTGAGCTTGCAGGGTCCGACGCCAGCGGGGCAACGAGGTCCACAAAGACGTCGTCCACCGTGCCGTGATAGCAGCCGTCAAACACCAGGATGTTGGGCCGCTTGCTGACAGCGCGCGCCCAGCGCAGACAAAACCGGTTGGCATCGGTGGCGGACAGCGCCATCTGCCAGTAAGGCAGGCCAAAGCGCTGCGCCAGCAGGGCCCCCACGTCGGGTGCCAGGTCACCGGGCAGCATCGCACCCAGGCCCTCCTGTACGCGTTGCGCCAGGGCCCGCGCAAGTGCCGGCGGGCTATGCCCGAACATGGCCGCTGTGTCCGCAAGGCAAAAATCGGCGTGAACGTGGCCGTCCGCACAGGTGATGCTCGCACCCTGCGCGCGCTGTACGAAGAGCGGCGTGGGCGTACCCCAGTCACTCATCCAGTGCAGGGGCACGCCATAGAGGAAGTGCCGATCCGCCTGCTGCGCAAGAGCGGCGCAGCGGGGATGGCGCTCACGGTAAAGCTGCGCCTCGCGTGCGTGCAGCGCGGCCAGCCTTGCGCGGGAAATCATGGGTGCTGCGTCGGGGAAAGTACCGCGGGCCCACCGCAGGCCCGCGGTACCGGCTTGCGCCGGTTAACCCCGGGCGACGACAGCGTCGAAGGATTCCTGCAGGATGCGCATGCCCTCATCCACGACGTCATCCGATGCCGTGAGCGGCACCAGCACGCGGATGATGTTGGCGTAGGAGCCGCAGGAGAGCAGCACCAGGCCACGCTTGAGCGCCTCCGCAACCAGGGCGCCGGTGAGCTTGGCGTCGGGCTTGTGCACGTCGCCGTTTTCGAAGAGCTCCATGGCCACCATGGCACCCAGGCCGCGGACCTCGCCCACGCTGCGGTGCTTGGCAGCAATCTGGCGCAGGCCGGCCTGCAGTCGTTCGCCCAGGGCCAGCGAACGCGCCAGCAGGTTTTCCTGCTCGAACACCTTGATCACTTCAAGCGCCGCCACGGCAGCCAGCGGGTTACCCGCATAGGTGCCACCCAGGCCGCCCGGGTTGGGGGCATCCATGATGTCGGCACGGCCAATCACGGCCGCAATGGGGAAACCACCCGCCAGGGACTTGGCCATGGTGATCATGTCGGGCACCACGCCATACTGCTCGATGGCCAGCCAGGTTCCGGTGCGACCCGCGCCGGACTGGATTTCGTCGGCGATAAAGACGATGCCGTACTGGTCGCACAGCGCGCGCAGCGCGACGACGAATTCCTTGGGCGCCACGTAAAAGCCCCCCTCGCCCTGTACGGGCTCCAGGATGATGGCGGCCACGCGCTCGGGCTCGATGTCATTCTTGAAAATGTGGTGGATCGAGGCCAGCGCGTCATCGACGCTCACGCCATGCAGTTCGTTGGGGAAGCGGGCATGGAAAACTTCTGCCGGGAAGGGACCAAAGCCCGCCTTGTAGGGCGTGACCTTGCCCGTCAGGGCCAGGGTCATCATGGAGCGGCCATGAAAACCGCCCCCAAAGGCGATGACGCCCGAGCGCTTGGTATAGGCGCGGGCGATCTTGATGGCGTTTTCCACGGCTTCGGCACCGGTCGTGACGAAGAACGATTTCTTGGGCGCATCACCGGGTGCCAGCGCGTTCAGGCGTTCGGCCAGTTCCACCAGCGGCTCGTAGGCCAGCACCTGAAAACAGGTGTGCGTGACGCGGTCCAGCTGCGCCTTGACGGCCGCAACGATCTGCGGATGGCGATGGCCGGTGTTCAGGACGGCAATTCCCCCGGCGAAGTCCACGTAGCGCCGGCCTTCGATATCCCAGACTTCGGCATTGAGGGCGTGGTCGACAAAGACCTCATGCACCTGGCCGGAGCCGCGCGGCATGGCGGCACGGCGGCGCGCCATCAGGGCGGCGTTGGTATTCTGGGATTGGGTGACGTGCGGATCGCGCTGCATAGTGCCTCCTAGGGGGCCGCAAACCCGGGCGGGATGTTTCCCGGCGTATCGCTTGGGTGCGGCGGATGCAGCCCGAAAGCTGCTGGTGTATTGCCAAAATGGGGTGCTGGGGTGTCATTGTAATCTCCCGGCCGCTCTCGCGGATGACCCCGATCAGCGCTAGTCCGGTTACAGGATTTTGCAATTCCTGGGGGTTTTGGGGCCTAATCGGGGCCTTACCGGACACAATCGGGCGCGAGCAGCGCTTAGTATGTGAACATCTGGACGCAAATTTCCGTAAATGCAGTCCGCCCAGCGCTGAGACGGTGTGAATCAGGGGAATTTCCGGCCGCCTTGCCGGTCCTACCCCGGACTGTGCCTGCGCCGACTGGCCACCACGGCGTTTTTCTGGAAAGGCAGTACCTGTGAATCCATTGTGTATCCGCATTGCCCTGCCCGCGCTAGTCCTTGCGCTGCTGGGCACCGCTCCCGCCCATGCCACCTTGGGCGAAGCAGAAGCCTCCGTACAGGTCGACCGCCAGCAGATTCGGGCCAGCGTGCAGCGCAGCAGCCGGACCAATTTCACTGTCCATGAGCTGAGCACCGCCGGAAACGGGTTGGTGCGCGAATACGTAACTCCCGCCGGGCAGGTTTACGCCGTGAGCTGGCAGGGCCCTTTTATGCCCAATCTGCAGCAACTGCTGGGCACACACTTCCAGACCATCGCGCAGTCCTCCGATCGACAGCAGGGTGGGCGCGGTCACCTCGTGGTGCATGCCGGGCCGGTGGTCTTTGAATCGGGCGGCCGCATGCGCTCCTTCCACGGACGCGCTTACCTGAGCAACGCCCTGCCCGCCGGCACAAGCACGGACGACATCCAATGAGTCAGGATCCAAGCATGTTGCGAGCCGCACGCAGTTCCCGGGTTGTTCCGCATCTATCCTTTCCGGCGGTCGTGCGCCTGCTGTTGCCAGCCGCGGCTCTGGCACTCTTGCTAGTGTCCTGCGGAGGCGGCGGTGGTTCCAGCCTGAGCAGTGGCGGTAGTGGTGGTGTGGCAGCGCAGATTGCGGCATGCCAGCAGGGCTTGCCCGCCCTGCAGACCGGTCTGGCCAGCAATGTCGCTTCCGTCGTAGTCGACTCGGGACCTTGCGGGGTATGCCCGTCTGGTTCGAAGTACTGCACCGCAGGCAATGTGGTCAGCGTAAACGCGGTGAATATTCCCTATACCAGCGTGACGATCTGCGTTCCGGGAAGTACCACCGCCTGCCAGACGATCGACCACATCATGGTGGATACGGGTTCCTCCGGTCTACGCATCATGTCGTCCGTGTTAAGCAGTTCCCTTGCCTTACCGGCCGTGAGCTATGGCAGCAGCCCCTTGCGCGAATGCGTGCAGTTTGCCGACGGATACTCCTGGGGGAGCGTGCATCTGGCCGACGTGAAAGTGGCCGGGGAGACGGCATCGGGTATCAGCGTGCAGATTATTGGAGACTCGAGCTCCAGCTCGGTTCCATCGGCCTGTACGAGTGGTTTCCCGACTACACCCACCGCGCTCAACGATGTGGTTTCCTTTGGTTCCAACGGAGTGCTGGGCGTGGGCCTGTTCGCGCAGGACTGCGGCACCGGCTGTACTGCCTCCGGCAACCCGATCTATCACGCATGCACCGGTTCAGCCTGTGCCGCCAGTACCGGCGTCGGCATACCGCTCAACCAGCAGGTGACCAATCCCGTCGCCGCGTTCGCGGCGGATAACACTGGGGTAATACTGCAAATGGGCAGCGTGACCAATCCCACCGGTGCCAGGAATATTTACGGGACCCTGGTCTTCGGCATCAATACCGGCCCCGCCAACACCCTGCTGTCTGCGCCGGCCTCCGGGGTTTACCGGGCGGACTACAACGCCAACTTTGACGCCACGCTCACCCAGGCCACGTCGAGCCTGGCGGGTTACGTCATTCCCGCAAACACCTTCAGTTCCAGTTTCATCGACAGCGGCTCCAACGGTCTCTATTTGCCGCTGCCCTCCACCGGCAGCATTCCCACCACAACCGATGGCTGGTTTGCGCCCAGCACTCTGGACACCCTGGGGGTGACCGTGCAAGGGCACGATCCAAATACCAACCTTGCCATAGGACCGACCGGAAACTTTTCCATCAGCATTGCGAATGCAGATGCCAGTCTGTTCACCACAACCAACAATGCCTTCAATAACCTCGGGGCGCCCAGCCTGGGTTCGGGAACGACGGGTGGCGTGGATTTCGGTCTGCCATTCTTTTATGGCAAGCCGGTCTACGTGGCCATCGAAAAGGTCAATCTCACAGTAGGCGGGACGGTGTATACCGGTCCCTTCTGGGCCTTCTGAAACGGAGCATATTTTCAGATGAACCCTTGGTGTCATGGCATTGTTCCAAGGATCGCTGCAAACGCCACAGGGTCGGTAGTAATTTTGGGGGGAGCCTCTTAAAATGGCTCCATGCAAAGCGCCGCAAGGCAGGGTGAGCAAGGCCGCGCCATAACGCTGGACCCCAGGCCCGGTGGCGTGCTGGCGGCGTGTTTCCATGCGATGTCCAGCCCCTGCGAAATCCTCTTTGCCACGTCGGACCGCCAGCTGGCCCTGGAGGGCGCGCGCCAGTGCGCCGCTCAGGCCTGGCGCATCGAGGAAAAGTTCAGCCGCCAGGGTATGGGCAGCGTCGTTGCCCATATCAACGCCAACGCGGGACGCCCCACGAGCATAGACGCGGAAACGGTTCACCTGCTCGATGTCGCTGCGCGCTGCCATGCGCTGAGCGACGGCCTGTTTGACATTACCTGCGGCACCCTGCGCCAGGCCTGGAATTTCGAGGCGGGCCACACCCTGCCCACGCCGGCCGCCATTGAGCGGCTGCTCGAGCACGTGGGCTTTGATCGCATCGAGCGCACGGGCAATAGCCTGGTTGTGCCGGTAGGCATGGAGATCGACCTGAATGGCCTGGCCAAGGAGTACGCCGTCGACCTGGCCCTGGAGCAACTCGAGGCCAGCACCCCTAACCTGCCACCGGTGCTCGTGAATTTTGGAGGGGACCTGCGCACGAACCGGCCGCCGGCCTCCGGGCCCTGGAACGTGGGCATCGAGGACCTGGAACGCAGCGCCACACCGGCGTTTTTACTGGCGCTGAGCAAAGGGGCCCTGGCTACCAGCGTGGATACCCACCGCCATATCGAGCATGAGGGCGTGCGCTACGGCCATATCCTGAATCCGCACACGGGCTGGCCCGTGCAGGGAGCGCCGCATTCAGTGACGGTGGCGGCCGATACCTGTCTGGAGGCTGGCACTCTGTCGACCATAGCCTTCCTCAAAGGGGCGCAGGCCGAAGCCTTCCTGGAAGGGACGGGCAATCCGCACTGGTGCCTGCGCTAAGGCACGCAATAAAAAAGGGGCCGCAGCCCCTTTTTGCATTACCCGTTGATCCGTGGCCTAGCGCGCGGCGTATACCGCCCAGAGGTGGGCCAGGTCACCGACGCCATCATTACCCGTAACGGCGTGGAAAGTCTGGACCGCGCGGGCCTTCTCGCCAGACAGGTACTGGGCGATGCCCAGATGCAGGCGCGCGTCTTCGGGGTGCTTGAGCCCACCCTTCTTCATGCCCTGCTCCATGAGCGCCAGGCCCTTTTCGTGCTTGCCATTGAGTACGTAGTTGTAGCCGGCGTTGATCAGGCCGTCGCCGCCCTTGAGCTTTTCCGCGTCGGCGTCGCCAGCAGCCAGGGTGGCCTGGTCCTCGGCAGCCATCTTGTTGACCAGGGCCTGCAGGCGCTTGTGGCGCTCAGCCTCCGGTCCCTTGCCCAGGATGCCCGCGGCGTAACCCTGCTCCACGACCTTCTTGGCCTCGGAGGGGAAACCGGCATCGAGCGCGAGCTGGCTGAGCGTCATGTAGTCAGCTTCCTTCTTGAGGTCAGCCAGCGCAAAACGCAGGCGCAGCACGTCGAGCGTCAGGCGGTCAGCCGAGGCGCGGTGCTGCACGTGGCTGATGGCGATTTCCCAGTAGTCCTTCTTGGGATAGGAAACCAGCAGCTTTTCAAGCACAGCGCCCTGCGCCGCGCCGTTGTTGAGCTTGGAATAGCAGTTGAGCAGGATCTGCAGGTGCACTTCGGTGCTGACCCGACCGGCCTTTTCGTCGGCTTCAACGACCGTCTTGAGCTCATTGGCAGCTGACGCGAAGTCATTGAGCAGATAGTAGGAGTTGATGATCAGGTCCTCGGCGCTGGCCTCGGTGCCGCCCTCCTTGAGGTAGCGCGAGGCCCAGGAAACCGCCTTGGTGTAATTCTTCAGCTTGAAATAGGTGCCGGCGATGGCCTGTTCGGTCTTGAGCCGCTGGTCCGCGGGCTGGCGGCCGCTGTTGACCACCGCCTCAAACGAGGTGGCGGCGAGTTCGTCATCGCCATTGTTGGCGGCGGCCGAACCGCGCATCTGGTCGGTTACGAAGATCTCGTAGGGGGTGCGGTTGGGGATGAGCTCGGCCTCGTGGATCTTGGCCAGCGCTTCCTTGAATTTCTTGTCCTTCATCAGGCCCTGAGCGGCCTGCAGGGGCGCACCCACCTCGGCCCGCACGGTGTCCTTGGGGGCGGCGGCCGGCGCATCATCGGCGCGGGCTGCGGTGGCCGCGAGGGCGAACAGGGCGGAAAGACCGACAGCGGCCAGAGTAGCGACGCCGCCGCGATGGGGAGAACTGGGCAAACGCATGGGACAACCTTTCTTGCAGGGGCAGCGCGCAAGCGCTACAGGGCGCAGGGCGGCCGGACCGGGGAACTCCCCCGCTCAGCCTGCGCCAGGAGGATGGTTACTTCATGAACTGTTCGTTGCCGACCAGTCCGATCTTGGTTACGCCAATACGCTGCGCGGAGGCCATGACTTCTGCCACGTACTTGTACGTGGCCAGCTTGTTGGGGCGCAGGTGCACTTCGGGCTGGTCTGCCTGGCGGGCGACCTCACGCAGGCGCGCTTCCAGGGTGGGGCGATCCGGCACCACGACGCCATTCCACAGGATCGTGCCGTCGAAATCGACGTCTACGGAGATCACGATCGGCGGCTTGGGCGGCGGCGGGGGATTGCCGACGGGCAGGTTGAGGTTCACCGTATGAAGCTGGATCGGTATGGTGATGATCAGCATGATGATGAGCACCAGCATCACGTCGATGAGCGGCGTGGTGTTGATATCGATCATCACGTCGGGATCATTGGAATTGGAACCCGGACCCACTTGCATTGCCATGACAGCATCCTTCCCTGCGCTTGCGAGCGGCGGGCCTGGGCCCACCGCCAATAACGAAATGTGCGATGGCCTGGGCCACCCGCGCCGGGCCCGCCCGGGCTGATATCCCGGGCCGCCGGCCCCTTTAAAACACTAACGCGCCCGACTAGCTGCCGTTGGGCGGCGGTTCAATGATGAATCCAACCTTCACGATGCTGGAACGCTGGCAGTCAAAAACGACCCGCCCGATCGACTCGTAACGTGCGCCCAGATCGCCCCGGATGTGCACTTCCGGCTGCGGGACCTTGACGGCCTCGACCTTGAGCCTATCAACGAGCTTCTCGTTGTCCGGCATCAGTTCCTGGCCCCAGTAGACATCACCCTCCCGGTTCACGGAGATGGTGATGTTTTCCGGTTTGGTCTTGCGCGCCTGGTTGCGCTCCTTGGGCAGATCGAGCGCCACGTCGTGGAGTACGACCGGAATCGTGATCAGGAAGATGATCAGCAAAACCAGCATCACGTCGACCAGCGGCGTTGTATTGATCGCCGAGACGACTTCGTCCTCGTCCGAGCTTTCCTGACCGATGTTCATTCCCATGATGCAGACGTCCCCGTTTCGCTTAGCGGCCGGTCTTGCCGGCGGTGCCCAGCAGTGCCAGGTGCAGATCGGCGCCAAAGGCGCGCACGGTTTCCATGGCGACCTTGTTACGGCGCACCAGGAAGTTGTAGCCCAGCACCGCCGGAACGGCAACCGCCAGACCGAAGGCGGTCATGATCAGCGCTTCACCCACGGGGCCGGCGACCTTGTCGATCGAGGCCTGGCCGGCAATACCGATGGCCGTCAGGGCGTGGTAGATGCCCCACACCGTACCAAACAGACCCACGAACGGAGCGGTGGAACCCACGGTAGCCAGGAAGGCCAGACCATCTTGCAGGCGGCTCTGGACATTGTCGATGGCGCGCTGCACGGACATGGAAATCCAGGAATTCATGTCGATACGCTCGATCAGGGCACCTACGTGCTTGCCGCTGGCTTCGCTGCCGGTCTCGGCAATGTAACGGAAGGGGCTGCCTTCGCTCAGCGAGGCGATGCCGTCGGCGATGCTGCCCGAAGCCCAGAAGGTCTTCTTGGCGGCGCCGGACTGGCGCATCAGCTTGAACTGCTCGAAGAACTTCGTGAACATGATGTACCAGGTACCCAGGGACATGATGATCAGGATGATCAGCGTGCCGCGGGCAACGAAGTCTCCACCCTTCCACAGGGCATCCAGGCCGTAGGGGTTGGCGACGACTTCCTTGTCGCTTTCCTCGGCGGCAGCGGGCGCTGCCGGCGCGACAGGCATCGCGGCGGCGGCATCCTTGCCCGCTTCGGCGGCCGGCGCGGGGGCCGTCTGTGCCGAGGCGGCTTGCGTAAACGAACCGACCGCCACGGCGGTACCGGCACCCATCATTACAGTCGCCAGTACGGCGATGAAGCGTTTGTGAAACAACATACCCCCTCCTTCGAACGTGCGCGGAACTTCCCCGATGGGGAATGGAATCCGCTAATTAATCGCGCAAATTAAACGTATAAGACTGCGACAAGGTACTTGCTATCGGCTTGCCATCCGCCGTCGCAGGCTTGAAGTGACACGTGACAATCCAGTTCTTTGCCGACTCGTCGAGGCGGGCGTGGCCGCTCGACTTGGTGACCTCAACCGCGCTTGCCGTGCCATCCGGACCGATCTGCAGACGCAGGACAAGTGTCCCGGTCTCCTGATTACGCTTGGATGCCATCGGGTACGGCGGTTCAACCGTGGGGCAGGTGTCGCGTGCCAGTGCTGCCGGCGTGCCAGGACGCGGCGTCGGCTTCATCGGCGGCGGCGCCGGCGGCGGTGTCTTGTTCGTCACGGCGCTGATCGCGTTGGGTGAAACTGCCACGGCGATCTGGATTTCCGGTGGCGGAATAAACGGCGGAGGCGGCACCACCAGCTTGGGCGGCGGAGGCGGAGGAGCCTCCGGCGGCGGCGGTTCCTTGGTTTCCTTCACCAGTTTGGTTTCGATCGGGCCCTTAATGACATCGACCACTTTGCGCGCCAGGCCGTTCACAAGTGCGTAAACGACGATGACGTGCAGGATCACCACGACGGTGAAACCGATCAAATGCTTCGCAGGGTTGCGCTGCTGCTGCGCGTAGTCCATTACCCCATGCCTCCCCAACTTCTGATGCAAAAATGTTTACGACAGTGCTGCGCGCCGGGCCTCTTTGCGAGCGGGTCCGTTTGTCGCAGGCCGCGAACATTAGCCGAATATCCAGGAGGGCGCACAGATGTTCGTGCAAACGTTTGCTATTGCATAGCAGCAGAAAAACACCCTCGCCATAGGGCAATTTGTCGGTTTGCTCCGCAAAAAAGCCGGAAATTCGCACCAAATTTGTGCTCCGGCACTTTTGGGGCAGGTGCCCGCAAACGTTTGCATCGAAGCGTGACCAAAACTACTATCGACCGGCGCTTCCCTCACCATTGACCCGCTTTGGCTAAACCCCCGTCCCTGCCTGCGACGCCGCAGGCGCGCCCCGTCGGGTACCGTGCGTCCTGCGCTATCCTCGACGCTTCACCCTATGGTGCCGCGCCTGCGCTGCTTTGCCCAGTGGCGGCACCTAGCCTCTGGAGCCCACCGTGTCGCACGATTCCGCTTTTCCCGCCTCGCTGGCCGATGCCGGCTTGTTCAAGACCCAGTCCTTTATTGATGGTGCCTGGGCCGATGGCTCGCACGGCGTCTTTGCCGTCAGCAATCCGGCCACGGGCGAGGTGCTCGCCCAGGTTGCCAACAGTGGTGCAGCGGAAACCCAGCGTGCCATTGCAGCCGCAGAGAAGGCCTACCCTGCCTGGCGTGCCCGTACGGCGCGCGACCGCGCCCAACTGCTGCGCCGCTGGTTTGAACTTGCCATGGCTGCCCACGAAGACCTGGCGCGCATCCTGACCGCCGAGCAGGGCAAGCCGCTGGCCGAGGCGCGCGGCGAGATTGCCTACGGCATGAGTTTTGTCGAATGGTTCGCGGAAGAGGCCCGCCGCGTCTACGGGGAGACCATACCCTCCCCCTGGACGGACAAGCGCCTGCTCGCCCTGCGCGAACCCATCGGCGTGTGCGCGGCCATCACACCGTGGAACTTTCCCAACGCCATGATCACGCGCAAGATCGCGCCCGCCCTGGCCGCCGGCTGCACCGTGGTCGTCAAGCCGGCCGAACAGACGCCGCTGTCCGCCCTGGCACTGGCGGAACTGGCCGTGCGCGCCGGTATTCCGCCCGGCGTCATCAACGTGGTCACGGCCGATTCGGCCAACAGCATTGTCGTCGGCCAGGGTCTGTGCGATTCGCCCGTGGTGCGCAAGCTATCGTTCACCGGCTCCACGGAAGTGGGCCGCATCCTGATGCGCCAGTGCTCGCCGACGCTCAAGAAGCTGTCGCTGGAGCTGGGCGGCAACGCCCCCTTCATCGTCTTTGACGATGCCGATGTGGACGCGGCGGTGGAGGGCGCGCTCGCCTCCAAGTACCGCAATGCCGGCCAGACCTGCGTGTGCACGAACCGCTTTTTCGTACAGGAAAAAGTCTACGCGGAGTTCGTCAAGAAGCTCGCCAACCGTGCGGCCCAGCTGCCCGTAGGCAATGGCTTTGCGGCTGGCGTGCAGCAGGGCCCGCTGATTGACGGCGCGGCCCTGGCCAAGGTGGAGGCCCACGTGGCCGATGCCCTGGCCAAGGGTGCACGCGTTGAAACGGGTGGCAAGCGCCATGCGCTGGGCGGCACCTTCTTCGAACCGACCGTGCTCTCGGGCGTCACCAGCAGCATGCTCGTGGCGCGCGAGGAAACCTTCGGGCCGGTGGCGCCGGTGTTCTCCTTTGCCAGCGACGACGAGGCGATCGCCGCGGCCAATTCCGTGGAATTTGGCCTGGCCGCGTATTTCTACTCGCGTGACGTGGGCCGCGTGCTGCGCTATGCCGAACGCCTCGAGTACGGCATGGTGGGCGTCAACGTCGGGATCATGTCCACGGAGGTTGCCCCCTTCGGCGGTATCAAGCAGTCGGGTTATGGCCGGGAGGGTTCCCACCATGGCATCGACGAATACCTGACCGTCAAGTACGTCTGCATCGGGCTCTGAGGGGTGATCAGCGCCCTGGAGGCCCTGGAGCGGCTGCGCGAAGGCAACCGGCGCTTCGTTGCCGAGACGCGCGACCCGACCGCCGCGACCAGTACGGCGCGGCGGCGCTCCCTGGTGGACGGCCAGGAGCCCTTTGCCGTGATCCTGGGCTGCTCGGACTCGCGCGTTCCCGCCGAGATCGTCTTTGACCAGGGCCTGGGTGACCTCTTCGTCATCCGGGTGGCCGGCAATATCGTGGCCCCTTCGCAGGTGGGCAGCGTGGAGTTCGCGGTCGAGCAGTTCCATACCCGCCTGGTGGTGGTGCTGGGGCATTCGCAGTGCGGCGTCATCCTGACAACGCTGCAGGAGTTGCGCCGTCGCACCGAGGAGCAGTCGCGCAACCTGCGCTCCATCGTCGAGCGGGTGCGCCCCTCGGTGGAAGGGCTGCTCGACACCGACCTGCGCCACGACCCACAGGCCCTCGTCCACCACGCGGTGCGCGCCAACATCCGCATGTCGGCCGACCACCTGCGGCATGGTTCGGGCGTGCTCGAGCAGCTGATCGAGAACGATGGCCTGCTGGTGGTGGGCGCCGAGTACTCGCTGGAAACCGGCGAAGTCGAGTTCTTCAACGGCGTGCCCGCCGCCGCCTAAGCCCGGGCATCAAAGGCGCGGATGGCTTCGGCCACGCGCGTGATCGGCACGACGGCATCCACGGCTCCGAGCTGTATGGCTTCCTTGGGCATGCCAAAGACCACGCAGCTCTCCTCGTCCTGGGCCAGCGTGCGCACGCCCTGGTCGTGCAGCAGCTTCATGCCGCGCGCGCCATCATCCCCCATGCCGGTCAGCAGTATGGCCAGGGCATCGCGCCCGACGCAGCTGGCGGCCGAACGGAACAGCACGTCCACCGAGGGCTTGTGACGGTTCACGGGGGGGCCGTCGGCGACGACCGCGTAATACTGCCCGCCCGCCTTGCGCACCTGCAGGTGCCGGCCGCCGGGGGCAATGAGCACGAGACCCCGCTCGAAGCGGTCGCCGTCGCGCGCCTCGCGCACGTGCATGGCGCAAATGCCATCCAGGCGCTGGGCGTACATCGCGGTGAATTTCTCGGGCATGTGCTGCACGATGGCGATGCACGGCGCATCGCCTGGCATCGCCGTCAATATGAGCTCCAGCGCCTGGGTGCCACCGGTGGAGCTGCCAATGAACACCGGCTTGTTCACCGAGAGGGAATGCAGCCCACCCAGGGCAGCGGCCGGCGGTGCCACGCCGCGGCCCGCGGGCGCCGCCGCCGCACGGGGGCGAGCGCGTGCCGCGGTCTTGAGCGCCTGCAGCAGTTCGCGCCGCGAATCCTCGAGAAACTGGCGCAGGCCCAGCCGGGGCTTGCCCACGACCGCAACGGCGCCCGCTGCCAGCGCCTCGAGCGCGGCACTGCTACCGTCGGCCGTCAGCGTCGAGCAGATGACCGTGGGGATGGGCATTTCCTCCATGATCTGGCGCAGGAAAGTCAGGCCGTCCATGCCCGGCATCTCGATGTCCAGCAGCAGGACGTCCGGACGCAGCTTGCGGATGATGGGTCCGGCGATGAGCGGATTGGGCGCGCTGCCCACGAGCTCAAGCTCCGCATCGCCCTGGAGCAGGTGCTGCAGGGTCTGGCGCACCACCGCCGAATCGTCGACCACATACACGCGAATCATGTCATCGCCTCCACGCCGCCCCTGTCCTCGCGGTTCGGGTCCACGGGCTCATCGGGCATCTGCCACCGGCAGCACCGGCACGGCGCGCACTGTCGGCTGGCTCGGTCCCACGGTCCAGGACACGCGGCGATACACGGCACCGCCCAGGTCCTGCGCCATTATGGCTATGCCCTCGCGCGCCAGCGCGGCCCGCGCCCAGCGGGCGTTGTCTTCGCCCACGTGGGGCGGCGCCACCAGCTGCGGGAACATGTTGCCGCCCCCGTAAACGTAGGCGTGGCACAACTGCGGCTGTATGCCCTGGGCCAGCAGCATCTCGCGCATGCGCGCCAGTGCCACCTCGCCAAAACTCGTGTCCCTGCCCGACGCCGTGTTGCCACAGCCCGTATGCACCACATGGCACATCGCGCCCACCGTGCGGCGCGGATCCGTGAGGATGATGGCCACGCAGGAGCCCAGCAGGGTTTCCAGGATCTCGCCGGCTCCGGCGCAGGCCACGTCGCCGGGGTGCAACAGGCGCGGTCCGCCCGCGGCGGCCAGGGGTGCCTCCAGGTTCATGCGGCTGCCTTGCGAAAGGCCCCGGGCGCCAGCACGGTAAGCGGCGTACGGCAGCTGACGCGGCCTTCCGCGGTGCCGATAAAGAACAGGCCCCCTGGTCGCAGCTGCTCGAGCACCCGGTCCACGACCTCACTTTTGGTGGGGGCGTCAAAGTAGATGAGCACATTGCGCAGGAACACCACGTCGAAGGGGCCCAGGCGATCGATGGGACGGCACAGGTTGAGCTGGCCGAAGCGCACGCGCGCGCGCAGGCTCTCCTGCATCAGGGCGAGTCCCTCGCTGGCGCCTTCGCCCCGCAGGCAGTAGCGCTTGCGCCGCTGCAGGCTGACATTGCGCAGGCGCTCTTCCGGATAGATGCCCTCCAGGGCGCTGCGCAGGACCCGGTCGCTGATGTCCGTGCCCAGTATCGACCAGTCGGCACCGATACGCCCCAGCTGCTGCAGGTCGGACAGCAGCATGGCGATACTGTAGGCCTCGTCCCCGAAGGATGAGGCGGCGCTCCATACGGCGACGCTGGCGGGCTGCGTGCGGGTGAGTTCCCGCTCCAGCAGCTCAAAGTGGGCGGGTTCGCGGAAAAAATAGGTTTCATTGGTGGTGAGCAGGTCCACGGCGACCTGGAACTCACCGCCATCGGCGTCCCCGCTGATCAGGGCGAGGTATTCCTCATATCCGGAAAGCCCGAGTCGCTGGATGCGCGGGCCAAGCCGCGAGGACACCAGCGACTGCTTGCTGTCGCCAAAGGAAACGCCAATGGCGCCATACATCAGCGCGCTGAGCGCGCGGAAGGTTTCGGTACACAGGGTTTGCATGTCGTGGCGTTCGTAGGGGTGCAGCAGGGATCCCGGCGCACGCGCTGGGCCCGCAAGGGCCGCAGCAGGCCGGCCGACGGCCTGTCAGGCCACCAGCACTTCCTGGGCCGATTCGCACAGCTGCGCCATTTCGTCGACGTCAAAGGCCTTGCCCGGCTCCAGGATGATGACAAAGCGCTGGCCGAGCTTGCCCATGCCCTGGATGAAGTCACGGCGCACCGCGGCGCCGAAATTGGGCGCCGGTTCGATGGCGTCCGCCGCAATCTCGATCACTTCGCTTACCGCATCGACCATCAGCCCGAGTTCCACGCGCTCGCCGCCCCGGCTCGCGTCGAAAATCACGATGCAGGTTTTTTTCCCCACAGTAGCCGCCGGGCGGCCAAAACGGGCGTGCAGATCGATGACCGGCACCACGGCACCGCGCAGATTGATGACGCCACGCACGAAGCGCGGCATCAGCGGTACGCTCGTCAGCGCCCCGTACTGGATGATCTCCCGCACCGTGCGGATGTCCACCGCGAAAATCTCCTCGCCCAGCCAGAAGGTAAGGTATTGCGCACCACCCGGCACCTCACCTCCCTGGGCCGCTGTTCTTTGCTCGCGCGCGTCCATGGTGTGCTCCCTAGTACGGACGGAAATTGCCGGCGGCGCCTTTTCCCGCTCCGTTGGCATGGCCGTTGGCGTGTACACCGGCATGTCCGTTGGGGGTCCCGTTGGCGCCCGCGCCACCGGTACCGGGCCGCAAGGCAGCACCATTGAGACGCCGCTTAACGGGTGCCTGCGCTTCGCCACGCGCACGAGCTGCCGGCGCAAGCTCATCGCCCAGATTGAAAAAGGCTACGGACTCCTGCAGCTGTTCGGCCTGCCCGGAGAGCTCCTCGGAGGTTGCCGCCAGCTCCTCGGAGGCCGAGGCGTTTTGCTGGGTAGCCTTGCTGAGCTGCCCCATGGCACTGCCGATCTGCGTCACGGACTGGCTCTGTTCGGCCGAAGCAGCGGCAATTTCCTGCACCAGTTCCGAGGTGCGCTGGATGGAGGGCACGATTTCGTCGAGCAGCTTGCCGGCGCGCTCCGCCGTGGAAACGCTGTTGGCCGCCAGATCCCCAATTTCCTTGGCGGCTTCCTGGCTGCGTTCGGCCAGTTTGCGCACCTCCGCGGCAACGACCGCAAAGCCCTTGCCATGCTCCCCCGCGCGGGCCGCCTCAATGGCCGCATTGAGCGCAAGCAGGTTGGTCTGGTAGGCAATGTCATCGACGATGCTGATCTTGGCGGCAATCTGCTTCATGGCCGTCACGGTCTGCGTCACGGCCTGCCCGCCTTCGCCGGCCTCCTGGCTGGCTTTGGTGGCCATGCTGTCGGTCACCTTGGCGTTATCGCTGTTCTGGGTGATGGACGCGGACATCATGTCCACCGAAGCCGTCGTCTCTTCCACCGACGAGGCCTGTTCGCTGGCGGACTGCGACAGCGACTGCGCCGTGGCGCTCACCTGGCTGGCAGCGCCGGTAAGCGCATCGGCGGCCGCACGCACCTCGCCCAGCACGCGCGCGAGCTGTTCGGCGGTCTGGTTGCCGCTTTCCTTGACCTTGCCAAACAGGCCCTGGTAATCGCGCTCGATGCGATGGGCCAGGTTGCCCGCGGAAAAAGCCGCCAGCAGGGCAGCCACATCGTTGAGCCCCTGCTCGCTCGTCTCGATCAGCTGGTTCACGCCGATGGCCAGGGTCTTGAAGAAGCCTTCCTTGCCCTCCAGATGCAGGCGGGTGCTGAAGTCTCCCGCGGACGCGGCTTGCACCACGCCGTCGATCTCCTTTTCCGTGGCCACCTCCAGCGTGCGGTCCGTCCACTCCACCACGGTACCGGCGCGCTGGCCCTTGCCATCGACAATCGGCGTGGCGACCAGCCCGAAAATGCGTGCGCCTACGGTGATCTGGGTACGATAGGTATCGCGCAGCGCGGCGAGCATGTTCTTCTGGTGGCTGGGGTTCTTGTGGAAGATGTCGATGCTCGAGCCCAGAACCTTGCGCGTCTCGAAGTTGGGCAGGACCTTGCGCAGGTCGCTCTCGGCGCGACTGAGCATGCCCTCCACGGCCTTGTTCATGAAAACCACGTCGTTATTGGCATCGGCAATCATGACGTTGTTCGTCACGCTTTCCAGGGCAATACGCAGGCGCAGGTTGACCCGGGCCTCGGCGGCGGCCTGCTGCAGGCTGCTCTGCACGGAATCGATCGCGGCCGTGATCTGGGCCTTCTTGCCCGGCAGGCGGTCCATCGGGACGTCCAGTTCTCCGCGCGCGTAGCCGCTCACCACCTCCACGACTTTCATTTTCACGGCAATATGCGAGGCCACGAGCTCATTGATGCGCCGCGCCGTACTGGCGTAGGGGCCCGTGAATCCGGAAGGGTCGATGGCGGCGTCAATCGCGCCGTCTGCGTGCTGCTGCTGCATGCGTGCCAGCGCCTCCTCCAGCCGGCGCGTCTGCGCCAGATCAGCGCGCAGGACCGACACGCTGCGCAGGCCCCAGCCGGCACCCCCCAGCCCCAGGGCGCACAAGGCGAGCAGCGCGAGGATCGGCGCCTGCGTGAACAGGCACAGCAGTAGGGCCAGACCAAAGCCACCCGTGCTGATGGCAATGCCGGTGACGAGTCGTGTTGCGTGGTTCTCTACGGTTTGCATGATCCCTCCTAACGTGGGGAAACTTCCTGTGCGACCTGCCGGATTACGGGCGGCACGGCGTGCCGGCCGTTCTCGTTGGCCGCGAGGCCGCCGAGGGCATGAACATCAAAGATCAGGGCGACTTCGCCGTTGCCCAGGATGGATGAACCCGAAATGCCGCGCAGGCTGCGAAAGAGCCGGCCCAGCGGCTTGATGACGGTCTGGTGCTGGCCCAGCAGAGCGTCAACCATGACGCCGTACGGACGCCCGCCGGCCTGGATGACAACAATCGATACACGCGGCGGCGGCAGCGAGTCCAGTCCATAGAGGTCGCGCAGGTCCACCACCGGCAGCACGTGCCCGCGCAGTTCCACGCAGGCCCGGCCCTGCGCATCGCGCCGCGCCACCAGCTGCGGCGACTCGATGACCTCGACCACGGTCTCCAGCGGAAAAATGAAGCGGCTCGTGCCCACGCCAATGAGAAATCCGTCGATGATGGCCAGGGTCAGCGGCAGGCGTATCTCGATGCTCGTGCCCTCGGCCTCCACGCTGCGCACGGCAACGGCCCCGCGCAAGGCGTCAATATTGCGGCGCACGACATCCATGCCCACGCCGCGTCCCGAGAGCTTCGTGACCTGCTCGGCGGTGGAAAATCCGGGCTCGAAAATCAACTGCAGGATGTCCTCGTCCGCCGGCCGCACGCCCGGTTCAAGCAAGCCCCGCTCCCAGGCCCGCGCGAGCACACGCTCGCGTGAAATGCCGCGCCCGTTATCCCGTATGCCGATCACCACCTGCCCGGACTCATGCGTGGCCGTAAGACTCAAGCTGCCCTGGCGCGGCTTGCCCGCTGCCACGCGCTCTTGCGGACCTTCCAGCCCGTGATCCAGTGCATTGCGCACCAGATGCATGAGCGGATCGGCAATCCGCTCCACCATGGATTTGTCCAGCTCGGTATCCCCGCCCTGGATGTCAAAGACCACTTCCTTGCCTAGCTCGGCCGCGGTATCGCGCACCACGCGGCGAAAGCGCGCAAAGGTTTCCCCTATGGGGACCATGCGCAGCTTGAGCGTGCTGTTACGGATCTCCTCGATGAGCCTGCCGACCTGGGCATTGGCCTCGATGAGCGCGCCATTGCGCGCCTGGCGCGCGATGAGCGTGGCGCCTGCACCGGCAATGACGAGTTCCCCGAGCAGATTGATAACGGCATCCAGGCGGTCCGCGTGCACCCGGAGCAGGCGACTGTCGTCGGCAGGAGCGGTAACGGTTGCGACCGCTGTATCCCGCTGCTGCCCCTGTTTGCGCAGCGCCGCGTCGACCACGGCGGCGTTCAAGCCACTGGTCGATTTGAGCACTTCGCCGATGGGCCGGTGCTCGCCCTCGGCACGCCCCTGCTCCTGGACACGCAGTGCCGTGCGCAGCTGGCTTTGTGTAATTGCACCGGCCGACACGAGGATGTCACCGAGGCGCGGGTTTTCGGGCAGGGCTTCGATGAGGTTCACGAAATGCTGCGGCGTCGCGCCGGGCTCCACGATATGCAGCTGGCAGTCCTCACGAACGAAGCTGAACGCTGATTCGATCTCCGCACGGTTTGCGCAGGTATCGAGCTCGAAGTCCAGGGTGAGGTAACAGCTTTCGGGGTCCAGTTCTGCAAGCGCGGGAATGCCGCCGGTGTCGCAGACCATGGTATCTATGCGGCCCATGCCTCGTACATAGCTGGCGATGGTCAGAGGGTCCATGCCGTTACGAAAACAGTCTTTCCCGAAGGCGGCATAAATATGCCACTGGCGCTGGCAGGGGCAGTCCGCGTCAGCAGCGTGGTCAGAGCATTGGCTCGCGGGCTCCGATCTCACCGTAGCGGCATCACGCGCCGTGTCGAACCCGGCGAGCTCGCACACCAGCTCAGCACGATGGCGTTCCCCCTCTCCGGAATCCGTCACTGCCGGTTTGCCTGCCAATTCCACCAAGCTGCGAATTTGATCGCTGCAGCGCAGCAGCAGGGTGCCCAGGGTCGCTGAAAAATGCAGGTGTCCTTCCCGTAGGCGGTCCAGCACGGATTCGACGTGATGGGTAAAGGCGACGATGGCCTCCTGGCCGAAGATACCGGCAGATCCCTTGACGGTATGGGCACAACGGAAAAGGGCATCGAGCAGGACCCGGTCCTGCGGTGCGTCCTCCAGCTGCAAGAGCAGCTGCTCCATGCTGTCGAGCTGCTCGCGCGCCTCGCCCAGGAAGGCGGGTAACGCGTCCTGTACGAAACTGATGTCCTGGTCCGCGCGCGTCATACTGGCGCCTCCCCAACCGGTTCATCCAGCAGGATCCGGTCCACGCCCAGGCAACGGCATGCACGGCCGGCTATCTCGCTGGGCTGCACCAGCACGAGCCGGCGCTGGCGCTCCCGCAGGCTGCGCGCCAGGGACAACAGCAGTTGCACGCCGGCGCCATCAAGGTCATCAATACGGGAAGCATCCAGCGCGATACGATCATCCTCCGGAGCCTCGCCAGGTGCCTGTGTGTCCAGCTGTTCGAGAAATTGCAGCCACGCCGAGCGCAGGTCGGGCACCGTATAGATGGTGAGTTCGGGCGGAAGGCTCAGAGTGATGGCCATGGCTGCGCCTAGGGAAGAATCAGCTTGGAAACCGCATCGAGCAGTTGCGGCGGGTTAAAAGGCTTGACGATCCAGGCTTTGGCCCCTGCTGCCCGGCCTTCTTCCTTTTTGGCGGCCTGGTCCTCGGTGGTCAGCATGATGACCGGCGTGAAGCGATGCCGGGGATGCTGCTTGAGCTCGGTCACGAACCGTATGCCATCCATATTGGGCATGTTGACGTCGCTGATGATGAGATGCACTTTGGGGGTCGCGGCCAGTCGCGCCAGGCCTTCCTGCCCGTCACCGGCCTCCAGTACTTCGTAGCCGGCACGCGTCAGCGCCATGTTCACCACGGTGCGCAGGGAGGAGGAGTCATCAACAATGAGGATGGTCTTGGCCATGACGCCGCTTGCCTTTTAAAAGAAGGTTGTTTCCGTTGGGGTCGTGACGCTGACCGGCGAGCTGGCCTTGGCCGGGCTGCCCGCAACGGTCCGGCGCTGCTCGGCGGTCGTATAGCCGGCGTTGAGCAGCTGCGCCCATTCCGCGGCTGCCGGCGCCTGCCCCTGTGCCAGGGCCTGCTGCAGGCGTGCCGTAGCGCCGCTGATGGAGCCGCGCACCTGGCCCAGGATCTGGGACACCCGGTCCTGGAACTGAAAGGCCACCATGAGCTGCTCGACCTGCTGGCGGATGTGCTGGCCGCGCGCCTGCAGTTCCTGGGCACGATCATTGAGTGCGGAGACCGTCGCATCCACTTCCGCGATGACACCACTGACGGTGTGCTCCGAGGACTCGATCGCCGCCGTATCGCTGCGCGCGTGGGCATCGGCCTGCGCGAGCGCGGCCTGCATCTGCGTGGCAAAGTCCCGCACCACGTCGCTGATGCGCTTGCCGGTCTGGCCCGATTCGCTGGACAGGCGGCGCACCTCGCTGGCAACCACGGCAAAGCCGCGCCCGCTTTCACCGGCGCGCGCGGCCTCGATGGCCGCATTGATGGACAGCAGGTTGGTCTGGCGTGCGAGCTTGCCAACGTCCTCGGCCATACCCTCCAGGGTGGCGGAGGCCGAGGTCAGCGCGCGTACGGAACCCAGCGCCAGGTCACGCGACTGCAGGAAACCGTGGAAGTTCTGCAGCAGACCGCTTAACTGCTCTTCACATTTGGCGAGCATGGCGGCGCGCTGGTCGATGTCGGCACCGCAAGTGCGCTGTGCCGTCCGGGCCGGATCTATTATGGTGTCGAGTTCGTCAAGTATCTGGCCAAAAGCGCTGACTAGGTTTTCGGTGGCCTCGCGGATTTCGTCCTGGGCGAGATCCAGGTGGGCATTCCATAGCGCGTTGGCTTCATCCAGGCGGGCGTTAAAGGCCGCGAGTGCTGCCGCATCCGGAGCACCGCTACGGGCAAGCTGGCGCCCGAACAGCCACTGCCACCAGGGGCGGCGCGGCGCTTGTGCGACGGCGCCGCCCTGACCCTGACCTTGCGCAATCGATTCCTTCGTTTGTCCTGCGTTACCGGCCGGGGAACTCTTCGGCATCCTGTTCCCCGGTGCTGTCGGCTGGGAAGACCTGATGGAAGCGGCGGAATGCATGTGGCTCAGTCGATAGCGGGCACCAGCGCGCAGGTTGGTAAAAAGGGATCGCGCGGCGTAGCGTGTGCGGGCGTCGTCATTGGGATGTCTCGGTGTGTAGCGAGTATGCGCATGCCCCGCGATCTCATTGGGCTGATGAAGGATTGTTTTGGGCGTTAACTCGCTCCCTCTCGTCACTGAGTTTTCACTTAGTATTCAAGAACGTAGGACATAACTGATTTTTGTCAGACATCACCGACAAAACCCGTTGACGCAAGCTCCCGCAGGGTGATAACGCATGCTCTCCCGCCTGATCTATGCAAGTGAAGCAGTCGTTGACTTGAATCCGGCCATACTCGATGACCTGCTCGCGCGCGCGCGCACGAAAAATCGCCTGCTCGACATCACCGGTCTGCTGCTCTTTGACAGCCGCTATTTCCTGCAGGTACTCGAGGGCGAACGGGAGAAGATCAGTGCCCTGTACGCACGCCTGCTGCAGGATCCCCGGCACCAGCGCGTGGCGCTGCTGCGCTTCGAGGAGATCGACCAGCGCTTCTTCGGATCCTGGAAAATGGGTTTTGTCGCGGCGAACGCCGCTACACGGCCGATCTTCCTGCGCTATGGCAGTTCCAGCCGCTTTGATCCCTACACCCTGACGGGCGCCGCAGCCCTGGGTGTACTGCGCGAGATCGGGTACGCGGTGACACCCGACCCGCTGGAAACCGAGCTCTACGTGGATCCCGTGTCCCACCTGAAGGCCTGAGCGCGGATCCGCCCCGGCGGGCGGCACCCGGCTTCGCGGGTAGGCGCCCGTTCAGGGCCAGCGGACGTCCGGCAAGGCCTCAAAGGCCGGGCGCGCGAAAAGATAACCCTGGAACAGGCGGATGCCCAGGTCGCGCAGGGCGCGATACTCGGCGGCGGTCTCAACGCCCTCGGCAATCATCTCGATACCCAGCTCGCGGCTGATGGACATGACGCCGCGCACAATGGCCGCGCGCGCCGCATCGGCCTCGATGCCGCGGATCAAACCCATGTCGAGCTTGAGGATGCGGGGCTGGAACTCGGTAAGCAGGCCCAGGCCGGAATAGCCGGCGCCAA